>OGTJ01000035.1_pt1 | contig 118521 bp, 69 predicted proteins | sample 1574611 | NCBI WGS metagenome assembly OGTJ01 (sample SAMN03295858, study PRJEB24534) | human gut metagenome | isolation source: fecal sample 1 from infant 9 | host: Homo sapiens | place: USA: Pittsburgh, PA | collected 2014-07
AAAAAAAAAAAAAAAAAATAAAAACAAATTTCACTTAGCTCAAGGTGTTAATTAGTGTTGCATTTTTGTTTTTCATGCTTTAAAATATCTACGCAATGCTTTCATGTTTAAGCGAAGTACCACCTCTTGAACCCAAAAGTACGAGGTAGCTAATCAAAACACTAACTCGTATGTGAAGATCACTGGAGTAAGTGTTTGTGGTAACCAATTATGAGAGCGGTAAATGGAATCCATTAAGCCACTTGTATGAGGAAAAGAATCACGTGCATGTTTTTATACCCACCCAACAAAACGTTTTATATTTCAGCGTTTCAAGTTACACTTACGCAATCAACCCCCACTTCCCTTTTTACCTCTCTTCGTAACCTAATCATACTAAACCAATGACAAATACCTACACCTTGTCTCCCGCCCAATTTACAAAGTATTCTCCTTTGGGTTGCAACAGCTGACTTTTGGAAATGGCGTATTATTTACAAACTTCATGTCATCAATGAAATATTATTTTTATTTGGTACAAGATGTACCTTTTTCTTAGATCCAAACTCTTTGTGTCCAGATATCAAACCATAATTATAATACTCAACTCTTTTCGTTAGACATCTCCTCTTCAGTCTTTCCTACGTGTCTGTCCGCCAGTCACACCATAAAGAGATTTAGTCCTTGCATATACACCACTCCAATGGGACATATTAACGTGACGATTGTTATTTTTTATTTTTATTGGTAGCAAAATTTAGATGAAAAGGTGACCGTTTGCATTCGGCCGAGCTAATCTTGGCCCATTATTAATGAAGCCACCAATTTGGCGTGGCTTCTTAGACGAGCAATGACGCTTCTAAAGTAATCTATATCTACAGCACTAAGTACATTGAAACTCGGTATTGCCACTACTCTCCAAGCCCTACACAACTTTTTTTTTGACTATTTTATCCCCTATGTTCTTATACGTAATCCAGAAGCTGGCACTCCAACAGTTGTAACTTCAGTAATCTTACAAACCGAACCTTTAAACTGTGATTTGTAAGTAGCACCTACTAATGCTTCAGTCACACTAGGCTCACCATTGTAAATAGGTGTAAAACTACCACAACAAATGGTAAACTCAGCAAATGGATCAAAATCAATCTCAACTGAATCACTAGCAACAGCATCAGCTTTAGCCTTCAATTTCATGGCTTGTTCAGCTCTGGGCCCGGTACTGGATATCTTCAAAAACTCTTCAGCAAAATAAGATGCACTAGCGAAATTCTTATTCTTGAATGATTGGGTCATGGCCACATTCAATGCATTTAACTTATGGGCTGGTTGTAATTGAACCTTGGTGAAATAAGATGCCAATTCCAAATTACGCTTCACATCGGTTGGTGGTAAGGCACGACGTGCTAGTTCAATTGATAAACCAAGAATATACTCGCGACACAACACCAACACTTCTTGACACTTGGTCTCGGCTGCTTCATCATCTACATTCAACACTGTGATTGTGTAAATGACCGATCTGAAAGTCTTAATTGCATCTTCAAGATTATTGGCTTTGAATTTCTTGAATGCCAATTGTAATTGTTCTTCCAAGGTATCGTATCCGGGAACAATTGGTCTAAACTTTTTGGGATCCTCTTCATCGGTATCTTCTCTTATATAAGTCTTCATTGCTGGTAAATCAGTCACGCCCGGTAAGTACAATTTCGAAGCACCATACACTTGCAAAAATCGTTGACGCAATGGCTCAAAATTGGATACACCAACTTGTTTGTTCAACAATAATGCTGCTTGTCCTAAAGCACCAGCGGCAACATAAGTTGCAGGAGTTTTGGCATTACGTAGCCAATCGCCAATTTCATTCTCCAGGGTGGCCGCGGTTGCAACAGTTGCAGTTGAATCCTCTCCAATAATGCCATCGTCATCATCATCATCTCCAATGTCCAACTCTTCATCAATATCCCATGCATCACCTTCTTCCTCGCCATCTTCAACTTCTTCATCATACTGTAAGCTAACGTCATTTGCATTTGTGGTAACTTCCTTAGCAACATCATCTTCAAGTGACAAATTCTCAACTTTACCAGTAAGTAACGCAGTTTCAAAGTATGACAATGACGACTCCTTCAATGGCCAATTTGTAACTGGCTCAGCAATTGGTTGTGGGAGTGGCACAGCATCGCCCAACTCGGGCAACTCAACATCCTTCTCAGAAACTCCAGCATCTTCCAAAATCTGCGCAGCATAGTCATTCAAATTGTTGGATTTGGCCAAAGTGTATGCCAATGGCAACATGCCGCTTTTGATGTACACGTCGCATCTCTTTTTAACATCATTACTGTACAAGGTGTTTTGCACAACAGCAGAAGCATCACCTCTATGTTCAGCAATAGTGGTCATCTTGTTTAATCTTTCGGTGTCCCCTTTGAACAAGTACAAGAATGCCAATTTATCAAACAAGTGCAATTGTTGATAAACAAATTCAACAATATCGATATTTCCCTGCAACAATGCTTCTTCACCCAATTTCTCCCAGACCTGGTTACTGTTTAAAATCTTGGCCTGCTCTAAAGCAACTTGTAAATTGCTACATTCCAAAGCCAACTCAAATCTCGTTTCCGGATCTTGAACAAAATGTAAAGCAACTTCTGGGAACCCCTTTTTTTGCAAATATCCAATAATGTTTTGTCCCACCAAAGTGGAGTTCTTGATGATTCTTAAAACTTCGCCAAAGTTTCTGTTCACCAAAGCACGCTTGAATCGGTATTCAGTTGGATCAATCTTGATTACATCAACTTGCCCAGAACGGTTCAAACAGTAAACCAAGTTTCCAGTAACTTTGGTAATGTACACGGTGTTTTCCAATGTCTTGATGATTCCATTATCACCATTCAACAAGGTGTACTTAATATGGTTCAATGTTGAGTACAACAATACACCAGAATCGTCCCATGACGCACTCTTGATTCTAATGGTTTCATGCATTGAAGTAATCAATTCCAAATCCTTAGTAGCAATGGTGATTGTATGCTTGGACAAGAGGGCTAAGTATTGACCATCATTGGACCAGCTCACATATTTGACATTGTTCACACTGAGCTCGGATAATTCCTTCTTTTGTTGAACATCATAGTTGATCACTGAGTGTGCTTTAACCAACAACACACGTCCTGGACCACCTGGCAATACGTCATTAACTGACAGGTCCAATTGAATTGTTTTGGTGACATTATTGCTCAAATCTTTGACATGTAATGTCTTTGACCCTTTGATAAACACTACAAACCTATTACGTGAAATGAACGTGGCAAAGTTACCTTCTCCTTGTCTGATATCGGTAGGTTCAATGGCACCAGTAGCGTGTTTGGGCAACGTAATTAAGGCATAGTTTGAATTATCTCCTTCTCCATGAACAACCAATATGGAATTGTCGGTGTGATTATAAGCCAAACTTCTCATAAACGACCATGTTTTACCAATTTTTTTCAAGGACAACATTGGCAATGAGCTTTCTTGCTTTTGGAAATCAAATGCTTGCACTTGCTTTTCAGCATTGATGTAAAACAATCTGTTTTGGAAAAGAGCATGAGCAGGTCTTTCTCTTTCCAATTTGAAAACCATTACTCCCGAATCATGGCAAGCGGCAAAAAGATTAATGCTAGGGTGACTAGCAATTAACCAAAAACGATCGTGTTCTCTTCTAAATTGTTTAATGGGAACACGCTTATTTAAATCCCAAACTCTAATTGTCTTGTCGTCAGAAACCGACAAAATGAGATCCTGATGTGGGTGGAAAATAGCACTCAATACATTACCAGTGTGACCTCTACATGTATCAACTTCCCAAGCTTTAGTATCACTCATTCTCCACAATTTAACCAACCTATCATCTCCAGCAGACACAATCAATGGTAAAGTAGGATGAAAAGCGGCATAATTGACACCTTTGTCATGACCCTCCAACACATACTTGACAATGGCATTAATATTTCCAAAGATATCCTGTTGAGGCAATTGGTTTCTTTGAAGTTGATCTTCAAATGATCTTGTTGAAGTAGGAGCCGAATGCTTTTTTCTCAATCCAGAAATATCCCACACACGCACAGTTTGATCCAAACTTGCTGAAACAATTAAATCTTCACTTGGGTGGAATTGAGCACTCATGACATAATGATTATGACCAGTTAAACAAGCAATCTCTTGTCTATTTTGCCAATTCCAAATCCTAATAGTCTGATCATCAGAACAGGACAAAATCCATGGCAAGTCATGATGAAATGAAACTCCACGAACATAATCCAAATGCCCATTCAAGGTGAATATACACTTTCTCGTATTTAAGGACCAAACTTTGATGGAATAGTCGTCACCTCCAGAAACAAACAATGGTTGAGTCGGATGAAAATTGACCGTTCTCACTGGACCCACATGATCCTCAAAACGATCAATCAAGGTACCCATTCTGTAGTCCCATAACTGAATAGTGGATGAATGTAAGGAAACCAAGCACCAAGGTCTTTTAGGATGGAAAGCCACCCCTTTAGCCCTTGATGACTTGGACTCGAATTTAGTCAACATCTTCATGGTGGGTATGCAATGACAAGATGTGATTACTCTATTCTAGTTATTTTGTTTTCCGACGAAGAAAAATTTCGACAAAACAATTGAAAAATAATATTGGACACGCATACTTTTGGCACTACCAAGTGAGGAGGATCTACAAGTCCATAGAGTTACTTTCAAAGTTGTTGCATACCTCTATGTTACTATACAAAATATGATACAAATCCCAACGCAATCGCAAAGAAAATACTCTCTTTGCCAACTTCATAGGTCAACCCTGCAGCTCCACCACTGCTTGAGGAATCCCCAGAGGAAGTCTCTTTTGAGTTTTGCACAAACCCACCGACTCCAGCACTTGGATCGTAATCAGTGGTGGTTGAATCCTGAGTTGCAGTGGCTTTGTTTGCCGCTGCTGTGTTTTGCGCTGGTGCGTTGGCTGAAACTCTTTTTGTCGAAGTTTGAACACTGGTAATGGTTGATGAGCCACTGGTCTTCACAATGGTGGTAGTTTCATTTTCATTTTGTGTGTCTCTATCATTATCTGGATCAAACCCAGTAGCATCATCGTTACCCAACCAAGTTTTCTTGTTTGTTAAATAAATATTTGATTCATCACCATCAGTGCTATCGTACAAAAATGCATGATAATCATCGGAATTGGATGAATTACTCGAAAGACTTACATTTCCTGGTAAGTCGTAAACTTCAACATCAATCTCCTTAATATGGGCATAAAAATATCCGTATTTTTTGATATCTTCGGCATTCCAATCAATTTCACCACCGGCCCATTCAATGGTACCAACACCATTGGAGGAGTCACCACCGGGCCACAATGAAAACTGGATTCTTGAAGGAGTTTGTGGAAAGTCATGTCTCTTTGTGGTTTCATTCCAAGTTTCATTTCTATTCAATGTACGAACGGCTTTGTTATCAATTGACCAAGTGATGTGATCCTCATGCCAATCCATTTCGTACAAATGGTAGTACTCAAAAGTATCATTAACTGTAGCATTCTTGGAATTGGTATAATTTAAGATTCCCTGGGCATAGAAATTTGATTCAGCAGCTTGCAAATTGTACCCAACGAACTCGTAATCAATTTCATCCTGAACATCAGAAAACAAAATGAATGCAGTGACAACACCTCCACCATGAGAAGTTTTCATCTTAGCGGAGACCTTACCATACCACAAGTATTTTGTTGATGAAAGAACTGTACCGGTGGTGTGGTTAGGCATTTGCAACAATAATGAGCTATTGTAGTAATCTATCCAACCTGTGTATACCCAGTCTGCCTCAGTAGCATTACCCAAGTACTCATTGGCAAGTTCAATCTCTTTTACCGCACTTTTGGAATCAAATGTCTTTGAATAGTCGTCCATTCTTGGCATAGGCATACAAGCTGTGAGGTTGTATGAGTATCTTATGTCACAACCACCTAAACAATAAGCACCAGTACCACACTCTCCGAATTGAGAACAACATGGCGAATCTTCTGGACAGTGCTGAGTTGCGTTACAACTGACAACATCAGCAGCTAAGGTTACACTTAGTAGTGTTAAAAATAAAACGTAAATAGCCTTCATTGAGAAAACGATGTGGGCGGAGAAACGGTGAAGGTGTATAAACGAGGGATGTGTTTATGAGCGAGTGTTTGTAGAAACCTGTTAGTTGGGTGGATCTTCGATGTTGTGGTAAGCCTTGCTTTGACTCAGCCTTTGGATGATGAGTTCTTCTATTAATAGTAATCAAATCACTTTTTTCAGGCGTTTAGACAATTTTTTTCTTGACGTGACCTTTTGTACACGACTGTTTTTCGTTGTTTATTTATTGCCCGATTTGGACAATTAATTGCGCGAAAGAATCCCAAAGGGGTTCGGAACATTTTATTTCACCTACTTGCTAAAAAAATCATACATGTTGGGATCGTAAGTTGATGGTTGATCATAGATGAGCCCGGTTTTGGAATCAGAACTCTTGTTGGCATGCTGCCAGGGTGGCACTTTGTAATCCTCTGTTGAGGCGGTCAGCTGTGAAGTGAATGTAGACGTGCCGGTTTGTGCATTCGGATTCTTTGGTGGCAACTGTGGCGGCCTGGTGTATGAAGGATGTTGTTGTAGTTGCGGTGCGCTAGCATATTGAGTACTGCTCGCCCGAGGCTGTAAAGGTTGTGCAAATCCAGAAAATTGCGGTTGCATAGGTGGGGGGTTGTAATGAGGATTCATCGGTTGCGAGTGCGAAGGTTGACTCCACTGTCCTGTGGAGTGGGAACTACCTGCGCTATGCGCGTTGTTGTAATCATTCAACTTTAGTGAATTCATCGACTGATTCAAAGTACTAGCATTTGCTATACTTTCACAATGTGTCAAGAGTTTGCTGTACCAAGTATTCCCCTTTGCCAAACCTGCATGATACTGGGTCCAATTTTTGTAAAATGATTCAATTTTGGCAATGTTATCACTCCATAATTGTGCCTTTTCTTGAGTTTGCGATTGCAATTGTTTCACCACAGGATCACTCAATAACGTACCCCACTCTGTTTTCACATCAGAAAGTATCGACTTCTCTTGGTTAATCAAATTATCCAATTTATCAACAAACGGTTGGAATTTTTTCAATTCTGCTGGGAAAATGACACTTTTGATTTCATTATTGCTCATTTGCTTTGCATTCAACATCAAGATATTGGAAATGTCATCTGAGTGAATATCTTTTTTCAATTTTTCAATCAAGCTGGCTTTATTTGTTTTGATGGTGCCCAAGTCGTACAAAAAGGTCTCCAATGTCTTGATTTGTTGATCTTGAGTGTCCTCTTTGTCAATTAAGCTCACTTCATGAGAAGAAACTGGTTCAAACAATTGACGGAATTGCTTGTCGTTAGGCCCCTTTGATAATGCTTTATAAAAAGATCGATCAATCAAAGAAGCAATCTTTTTATCCGAGTTGGATGCTTCGTAAAGAGCGCGTTTGAGATTGATTGCTTCATCTTGGTGACTATATTGGTCAAACTTTGATATAGTTTCATAAATCTTTTGCCTCAATTTGACATTTTCTTCCTCCAACTCCTGATCTCTTGCGTAGGTGCTTGATATTTCCCTCACTTTAGACATGATATCATGGGGAATTTCATCTTCATCAGATGCCTTTAATGCATGCTTTAGTTGATGCAAAGCCTTGGGTAACTTTAAAGACTCCAAAAACGACTCAGTTTCCTCTTTTGAAACCTCATAGTAATCAATCTCATTTCTCAACAATTGCGATTTCTCTTCCGAGTAGAAGCTTGATAATTCGTGGATGTTAATTGGTACAACGTTGCTCAAAAAATTTTGATATCCTTGTTCGTTAACCTCCTTCAAAAGAGGGATATCATTCAATGGTACGACTTTGGAAACCTGCAATGGTGACAACAGATTCCAATTGGCATCTTTTTTCACCAAATCGTGATAGATTAAATCATTGTCTTTCACCAATTCGTCAGTTTTAATTCCCACTGCATCTTTTTGGTAATTGTAATTGTCTAATAAATCATACACATTTCCATGCCCTTTAGAAATTGTTTTCATTGCGTGTGGGTTGATATTTTCCAATACTACACTTGACTGATTTAGGAACCCAATTGCATCACCATATTTTCTTCCTGCCTCCAATTGCAACGCATGAAAGTATAATGCCAATGATTTATAATATTGCATTTTGAAATAAATGATCGAGATCCAAGATGGATCCAATTGCACTGTGACATAACGCGAATCTTCTTCATCATCTCCAGGACCTTCCAAATCATCACTAACAAGATCATCATAATCGTCAACAATCTTGAAGCTCTCTTTCTCCTCCTGGCTGATCATATTATAACACTCCTCGTATTGCAAGCTGGTTGATTTACACAATTTAGCAATCAATGAATTCTTCAGCTGGTCCAAATCATTGGTAATTGCATTCAAGGTGAAAACTTCCTGTGCTTGTGCCAAACTCAACTTGCTGAGAAATCTAATGGTTGACTGACTCAAGTCGTCACTAGGCGCATGTAAGAAGTTTTCATTCAAGTACTCATAAACCCCAGCTGCTTGTTGTAACATGACAATGGAATCTTTTACAGTGGCAACGCCATTGCTGCTTTGCAGTTCATTGTACTTTGTAATGGCAAATTTTGTCAACAATGCACCAATGTTGAATAGCACATTGGCTTTTTCAAATGGCAAGGCATTTTGCCTATGAGTAATATCAGGGGAAAACGCATCATGCCAAACAAAATCCAACTTCTTAGATCGGTTCATTGTCGTAAATTGAATCTTTACATCCAATACTTCCAACTGGCTGTAGTATTTAAAATATAATCTCAACCCAGTGTTGTCGGCGTGAACGCCCCTGATATCCTGGCGCAATTTCTCAAATGAATTTATATCAGTTTGATAAGTGGAAGTGTTGCCATATATCGAGAGAAGGTAATTGTTGAGTGGTTTCACCCATGAAACCTCTTCGGTCTTTTTACTTGGTATAGTGAGTAAACTCGTCTTCATTGTTTTGGTGGAGAGAAAGGGATTATTGGGTTGTGTAGATTTGTTGCGTAGAATTAAAATTTGAAGAGAGAATGAAGCCGCAGATTTGCAAACTAAACGCTGTAAGTCAAGCCAATGTCAATATACGCAGGTATGGCAATAGTGAAAGACTACAAGCTAAGCTAAAGGTTAAGTTGCCATGTGAATTAATTGGATTACGTTACAGTACTATATCTTGGCCACTAAGACCATTAGTGTCTTGAATGATATTCAATAAAAGCTAGTTATGGAATAGAGTGGTCAATGCTAAACTGTAAATGAACTCTGATAAAGACAAAGATACGCAAACAAGTAATGAAATTAAGAAGTAGGAAGGTGATTATAGCTCAAAAGAGTATGATAAAAAGAGTGGTGTGAATATCACCATTGATAAATTTATATAGTTAGCTGAAGTTTTTTGCTTTTTGCAGCGAAAGTCATGTAACTTCGTAAACGAATGTAGTGTCGTGTTATTTATGTTTTGAGACATTCTTAAACATCAATGCAAGGAAGGAATGCCACAAGAGGCTTGTTTTTGTATTTAGTACATCGCAAATAGAAGAACCCTCATTATCGTAGAATAATTCACATTTACATATATCTTTACTAAAACTCCTTTTGCTTCCACTAGTTTTCCTGAGCTTCCTAGATATTTACTCTAGCTTGCCCACTTTACCAATAGTTACTGCTCCACCTCAATTCAATTCATTATAGCCATGTCCAACGGAGAAAGGAGTGGTACCACCCACTGAACATATTGAATTCGTTTTGAACTTGAAAGACTCGATTTTGATTATCTCCCATTGTATCCAGATATAGAGAGCCAATTGACACCATGGCATCGTTATATGCCATGTTTCAAATACGTGTCGGAATTACTGATGTAGTTTTGAAGTTCCGCGATGAAACCATTTCATTGTATGATACAGAGGTGCCATTGGATTATTACCTTTTTGGTTGCAAGATTGTTGCGCCATTTGGCTGATGGAAGGGTGCTTGGATATCGAGAAATTTATCGCATGGGCCCAGAGTTTTTGGAGAAACCAAGAAGTAGTGTCTAGAACAGCTGAAAGGTCGGTATCAGCATTAGAGATCACTTTTGATAATGTTAATGTTATCCCCGTGTGTGTCTGTACAGCAAATACATCCTTTCTTGGTGATGACAACAATTTAGAAGATGTAGCTGCTTTTGAAGCTGTTGAGTTGTGGTTTCAGGAAAATAGTTCCTATATCACACAAGACAGTGTCACTATAATCGTGTTTGAGAAATTGGGACATTGAACAAATTTATCCACCGATATACCAATGGTGGGACAGAACGCCACTTTTTTTACAATATCTTCAGAGGGGTTCCCTTCTCATGAGTTACTATCCAAAGTTTGTCGCTTAGTCACAAGGTATAAGGCCCGAATTTTAAGTGTCACTGATAGAGACACAGCCGGGTTGCATATTTTTCATCAGTGGAAAAGAGTTGTTCCTGATATGGTGTAATTGGATGTGATACCAAAGCACACGAAGGACAGGTCTTTTGTCGAACTTAAGGAAAAGCACCAGGCTCGAAACATTTTGAAAAATAAAGACATTCCACTTTTTATCAAGTTTGTGGTATCAGATATTTTGAATACGAAACAAATTGTCGGGCTCAATCAAAATGCAAACTTGGGTCATCATATACTTCAATTGGTCCAATCTTCTGCTTTTCAAGATGCTAGTGACCATGTATCCATTGATGACAACAATTTGAATGTTTGAGTTCTTGCTATATATGTTTTTTTTTTAAAAATTTATATTAATGTTTTGTGGTTTTATTGGTTTTTACTGATTCTTGTATCAAGAAGCAGCTTTAAATACTTCCTCGAATAGTTTGCATATGCCAATTCTGTATAATAACTACTTAGGATTGTTCCTTTTCATACAACACTCGACAAAATGAATCACAAAGTATACTATTGCAACCCTTTGTCCTCAATCTCGGCCGCAAAAAATTCGGTAGCGCTATACCCGAGTTCCCGATAAAAGGCAACAAAACGAACGACAAATGAACCAAATTATCGATAACTTCCTCTTCTCCCCCCACACATCAAAATGAGGGCTAACTCAACTCAAATATCAAATAGAATGTTCAAGACGCAAAGATTGGTGATCTTGGTGATAGTTGCCATGTTTGGTCTTTTACTTATAATCACGTCGCTTGCTGGTCATCATGAAAATGTCATCAATCAAGTCAAAACATACACAAATAAAGCCAGTGATTCATTAAGTGATTTGTACAAATCACTGAATAAATTACCCAGCCCTGATTTAGGCGACGCTGATTTGGAAAAACAGGCTGAAGCGCAAGAGGAAGCAGATCGGTTGAAAGAAGAGGCAGCATCGCAAAAACAGAAACAGGATTAAGTATTTTTTTATTTTCTTTATACACCTTTCCAAATTGCCTTTTCGAGGTATTCGCTTGTTCTTTTCATTTGTAAGATTCCCATATGCATGAGCTCGAAGCAGTTTTGCACAAACCAGGAGTAAGTGACCACTTTCCATTCATCGTCATCAATATCGGCCGGCTTATTCAACGATGCCGCGAAGGCTTGATAAAAGTCGCACAAGTTGATTGATGCTGGTGCTTCTTTGTAAACGCTAAACATTGCGCAGAGTAGTGGCTGACCATCTAGTGGATGCTCCTTGCAAATTAATGGGTTTGCCAAGTACAACTCATAATTGTCTAGGCTCACCTCAATAGTTTGTCGCAAATTAGGACGAAGGAGGTTGATCATGAGGTTTTCAAAGTTTTCCTCAAATAGAGGCTGTTTGTCAAATTTGGCATGGATTATTCCTCCATTGAGGGAGAAAATTTCGTTAAACACCATATATTCGAGTGGTGTGGTCAAAATTGGGTTCTCGAAGTAGGCTTCCAATGCAGACGTGATGTTATCTTTAGACAAGTTCTTCTTTAATTCAATGAGATATGTGTCATTGATGTTGCCAATAGACTCGTGGCAGTCATCAGTCAAGTGCAACACAATACGACTCACGACTTCATCTGAATACTTTGAAAAATCAAGACATTCGTGAAAGTATTTTGAGTTGAACAATTTGTTATTGACAAGTAATTTGTATAGGTGAAATTTTTCCATTGGTTTGTTTGGGTGTAATTGATACACCACGTTTATGGAATTCATCACTGCTAATTTGTGCTTTTGGTATTGCTTTTTGCACTCGTGAAACAACATTGCCACTTTATCATCATCTTCAAGCATTTCCTTGACAATTGGGTCCTTTTGCAGTAGTTTAATCTCCATATGCCGTTTAAAAGATGGCGTTTTCCTCAATGCATCGATATACAAACTTGACGAGTCAAATTTTGCAATAAGAATCGACAATGGCAGCTGGTAGAAGAAAATCATGTAGCACAATTTAATCTCGGAAATTAATGCGTCAATTGAATTGTTTGAATTTTCAAAACGATTGAGAATGATGGTGCTTAGTGTGTTGTTGATTAGCAATGGATTGTCATCGGTTAGCTCTGGCGTGAGAAACAAATTGTTCAAAATGATATATCCCAAGCTCTTGTTGTCGTTACTTTTGAACCTATACCCTTCCAAATTCAATCGCAAGTCGTTTCTCAAGTTGTTGTTGACCCATGAGGATACTGTATCACAAGACAATGCAAGTAACAATTTCACCGGTATATGAATTGCTTGAAGAAACTTGATTAGTTGATTTAACAATTGGGTGCTGAACAAATTGGTATCTTCAATTACAATAACTGTCCTTGTTTCATTACCCATGGCGTACCAATCTTGCAAAACCTCCAAGTCATAGCCCAAATAATCACCTTCCAACTTGTTGCGTTCACCAAATTGGCGAATAATCTCCCTCAATGTCCCCTTTATATGTTGACAGTTTTTAGAATTCAATTTTATCAAGTTGTAGTTGTTGGTGTGGTCGTAAAACTCATTCAATATACGTAAATTATTTGCATTATTCGAAGTTAGTTGAACATAACCAATGGATAATTTCGAACTCAATGGCTCATTGATAAACTTGATCAAGTTGTTAAATAGCTCATCATTGGCGCTATTCAAAATCGAGTGAATTTTTTCCAACTGACTGGCCCATATTCTTTGATATAAATTGAATCTAAATTGAACATTTGCAATTGGCTCTTTCCCATTGAACAATGATACAAATGGTGTTTTTGAGTCATGAACTTGAACAGATTGATGAAATTTGTTGTCCTCAATACTCTTCTTCTTTGGTTGTAAGAAGTAATGGGTTTTGGAGTTGTTGTCCATTGATAGAGTAGGCTGTAGAGCTTTACTTTTTTTTTTTTTTTTCTTTTATCTTCTTCGTGTGTACTCAACTTATATAGACATATTTATCTCCCTCTCTACGTATATACTCCTTCTCAATCAATGTATCAATCAGCTTCTTTATATCGAGTACTCTAGTGGTGAACCTTGTCAGAGCTGCCTCCATAACTTGATTCAACAATTCAGTGTTTCCCAAATCTTTTCTACTCTTCATAATTCTAACAATGGTGGCTTGTATGTAGGTTTGTCTAGCGGCAACAATTTCCCTTGTGGCGTCCTCTTCCTCTTGCTTAACGTCGACAGATTTGATACCGCTGATGAAGTTGACTTTTACTTTTTTGGAGTTGTAGTATTCGACAATCTTTAAAGTGGCATTAGCTAGGTTCTCATTACTAGACTCAACTAATTTGAATTTGATGAGGGGATTGAGATGGTTATCAAACACTATTTTGTTGCAACCAACAATGTCATACAATTCGTTGTACGTGTAGCTAGATTTCTTATTAAACGCCATCAATATCATCAACTGAACATTACTAACTTGAAATTGGAATGGTGGTTTCCCCTTTTTGGAAAGATTGGCTTTAACCTCAGCTCTACCGTGGTTAAACAACCATTGTAACTTTCTCCCTTGATGTTGAGTGGCGTAAACTTGTTTCAAGTTGGCAAGTGGTGCTTCAAGTTCAGGTGCCACTTTTAAATCATAATCAGCAACATGACGAAATGGCCACATACTCTGGGCAAGAACCAATGGGTTGAACTCCTTTACAAATTGATCTGATTCCTTCACTTTTGACTTTAAATCCTCCGACGCCTTCATATCGGAAAACATCTTTGTCATCTTGGAAGTGTACTCGATTGAGTTTTCCTCTTGCAATCTGTGAATAACACTCTCCTCCAATTCATCCGACTTGCAAGTACCATTAATCAATCTCTTTGCCAAAGAGCGTCGATAATGCTCTTCAAATGTGTCTTTATCATTGATGAATTTAAAAACAATCATCAAATTGTCGGCATTCATATCAACAATATCAGCATCTTTGGCATTACTTTTGAGGAACCCATCGGCATATTTAGCCAAATATTCTGGCGTTTTGCATGCAGCTCGAGGTTTGGGAACAGCAATGGCATTGTTGTTGACAAAATGACGACAGGCATTGTCCAACGACCTGATAAACTTTGTATCCTTGCTGAAAGCTTGTATCACAATGTCATTAAATTGGTTATAAATTGCAATCAATGTGTTGATGTAGTTCTTCGGTTCAACTCCGCCTTTCTTCTTCCCTTCACCGGCATCTGCTTCGTTCTTGATTTTTTCAATAGCTGCATTGGCCTCCTTTTTGATGTATTCCTCCAATGCTGATGCCAATGGGTCCAAAGTCTTTGGCACCCTCATCAAGAGCTTATACATTCGTTGAATGTGATCAATCTGGTTCTGCTCAAGCAATACAATAAACTGATCGTACATTTCCGAAGCGTGGTTTTCAATCATTGCTTGATTGAGGATGCTTACAAATGCCTTTTTCGAATGATCTTCTAAAAACGTGTTTGATCGGGAAATCTCCTCTGCCAATCTCGTCTCACATTTCTTCATATAATCAACAACATTGTGGTTTGTCAAATACTCAGAACTCTCCTTTGTATAGTAGCTCATTGTTGCATCCAAAAAGGGTTTCTCGAAAGAATTAACATATATAATTAAGTTTGGTTTTTTCAAATCCTGAATATCAATACTCAAATAAACCAATGACTTGATAGCACTCGAGATTAAATTCGTATCCACAATCAAATGATTTCTCTGTTTTTCAATCAAATCCAACACCTGTTCAATCAAAACGTCAGCATTAGGTTGAAACATTTCGTTTCGCCACTTGATCAACGACAATGTATTAACATCAAACACATCCTTTCTCCCATCCGATCTCTCCTTTTGCACCCAGTATCTGTTCATATAATCAAACACGTTGTTCATGTATACTGCCCCAATGGTGAATCTCGTCCAGCGGCGAACATAAAACTCCAAAAACGATTCATTGGGGGTTTTCCTTAAATTACGTATAAACTGCACCAAGTACGTTTCCAATTTGTTGTAAATCTCTGCCCCTGCTAGAGAGTAAGAGTTGTTTTCAGTGCTATTTGCCACTGATGTCAGACCACGTCTTGATTTGTTGACACAATAATTGTACACAGCAGTGTAGCAATTCATGTACATTGTCGAGGTGACACCTTGATCATTCTGCGCACCAAGTATAAACTCCAACCCTGGTTGGATGAATGCCCAAGTGGCATTGAGGTCGGTGAATGCTGGTAATGTGGACATAACTAGAAAAAGGTCGTGGTGGGAAGAGTTGTAGTTGCCCAAAAAAAATATACATTGATGTATCTGCTGTGTGTTTTTTTTCTACACATTAACTCTATCAATCACTCGTACTAAACTAATTGTAAATGTCAACACCCAAGTTACTAGCACAACAAATAAAAACGATGCTAGTCCCTTTTGTCGACGACAGATGGATGAGATTACTGGGAACGCGTTATTGTCAATCCCATGCGGGTTGTTGTAGATTTCACACACCCATTCGTCATCATACAATGTATCAAATGCTAGCGACAAGTTTGCTGAGGAAAAAATGATGAATAACAAGTCCAACATGACTAGTCTGAACTTGCCAATTGGATCACGTAACCCTAATGGTTTTCCTGAATACTCGTCGTAGGCAATGTAAACCACATACACCAAGGCGCATGTTTGCACGACAATGGCCATGATTGTACTCGCCTTTTGACCAACTTTGGACCCATCATAAGTGTCTTTTGAAAATACAAAAATACTGCAAGCCAATGCCAAGGCAATGGCACAAAAAATCAAGGTCAATATCCTCAATGTCAACGGTAACAAGGGATTTTGCATGAAAAATTTCCTAAATGCTGGTTTCAATTGGGATCGGTTTTCTCCCATCCAATACCCAGCTGTAGAACGCACTTTTGTATCGTTTTCACCAGGGTCTTTTGTTCTCATGAATAGATTGAGCAAGCTTCGATGTTTGTTGGCATCTTTAAGTTGCTGGTATTCTGTAAATTCTTCCTTGAGTCGAGCATCACCGCCCCAAGATCCATTCAAACTGTATTCATCTAGATATTTCTCATCAATCTCGACTCTTTCCAGAGGATATGTAGTTGGATAAAATAAAGATTTCTTGAATTGAAACCAGCTGCCGTTGATATCTGTTCCATATGGATCGGGAAATGTCTCCTTTCGGGGTTCCCCTCTATGCGCAGTCTCTGCTTTCGACACTGTATCTAGCACATACACTGGAAACACATTTGGTCGGTGGCTATAAGTTTGAACATTGGTGTTTTTGAAAGGATCAAGACGATTGCGTGGTGACGCATTTGATTGGGTAGTAGGAGGTGTAGAAGTGTTATCCGAGTCAGTCATGAAGAGGGACTAGTGGAGTAGGGAAGCTTGTGGAGGAGGGAAGCTTGTGGAAGGAAGAGCTTGGAGCAATTGAATTATTTGTTATTCTTGTTTACATTGGTAGCGTTATGATGAAATTGCCAGGCTTAAGGCAGAGCAAGGCAGAGCAAAGACAAAGCAAAGACAAAGCAAAGACAGAGCAAAGACAGAGCTTGACAATAGCGTTGCTTGACTATTTAGACTGTTTTGACAATTGACAGTGTTTTGAATTGCTTGCTGCAGACTATATTCTTCCCCCTACTCCACTATTACCCCGGACCCCTAATTTTTGCCATCTCAATTTAGCAATCTAACGACAACTAATTCCTCCCTAATGAAGCTCCCAGACAAGAACTCCATCTACGTCATCTCGATCCCGCTAACAGCATCAAGATCATTTATCTACTGCAACCATCGACCTCTTCTCCAAAGCCATGCACCGTTGATCACAAAAGTTGAAACCAAAGCTGTCAACATTGCAACAAAAGGTTGGAACAAGTTAGCATCTTCCAAACTCACCGTCAATGTCAAGATTGTTGAATGGACTCGCAAGTTGCTTGCAACGATACCGTATGAGGAAAACTGTCTCAGGTCTTTCCCCAACAAGCAAGCAATGATTAGAGAAATCAATGAAGAGAGTTTACACTTGGTGAAACCATTGGAAAAGGATAGCCATGGATTTGTACATCAATCCGACATCAAACAGTTGAACATTCCTGATTCTCAGTTGAAGCCGATTCCATTGTACCACGCCAAGCAGCAGTCGCCCTCCAAAATCCTCACTGAGCTCACCCATTTCAGAACAGACAATTACAAAAAACACAAGAATGGAGCAATCCTTTGCGCTATTGGCATTCCTTTGACATTGCCATTTGCGTTGGTGCCAGTAGTTCCCAATGTCCCTGGGTTCTACCTTGCTTATAGGTTATATTGCCATATTAAGGCATTATTAGGCATCAACCATTTGGATTATTTATTAGAAAACAACGCATCGCATATTAGATTTGTCGAGCTTCCCCAAATAGATGAAGCGTATGGCAACACCGAAGAGGAGGAAATTCTACTCACTCCCGAGATTATAGATTTACTCGTTACGAAATTGTCCCTTGAAAATCACGTCAAAGATGATTTGACCAAAGCGTTGATGCAAACAAGGAAACAATTGAAGAAGGAGAAGGAGAAGAAGGATCAAGAAGCTCAAAAGCATTTAGATTAATTTAGAATTAAAACACGCAAATAAACAAGTAAACTACTTTAGAATTAAAGAAAAACCATCTTCGTAGATAAGAAAAATGAAAAAAAAAAACTCCCTAGAATTGAAACAAAGAAAAACTTGTGGAAAGCTAACCTCGTAAATACCTAGCTCGACCTTTAATTCTCTTATTTCTTTCATTTGAACGATTCTGATAAGAGTTGCCTTTATTGCTTCTTTCTATCACGGCTAACGAATCAAAACCCTCTTTCATCACATCAACCAAAATGAGAGATAGTTCTTCTCTGGCTTGGTCGTATCACTGAGTGCACGTCCAAACGTAGTAGCTTGTGGTAATGTGATCGGAGCACCAATTGATGATTGGAGTAAAAGTCTATGAGGAGGTTCAAAAACTTTTCTGTCTTGATCGCGTCATGTCGAATGCAATTAAAGGCAAAAAAGTAATGATAATCACGGCAAACGACGTCATATTTGAAATTATCAAGCGTATCATCTTGCCGTCTTTTTTTTTTTTTTTCTCATTTCGGTCCAAAACTCACCTCTGTTTGAAATTGAGGGATCCATCAATTCAAAGTCCCCAACTTCTCGGAAGAACAGATACAACGCATGCAGAATCGATATCTCATTGCATCCACTGAAAACATTAATCAAATCGTCTAAGTTGATGTGCATTCCTTTTTAACTGACAAATAGGGGATAAGATTGGGTTTAAACCGAGTAAGACGAATATATAATTGATCCTTCATGACTTGAATGAATAGCTTTCTATTCAGTTTGTCCTGCAATCTGTTATAATGGACGGTGAACTCTCCGAATTTTAGATTGCCCAAAGATTCACCAAAACATCGCACAACTCGGTTTACGTAGTTGGCCCACTCCTTGCAGTTGAGCGTTTTTGGACGAGTAAGGTCCAAGCTCGAAACTTCTCTCATGATACCTCTAAACGCAATTCGAAAGCTTGACACAATCTTGCCGTCGTGATCGGCGATACGAGCCCTGCAATCCATTTTCTCGTCAGCTGGTAATTCTTCCTTGTCGTGCTAAGCGATACCAGCCCTATTGTTTCTCTCCTTGTTGTCTGATGCATTCTCCTCCTCAATGGGAATAGCAGCTTTCACTGCAGCATCTTTTACAATCTCAACACATTCCTCCAAAGTAAATGGCCCTGCCTGTTTAGCTTCATCTTCAAAGAATAATATACCCTCAATTCATCATCATCCTCATCATTGGCTTCAGCTTCAGTAGCAGCCTCAATTTCAACTTCGGTAATCAGTTTTGGTGAGTTTTTCATCTCATTGTCATCAGCTTCAGCAATAATACATTTTTGGTGCTTCTCCTTTTGAAGCAGAATTTGAACTACCTTCAATCATTGTTGTTGTACAGTAGAAAAATAAAAACAGTGTAATTTAGGGGGTTTCAATTGTTTAAATAAGTTTCAATTCTAATCGCATGCAAATGAAGACGTTAATTCGCAACGCATTCCCAGGAAGTTGCGCAAAAAAAATAGATAAGCAAAACACATGGGCCCAATTAATAATTCTCTCTCACGCCCTCAATAAAGCCACCCTCCAGAAAAAAAGAAAGGAAGCAGAGGAGAAAGCAGAGCCGGAGAAAAGGTTGAAATTGGTTGTTATCCAATACAAGTTTCAAACCGACCCAAATAAACAAAAAATTGCGAGTCATCATGAAAGATATGAATCAGTATTGAAGTGTTGATTGAATGGAGGTTCAACATGTAATCAAGCTCACGAAAGTACTCAGAAACTATCAGGAAAGCTGGATATTTTCTTTCTCAGACAGGCACAACCCGCAGATGTTGGGCACGAAGGTTTATCAACGTAGGGTTTGGGAGGAAATTTTGAAAGCTTTTGGTTATGAGCCACACCTAGGACATAACTGGCCATATTAAGTGATTGAAAAATCTCCATGGATAAGTATGTTATCAGCAAAACTGACAGCGCAGAATAGAATTTACCGGGTCTCTTTATCTGGTATTCAAGTTTTTTTCGAATATTATATTGATGTTATAAAGCAGTATAAAGTCGCAACGTAATATAAACGAAGCAGGTGTCTTGTAACACCAAACTGGAAAAAGAAAAGTTCTTAGGGATAGTCAGAAAAATGGCAAGTATACAATGAACGGTGATATCAAGGACATAATCACTGTTATGAAAGCAACTTCTGCCGACGGAAAAAGGTTAAAAACTCCAAGAGTAAAACGCTTGTGAGCAATCAAATTTCAACCGACAACAGCACAGAAGGGGTTTACGCCGTAACATAGAGAGGTTGGGTTACTGCGGGCACCTTTCGGAACTGGGAGAGGAACATATATGTCCCTCAAAAAATTCTGAGGGGTACCGAATTTTGATCATGGATAATTACTTCACACATTACAACGACACGCTCAAACTGCTCCTAGATAAAGCCAGAGTGATCCTGGTTTACGTGCCAGCCCATAGTCTGCATTTGATGCAACCCTAGAACGATTTTGTCTTCAAACCTATTAAGGATCGTTATAGGGGCATTCTTTTCAATTATTTTGTCCAAGAAAAGAAACTCATTGTGCCAAAAGATGAGTTCATAGAGCTTTGATCTACCTCTAGAACGGAGAATATGAAAAAGGAGAACGCTTTGAGCGGTTTTGGAAAGTTTGTGCTGTGGTCAGTTGATAAATAAATGGTTTTCGATCAATCCCGAGCTAACGAGGAAAACTGACCTCGTTATTGATAAAAATGCACCACTACCTGCTTCTTTGAATACGAAATTATGTATAAATGAGGTCTCTGGGGTGGTTTACCCGGAGGATTGTTCGGTGTCAACTGAAAGAAATATTCAAGCCAAAAAACGAAAAGAAAACAACTCCGTATTGCTTGACAAGCAAAATATTAAACAGCAGCATAAGAGAATAGATAACTTAAAAGCCCGCATTGAGCAATTGGAAAAGTTTACGAAAAATTAATTCCAATTTCGAGTGTTTAAGATCGATGATGATGCTAAACCATCATCGGAGATTAAGCTTTGACTGAAGAAGATAAAGCAGGAAAGGGAAGCAAAAGAGGCAAAGAAACAGAAAAAGAAGCCATTATCCGATAAAACCAACACTTACAGTTCATATTAGCTAAACGAGAATAGAATCAAACGTTGTTGTAGCACCATTGTAGGTAATACTTTTGTAGTCCAAATGGTAAATTCAATAAATTTTCCAAGTTGCCCTGACTTTGCGCACGTGACTTGCACACTTTCTCTTAAATTTTTTTTTACGCACCGTTGTTTCTCTTGAGGCAGCCGGAGTATAAATTTTTCAGCAATGTCAACTTTTGCGGGCACCAACCATTCCCCCTTCTTTTCCTTTCTTATTCATTCCTCATTAGAAATTAATATTCATAAGTGCCACTATGAGAGATAAGTGGAGAAAGAAAAGAGTCAGAAGACTCAAGCGTAAGAGAAGAGCAGTTAGAGCTCGTTCGAAGTAGTTATTACTGCCGTCCAACAATTAATTGCTGCTTAAACGAAGTCTTATTTAGTTAACTAGTTTCAAATAAATATCAATAATAATCAACTTATCAAAATTGTAGTAGTGGGATCTCTAATAATTTTCATGTAACTCTATGGAACACTAACCATTGCGGATCTCATTGTTTGCTAGTAAAAGTCGAGATATGAAAGCTTTTTGCGCGGAAATTTCCACAAATTTTGAAAAGATAAAGTCGATATGGCCTCAATTGTGGAAGCTCAAAATGAAGTTTGGATTTAGCAGCCAGATTTGGCAGCTCCAGTGGGTAATTCTTTAAACGCCTTTAACCTACAAGAAGTTATCAAGATTAATAGAACTGTGCGCTCACATCATGAATTAGACTTTATCATGTAACAATACTTAGAGTCGGGAATGACAACCGGGTTTACATACACGGCACTTCTCTTGAGTCTTAACTTCACTCCCTTGAATTGTCGTATCTCAGCAAAATCTAGTCTCAGTCAATGCAACCGCGCTTAAGATTTTGTAGGTCGAGATCATAATTAAAAAGCCACAATTTTCGTGCCGTATGAAAAAAATGTCCCGTCCGGAACCATCACTCATCCAACGATGTCCTGTAGGTTCTCTATAAGAGATCCACTCATTGACGAACTGAGCAGCAACTCGCTAAACCCGTGCTTTGTGGCCACTGTTTCAATATCTGCCACCATCGCGCTTGCTATTTTTTCATTGAGTCAATTGTACCTCCTTTTGTTCCGAAACTATTACGGGCCATTCAAAATCAAGTACAGCTTTGGGCATCCCTTCAAATCGGAAAGCGTTGGGATTTTTCAGCTACTCAAATTAAACTTGGTAGTGACCCAGCTAGCTTTGTATGCTGTTTTGGTGTTGAGCTTTTCAGGTCTGGGATTGCTATTGAACTCATTGCTTGCCAATGTGCTCTTACTTGGAGGAATGATTTTGCCATTGCAAGTTATTGAGCCAACAAGAAGTGTGGTCCCATTGTCTGCACCATCATTGTATTGGTTCGTCCAAGTCATCTTCATGGTTATGGTCTCATTACAAGACAACTTTTCCAGTGTTAAAATCTTTAACCATAATTTGCCACTGCAGACTGCCGAAGTGGGCCTTGCTTTGAATGCAATGTTAGTTTTAGTGTTTGAAGTGGGGTTGTTTTCCCCCAGTCTGGAGCTAAAACAATACTACGAATTGAATGATTGGCGCATTGAAACAGTGCACAACTTTTGGTCAGAGATTACATTCAGATGGTTGGACCCTACTATAAAAAGCATTTATGAAAACCAGACAATTGACCCGGAAGGAACGCCTCCGTTGCATTATGATCAGAACTGCCAGTACACATATGGAAAAACTCTCGATAAATGGAATAAGGAACGTCGTGGGAAGAAATCATTATTCAGGGTGTACCTTGCCTTGCACTCTTCCAGCTTCCTTTTGATGCTATTCATGGAATGGATTGCAATTGCTTCAAACTTGGGACAAGCTTTTTTGTTGCAACAATTTATCGTCTACTTTGGCAATGAAGACCGGAAATCTCCAGTTGTGGGATTCGCCATTGCAACCGCTATTTTTCTTTGCTCGGTGGGTAAATACACTTCAATGAACCGGTTTGCGTCTATTCATTTCCGCATTAGATCTCAAGTGTACTCGTCATTAGGCACTTTTGTTTATCAAAAAGCCATCAACCTATCAGCAGAAGCTAGAAAAAACAAAAACAGTGGAGAAATTATCAACAACTTGGCTGTTGATGTCACCAAGATTTCGCAGTTGGCAATGTATGCATTTGTGGTGAATTTACCATTTAGAATAATTGTCGGTATTTGGGCATTGTATAGGTTGCTTGGGGTTTCCGCATTGTTTGGATTTGCCACGGCAGTGGTTCTTATTCCATTGAGCAGCAAAATCAGCACATCAATTTCAGGGCTTGTCAAGAAGAATATGAAAATCAGAGACGAGCGATTAAAGTTGACTTCAGAGATTTTACAGTCAATTAAAAGCATCAAACTTTATGCTTGGGAACAACCAATGTTGAAACGACTCTTTGGGATCAGAAACGATAAAGAATTGGTGATGGCAAAACGAATAGGCCATTTTAATGCATTCTCTATGTTTTTATGGAACACCATCCCGTTTGCAATAACCATCGCCTGTTTAATCTCCTTTGTCAAACTCACCAACATCTCTCTCATCCCATCCATCATTTTCCCAGCATTGTCATTGTTTGATTTCTTGACTGAACCCATCATGCAACTACCTGATGCCATTGTTGCAATAGTAGAGGCATCCAATTGTTTTAAAAGATTGGACAAGTTTTTTTCCATGAAGGAGAATGAATCGAAGGTGATTAGATTGGACAATCCAGTGTTGCCTAATGATGTAACAGTATCTATAAAAGACGCGACGTTTTCATGGGATAGCGAGAATATAGCTTTATCAAACATAGACTTCAATGCCAAAAGTGGCCAACTCACATGCATTGTTGGCAAAGTAGGTACCGGCAAAACAGCACTCATTAAAGCAATACTAGGAGAAGTACCAATTTCTAAAGGTTCGGTTTCAGTGAACGGATCTATTGCTTATTGTGCGCAACAACCATGGATTCAAAATGCAACGGTCCGGGAAAATATTCTATTTGGCAAACAGTTTGATGACCGGTTTTACAACAAAGTTGTAGCTGCATGCCAGTTGGCCATTGATTTGGAGATCTTGCCCGAAGGTGACGCCACAATGGTTGGTGAAAAGGGGATTGCATTGAGCGGCGGACAGAAAGCGAGAATCTCATTAGCTCGAGCTGTATACTCTAGAGCCGACATCTACTTATTAGATGATGTACTTTCTGCTGTTGATGCACATGTTGGAAAAAGCATCATACGAGATGTGATCCGAGGGTTACTTTCTGACAAGACCGTCATCTTGGCAACAAATGCAATCAATGTTTTGCGATACTCTCAGGGGATGGTGTTGTTACAAGATGGCGTGGTTGCAGAAGGAGGAAGTTACAAAAAAGTCATGGCACAAGGGTTGGAACTAGCTAGACTCATCAACGAGCACAGCGGTGACGTAGAACACGAAGAGGATACCCGTAGAAGGTCCAGTGTTGTATCAACTAAAAGTGTTGAGGAAGGCAAGAGTGCAGACAAACTGGGCCCTTCCCGAGAGACAAGAGCCAAGGGTCATGTCAAGTTGAGCGTTTACCTCGAATACTTTAAAGCTTGCAACTTCCCCATGATCATTTTGTATGTGCTTATCTACGCTGTAAATGTAACTTGCAATATTGGTGCCAATTACATCCTCAAATACTGGTCAGAAATTAACCTCAACAAAGGGAGCAATACGCGCGTCCTGTTTTACCTAGCTGTGTATGCCGCGACAGGTATTACAGGTGCCGCGTGTATGCTTGCTGCTGCTCTGATCATGTGGAGCTACTGCGTTATCCGTGGATCGAGATATTTCCACGACAAAATGGCAAAATCTGTTTTGCGCAGCCCGATGCAATTTTTTGAAACAACGCCAATAGGTCGAATCTTGAACCGGTTTGCTGATGATATGAATGTTGTTGATCAGCAGCTTATTTGGTCGATCTTGGCGGTTATTGACTACGGTTTGCTTGCAATTGGTGTTCTTTCAGTGGTGGTGTTTAATCTCCCCATCATGATTGTGGTGATTCTAATACTCTTGGCGATTTTCAATCGAATCAGGGTGTACTACATTCCATCAACACGCGAGCTCAAGAGGTTGGTGAGTACTTGTAGGAGTCCGTTGTTTTCACACTTGCTGGAATCCGTCAATGGTGTAGAAACAATTCGAGCATTTGGGCAAGACAGAAAATTTTCCAGACTCAATGACAAAATAACCAACAAGTTTATTAGAGTACAGTATACAATGTTGTCGTGCAATCGGTGGTTGTCAATGAGGTTGCAAACAATATCAGCTGTCATCCTTTACTCCTCATCGTTGCTCATTTTAGCAACATTGGGCACATCGCACGAATTGAGTTCTGGATTGGTTGGATTTGTGTTGGTGAATGCATTAAGTATCAGCAATGCTCTCAGTATGATTATCCGAGGCTGGGCAGACATTGAAACGAGATCCGTATCATTGGAAAGAGTGATTGAGTATTGTGGATTGACGCCAGAGGCAGCTGAAATTGTCAAGTATCGACCACCAAGCAAGTGGCCAAGCAAAGGTGAGATACAGTTCAAACATTACTACACAAAATACAGGCAGGATCTTGAACCAGTGTTGAAAGACATCAACCTTAGTATCAAACTGCGTGAAAAGATTGGTGTTGTTGGCAGAACTGGTGCTGGAAAGTCAACCTTGACAATGGCATTATTTCGTATTGTCGAAGCAACTTCTGGTCATATTGAGCTTGATTCAGAAGCTACCGATAAACTTGGACTCTATGATTTGCGCAGCCTGTTGAACATCATACCTCAAGACTCAAATGTTGTTGAAGGAACCGTGCGTGACAACTTAGACCCCTTGAATAAGCACACTGACGAAGAATTATGGGATGTTTTGAGATTAGCTCACTTAAAAGATCATGTTGAGCAATTAGTTAGCAAACATGGTGATGAAGACAGAGTAGGACTTGCTTCAATGATTTTCGAAGGTGGGTCTAACCTATCAGCGGGACAGCGTCAATTGCTTTCATTGGCAAGGGCTTTATTAAACAAATCAAACGTTTTGGTCTTGGATGAGGCAACTGCCTCGATCGATGTTGAAACTGATAGAATAGTCCAAAACACAATCAGAACTGAGTTCAAAGACAAGACAATTTTGACAATTGCACACCGATTGGAGACCATATCTGATAGTGATAAAGTATTGGTTCTTGATAAAGGTGAGGTGAAGGAGTTCGACTCTCCTGTCAATTTGTTGAAGGATGGGACATCCATGTATCGTGCGTTGTGCGTGGAAGCTGGATTAGTAAACAAGTAGAGGGAAGCTGTAGTTGAAATTTTAAGAGCTACTGGTTATAGAAAGTGTATAGAATACATATGATTACAACCACACCTATAGAGTTTTTTATTGTGGCTGCTACGTACTATTGAACCCGACCTTCACATATTTGATTCAAATTGGAGAGAGTACACTTTCTATGCCTAGACACAGCGTTTCTTCAATCGCCAACCATCGTCTCTCTACGAAGATTGGCGATCTCACTCTAAGATAGTTACACTTTTTTTGCAGCTAGAGCGCTACCGAAAGTTCTTTAAAAGTAGGAAAGTGGAGGGTATCTCTGGAACCCAAAAAATTCGTATTTAAAAAGAGAAAAGCTTCACCAGCTCAAAACATCGATACACTTACCAGCTCGAATGTCTTGTTTAATTGATTTACCTTTTGGGATATTAGAGGAGGTGTTTCGCCACATCAACCAGTATCAAGCATTGTCACTTGCCCCTTTACATTCCAAGCTTTACTTTATTGCAAAGCCGAAATTATATCGAAATATATATGTACGTGAAGTGTCAGCATATGAGGGAGAGCAATACCAGAAATTCAAATATCATAGGAATCTTAACAACTTAAAGGTAAACCTGTACACTGTAATATCAAGTGACAACTTCGAAAAGTACTTTTCTCAAATGAGTGTAGAGGAAAAGATTGAACACATTCTTTTCAAGGACTTTGACAGGGAGCTTCTGATACGTACATTGGATTATTTCAAATCCATTAAGCTTTTTGAGATCATTCTGGCTTTCCACAATGATGTTCCTGCAGACGTCATGACTACCACGCAATCCGAATTCATGCATCTTTCGCGGTTTTTTCACGACAAACAAACCTTTGCTGCTGAGATCACGTCCACACCATGTCGTATACTAGAACTTGTAATGTCACAGACCTCTAAGACATCGCTCAGTATTATTATTTTTCACGAGAGCGGCTGGAACTGCTTAGATCATTTTCAGTTTTTAACATCTTTGACGATCGTTGTCGAGGAGTATTCAAAGCTCCTGCACCGTCTCAATTTCAAATTGCACAAGCTCTACATACATCATATCCAACCCGAAGAATTCCATTACAGTGTAAGCGAATTGTTTGATACTTCTGAACTCCGGGAATTGTCCATTGTAGGGCTTATTCGTTTGTTTAGAGTATTCACCACTCACGAGTTGGAAAAAGAGTATCCAAAGCTTGTACAACTTTGTATTGGGCAACATAATGAACGTGAATCAATACTAGAACTCGAGGATTACACTCACAAAGGGTTGAGCATGCTTGTGGTCGCAAACAAATTTAGCGACCACATGTTGGCTCAAATGATTTGCAGGTTAATTGTAAACTTTCCCAAATCTACAATTAATTGGTGGTATGCACCAAGGGATATTGTGTTAGCATATTGGTATAGAGACAATCCTAACAAGTATGATATCCCGTTCACTCATGACATTATTTGGCTAAGTCCTCGACTTCCGTTTGGAGTCGTGGGCTATCATTTCCCTCGTACAACTGGCCAACAACTAAGACTAAAGAGGTATAAAGTGGAGGGCAAAAACCGAGTGCAGTTCTTCACTACTTTGAAGCAAATTTACTCTGAGGCTGAACTAAATGCCATCTATGAACGCGTCTCGGATGAACTAACATAGGAAGTTGCAAGAGATAGTTGCTAAGTTGCGCAGTGTATAACTAAGAAAGAAAGGGACACCTTTTCCTCATGGAGATGAATTACCTATAACGAATTTGATTGAAGTGTCGATATTAGTCGAAGCTGTCAATAATCCAGTTTCTATTTGTCTTGTTCAAAGTGTTGGGGATCTTTTGAAAGTGCAATACCACTCATAAGTTTTGAGGTTTTCTGGTTCACGGTTTAGCAAGGCTATTTTAATACAGTGTTGATATAACGCAAAACGTATTTGAGTCAAACAAATTTAGAACATTATGTCGCTTAACTTACTCAGATACAAGAGAGAACTATTAGTACACAACACAAAACCTTAATTTCTGAAGGCGCGATTACACAAAAGTTCATATATGAAGGAAACTACACAACAAAAAGTTAACTGGGAGTATATGGCATACCAGAATGTTTAACCACCCTTCCTTTTTTTGTGACATTGATGTAGAGCAGTATATGCTATAGTTTGGGCGTTTGACCAAGTGTAGCTCTTACTCTTGTCGTCCATTTCAATACATACAACAAAGGGTGCAATGGATCAATTAAACGTCTTCTTTGAACACTTAAACATCAACAACTTAGTAAGCGCGGTTTCTGCTAGAACTCAAGTTGGTGACACCACTGTCACATTAAAAACAATTCATGATACATTCGTCAGGGAGCACCAAATACCGGACGCCACTATATCCACACAATTCATCCGTGTAGCATTCAGGGAAGAGATGGGGTTGTTGAATACAAAGGAGACAAAATTATTTCACACAATTGTTAGACATCTTGCCTTATTCTTAGACTCAGCTACTCCTGTAGTAACCGATCATCTAACAATCAATTTGATTAGAGCTCTAAACGTTGCAATGACAAAAATACACACACACATCGAAGCTCAGTACAACCGCACAAACTCAAAACACTCCCTACAACATGTGCATGGAAAATATAATCACCATTCACCATGTTAACTACTTCAATGTGTCGAGCATAGGATGGGTCGGTAAAGTTTCAAATGTTGCATCTCAAGAAGCCAAATTCAACAGGAAAACTATTGGAGAGCTCACTCTACGATCCTTTGAATACCTCAGTTGTCAAAAATTCACCTTGCCAGCGTCACATTTGAAGTCTAGGGAAAGTGACTTTAGCATTGTATTCAAGCACTGGCTAACTCCGTTAGTGCAGTTCTTGAGAGGTAGTTATGAAGAAAAGCCAAGGATAGCTAACCCTCGCAAAAAGGGCCATTCTTTATGGCCGGATTATATAGCCACCTTGCAAAATAACATGTGTTCAATTATGGAGCTTAAAAAAGACCCACATATTAAGTTCTATAACAAGAAATTGTTAGAACATCGCAAAGTTCTTCATCAAATTGGTCTTTATATGTGTGGAAAGAAGACCACTTTAGGGTTTTTAGTGACCCATTATATGTTAGTGGCCATCACTTTTCGACCGCGGCAAAACTCAAGGACAAAGCAGGGCACCGAAGACAGTTGCCAAAATCATAGTTTTGGGTTTGAATATTTAAATTTTCACATGAACCCACACGCGTCCTTATTATCGGGTTCGTTAACTATGTTTTGGGAGAATGCTCCCGAACAGTTGGGAGAACAGGGGTTTGAAAGACCTCAAATCAGACCTTGATCAGCTTCAATGAGATCGAGCTAACAACGCAAATTATGCCTCAAACAACTATCCAAAGCAGTAAGATGGTAGGTGGAAATCAGGGTTCATGAAGGTCACAACTCCGCTTCCTCTTGCAGTTTTTGTTACAAACTTTATATCTTTTATCAACATTAAAATTTTGACGCAGACGTTGTTTAATCCTCTTCTAAGATGTATTCCATGCTGAATATGGATGTATTTCGGCTGTACTGGAGCATTGTACTGCTAGTTGGCGTACCATTGGAGAACAATTAATTGATACCGTGGTCAGGGTGTACGGTGAATAACCTCAGTAGCAGATTCGGGCAGGATACTTATGAACCCCCCCCCCCTTCCACCCACTAAAGTCAGCCTTTTTCAACATGATTTAGCTTCATTGATGTTCGGATCACTCGTTACGTTGTGATCCTCTGAACTAGACCTTGGAGCTGAGACTAGTAACCAACACCATAATTGGAATCCATTTTTGTCCCCTTTTGAACGCGTCTGGTGAGATAAAAAATTCAGAAAAAAAAATATAATAACTGTGCATCACACTAAAAGTACAACTCAATTGATCACAACCCCATCATCAGTCTACTTCATCTTCCATGGAGGCGCCTCAATTCACTGAAACGCAGCCCACGCAGCAATCCCCCGCAACTCAAACTCAAAACGGACCTCAATCAAATCCAAATCAGATATGTCAACTACTATGCACCACGGGTCAGTATGCAAATAAGACGCTTAGTTTGACCGACAAACCTGAAGAAGATGGAAAAGTTGTTTGGTATTTTGGGCGATCCGGAGATGCCGACTTACAATTAACGTCGTCATCTCGTTTATCCAATAGACATTTCATGGTTTGGTTCAATTTGAAGGATAACTCGTTATGGCTACGGGATACATCAACAAACGGTACCTACCGCAATGGGCAAAGGGCAGTGAAAGGGTCCAATTATTTGCTCAGTCAAGGAGACGAAATAAGTGTGGGAAATGGAGTTCCTAAGGATGTGGTGAAATTCATTGTTGTATTTACTGATCGATTCAATCCAGCCCTTTCCCCAGACACGAATATCAAAGATGAAGGTATATACAAGGATTACATTATCAAAACAGAAACAATTGGACAAGGAGCATTTGCAACGGTGAAGAAATGCATTGAAAGATCAACGGGTAACTCATACGCAGTAAAAATTATCAATCGACGAAAAGCGTTGAGCAGTAATGGTGGTGCAAGTGCATTATCAGGAGCTGAGCGGGAACTATCCATCTTGCGGAAACTACACCATCCAAATATCGTATCGCTAAAGGGGTTTTACGAGGATGCAGAGAATTACTACATTATTATGGAGTTGGTTCCTGGGGGTGACTTGATGGGATTTGTCGAAGAGTTTGGTCGAGTTGGAGAAGAAGCAACAAGAGTCATCACCAAGCAAATATTGGAAGGGATAAACTATGTTCACCAATTGGGAATATCACATCGAGATTTGAAGCCAGATAATATTTTGATTATGCAAGATGAACCAATATTGGTGAAGATCACCGACTTTGGGTTGGCCAAGTTTAGTGATAACCTGACTGTTATGAAGACGTTTTGTGGAACCTTGGCGTATCTTGCTCCAGAAGTGATTACCGGAAAGTATGGTCTGTCACAAGCGAGCCAAGCTAATAGTGATTACTCTTCATTGGTGGATATATGGTCATTGGGGTGCTTGGTTTATGTTTTATTAACAGCACTTGTTCCATTTCCAGGAAATAGTCATCAAAAGATGTTTGCCAGGATAAAAAAGGGGGAATACCAAAAAGCGCCATTGGATACATTCAAAGTCAGTAAAGAGTGTCAGGATTTTCTTCGTTGTTGCTTGCAGGTTAACCCTGAGAATAGATTTACTGCAGCTGAAGCTTTAAAGCATAAATGGCTATGCGAGGATGATTCATCTCAATCATCTTCGCAAAAGCCATTGAGCTTATCACAATCGCAATCACAACAATCAAGAAAAGTGGACAATAGTCAATTTGACTCGTTGAGTAGGATTGACGAGGACTTTATGCTTCGACCTTTGGATAGTGAGAGGAATCGAAAGACATCGAAACAAAAGCAGAATGATTTCAAGGTGCCTAAACGGGTAGTACCATTGCCACAATCGCAAGTTCCTATGTCACAACCATTGCCAATGTCGCATCCGCTGAAACGTCCGTATCTCATGGAGCCAATCTACCCCGATGGATCTACTAAGCGCATAAAGTTGGAGCCGCAAATAGTGGCTAATGGCAACATTTCCATTAAAAAGGAGGATTTAATGGATGATAAGGAAGGAAACGAATCAATTCTTATGACATTGGAACCGATCCCAGATTCTTTATACACAGAGCCTATACCTGTTTCCAGTGATAGGTTTGCCATTGGACGTGCTGATGTTTGCAACGTAGCCATAAGTGATGACCGATTATCAAAAATACACTGTATACTCAAAAGCGATAATGGTACCATCTGGTTACTTGATATGAGCACCAACTCATGCAAGGTGAATCAAGTTTCACTTGGAAAGGGAATGAAGAGACAATTACTTGAGGGTGATTTAGTTTACCTTTTCGATGATAATATTAATAAAGAATTTATTGCATTCAAGGTGAAGATGAGTCAACTGGTGCTGGCTGATGTGTCAACGGAAGAGATTAAGGTGTTGGAGCAAAGCTTGGATGATTTGAAATTAAAAGAGCTGCTTATTGAAAGTATGTAAAAAGTGTGTATAAAAACACGCGCGATGAATTTAATACCGATCAAGAAACCCCCTTCTTCTCTTCACTTTCCACAATGTACTTCAAACCAGTAAGACGAGTGTTTACGCAAGATGATTTATCGAAATGGATTGATTCAGACACGTATAACGAAGTGCTCAACTTTATAACACAGCTTCAAGAATCCGTCATCGATAAAGCCAATGATGATAGCCGGGTGGCGACTTCCCCCATAATTACAAAGCTCATACACCTCATAGATGAAATTTACCAAATCATACAACATCATCCAGTTAAAAAGGATAAGGATATACTGAGGTTTGGTAAAGTTGAGTTTCGTGATTTTTACGATGAAGTGGCACTGAAATCGACAGATTTGATCCAACCTATATGTGATACGGCATTGATTGAAACCTCCACTTATCTTGCCAACTCATGGGGCGATCGTACCAGAATTGATTATGGATCGGGGCATGAGCTCAATTTCATTTGCTTTCTATTGTGCTTATACAAACTCGACATCATTCAACGTAATGACTTTTCAGCATTAATACTAAAAGTATTTACCAAGTACATGGCCACCATGAGATGCTTACAACGCACTTACTGGCTTGAACCTGCTGGATCACATGGTGTTTGGGGTTTAGACGACTACCATTTTTTGCCGTTCTTGTTTGGAGCTGCTCAATTGTGCAATCACCCGCATATGAAACCGAAATCGATCCATAATGACGAGTTGGTGGAAATGTATCGGGACAAGTACATTTATATGGAATGTATTGATTTCATAAATAATATCAAGACATCAACCAATAAACAACAGGAGAAATTGAGTTTACGATGGCATTCACCGATGTTGGATGATATATCCGCTGCTAAACTGTGGGGCAAGATTAGAGAAGGGATGATCAAAATGTATAAAGTTGAAGTGTTGGGGAAATTGCCAATTATTCAACATTTCATGTTTGGTGAAATATTGAAATGCCCTGAGGGTATTCCCGAACATCATGACGACGGAGAGATAGAGAGTGATTGCGGGCATGTACATGGTATCGCAAATACATGGGGTGATTGTTGTGGAATCAAGATCCCTAGTGCCATAGCTGCCAGTGAGAGTATAAAAAGAGCTGGTGTCCCATTTGATTAGAATTTTTTTTTTTACTCATTATACCCTATATCTGTAGAAATCAAGACATTTCTTGGAAATACCCCGGGGAACGGAAGTAATACTTTTAATTTCTTTTTTTCTTCATCGTATTTGGACACGTGTATGTAACCCAACACCGATGAGTTTAGTAAATCTTTGCCTGGGGTCGACAGTTGTAGATGAGTCACTACGATTATTGAATTATCGACATTGGATGGACTTGGATCCATAGCCAGATAATACTTGTTCAAATCATTGTCTTTGTCGTCATCGCGTTCAAAATCCTCACCAGCTGGTAAAAACGACAACGACACGGAATCTTGTACTGCTTTGTAAATTTGTAAGCCCGTAGCATCAATATCAGTTTTGAAGGGGGATAATCTAGTCTTGAAGTTTCCATTGAAATATTCTCTTATAGTTGATTCTTGACTCATTCGAATAAACTTGTCACTGACTTCAACTACTCCCGGCAGTTTGTTTAGCTTGACGATTTGCAAATTGGATTTATGCAGCAATTTTTTCTTCAAATCAATTGTTAGCTTTTCATTGCCCAAGACAACAATGATGTCGATTCTAAAATCACCTACTATAGCTTCAATGACTTCGAAATCTTTGATGCCAAGTGCTGGGGTATCAACAACAACACCACTATCTCTACACTGAAGATCTTGTTCTAATCGCGATAGCACCGTGATTCCAAGCTGTTCAATCTGGTACTTGTATAGATCTAAATTTTGTTTGATTGCTGTAAAGCCATAGTTTTTCACAATTGGTTGCTTTGATGAAGAAGCGTTGCCTCCAGTTGTTGTAGTTGTAAGTCCGTATCCATTGCAACACTCAACATCTAGTGAGTCATTTATAACAGTGGCTGATATCGAACCGGGCAAGGCAAACACCCCATCTTGTGGATTCAAATTGACAAGAATTGGATATTGATTCATCTTGACAGCATAGGAGACTAAAGTCTTAGCAAGCGACGTCTTGCCCAGTTGTTTCCCACCCAAGATCAAAACTCGAGGTCCCAAAGTTGGTTCTTCGTTGGATACATTGTGGTCACTTGCAATTTGTCGTTTGGACTCGATATACATGTGCAAGTTCAATACTGATTCCATATTTGTTTCATTGCTTGTATACTCCGTGAACTCATCATCTTCATACATTGACATGTCATGGTTTTGTACCAAGTTGTATTCAATCTTGGATTGTTGCTTTGGTGAATAGATGCTACATTTTGTGCCTGTTAATTGCAATTCAACATTGTTTGGTAATTCAGTGCCGTTAATTTCCAAGATACCTTCAGTAACCTTGAATTTGAGAATTTGTTTAAACGGGACTTCAATTCTCCATTCAGAGCCTTGAGGGATTGATACTAATTTTAGGCTATCTTCGTAGGTTGCTTCTGAACCCAACCCGGGAATTGACATAATTTGGGGGTGATAAAGAGTTCGAAATTCGCTTTGGTGATGATGAGATTCATTTTTTCGGTCAGCTTTAAACAGAGAAGATCACGAAGATCACACAGTACACACTTACAAGAATAGGCATCTTATATCCTAAATAACATCTGTAACATAAGTATTCATTTCTAGACCATTCCTTCTTGACCAGTCAAGAATAAAGAAAGCTCACTATAACCCTTCAAAAGATAACTTTTTTGGTTTTATCTTCATTTGATTTTTGGTCAACTTCACCACTTTACGTTGACCTGTCTTGTTATTTATCAACTCCATATGTGTATTGTAATCAACCTTTTGTTTGAGGTCATTTTCCTTATTGTCTAAAAATGGGTTCGACAGCTCCAAGCTATGCTGCTCCTTGACACTAGGGCTACTCTCGCTGGTCAAGAATGGGTTGGGCAAATGCACTTTTGGAATCTTTTTCGTCTCCTCTAGTGTCATGATCTCAACCTCCTCTTCATCATCACTGGTGTTGTGCCATTGTTTCACCATCTCCTCGTTAATCACTTGTTTGCCTGGTGTCGTGGGGGGCTCCTCCCTCACTTCAGATCTATTATTCGAAACAGGCAAATGTTTCCCATTTCTTCCTGAGCCGACTATACGAGGTGAAGGTAGAAAAAGTCCCATAGGTAACTTCTCACAACTCTGCGTATTTGTATCAACAAAAATGTCATTAAAATTCCTCTTTCTGTGAGAGTTTGTTTTAGATGGTGATTTTTGAGGTGTATTTGGTGCGATCGCTGATAGCCTATTAGCACTTGAAATGTTGGTGTTACTAAAGCTCTTTGACTTTTTGGCACTGGTTGCTGGAGTAAGTAAAGCATATTGATTTGGCGTGGAAAAAGTGGAGTGTTTTTTGGTTCTCCTTGGTGGAGTAAGAGGGACATCAGACATGTTGAAGAAGCAAGTGTGGTCGAATACAGCGTGTACTAGTAGATGTATTATATAGCAACGAACGTAGACTAGAAGAAAGTTGTGTTTGGTAGTAGGTGATCTCTCCTGAAAACACGTCTGATGGGTTTTTTTTTAGAATAATTTTTCTTTTCCTATTGTTTGTTCTCGCCTTTGACGAAACATGGCTGGTTGCTGGTTGTGTGCACAGTTGCTCTGTTTATAATTTGCAAAAGAGATACAACCCCCCCAACGCCAATGGTTGGATTGTAGAAGAGACAAGGACACTTACATGGCCGTATGGGCCAGTTACAAGTTCAATGAATGGTACAGAGCACAAGATGTTGAAATTTTATACCTTGTTCTAGAGGATCACTGTGACAATACATAGAACAATACATAGAACAATACCTAATAAGGAAGTGATAAAATATAATCGTCAACTTACTCTAAACTTCAAATGCGCTACATTTCCATTAACGATAGAGTGAGCAGTTGAAGATGTAAATTACTGATTGTAACAGTAACTTTTTCAATGCCCATAATAGAACAAACACTTTGAAAGAAAAAAACTTGAGTCAGAAAAGAGACAACCAAAATTTGGACAAAAAAAAACCTCCATCAGACAGAACCAACAGATATATATTTATACACACACACACTCGCACCCCACAACTGCTGATAGATACAGGTGATCTATCAGCTCTCTGTAATTACCAGTTATTAGATCCAATTTGCATTTTGGTAACGTCAACTCATCACTAATTCCTGCATTTGTTTTCATTTTTTGTTTCTCCCCAATTCCAGCGTTTGAAAAGTTAGCAAATAACGACTTTGCAAACAACCAAAGTCTTCCTCCTCATTTTATACCACAAGAACTACCCGTGATTTAGTACAAGGCATGGGTGTTCTTTCATTATTCTGCTGTTCTGACACTAGTGAAGATTCCTCAGACAGAAGATCTCAGCAACCAGTTAATGGACAAAATCGTCAACTGAACAAAGCTAAATCTACAAACGACAGCAACAATAACAATAACAAGACTAGCACCACTACCACTACTACTAAACAACCGCAACCAGCAAAATCGGCTAATGGGAACAATATGCACCGCCCTAATTCAAATTCAAAGACTGACTTAACCAACAAGAAGGGATCTACATTGAATGGGAAAGCGACAACCAACACCACCACCCCATCTGCAACTAAATTAAATGGTGACAAAAAGGAAAGCACCGATGACGATGAATCAACTATTGAACCTCCCACAAATACGCGTCGAGTTAGTGCTGGTGATATAATAGCTCAAGCTAGTCCCAATGAGCAACCTTTGCCCACACCCAATCAACATCAACCAGAGCCACAACCAATGGACGAAGACGTAGACACTGATATCGATGATTTTGATGACACTCAATCCAATGGCATCCTCGATTTGAAACGACTTCAAACTGGTCAAGCACATGACCCAGAAACTGGGTGCCTTTTAGGTTTGCCCACTGCTAATAAAAAATGTCTTGTGCTTGACTTGGACGAAACATTGGTGCACTCTTCCTTCAAGTACTTGCGAAGTGCCGATTTTGTTATTCCAGTTGAAATTGATGGTCAAGTACACCATGTGTATGTAATCAAGAGACCGGGAGTGGATGAGTTTCTAGAAAGAGTGGGGAAATTGTATGAAGTTGTTGTCTTTACCGCTTCGGTGTCCAAGTATGGTGACCCATTGCTAAATAAATTGGATTTCAGTCAATCGGTTCTTCACAGGCTATATCGAGATTCATGCTACAATTATCAAGGAAACTTCATCAAAAATTTGTCGCAACTTGGGAGAAGATTGGAAGATACTATAATAATTGATAATCTGCCGCAGTCGTATCTTTTTCATCCGGCAAATGCTGTTCCCATTAGTAGTTGGTTCAGTGATTCCCATGATAACGAATTGTTGGATTTGTTGCCGTTTTTAGAGGATTTGAGCAAACCCAATGTCGATAATGTAGAGTTGGTGTTAGATACCAGCTTATAGGTGTTTTCGTTTTTGATTTTGATTTTAATTTAATTTTGCTTTATAGAGAGATAAAACAAGAGCTGGTGAGCTTTGTAGAGTAGTTGTCTCTGTATTTGCTCTACTTATCTATCTCTCCATACACAAAATGCCTGTTCTTATTCCGATGAGATGAAAAAAAATATAAAAAAGTAGAAGCGTTATCAAAATCCATCTACACAAGCTCCCCTTTCCCCAATTATGAAGTTGAAAACGATTAGTAGGTCCTCAGATACCTATGTTCCTGTAAGAAATACTCAGGAAAGTGCATTGCCACGTAACTTGAACCCAGCACTACATCCATTTGAAAGGGCCAGAGAATACACTAGGGCACTTCAAGCTACCAAACTTGAAAGGATGTTTGCTCAACCATTTATCGGCCAGCTTGGTGATGGCCATAGAGATGGAGTTTATGTACTTGCAAAGAACTTCCACTCGACTAATCAGTTTGCAAGTGGAAGTGGTGACGGTGTAATCAAGTATTGGAACTTGACAACGAGGCAAGAAACTGCCAGTTTCAGAGCTCATTATGGAATGTGTAGTGGTCTTGTTATAACCCCACAGAACCAAATGTTGAGTTGTGGTGATGACAAGCTGATCAAGTTGTGGTCGGTGGATAGTGAGGAATTTGACAAAAGTGTTCAAGATGATGAAATATACACTAACAAAGATCAAGGATTGGTGAAAACATTTATTGGCGAGCATGCTTTTAAAGGTATTGACCATCACAGAGAAGATGCCATGTTTGTAACTGGTGGTGCTCAAATTCAGTTGTGGGATATGAATCGCTCTAAATATATCAGTAATTTATCTTGGGGTGCCGATAATGTCAACACTGTCAAGTTTAATCAAACAGAAACAAACATTGTTGCTAGCACAGGGTCAGACAATTCTATTGTTTTATACGACATACGTACCAATGTCCCTGTCCAAAGAGCAGTGACCAATTTCAGAAACAATTGTATCAGTTGGAACCCCCTCGAAGCATTCAATTTCGTCACTGGTAATGAAGACCACAATGCATATTTGTGGGATATGAGAAACATGAAGAAAACTCTAAACATCTACAAGGACCACGTTGCTGCCATTATGGATGTTGATTTCTCACCCACTGGGGAGGAAATTGTTACTGGTTCTTACGATAAAACCATCCGGATTTTCAATTCCCGTGCTGGCCACTCGCGTGACATTTACCACACTAAAAGAATGCAGCATGTTTTCTGTACTAAATTTAGTACCGATGCTAGGTATATTCTTAGTGGATCGGACGATACCAATGTAAGGATTTGGAGAACAAAAGCTTCCGATAGGTCGAATATCAAATCTATGAAACAAAGAAATAAACTTGAATATGATGACAAATTGAAAGAAAGGTTCCAATACATGCCTGAAATTAAGAGAATTGCTAGACATAGACATGTACCAAAAGTTGTGAAAAAGGCCCAGGAGATTAAACGTATTGAAATTGAAAGTTTGAAAAGGCGAGAAGATAATGAACGAAGACATTCAAGAAAAGGAAGTAAACCTTATGTACCCGAAAGAGAAAAACAAGTTCGGGGAACGGCAATTGAGTGAAATCATATAATATTAGATCCGCTTTAGTCTTCTTCTTGGGGAAGGGTAATTAAAAAAAAAAAAGCACCTGATTTTTCTCTGTATACATTTTTTTATAATTCCGATGTCAGCCGCACAAACTTCCCCATTAAGTAACTACATAAAACTATATGCGTTCTTTTTTTTTTTCTTCTCTGTCCAATCAAACAAAGTGTAAGAGACTTAGAAATAAAACTTAAGAGGATCAATTATATTTAGTCATTTTTTGGGAAAAGAAGCACCAATAGTTCCACTGTGGTAAAGAAGAAGTCAACTGTGATACAGATACCTGACCCGATTGCCATAGCTGGTTGTAATTTGCAAAAGTAGTGAGGGAGCAGAGTAAAACGTGATAGGGGCACCTTAACGAAGACACATAGAGATAATCATCCTTCCACCAGATTCTTTTCACAAACACACACACACACACACACACACTTCAATTCAATTTGCACGATGCCTGAGAAACACAAGTTGAGCTTGTTTTCAAGACATAAGCATAGCAATGACGGACACGATCTATCACCGAGCAGTACAGACATGTCAAGTGGGCGTAAATTCCTCGGCTTCCACATTGGTAAGCATGATTCTCAAGATTCGTTACCTTCACCCAGTGGTACTCCCGAACCACACCATGATGTCCATTCACCGCCTAATTTCAACCGAAAACCAACAGCTCTATCGCCCGTTCCATCAAATACTACCAATCATCTGCAAGACACTAATAAGCCTGCTGGGTCAATGAGTGAATTGAAACGGTTCTTTAAACCTACAAAAAAGACATCGAATGCTAAAGGTGGTGGTGGTGGTAGTAGCGGACACTACTCGAACCAAATACATACCCCTCCACCAATTGCTAGTGGAAGTGGAACTTCTTCACGAGACCAATCGAGCACCGCCCTAGCTACCATGATTAACCAAACATCATCACAATTACTTGCCAATGCCTCACATTCACTGAATTCAAACAAGGATCCATTTACTGATGATAGTTCACCCTTGGTGCAAAAGTATGGTAAAGTGGGAAAAGAGTTGGGTAGTGGAGCTGGTGGGTCAGTCAAGCTAATCACAAGACCTTCTGACTCGAAAACATTTGCTGTTAAAGAGTTTCGAGCTAAGCGAGCTAATGAGTCGTTGAAAGATTACACGCGGAAATGTACCGCAGAATACTGTATTGGCTCAACATTGAAGCATCCAAATATTATTAAAACCATTGATATCTTGCATGAAAACAACCGATATTTTGAAATTATGGAGTACGCACCAATTGATTTCTTTGCGGTGGTGATGAGTGGCGAAATGTCAAGAACTGAAATCAATTGTTGTTTGAAACAAATTATTGAAGGGGTTAATTACTTGCATGGTCTTGGATTAGCTCATCGAGATTTGAAATTGGACAATTGTGTATTGGATAAAAATGGAATTTTGAAGCTTATTGATTTTGGTAGTGCTGTGATTTTCAGATACCCTTATGATCAATTTGGTAGTGCTCAAAATGTTCATCCATGTCATGGTATTGTTGGTAGTGATCCATATTTGGCCCCTGAAGTGTTGAAATCACCAAATTCATACAATCCACAACCAGTTGATCTTTGGTCAATTGCAATCATATATTGTTGTATGACGTTAAAGAGGTTCCCATGGAAAATACCCAATCCTGAAAAGGATAATAGTTTTAAAATGTATTGCATGCCTGATGACAATTATCATGATTATTATTTGAGTAATGAGTGTCACAAGTTGCTTTTGCAGCAACGTAAGTTGAAAAACACCCTTGTACGTCTGAATAAGAGAAAGAAGTTATTGGAGGAGGAACAAAAGGAAGCAAGTGAGGCTGTATCTACAGCTAAGGAGGGAGGTGAAGGTGAAGATAAAGGCGAAGAGGAAAATGGGGGTGAAAAGAAAGGTGAAAATGAGGGTGGAAATGAGGGTGAAAAGGAAGGTGAAAATGAGGGGGAGAAGGAGGGTCAAGTGGCTAAATTAGTTGCAAAGTCGATTGATTCAGGTGATATTCTCGATGAAACTCAGCAGAATGAAATCTTGACCCAATTGAAAGAAATTGATCAAAAGTTGGAAGAATACGAAACCAAGAAAACTAACGCCAGAAATGAATTCAATGAGCAAAGAAAGAATGATCCAGCTTATCAGAAGCTTCTTGCGCAACAAGAAGAAGAAGATAAACGTATTCAACAAGAAAAAGAAGCCGCTGCCGCTGCCGCCGCAAATGCAGATGGTAAAGAAACCAAAAAGAAACCAGTGGCCCACAAGCAAATACATGGCCCTTATAGATTGATGCGTCTTTTACCCCATGCTTCACGTCCAATCATGTCTAGAATGTTACATACTGACCCAAAACAGAGGGCTACTTTAGAAGAGATTATGAATGATGAGTGGATCAAGGATATACAATGTTGCACTTTGAAACGAGAGACTCGTAGTGCTGATAATATTGGTGCTAATTTTGATGAAGACGATGAGGAGATTTTGGTCAAGGGAACTCCACCTCATGAACATACAATCGTTTCGGAGAGTTCGTAGTGTGTTTACGTAGAAAATGAAATATACAAAAACAGTATTGGATGAAAAGACTTCGTAGAAAGGGTTCTGTATGGCAGTTGAGAGGGAGCCTGGAGGCGGAAAAAAATGAAAAGAGATCGAGAATTTGCCTCACGCCAAAAGCAGTGCCTTTTGACTTGACACCAATCGAGCTACTCCCATCATGCCTAAGCCAGTACCACCACATCTCAACCAATTGAGACTCAAAACGAATCTCAAAATGGCAATTTCAAAGCTCAAGTTTACTCAAGAAAAGAAGGTTGCCTTGACAAAGCAACAGCGAAGACAATTGGCGGAATTGCTCAAAACTGGTAAAGAATCATCAGCCAAAATCAGAGTCGAAAACATCATTCGCGATGATATATACATTGAGCTCTTGGAGCTTCTCGAGCTATACTGCGAGCTTTTACTAGCTCGATTGAACATGATACTTGATCGTCCAGCGTGTGATCCAAGTTTACTTGAAGCTGTAAGTTCACTTATCTATGCAGCACACAGTACAGATTTGAAGGAAATTGTTGCAATTAGAGATATATTGATTTACAAATATGGCGCTGAGTTTGGTAAAGAGGCATTGGAGAATAAAGAAGGTCATGTACCGGAAAAGATTGTACGGAGATGTGGAGTTGAGCCACCGAGTGAGGATTTGGTGAATATGTATCTTGTTGAGATTGCATTGGCTTATAGTGTACCGTACTCGGGACTAGAGCATTTGAAATTAGACGAAGAGGGAGAGGGAGACAAAGAAGGTGGTGATGAGGATGATGACGGTGAGGGTGGAACTAAGGAAAGGGTAGAGAAAGAGACGCCATTGGCGGAGTTGGCTGATAAACCAAGTGTTGCTGCTAGTAAGCCTCGACCTAAACCTGCACCAAAACAACAAGATGAGTTTGATGCATTGGCAGCAAGATTTGCTGCTTTGAAAAATACCCCGAAATAGATGGACAAAATCGTGTTGAGCCGCACGGCAGTAAATGAATTTTTTTTTTTTTATTTTTTTTTTTTGGGCAAATTTGTAAACAATTGATCTCTGTATCTCTCTCCCTTGACTGGTAAAGAATGCATCGATTGCCATGACAATGTCGAATCTGATTTTAACAGAACGACAACAAGTGGAACTCAATAAGGCCATACTACAATACCTACAGCCATTCTGCTCATCTTCGGAAACAAATGAGCATCTTCTCCAGCAACTATCAAAGTTACTTTTACCAAATAGCAATTCTTCAACCACGCACAATGAAGGTGAGATTGTTGATCAGTACCTTGAAAAGAAGTGGTCTACGGTTCTACGTCTCCAGAAAAAGATTATCGATTTGGAGAATGAAGTAACCAATCTACGAAGTGTTGTTGATGTTGCTCCTGTCAAGATTAGCAAGGATCGAATAAATTGGATACCAATGTCTGCAATTCAGAATTTTGAAGCACCAAGTGTTGTCAATAGTGTCAGGCTACATCCTGTTCTTCCTTTGGTTTTTGCTGGATGCAATGATGGATCAATCAATGTATGGAATTTCGCCTCCGATGATAATGCTCTACCGGAAAAGATTTTGAAAGCACATACCCGAGGAGTTAACAAATTAGCATTTTCACAAAACAAGATTGAAATGAATAAAGGCGATGAGCTGCAATACATATTAGCGTCTTGTTCTTCTGACCTTACCATCAAGTTATACAATGCAACAACATATACGCATTTGAAAACTTTACGTGGTCATGATCATACGGTGTCTTCCATTGTATTTTCAGCCCACGACATGCTATATAGTGTCTCGAGGGATAAAACAATCAAGGTGTGGAATGTGGTTGATGGTACTTGCATCAAGAGCTTTGTGGGACATAGTGAATGGGTGAGAGATTTAGATGTGTGTTCAGGAGAGTTTGGTGATTTTGTATTGACATGTTCTAATGATCAAAGTGGTCGGTTAAGTCATGGCCAATCTGGTACTGGTATTGCGTTGCTAATTGGTCATACGCATGTGATTGAAGCTGTCACATTCCTACCTAAGCTTTCAAATAGTGTCATAGACTCATTCATCATGGCAAACTCCGACTTGTTTCCCACACTCCCGATTGAGTTGATCAAAAATCAAGTGTATGACAAATTGGGGTTCAAGTATTGTCTTACTGCAAGCAGAGACAACTCTATCAAACTATGGCTACTACCTCCACCTACACTAGTACCAGGTCGTACCCCCATGCCATCTAAGTATAACCAAGCACAAGCATGGCATATTGCTAACCTACAAGGGCATCTGTCATGGGTTAAAACTTTGCAAGTACATCCAAATGGGAGGTATATAATTAGTGGATCCGATGATAAAACAATCAAGATATGGGATTTGAACGGGTTGAATATAGACGACTCGGTGGGTGTTTTGCGAACACTTGCCGGCCACCAAGGATTCGTCACTGACATTGACTTTGCTCGACTAGCTAAACGCAAAGACGAGATCAATGGAAATAGCCACGACGACAACAACGACGACAATGTTATAAAAGATATAGAGGCACGAATGCGATGCGTGGTTGCTAGTGGGAGTACCGATAATGTTGTCAAAATATGGAAGTGAAGAGCTTTCTCCTCTTCCACTTGTTGTACTATACAACTATATACCAACTATATTACTCGATCGTAATGCACCAGCGAGATATATCCGCCTCTCATTGATGTAGTAACGTTTCTTTCAAATTGATTCTTATCTTTAACCAACATATTTGCTGCCTCCTTATTTAATGGATCATTAGGGTTTGGTTCCAAAAACAAGAAATTCAATCCAATCAACACCGAATTCAAACTTAATACGGGCGACCAATCTTCTCTCAATATATTGAGACATATATTGCCATCAAGATCTATATTGGGGTGATAAATCTTGTTCAAGCATTTGATTTTCGGTGGTTCAATGGGGAAATTTGATCCGATTTCAATCTTGAATTTAAATTTGCCATTCTTGTAATAACCATCTTGTGGTATGATTTGTAAATCAAAGTTAAAGAAATCAGCGGTATTGGGGAATGTGAGTTTGATGCTTTTGGGTAAATCCAATTCGGTAATGTCTTTTTGGACACGTAGTTGAGCGGCGCTAACTTTGGATGATGATGAAAACGCGTTGTTGTTACTGTTGTTGGAGGAGGATGACGTTGATGAAGACGTGGGTGACATTGGATTTGCTGCGGCAGCAGCAGCCGCTGCTTCTTCCTCTTGTCTTTTCTTTTGGAGCTCGCGTATCCTCAACATTCGTTATGTGGTGGACTTTGTAATGTCTCTCTGTTTGTCTTTTTGCTGATTTAATTTTGCGTTTTAGGAAATGAGATATTGTTTGCCGGGGTTTTTTTCCGAGATTTGCGATTTGCACCCAACTGAAGAGAAGAAACAGAGTAGAAATCTAGTCGGTGTTTGGATATATATATTATTGTGTTGATAAGATTTGCTGCTTTCGTTTGAGAAGCTTGTCTTTGAGATCGGTAGTGGACTTCAATGTACTTTTATTTAACATCTTTCCAAACTCATCCAAGATGGTCAATGAATTAGTCGACTCAATCAACACGAGAAATGGCGTCTTGTACTGGCAGTACAGACGCAACAACCACTCAAACAAGGTGACCACTGTATCATTATAATCAACTCTGGGAAACTTTTTCAATAAGGACTCACCTGTAAGTCTATTGTAGTAGACCAGTGTAACATATTCAATTAATACTTTGTCGGGGTTGAAAGCCACCTTGAGTGTCCCCCAAAGAGAGCTATCCAGGAGGTGCTTTCGACACAGGTCGATTAACATGTTTTGGAACTCGTTCAACTCAACCTCCTTTGACTTGCACAAGACGATGAGCCACTGTAGATAATTGTTTCCATAATAGTTTGCAAAATGTAACTCACAACTAACAAGTGCACGACAAAGAAACTGCGACACATCGTAATCTTTGCTCAACCGTATCATTGTCAATTTCTTTACGAAGTGCCATAACATAGAACTCTTATTTATACGTTTCATTCGACATGTCAAAAAGCATGATACGATTTCCAAATCATACTCATGATTTCCTAGCCTTTCAACGAGCTCTTCATGAAGGGCAATAATTGTTGAATGCTCATTTGTGGTGATCAAATATCCCAAAGTCATGTAATACAACTCTTCCATATTGGAATGGGATAGACTGTCTATACGTAGTCGATCCTCATGGTGAGTGTGAAAAACCTCGTGTGACTCCTTGAATATTCGAAAGTATATTTGTTTAGTTAGTCCTATCTCTAAGGTATCCCCTTCCTCGTGGATGATAAAGTCCTCTTCTCCAGACTGTGGAACAATGCCAATTATCTTTATCGGTTTATTGGACGTTGTAAGTACATCACACAAATCTTTAATCAATTGCATTGGCTAGGGGTATATATTTTAGACAGCCGTGGATAAAGAGAACTAGCTCATATGGGCTGTTGATTTCCTTTGTCTGGTGCAGTAGTGTGAACTTCTGGTGCTTAATATTTTTCATGGTTTTCAAAATGCACCCAACGCGATGCTCAAGCATGCTTCAACACAACACAGCGACGGTATTTGCCATAAATCTCCCCCAAAGATTAGTACAGAAGTGCAAGAGCTGACTTATTCCATCATCCCCTCAATCAACTATGAATCAAGAAACATCAACTGCATTAACGACAACGTCACCTGAACCACAAAACTACCCCGGTCAATGGAAACTTCTACGAACTATAGCTGGAGCACATCAAGGATGGGTACGAGCTGTAACTATGGATGAAGTCACCAATGATTGGTTTGTCACGGGCTCATCGGACTCAACCATCAAGATTTGGGATCTTGCAACCCTGCAATTGAAAAGCACAATCACCGGCCACATAATGGGAGTTCGAGCACTTGTAGTATCGAAGAAGTTTCCCTATCTTTTTTCAGGATCTGAAGACAAGACATTACGTTGTTGGGATCTAGAGAAACTGAATGCCGTGGAGGGTTGTCAAATCAAGAATTTCCATGGTCATGTTGGTGGGATATATGCATTATCACTACATCCTCAATTAGATGTTGTTTTAAGTGGAGGTAGAGATGCGGTGGTTAGGATATGGGATATTAGAGCCACAAAGGAGATTACCTTATTATCAGGACACAAGAGCGATATCACATCTATTGAATCGTTTGATAATGAACCACAAGTTATCACCAGTTCAATGGATGGGACAATACGATTATGGGATTTGAGAAAACAAACAACTGAGTTGTGCATCACGCAACACTCCAAGAGTATACGATCAATGGTTGCCCATCCTTTGGAACTGACGTTCACATCTGGTGATTCTGATGGTAACATCAAACAATGGTTGCTCCCAGGGGGTCAGTTGCTCAACAACTTTGAGAAATCAGAAAAAGCGCAAGAGGACGGACATATTATCAATACGTTGTCGATAAATTCAGTGACAAATACATTGTTTGCTGGGTACGATAATGGAAAAATTGAATTTTATGATTATGTACTGGGTAAATTATTGCAATTAGGACATGCACCAGCATTACCTGGTGCTGACGGTGCAGCAATCTATGCATCAACATTTGACATGTCGGGGTTGAGATTGATTACATGTGGTGGTGATAAAAGTATTAAAATATGGGGCGAGATTGAATAGGAGGCCCTTACCACCCAAAACGTAATTGACTTGCTGTAAACAGTGGAGGTGTCCAGCTTAGTAATTTTGGATTCAATTCATGCTTCTTCTTGTCCTTCACCTTTTTTACTAGTTTTTCATACATGGCCATTATTTGATCAGTTAATACGATGATATGTTGACCTTTATAATACCGTAGCATCTTCAATGTTGTTAAGGTATGTAGTATATCCGTTGTTGTCATGCATGTGATTGCCGATATGTCTTCAATGGTGATTTCGTTGGTTGTGTTTCCGTTTCTTGACGATGATGATGATGAAGGTGGTGGTGGTGGGGTTTCGTTATATTCATCGTCGTCAGCTGGATGCGGATTATTTCTTCGATGAAGTGTAGGGTTATTTCTTTCCACTAGAAGCTTTATCAATGTATCCGTCCAGTAAGCTCTATATGACAATAATCCCAAGTCTGATAATGGTTTCTCTGGTGATCCGACTTTCTTCTCCACTGCTGACAACATGTATGAAAACTGAATCAACAATTTTCCAAATCCTCGCTTTTGATAACAAGGAAGAGTTAAAATACATGCAACATTGTAGCCATCAGCACTTTCTTTCTCCTTGGAGAAAAACCCAACAACATGATGTCCTTGTTCTGATTTTATGGTCATGACATAAAATAAAAATGGATCAACATCATAGTACAAAGTCTTGTGATCCAAAAAAAGTTTACAAAGTAAACAAAGGTTTCGACACCATGTTCTTTGTTTCCTACCATCAATTTCCCAAAAACTCACTTTTGAATCACGGTATATTTCATTACCTGGTGGATGCTTCATTGAACATTTTGACCTAAACCTTTCAAATTGCTTTTTGGAGCCAAAATAGGATAACGTGAAATCACAAACATATATTGCATCTTCTTCTGTGAGCTCAATGGGGTATGGTGAGAAATACCATGGTTCAATTATATGTTCACCAAGAATCACGGTTGACAAGTTTCTTACTCTAGCCACTTCAGAATGATTTTGAGTCATCGACCCACCTGATCGAAGCTTTTTAATCTCTTCTTCTCGACTCACTTCTTCTCCAGGTCTTTTCAATCCTTGCACATTAAGATTCTCCAAATCCATTTCATCATCATTCATTTGTGGAGTTTCCTCTCGTGGGGTGGAGGCGCTGGTCCCTGCTTGGGACTTAGATGCTTTCAGTTTAGTCTTCTTCTTTTGTTTGTTTTCCTTCTTTTCATCAACTTTAACTTCAGGTAAAATTAAGGGTTTTTTAAAATTTATTCGATCAATTTCAATCCATTCGTCTAAACGTTTATTAAAATCTTGATAATGGACATAAAACACTTTTCTGCCCTTCTTCATATGTTCTTGTAATATCTCCGCTAATCTTTCTTCACCATCTTTTGTAGCGTAAACTTTACATCCAGGCAAGATGTTATCAACTGTGAATAAATCCTCATTGTTTTCATTTCTACTATCTTCAGTCTTGATCTGGATGGGAGATTTGGACATGATGTCTTGACCCTCGTTCGATTCAGGGTCAGTCTTGGTATCCGTACTTGGCATTTAGTGAGGAGATTATTGGGAAACGGGGAGGTAGATACCGATGGCGATTCCGTTTGTTCCACGTGCAATTGACTCTTAGATAAAAACAAGGAGAAAATTTTTGGTGACAGATAGTCTTGTGTCGTAAATTAGAGTGTCATAAATAAAAAAGCGACATTGACGAAATAGTGGAAGTAATGGTAGTGGGGGGGGGGCATGCGAGATTGCGACAAGCTAACTCGAAGGTCGATTACAAAGAGTTTCAGGTTTAATAAAAAGCTAGTGCATTGTTCCTGGTTCAACATAGGGCGTTGTTGACTGTTGCAAACAAGTGCCCCGTTTTACAACAGTGCATATACTAGCTAGTCCTGGACTCGGAAGAACGCTAGGCAATGCACATCAGGACAGTATGTGGTATAAGTAATAGACATTTTGCAGACTTGCAACAACATTAAGGGCATTGTCGTTAGACAAATTTTACCACCAATTTTTGCATCAATTTTAAAAAACATATTCCTTTTGGTTAAATTTTTAGCAGCGTTTAAGTCGTGGGCAAAAGCAAAATTAGCAAAATAGGCATAGTCTTAAACACCCTGGTATATTCTAGAAGCAAATTTAATGCTCTTAACCTTAATATGGAACATTTCCGACGGTTAAAGAAGAAAAAGAGTAAAAGAAAACCCCCCTTTTTCCATTCTTTAAGACATACCTTTTTGTATGCAGTATGACTTTCATTAGATCTCCGCTTGAGAAAGATCCAATAACCATGATTAACTGGACTTGGAGGTTTGTTGAGATCGGACTTTGAGGTCAATACATGATGCCAGTATCATAACTTCAATCTCTCTCTTCCTTTCGGCAACCTATTTCGCAATTCCGATGTCGCTTGCACTAATTAAGACACACACCCCTTCTCATGTATTTTTGTGTGACATTGTACCATTCTTCTTCATATAAAGAATTTCAAAACTCACCCACAGTTTTTTACTTCTTTTTTGACAGTTTTTAGACAATTTAAACAGTTTCCTTCACTTCCAGAAGCTCTCTGTCGTTAGACACTATTTCTTTTACAATTGATATTTTGAAACGAAGAGCACCACCGCTAAGCAACATCACAACAGCTTATAAAAATATGTCAGGATTACGTCGTTCAGCTAGAGTTGCTTCTACCTCGCAAGCCAAAGCAGAACAACAAACTGCAGCCGCTACAACCACTGCACCACCTCCAGCCAAAAAAGCTAAAACAGAACCAAAAGGTGAACCAGAAGGGGAAGAAGAAGCTGAAATCACTCATGAAATTGAAATTGGCGACAAGATCCCTGATCTCACTTTACTCAATCAAGATGAAAAAGAAATCAATTTACCCACAGTTGCTAAGGAGCACAAGTATGTTGTCATTTTCGCCTACCCAAAGGCGTCAACACCCGGTTGTACTAGACAAGTTTGTGGATTTCAAAAGAATTTTCAATTTTTAACTGACAAAAATGTGGCTGTTTTTGGACTTTCTGCCGATACCCCACACAATCAAAAAAATTTCCAAACTAAACAACATGTAGAATATGACTTGTTGAGTGACCCCAAAAGAGAATTGATTGGGTCATTGGGTGCTAAGAAGCAACCTTCGGGAATCAAGAGATCTCATTGGATCTTTGTTGATGGGGTATTAAAGGTTAAGAGATTGCAAATTTCACCCGAACAAAGTGTTGATGGCGCTAAGGAGGAGATTGAACAGTTTATTGCTGAGGCGAATGGTGATAAGGGAGGCTCCAATGGTGGCGATGGAGTCGTTGATAATGGAGTCAAGGATGAACCTGCTGCCAATAGTGATGCGGCCAAACTCGTCAATCATGTAACGAGCATACCAGAAGGAGCAAATCCATCACAACTTGACACTTCAAAAGAGGAGGAAAGCAATCCATCTGGTGACACTAGTGGTGGAGTCTCAGAAGGAAAGTCCAAAGAACAAGAGCAAAAAGACAATGCCTTGTTGTCCTCAGAACAACCGGCTGAAGTCATCACCGAAGCAACCACCACAACCATTTGATTCGAAAAAGAAAAAAAGAATCGTATTAACCTCGTACTGCGAAATCTCTGTATTCAAATGTGATTCCTTTTTTACATCTAAAACTCAAAACTAAATAAATATACAAAATCTATGCAGTTTCCATTCTCTCTAAATCAAAATTGTAATTGATTTCAATAAAATGGCAATCAAAATGGCAACTTTACTAGCCCACCACCAATGTTGAACCGTGAATGAGCAGTAAGTGAAATTAAACTGCCAGCGATTTTGCTTAAATTCACCAGTTAAAATACCAGTTTGACCATCAAAATCACCCATCATTGATCTAACTACAATTTCCCTCACTGGTTGTTTGGGAGAGGTTGTGTTTTTCGTCTTTGACGCCACCCATGTACTATTTTGGGAATCAAAATTGTACCAATCATCACACCCCTCATGATCATGTCCTGTAAGTATAATTCCCCCTTGATCATCATTAGGAAACACAATACTTAATAACCGTTGAGTTGTTTCAAACGACAAATGGTTCTGACTACGCAACAAGCCAATTTTGAATGGTTCACGTTCATAAGTTTCATCATAGTATCGATGTTCAGGTCCATCTCTACACAATCCTGCTCGTTTGTACATGGGGATATGTGTCAACAAGATTGTCGTGCCTTTGAAAGTGGGGTTTTCATGATCACGTAGATGTTCCAAAAATGACCATGTATAATTGATAAATTCCGGTTGTAATGCTGGCCCTTCAAGTGTTAATGAATCAACAACAACAATCCTCCATTCACGGTTGGTGCCTTTGTTGTAATTGATGACATAATTATTTTGACCAAACAAATAATGGAATCTAGCCATGTGTTGCCACGTTGCATCACCACTGTAACCAATATCATGGTTACCAGTCAAGTTAATGAACAATGGGTTTTCATAATTTGGTGTTTGCCGATCTTGATGTACCCAATCATAAACATTGTTATACACTCTAGATTTGAATCGATGTAATGGATCCATCTTTTTTTCATCTTCAAGCCATTTACGCCAATTGTAATCCTCATGCTTGGTATATGCTTCCATCACATGTTGCTTATACTCTTCATCTCTAGGAAACAATCGTTCAACAAATCGATATGTACGATTATAAAACTCTGAATCCAAAATCCATTGACTTGAGAATAAATCACCCATCACCACTACATGTGATGGATGTAATCGATTATACATGGTGTTGTAAATGTGACCAAGATAGTAATCGTTACCATAGTTGTCCAATCGTTTGATATATTTCGTCAGTTTCCAATTGCCGTTAATTTGAGGATCACCAAATAACAACATATGGATCTCATTTTGATCTTTCTTAATAAAAGCAGGTACATCATTGCTTTCCTCTTTGCATAAGCCGGGAACTGTACGTAGTATAGGTTGAAGATATTGCTGTGGCACGATTTCAAGTATATTGTATTTGGGTTCTAAAGATGGTGAATTGTGCCAATTGCATTGGTGAGGTTCGTTTAGTATATCAGGGTAGAAGTAGACAAATATGTTGAGGCCAATGGCAAACACTGTGGCCAAATCTATTATGGCTCTTACCCTTTTTGATACTGCCATTGTGGAGGAAGGGAGGGAGGAGGGGGTAGCTAGTGAGGTTATCGTGTTAACTTGAAATGTTTAGTTTTTTTCAACCGTCGTCTGATTTAGCTTTGAGGACACGATGTGAAGAGAATTGCCTAGTCTATGCATTGATTAATCTAGAGGGAAACAGTAGCCCAAAGGTGCTACAGCTGGACGCCGATACAACTACATACACGGCACTTTACAACCCACCTTTTTTGTCCACTCTTTCTTTAACCAAATCACGTATATTCTAAACTAATCGTGCACAATCTCTTGCTAATTGAAAAAAGCAGCTACTAGCTCTCTCCCATCATCTTACAAGTTTTCTCTCAAAGTTTGGTTCAATTTGGCAACCTTGTTTGCAATTGAAACATCAACAATTCTATCACCGACTTCAACAATCAAACCACCTTTTATATCAGGATTAACTTCATTCTTCAACTTCAAAGTCTTACCCTGTCCTACAAATGAGCTGCCACCAATCGAAGATTCCAATCTCTTCAACACTTTAGATTCCAATGGCTTGGCGCTAGTGACTTTAGCTTCAATGATACCATTATGAGCATCATTCAACATACCAAATTTTTTGAAAATTGATGGAAAGTTGCCCAATCTGTTGTTTTCAGCCAAAACCAAAAGGAAATTAGCAGTGGTGTTGTCCAATTGTAAATTCTTATTGACTTGTTTAACAATGGAAATTCTATCATCTTTAGTTAAAGCAGGATTAGTTAAAGCTTCTTCTAATTTTGGATCTCCCTTGATGACATTTTCAACTTTCTTCAATGAGTTGTAAGTTTGGTTCATGTCTGATTGTTGGATTGTGGCCGAGTATAATGAGTTGGCATAAGTTCCATCAATACCAAATAATTGAATTGGTGGTTTGGTGTTTTTAGCAGCAGTATTGGCCAACACACGAGTTGAAGCTAATGAACGGGTGAATACACGTGAGATCATTGTTGATTACTATCCTAAGGAATATGTTGGTTAACGTTAGCTCTTTCTTCTTGTCAATTGACCTGACTAAGATTCTTTTCCAACAATATTTGAATCTCTCTCTCTGTGTTTTCTCTGTTGAAATTTTTCGTTCTCGCAATTTCTGCGGTACAACTGGTAGCATTGGCAATATATCATTGGCTTATATACTTTAGTATGTGTGTATGGATGTTTGCTCGAATAGGGATAGGTGAAAAATTTATTCTACATGGGATTACACTATGAAAAGGAAGCCTGTTATCCCAACAGCATCTCTCATTAGAGCCACGATTTGAGATGATACCTAGGCTTTCACAGGCTCTTGTCAGTAGCCGAATAAGGCTATCTTCTGAATTCATAACAAAATGCAGAGTTACCACCCACTTTACACCACACACGTATTTTAAACGGTTCAATTCTTCCTCGTCCTCGTCCTCGTCCTCGTCCTCCCCCTCACAAGATCAACAACTTACAGACTTGGAAGCTCAGGATATCAAGTATAGAAAACAAAGAGAACTTTCTCTCAGATTGGTTAAGATCAAGAATTATGGCGATTATTTCCCACCTCATACTCATCCAGGTTCAACGCACTACAAAAAACCAGTCCATGACCATTTACACAAGGGACGACCAGTTAAAGAATTGACTGCACCCAAGAAAAAGACAGCCGGTAGAAACAACAAAGGACAAATCACAATAAGGGGTAGAGGTGGTGGTCACAAACAACGTGTTAGATTACTTGATTTCCACCGATGGGAACTGGGAAAAAACAAAGTTGTTCGAATCGAATATGACCCAAACAGATCAGGACATATTGCATTATTGGAAAACGTAACTACGGGGAACTTGTCATATATTTTGGCACCACAAGGGTTACGTAGTGGTGATGTGGTTGAAAGTTTCAGACAGGGTATTCCTCAAGATTTCATTGAGGAAATGAAGAGGACAAATAATGGTGAAATTGATGATGCATTATTATCCGCCAGAATCTTACAAAGGGGCAATTGCTTACCATTGAAGATGTTACCCGTTGGATCAATCATCCATAATATCGCCTTACATCCAGGTCAAAGAGCACAACTAGTCCGTAGTGCAGGAACATTTGGTAAAATTTTGTCCAAACATCCAGAAAAATCACGAGCCATTATCAAATTATCCAGTGGGGAACATCGTTTTGTACATTTGGATTGCCATGCGACATTGGGAGTGGTTTCCAATAAGGAGCATCAATTGATTTCATGGGGTAAAGCCGGTAGAGCAAGACACAGAGGTAGGAGACCAATCACAAGAGGTGTTGCTATGAATGCCAACGATCATCCTCATGGTGGTGGTAGAGGTAAATCCAAGTCCAACAAGTTTAGTCAATCGAAATGGGGATTGAAGAAGTTCCAAAAGACAAGACTTAGAGCTAACCCAAATGTTATTAGAAACAGAAAGGGAAGAATGGTGAGACACAAGTAGGAAGGAGAAAGGGAGCTTGTACATATACCATTAGTAATAAACGTAGTCTATGCTATAGTGGTTGTTATTCTATTTACACACAAAATTGCACTGTAGATGAAGGTTTAACCAGTTGAATCAACTCACAAATCAAGTGTCGCAAAATCCTCACTAATGCATTGAAATTACCCGAGAATACAAGTATCAATACTAATACAACAACAATGATTGCTAGTGTAATGGCAATGGGGTAAAAATAAGGCCCATTTCTATGTCTTTCAATTAGCTCTAGTATCCATCGTTCCAAGTACCGTAAAATTACATGACCAATGGGGGAATAAGTATCTTGAGTTGGTAGTGGTGGTATGATGCTATGGACCGACTGAGGGTGCTGATGTGGAGGAGGAGTAATCAAGGGGATGTTCAACTCTTCTTGATCCAAATCTATCAAATTACAACCGTGGTGAGAATGTAATGGATGAATAGGTGTTGTCACACTTGACATGACATCGGTTTCAGGAATTGCAAGGGGTTTTGAATCCAACATTGTGGGTAAGTTTGAGGTTGATTTTGACTTTATGGGAACAGGTTGTGGAGTAATAGTAGTAGCAGCAGCAATAGCAGAAGAAACATTGGACTGGTGCGTGGTATCATCATTATCCTGTGGGACTCCCTTGGCCGAGTCTGTCCCTGTTGGCTCAACACTCATCCTTTAGCGTCTTGTGGTGGATTCGAAAGGGGAACGCTTTTGAAGCATTGGCTGGTTTGGGAATTGTGTTGCAAAAAAAAAATCTGTCCAAAATACCAACCACCATTCCACTATGGTGATGATCCTTCCTACTGAGCCCCATAATCATCATCTCTCCAGTGGTTTCAAGTAACACAATTTCCGATACAACTCATTATTATAAACCAATTTTAAGGCAAACTTATCAAACCTGGGCACCACCTGCCCCATAGCACCTCCACATCCACCTCTATTTCCACCACCTCCATCACCTCCATTCGCACCCCCATTTACATCAAAGTCCTCATAATCATAAACCTCATATTGCGACCCATTGTCATTAACTACTTTTTCTAAAGGCGGAGCTCCGGCCACTCGATTAGCAAGCAAATATTCAACACTGTACATCAATTTAAACTCGAGCACTTGCAAAACACAATAACTGACTTTAGTATCGATATAGTTCAATTTAGTTCCAAAATGAGTCTTGATAAATTCATGGGTTACAAATTTCAAATTGGCTTTAGTGATGTAGATGTAATTGTTGATTGAGTATGCGTCTTGAAATTGAAGTCCACCATTGGTAATATAGTTGAATACGGTTTTGCGAGGGAATATAACGCATAGTTTGTGAGTTGCGTCGCTTAAAAGGGCGGTTGTGTCGCCATTGGATGTCGGTTCACCAAATTCAACAAGTCGTAGTAAAAAGCCGTTTCCATTTGTGCTTGTATTGGTAATGCCTTTAGGAGTAAACCATTTGGTGATGAATGGATCTAGTCGTTGAGATCGATACTTAATGTATTTTAGTACATCTTTAAGCACCCAGCTCGTCTCTTGACTCCTTTTGGCCGATTCTTCTTCCAATTTGCGAAACGATGTTGAAACTTTAGTAAATTTTCGAAACCCTTGGTCATTATTGCCACGACGTTTGCTCTTGTTATTCTTGTGTGAAACATTGTTACTAGCATAGATGTCCTTATTTGAAGCCTCGAATAGTCGTTGATAGTCTAACTTGTCTGATTTTGCATTGAGAATTATAAATCCATCATTATTGACACCATCTTCATGTTGATTTCTCGATTCGTGTTTTTCATGAGTCCTGATTAGTTTGTTGATATCGTAGCCGTATTTCTGGTATAAGAGTCTACGTTGCTCCAGATTTCCCGTATTGGTAGTAGGGATGCCCATTTGGGGAACATTGAAGGGGTTAAGATACTGGTGAATTTCGAGGGAAACGCGTGTTTGATAATCATCTCACATTCCCTAATGGTAGCTCACGAACCCCATTTACATGAAATCTATACTGATCTTTCTTATTTTAATAAATACCAGTTATATACATAGACTCTAAAACTACTCTTCCCCGCTATAACTCGCCGCTATACGACGTCACTGATAATCTTTGAAGCTTCTTTATAAGTCTTCAACAACTCAACGCATTTCTCCCGCTCAGCTTGAATTCCTTCATCTTCTTGTAATAATTCATCAAACAATGCATCATTATATAGCTTCACAACCAACCGATTTTGAATCTGTTGCTTGACATGATTCACCAAAAGACACATGATTGATTTAGGTACTTGATCCTGAATCATTTCTCGAACAATACTGAAATAAGAAATGATTAAACGACGAATCAATTCGCATTCCATTTGTTCGCGTTCGGTCAATTCCAAAATGGCAGTATCGCCTTCAAATGATGTTGATGAGCCGTCGTTTGATTCATCAAGGGATAATTTGTTGAGATCGTGGTGGGGGATGTTTCCTCCTCCATTGATTGATGGAGATGAGTTTTGGGTAAAACTGTGATTGAGTTGTTGTTGTTGGAATTGTTGATGCTGTTGTTGAGGACTTTGAATGACGCCATTGTTGACGAATTGGGTATTGAACTGTAAGGTGGTCTCCTGTGGATGAGGGAACTTGAATGGAGTTGGATGTAATTGAGCTTGAGCTTGTAATTGTTGTTGATGAACGATTGGATCTTTACCAAGGAAATAATTGAGGTATGACTCATTATTGCTTTGATGCGAAGGTGAATGATGGAAATGGTCCGCTTTAGATCTATTTGAGAAAGATCTCTTGTGTTTGGGACCAGCTTCATCTATTCTATCATCAACTGAATTTATATCCTCCTTCATTCTCTTCACCGCTTCATCAGTATCTTCTTCCTCCTCTCCATCTGCTTCGTCATCCCCTTCAACCTCTTCAATGGCACTATTTTTCATTGTCTTTTTACCCAAGATCCTTTGTGTAGCTAATCTCAATTTACTGTTCAGTTCTTGTTCCTTTTGCTTCTGACGCTCAGCAACAACTTCACTCATGGCTTTAGCAGCACCAACAAAATTTGGATGATTGGTGTTGATATAAGCACGATGAATCTCAATCAATGATTCCACATATTTGATGGTGGGGCCAAGACGTTCTCTAAGTAAATCGCTGACAACTTCAATCAATTTGGTTTGCAAACGAGGGTACCTATTTAACTCAGGCCCAATGCTCGATGTACAAACACTATGAAGGATCTTCATCAATTCTTCATAAACCAATTCAACACATCGTTGTGATGGAGATTCCAATAAGCCAATTTGTGGCTTCACCAACAAATCAAATGCCAATTCTGGCACAAATAATGAAGGTCTTGGACCAGTTGAGTTTCTGATTGCAGTACGAATATCTTGCACTGATAAATTGTGAGTTGGGTTTATTGATGCCAATGTGGAACCAAATACTTCATTGTAAATGTAGTAAATCCTAGCACCACCACACAACTCCTTTGTATCAATTTCATTAACAGAGTTACCTTCGATTGAGTTGATAAATCCATTGGCAAATTTAGTCATGAGAGTGAGAATCATGGCTCCTCTTGCTTCTCTAGAATCACCAATGTTGGGCATTTCTCCATACGAAGCCAATTCGTGTTCAGTTTGACCCATAAGGGTATTCAATTTGGCTTTAATGTCGGGTAATCTATCTCTAATGTGATTCATCAAAATCTTATTCAATGTTTGAGCAAGATACTTGGTACCACACTTATTTGCCATGGTTCTATAAGCTGGATGATTGGCAAAAAATTGTTCTTCGGAATATAATGAATCATCCAACGACTTGTTTTCAGAAATGTCTTGTTGAGATCTGTTGACAATACCAATAAATCCCAATTTCAATGGATAAACATTGCCCTTTAAAATATCCACGGCATTTGTTCCTTGATCCATTAAGTCCAATTTAGTCAAAATCCCCACAGTTCTTTTACCTGTAGGATCAACTTGTCTTGCCAATTTCAAAGATTCAGAGTTGACCAAATCTACATTGGCAGGAGATACTGCCAATATAATACAATTTGGCTTAGAGATGTACTCCAAAATCAAGTTTCTTGTTTGTCTTTCAATATCAGTGGGCTGGTCACCAATGGGGATCTTGGTTAAACCTGGTAAATCAACCAAAGTCAAATTCAACACATTTGGGGAATAGATTTTGAGGTTGATGGGTAATCTGCTAATTCCCTTGTTCTCTCCAGCAATTCTCAAAGTCTCACTTTCAATTTCTCTTCTAATATCATGAAAGCTGTAAAAACGTTTGTTTGGAATGTGTAAAAACTCACCCCATTCAGCCCGTGTATTGCTACTTTTCTTTTTATCGTTGCCGGATTTACCACCATTCATTTTTCGAATATGCTCTTCCAAATCAACTTCCTCTTCAGAGTCATGGTCATTGTCATTGTCGCTGTTGTCATCATCATCATGCTCCTTGCCTCCGTTCTTCTTCTTCTTCGACTTTTGCTTCTTTGGCAGCTTCTGTTGGTACTTTGTCACTATAGGATCATCTTCTTTAACATTGATCAATTGCAAAACCAAAGGTCTACGAGTGACAATTCCAGTACCCCTAGGTAAAAAATCTCTGCCAACAATGTTTTCAAGTACTGATGACTTACCACAAGATTGGGACCCAACAACTGCCAAAATGGGTAAATCAATATCAGCCAATTGAGTAGTGGTTACAATATCTTGCAACTTGTTAACTACGGGTATAAGATCCTGCAAAGACATGATGGAAATTTTGAAAATGAGGAAAGGGACAGATGTAGGTTGATGGGAATAGGGGGTCAGGGCCTTTGAAATGGATCGTAAATATATATGAAGGGGATGGTGGGGGCCAAAATACTCAAATCCTCAACGTTCTTTGGTGGGTTTAAACAACAAAAATTTTTTTTTCAATGCACACGCACACTCTGTTTATGTTGTTTACACTTTTAGTTTGCTCTCTCTCTGTGTGCTGTGCTGCTTTGTGTTTTTGCCACTTTTTGTACTTGTCAATGTCGTTACTTATATTAATGAGACATATCACGTGATACCTGGTGGATACACTTTTACACTACGAATGAAAGACGATCAATTAACTTAACTCGATTAAAACCAGTTCAAAGTAGTTGCAACACCCCTCCTAAAAATCAATTACGCAAGTTTCATTTCATTGTCTGTCTTTGTTCTCACCACGACATTCACCCGCGTCATTTAATTTTTTGTTGCTACCTCAAACGTCCACAGTGAATTCACGACACTGCAATTTTCACGACCATTAATAAACTGCCCAATACGGCTTATAATAAGTCTCGTGGAAACAACTATGATTAACCTTTGCTTTAGCAGCCCAATCTTTGATACTCAACTCGTTTTCACAACAGTCACACAAGCTTTTTAGTCATGACCACTAAAGTGTATAAAAGAATATTTTGTTCAGCTGTGCAAAGCAAATGGATGCAAATGAGCCTATAGGTTACTTACTGATACTTCCACTCCAAATTGAGTTCTTTGATAAGATCCTCAATTTGTTTACAACCCTCGAATTCTTTCAAACCACCGATTGGCTCAACCACTACGGTACCTTTAAGCACTTGGGATATGCGATTGTGTCTTGAGAGGTTCGGTTCAGGGACAACAGTGTTTTTGATCCAGTATCTAATGGAACCGTGCACAGTCAAGGGCGGTATGTCATGGGTTATACAAAGGAACAGTATACCCACAACTCATTCCCTGCCACGCGTTGGGTTTGTAGTGAATAATGGGATTGTTGATTCTGTCATGACTTTGGTCCAAAACTTGACAAAATGGATATAACGCTACCCCTGACGATGATAAAATTGCATACACTTCTGACTACAATTGCGGATAAGTTTAAAATTACGTCTGGATCCAATACTTTACTTCTTCGCGAATTGTTCACTACTACCTTTTCGAGCTTGGATCGGGCTTTTATTAATTTGCAAATGGACAATGATTTCCCTAACCTGATTGTATTGGGGCTAAGCCATAAATGAGTTCCCGAGAGGAATAAAGGCAATAGGATTACCAGGTTATCGCATCAGGCTGTGCAACACTTTATAATTGCTACCAACGTAGATGACGGGGATATTGCACAAGAAATTTGTAACCTTAGTTTGCAATTTCCAAAAGCAAGCAATGAACTAGTGTAGCTCTTTTTTAGGCACAGGAAATATGGTCTATTTGATTAAGCAATCTTTTCAGATTCAGTTACCCTGTCCCAAAAGGGTTTATAGGTATTCACTGGACTCCCAAAACATTTGCGAGCTTTGATCCTGTACCACTAATGTTTGTAGTTGGAGAGAAGGGTAATAAGCAAACAGTTGAGCTTATCAAGTACTATTCCGATACCGAATTGATGCAGTTGATGACTATTTTCTGTATGAGAACTGTTGGTATTGTTATTGAGGTCTGTCTAGTCTAACGTCTTAAATGTGGTTACACTAGCTCATTCATGCTTCACTCTTTCGAGTATATTAGTTGGCTGTGAAACGAAGTTAAAGAAGTAGTTGGTTGTGTATGTATTATTGTTAGAGAGCTACCAATCGAATTATTGTTTATATGCAGTACACACACGCTGTTGTGTCCAGAAGTTTTTCCCTCTGCTAAATCGAAACCGTCAAAAGGTGAAAAAATGAAGTAACCCTTTTCAGAAAGCCAACACAGAGAGTGTCTTTCCCCCTTCCCCATCCCATTTTACTCCAATCACACAATGTTGAGGCAGCTTTACTTCACAATTGGACTCATACTATCTATAGTTTCTGTTTCTGCCGCAGCCACCACCACACCTTTCCAAAACTTGTACACATTTGAGCCAACATGGGAGAATCTTCATTATACTCGGTCGGTTGATTTGAATCGAGGCTATGTTAAAGAGACTGACTTGATTGATATCAAAAACATTGCATCTACTCCACAGGCAGAGTACTATTACACTGTCAATGATGGGTTTGACAGTGTGAGTAACATTTCTTATATTGATGTTGTATCTATTGATCAAGCTATTGAAATTAAACTTGAGGCAATTGTCCCTGGTAAAGTTTATAAATTTACATTACCAGCTCCATTGGCACCTGGGTCAAACATTGAGATTGAAGTCAATTATGTTTACGCAAATACGTTGGAGCCTATTCCCAAACGGATCAAGTTGGAAGAACTACAACAGCTATTATTCAAGACCAACAAGTTCCCTTATTCTCCGTATCTTACCAAAGACTACACTTTTGTATTGACTGGTATGACAAAAGGTCAAGAAATGCAATTGGCATTGGAGGATTTAGCCGATGTACTCGAGACCAAGGACACACCAGATTTGAAACCAAGGGTAGATCAAGATACTTTAAAATATGGGCCATTAGTCCATGATATTGAGCCATTCACTTTGAAACCAATGGGATTAATGTACGATCATAATCGTCCATTGACCAAAGTGCTCAATTTAAACCGATCAATTTGGGTGCCTGCATCAAACATAAATCGTGTTTCAATTGAAGAGTATTATGAAATCACCAATGCTGGAGCTGAATTATCTTCTGGGTTTTCGCGTTTGGAATGGTTGAAGGGAAGATATGAAGCTACAAGAAACCATTGGGGGTTGAGTCACTTGGAAATCCCCCTCAAGGATCGTAATTTGGATGATTATTATTATACTGACAAAGTTGGTGTTGTTTCAAGTTCGAAAAATATTGCCAATTACTTAATCTTGCAACCCAGATTCCCACTTTTTGGCAATTGGCACTACAATTTTACTTTGGGTTGGTCGGAAAACTTGGACTTGTTTATTCACAAATTGCCCCAGACCCATGGTGGTGGTGCTGATGATGAATATATCATCAAGTTTCCCCTTTTAAACACGGTTCGTGATGCCACTTATGATGATGTATACATTGATTTCTATTTACCTGAAGGAGCCCAATTTGTAAATGTGTCATCGTTATTGCCTTATGAATCGGTTAATGTTGATAATGAGTTGTCGTATTTGGATGTGTCTAAAGGTCATGTTAAAGTAACAGTACATTTCCAAAATTTGATTGATGATTTACACAAGTTGGATTTGTTTTTGATTTACAAGTATAATCCAACTAATCTTTATATCAAAGTGGGCAAGATTGCCGGGTTTGTGTTAGTTGGGTTGATTAGTTATTACTTGTTGAATATTTTATAGATTTTTAGAAGAAACACAGTATCAAGTTCGATGCATTGAGAGAAGTTTCTTTACACTGATCCAGCAAGAGTGTTCCATGATTTGTAGACAAGAAGTTATTCCATTTTACCTCTAATCTCTGTTTCCTTTTCGGTTGATTAACCCCATTTACTGAATCCTCGACTTGTCCACCCCGTATATAGAAGTAACCAAATACCTGCCGTCAAGATTGACGCCATTCAATTCCTTAGCAGCTGACTGAGCCAGTGGTAAATCATAATAAATGACAAAATACTGACCTTTTTCCTTGGGGTTGTGTCGTATTTGATAAATGCGGCCATACTGTGAAAATGTGCTGAACAATTGCGTTGGTGATGTTGTGAAGGATACGTTCTTCACTGATACAATGGGAAAATTGTAGGATAGTGACATATGTGTGCGGGTAGTGTTTGTGTGGGTGTACATTGAGTTTAGGTGGAATTTGTGATTTTTTTATATCATTTCATCGCGCAGAGATTGTGAGTATCGACTCAGCTCATTTTGTCGTGAAAGTTTCCCTATACATATTTATTGTATACATCATAAGCTAACTGATAGATTACTTCCTCACACTGATGAACGATACCTAACTTATACCCCAATTTTGGGTCACTTGTCCCAAGTGTATTTTTTTCTTTTTTTCAAGTTTGTTGCTCAAAACACCTTTCTAGCTTCCTTCTCCTCAAGGAGTCCCTCTTTGAATAGTCAAAAGCGTCGATTACTCCTGATATCAGTAATTCTTTCAGCTTTATAAAACTTCTTGTAATAAATACCACCAACAATCCCAAGCAAAAGCAAACCAATAAACCAAGGATAAACCGAACTAGTTTGTACAACTTGTTCAACCTTGACATCTTCCTCTTTTGATCCGCTTTCCTTCAATTCAGCAGCCGCAGCAGCCGATTCTAATTCATCGCCATTTTGAGGATCAGTACTCAATTTAGCAGTTTCCACATCAGCAATAATAATCAGCTCCAATGGTTTGTTATTACCATCAACTTCAACTGTGCTTATCCTCATCAATGTATCAAATCCACCAACTAGTTGGCCAAATACCACATGTTTCCCATCCAAGTGTGGGGTCTTGTCAGTGTTTAAAATGAAAAATTGACCTCCATTGGTATTTGGTCCAGCATTAGCCATTGACAAACGACCCAATTTGTCATGTTTTAATTTGAAATTTTCATCATTGAAGCTGCCGCCATAAATCAGCTTACCGCCTTCTCCATCATAATTACCACCTTGAATCATGAAGTTGTTGATGATACGATGGAATTGACTATCCTTGTACCCGTATCCACGAGTCATGGCTGATAATTGATAGAAATTGTCCACTGTTATGGGACATACTTCACCAAATAATGCCAATGTTAGTTTACCCAATAGTGACATGTTGGGCGAATCAGCTTGTTTTTGAGAAATGGTGAATGTTACTTTATGAGTGACTTTGGGGTCATCTACCAAATATTTCTTTTCATCTTCACTGAGATGGAATGTTTCAACTTGGGGGATAACAGTTGCTGTGATGAAGGAAGTTATGTATATGAGTATTACTAATACCACTGATTTGGAATTCATCTTTCGGGGGAAAAACTGATTGATCAAATCGAGCCTCCACTAAATGTATGTATGTATGTATATATTTCTTGATTATATTTGCTTATAGCAATGCAAGTGATATATATTATATATATATATATACGTGTGTGTTGGTTTTTCAGCGCTTAAAATTAATGTGCTTATGGGGTTATATGGTGTTTCATATGAAATCAAAAAATTTGACATTTTGCTTATATTATACCGAAAAACTTGGGAATTTTTACACAGAAACGAAAATTGAACTTTGACACATTGCTCTCGACATGACCAACGAACGTTGGAACTGAGGATACTTCACAGTGTAAATTCATCTAACCAAAATCAGTGGGGCTTATCGCCTTCTACTACTGCACTGGAGTGTATCATGCTTTTCTTTAGTCTGTTGATGTTTTGGGTATATCGTTCACGTGCTTTCCACGTGTCATTTTCGTAGTTTGTTGGGAGAGACGAACTGAGCCAGAGGCGAAAAAAAAAAAAGAACAATCCGTCTAAAGGTGGCAAAGAGTTATCTCAGCAGCAGTTATTCAGATCCAATTGCACATCCTTTAACACCCCAATTGCGTTTTGTCATCAATCATGAACGGTGTAAAAGTAGATATAAATCATTTGAAAAAGGGAGAGGTCAACTTAGGTACTTCCATCATGGCTGTTACTTTTAAAGATGGTGTAATTTTAGGAGCTGATTCACGAACCACAACGGGGTCTTATATTGCCAATAGGGTTACCGACAAACTAACACAAATACACGACACCATATACTGTTGTCGTTCAGGTTCGGCTGCTGATACTCAAGCTGTCGCCGATATGGTGAAGTATTATTTACAAATTTATTCATCACAATTACCAGTTGGTCAAAAACCAACAACAAATATCGCTGCCAATGTATTTCAAGAAATTTGTTACAACAATAAGGATAATCTAACTGCTGGTATTATATGTGCTGGATATGATGACAAGTATGGTGGTTCTGTATACTCGATTCCAATTGGAGGGTCAATACATAAACAAGATTATGCCATTGCTGGAAGTGGATCAACATTCATTTATGGATGGTGCAATGAAAATTATAAACCAAGCATGGAGAAAGATGAGACGGTTGACTTTATCAAGACTGCCTTGGCTGAAGCTATCAAATGGGATGGATCTTCTGGTGGGGTTATTCGAATGGTGATTTTAACGAAAAAGGGAGTTGAGAGGTTAATCTTCTATCCTGATGAGTATGGCGTATTGACAAAGAGAACGGAGTAGTGTATGATCTAGGTGAATAGAAGAAGAAGTGGCTTGATGTAATGTGAGAGATCCATTTTGTAGTTCACGCCGGTATAGGAGTTTTGTAGTTAGCCTTTGATAGCCGAAAAATTGGAATTAAGATGTTGACTCACATACCGAAACTGAAAAAAAAAAAAGAGTTAAGAGAATTACTAAATCTTCAAAACTCATATATAGAGTAGCTACATTAGAAATCACTTTTACCATCTTTTGTTATCTCATAAACAATCGTACAATGTCTGCTCCATTAGATGCTTCGAAATTGGAAGTAACCAAAACCACCAATCCAAAAGACCCTTTACCAAATTCAGAATTGAAATTTGGTCAATCTTTTACTGACCATATTTTGGAAATTGATTGGTCAGCGGATCATGGATGGCATACACCTACAATCAAACCATACCACAACTTTTCAATGGATCCAGCAACATGTGTTTTACACTACTCATTTGAACTATTTGAAGGTTTAAAAGCTTATCGTGACTCCAAAGGTCAAATTCGTACTTTCAGACCTGATAAGAATATGGAAAGAATGAATAGATCAGCCAAGAGAGCATCATTGCCTACCTTTGATGGTGAAGAGTTTTTGAAATTGGTTGACAAGTTTTTGCTCTTGGAAGAGAGATTTGTACCTCAAGGTAAAGGATTTTCATTATATTTGAGACCAACTTTGATTGGAACGTCTGTTGGACTCGGCGTATCTGCCCCAACTAAAGCTAAGCTTTTCCTCATTGCATCTCCGGTGGGACCTTATTTCGGATCAGGTTTCAAGCCAGTTTCTTTAGAGGCTACTGATTACGCTGTCCGTGCTTGGCCCAAGGGAGTTGGTTCTTACAAATTGGGTGCCAATTACGTCTCATGTATCGAACCCCAAACTGAAGCCGCCAAGAGAGGTCATTCACAAAACTTGTGGTTGTTTGGTGACGATGGAGAAATCACTGAAGTTGGGGCCATGAATGTGTTTTTTGCATTCAAAACTGATGATGGTAAATCGGAATTGGTTACTCCACCATTAGCAGGAATGATCTTACCTGGTGTCACACGTGATTCGACCTTGGAATTGGCTAAAGAAAAACTTGGTGGTGACAATTGGATCATTAATGAACGTAAGTTGACCATTCATGAAGTTCAAGAAAAGGCTAAAAAGGGTCAATTGGTTGAAGCTTTCGGTACCGGAACTGCTGCTATTGTTGCTCCCATTAACAATATTGAATACAAAGGTGAACTGATTGAAGTTCCCACTGTTGCTGGTGGTAGTGGTGAAATTGCTGCTAAAGTATGTGAATGGATTCAAAATATCCAATACGGTGACGAAGAGTTTAAGAACTGGTCTAGAGTAGCTAAATAAAGGGTGTAGCTAGGAGGCGCTTTGTGTGATAGAAAAAGAAGAGTTTATGATTGTATACAATAGAGCATAAAAGAAGTGTAGAAAGGAGTTTTAGTGGCTGCTTCTCATAGACCCTCGGTTTCTTCCCCTCTCTGGGAGCTATTTCGGCGTGATCCGCTTGTAAACAAAAATGCACATCGCCGGGCATTAGTACAATGGCAATGTATGGACCAGTTTGTCTCCATGCCAGTGTAAATTACAACAAACTGAAGTGTGGGGAAACAAAATATGTGTTTTTGACATTTGTTACTCCTGCATCAGGTCTTAATTTGTACATATTTCTTGGGCGACGAAAAGATGAATACAAATGTAGAGTGAGCAATGTAGATGGTAGTAGGACAAAGTGGAAACAAGGGTGGGGAACAGAACACTTTGGATACGGCGTTTTGTAAAGGTTCAGCTTTGTACCGTTTCGTGCAAGCTTTAGACGAGATGGTTGCAACCGTCGTATCTGCGACCTAAGTGAGTTGCCATACACAAGTTAATTTTGGGAACGGCTCATATCAGACGTTTTGGCATTCTTTGGCGTCTTGGATTAGTAAGTACATCACCGAAAAATTGATAAAGGATGTTCCATTTTCAACAGTCCGTTGCAAAGCATTCTGGCCGTATTTTGCAAGATAGAGTTTGCACTTGGTGCAGATACTAAATGAAAGAGATTCGCTCATTAATGATGTACAAAAAACAAAGATGAAACACGAATGAAATCACCGTTACGGTTGTAAACTCGCACCGGTAACGTCATTTTTCCATCTTGAACTTACCAGTTGAGTGTAAAATTCTTTGGGCGTTCTCACAAAGTTTCACTTTAGAGCTTCTTATGTTTCTCCGTCAAAATAAAAAAAGGAGATTCTCTGGAAATGTGAAACTCTTTTAGGGCGAGTTTAAACGAAAGTTGATCACGTTTTCGGTATGATTCACCGCCCTGAGAGAACCAATTTCTTTTTGGCTTCCGCCCCGGCCCCCTTGTTCGGAAGAACGACGGGACGAGAAAAAAAAAGAAAAAAGGAAATGACTTGATATGCAGATCTGGTTAAACGTTGTCACCAAGCAACTGACATTATATATTCGTGCTACCGAAGTTAACTGGTTATCACATAGGCTGGTTGAATACAGGGATGTTTTTCCTACACCACGATAGGCATCCCTGGTGCGAGTAAAGAAAGCATGTGTCGTATTCATCAACTGTGGCTCTCGCGTGTTTTAGTGTCAAAATCATATCTGACAGATTTTAATTAATCACCTAAGCATTTACGTAATATTTTCCATACGGCATTTTGAATAGCTGAAACACAATAACAATCACAACCTAAACAATACACAATTCTTTATCAGAATACACAAAAAGCTTAAAAAAACCACCACCACTACCACCGCACCATTAATTCTTTATTATGGTTAGTTTCAGGTGTAGGTGTGTGTGTGTGTGTGTGTGATCTCCCTTTCTCCATATTTCTGAATTTCTGTTTATGGCAAATCAGCGGCTAAAAATTATCTACTGTGACAAGTAGCAAGTGATTGCAATCAATCGACTTTAGTAGAAGAGCAAACCAACTCTATACGTTGTGACTGTAATCCAATTGATAGCATACCTCGGATTAATTAGTTCCTATCTACAGCCTAGCGCAAGACTACACCCTATTCACTTTATCAAATTATCAATTTTTGCAGCTGATAAGGGAAAAAAATGACAAAAACAAACGCCCATTGCTTTACATACAAAAAAAATCGTATAAATCTATGGGCTCCTCAATTTAATCCGTTTTGCATATCCCATATCACCTTAAAGATCAATTTTAATTCATTTTTTTTTTCTTGATTGTCAAAACAGCTTAACAAACGTTTCTTTTCATTGGTCAACTTTGAATACAATAAGGCGTATTTGGCTATCAACGTATTTAATTTCTTATTCTCTTAATGTTATCTACAATCGTCTATTGTTTCATTTCAACGAAATAGCCCCCTCGCTAGCAAATGGATAATGTAGAGATATAAATACACCTGCGAAATTCCCAGACTCTCTCAACTACCTGTGTTAACCAAATTTTCTCAAACACATAGTTCTTTTCAGGATGCCAGAAAAGGAATTAAACTACATCACTTCGCGTGAAATTGCTGGTTCTGATGATAAAGAAGGTGGAGTCTACATTGATGCATTTGACGCTCAAGATTCTCAACCACCTTTGAAGGGATGGGCCAAATTCAAAGATGGTTTCAAAAGAGCTGATACTGATGCCATGGGTATTGACCCAAACTTGTCGGAAGCAGAAAAGATTGCCATCTTGACGGCAAATTCCCCCTTGAGTAAATCATTGAAAAACAGACACTTGCAGATGATTGCTATTGGTGGTAGTATAGGTACTGGTTTGTTTGTTGGTTCAGGAAGTTCATTACATACTGGTGGCCCTGCTGGGTTAATCATTGCTTATATTCTCATTGGTACTATGATTTATTGTACCGTGCAATCATTGGGTGAATTAGCAGTGACTTTCCCTGTTGCTGGTGCTTTTGTGACTTATAATACGAGATTCATTGATCCTTCTTGGGGTTTTGCCATGGCCTGGAATTACGCTATGCAATGGTTAGTGGTGTTACCATTGGAATTGGTGGCTGCCGCAGTGACGATTAAGTTCTGGGATACAACAACAAATTCAGCGGCGTTTGTTGTGATTTTCTATGTGCTCATTATTGCCATCAACTTTTTCGGGGTTCGTGGATATGGTGAAGCTGAATTTATCTTTAGTGCCATTAAAGTTACTGCTGTTATTGGGTTTATCATTTTGGGTATTGTTTTGGCTGCTGGTGGATCACCAAATGGCCGTGGTTACATCGGTGGTAAGTACTGGCAACATCCTGGTGCTTTTGCCAATGGAGTTAAAGGTGTCATTACTGTTTTCGTTGGTGCTGCTTTTGCTTTCGCTGGTACTGAATTGGTTGGTTTGGCTTCAGCTGAATCTAGCAACCCAAGGAAATCATTACCAAAGGCTTGTAAGCAGGTGTTTTGGAGAATCACCTTATTTTATGTCATTTGTTTGACTTTGGTTGGTATCTTGGTTCCATACGACAACACTGATTTGTTTGATGCTGAAAACACTGCTTCGGCTTCCCCCTTTGTTATTGCCATCAAGTTGGGTGGTATCAGTGGATTACCTTCAGTTATGAATGTTGTTATTATGATTGCTGTGTTATCTGTTGGTAACTCCTCAGTTTTTGGTTCATCAAGAACATTGGCTGCTTTAGCTGCTTCTAACCAAGCACCAAAGATCTTTGGATACATTGACAGACAAGGTAGGCCATTGGTTGGTATCATTGTTCAATTGGTCATTGGTGCGTTGTGTTTCCTTGCTGCTTCACCAAAACAAAATCTTGTTTTCAACTGGTTATTGGCATTATCAGGATTATCATCCATTTTTACCTGGGGATCAATCAACTTGTGTCTTATTAGATTTAGGGCCGCTTTAAGATCCCAAGGTAGAGATACCGGTGAACTTCCATTCACTTCCCAAGCTGGATTATTTGGTGCATATTGGGGTATGCTTTTGAACTTGGTGGTCTTGTGTTTGCAATTTTGGATTGCTGTTTGGCCATTACATACCAAACCCAATGCTGAAGATTTCTTTATGAACTTTTTGACTGTTCCTGTTGTTCTTGTATTTTATTGTGGTCACAAACTTTACACCAAGAATTGGAAATTGTATTACAAAGCAAATGAAATCGATATTGATACTGGTAGAACTGATTTGGATTTGGATTTACTTAGACAAGAAATTGCTGAAGAAAAGGCCATTATGAGAGCTAAGCCATTCTACAAGAGGATTTACCATGTCTTTTGTTAGACAAAAAAAAAAGGGGGGGAGTTGCGAAGCGGTGGAGAAAACGGGCGATCATGTGTCGTCACTAGATCATGGCTTGATCTGCTGTGGGATTTGTATTATTTAGTTCTTATATGTTACTTGGAAATATATATTAGTTTACGCAAGGCACGAATCTTGGAAAAGATAAACACAAAAGTGGGGGATTTCGTGGTTTTGAAACTGTTATTATGCCTTAATGAATGAAAGGAAATTCTTGTAGACTTCAAACCCTGTAATTCATCCTCCAAATATTAGACACGTGTATACTCTGATTCTCTTTCTCTCCTGCATGTCTAAATCCAATGCAAGTGCTATGCACCTCGCTTTCAGCATGTGCCAAGACCTTCTCTCTCCCCTCAGTATCAAAATTTTACCTTTTTCTTGAGCTGTGCTGAATCATTCGATCTCACCTGATATAGTAATCTCCATAATCTTACATGTTTCCCCGAAAGATTGAATACAGAGGGGGGGCAAAAAGTGAAACGGGGCTTTAGTGACTTTGTAAGATTTGGATCTGCGCCGTGTGAATTGTAGCCCGCCTTATATCTTGATAAGGAACTATTTAATCAGCCTATCGTAAACGATGCCCTATTTGATTATCGTTTACGGGAATACCGCGTATACAAAATCGTCCTCCTTGCGGTATTGTGCTACTTATTATTACGCATCCGGGGTAACAAAAGGCAATGGACTTTCACACGGCGATTTGCACATGGAGTATAGCATGCACCACATGAGACATATCTCACTGGAAACGGTTATACCACTAGACCCTCATTTTTAAGTCGAGTCCTCCGAGGGTAACCGGAAATTTGCACAACCTGCAAACGTATGATTAGAGTGGCTTTGAAAGGTGGCATTTATAACCTTAATGACTCGGAAAGTGAAACTTAATGGAGGGGGGTCACACTACCACGATATAACAGACAGAAATTATAATGACCTTTTTGTGTAGTCACAACTTTGTGTATCGGAGATCCAACCAAGAACCATCCAGAAAAATTAATTTGACATGTCAAAATGCCGTGAAAAAAAAAAGAAAAGGGAGACTAAAATTCATTAAAGCGGGAATTAACCATACTCATGCCGTATGTTCACCAGTACTGCATGTGGTAAGCCATTTTTGGTGCGGGTAATGATGTTTTCCCATCTCCGCATGTAAAAGATGTGTCTACGTAAACTGCATGAACATGTGATTTCAAGGTGTTTGCTGCAGCAAATGCTTCTCTTTTAGTTGCTGCAACTACCCGTTCCCTTTCTTTATTCTTTAGTTCGCTTGTGTTTCGTACGGCACGATGCACAAAGTGCTACAACAAGATTCGATCCATAGCAAAAGAAAACAAAAACACTCACGCGACCGGTTCCCCGACCCGAGTGACTAGTGACCAGCCCATTTTGCAACTGAAAGGAGTGTTAGACAGCCACATTGATGCAATTTTGTATTATTTTCTTTTATTCAGCGGCTAATTTTGTGCTCCAACTTTAAACTTTTTCTGCTGTCTATTGAATTTCTTTTTCATTGTAGATGCCACAAAGCCGAAAAAATGCAACCATCGTACAGTTTAAAGGGTTGAAACAAAGAGGAAAAAACCGAAAAAAATCGTCAAAATGCCCTTCAGAAAATAGACATTGTGTTATTGTGCTTAGCAGAGGAGAGAGTGATGATTATAATGCTACTTTTTTACTTTTATCAATGACAAATGATAAGTTGGGGAAAAATCAAAAAATAAAAATTTCTATTCCCTCTCCCGCCGGTTTTCCCACTTTGGGTAACTTTATAATTTCTATTTCATCACTTGATACATTTCTTTTTAAACCTTTTTTGTTTTTTTCAAATAAATAGGCTGGAATTTTTCTTGAAGGGTAAATTGCAAAAGATCTCTTGGCTATCGAAGTATAATACATCACCTCCAAGACACAATACTTTATTATTAATAGTCTTGGCTTTAGAAAAATGTCAGAAAAGAACGATTATATACAGAGTGTTGAAGAACCAATACAACCCCAACACCAAAATGAGGCGTACACTTCTTCATCAGATGCTTCACCATCAGTAACCAATGAAAAACAACAACAAAATGTCATTCAAACAGCTTCACTTGAAGAGGATGCTGAAGTCAAAAAAACCAACTCAAATGAAGTAAACTTTATCGATGATTCACTTCAAGAGGAAGATGAAGGTAGAGAACCAACAGAGCACGAATTTAAAACATTGAGACATGTGGCTGATAGAATTCCCTTTGCCGCTTGGTTAGTCGCTGTTGTGGAATTGGCTGAAAGATTCTCCTACTATGGATTATCAGCTCCTTTCCAAAACTATATGCAAAATGGTCCAAACGACCACCCAAAGGGACAGTTGGATTTGCAACAACAAGGTGCTACTGCTTTGTCGTACTTTTTCCAATTCTGGTGTTATGTTACTCCTATTTTTGGAGGGTGGATCGCGGATACTTATTGGGGTAAATACAAGACTCTTTTCGTGGCTTGTTTTGTATACATTGTTGGTATCTTGATCTTGTTTGTCACTTCAATCCCATCAATTACAAGCAAAAACACTGCTCTCGGAGGTTACGTAACCGCAATCATTATTATTGGTATTGGTACTGGGTTAATCAAATCCAATGTGTCACCATACTTGGCTGATCAAGTGCCTAAAAGGAAACCAAGGATTTCAGTTAGAAAAAATGGTGAACGTGTAATTGTTGATCCAAATATCACTGTGCAAAATATCTTTTTATGGTTTTATTTGATGATTAATATTGGAAGTTTATCAGTTATTGCCACTACTGAATTGGAAGCTCATGTTGGATTCTGGGCTGCTTATTTGTTACCATTTTGTTTCTTTTTCCTTGCTTTGGCTTCATTGATTGCTGGTAAAAATAAATCGGTTGATATCCCAGTATCTGAAAAAATCATCAACAAGACTTTTAAATGTGCTTGGGTTGGATTAACTAATGGGTTCAATCTTGACAATGCCAAACCTTCAGTGCATCCAGAAAAGGAATACCCGTGGACTGATCATTTCGTTGAAGAAGTTAGACGTGCTTTGTATGCATGTAAAGTGTTTGTCTTTTATCCAGTTTATTGGGTCACTTATGGTCAAATGTTGAACAATTTCGTTTCACAAGCTGGTCAAATGAGAGCACATGGATTGCCTAATGATTTCTTGCAAGCTTTTGACTCCATCTGTATCATTATCTTTATTCCAATTATGGAGAGATTTGTTTACCCATTCCTTAGAAGATTCACTCCAGTGAAGCCAATTACAAAAATCTTTTTCGGATTCATGTTTGGAACTGGTGCTATGATTTACGCTGCTGTTTTGCAACATTACATTTACAAATCAGGTCCATGTTATGACGACCCTGGTGCTTGTCCAAATGGTAACAATATCCATATTGCTTTACAAACTCCTGCTTACTGGTTGATTGCCATGTCAGAAATTTTCGCTTCCGTCACCGGTTTGGAATATGCATACACCAAAGCACCGGTATCAATGAAATCTTTCATTATGGCTCTTTTTCTTGTCACAAACGCATTCGGTTCAGCTATTGGTATTGCTTTATCTCCAGTCAGTAAAGACCCCAAGATGGTTTGGACATATACTGGTTTGGCTGTTGCTTGTTTTATTGGTGGATGTTTATTCTGGGTTATTTACAGCAGTTACAACGCCAAGGAAGATTCATGGAATGATTTGGAGTATGAAAATGAATTGGATGAAGCTGTTTTGAGGCCGGTTCACTCTTTAGCTCACTCAGTAAAGAGCATCTAGGGGAATAAATATTGTATTATTAGAATAAAAAGTAACGATTACGATGAACAAGAAAAGTGTAGGTGTTTAATTGTCTATTATGTCTATATTAAACTTGCCAATAACCAGGGAACAAGAAATGCATCTTTTCCAACAACTCCTTCTTTACCCCATGAGGACTAGTACTAACAGCGAATTTCATTGATCCTTGTATATCATTTCCGATTTCGCCTCCCTTTTCAGCAAACTCATCAATCAACTTTGCTGCCAACTTACAAGCATTGGCTGAGTTGGCTTTCAAGTTACCAACAACTGTCTCCACAGTGACGGGCTCTTCACTCTCGTTCCATGAATCGTAATCAGTAGACATACAGATCATTTGGTAAGCAATCTCTGCTTCTCTTGCCAATTTGGCTTCGGGTAACACGGACATATTGATGATAGATCCACCCCATGAACGGTACAATTTAGACTCCGCACGAGTGGAAAATTGAGGACCTTCCATACATATAACTGTCAAATCTTCACCATTGTTGGTGTGTTCTTTAGTATGCAATGTTGGGTTGGCATCTTCTTTGTCGTATCCTTCGAGGAAACCCTCTGATGGTATAGCATTCGCAACAAGTGAATTCAATTTCAAGTCAAATGGTTCACCAAACATTGCATGAGCAACAAATCCCTTTTCGAAAAAAGTTGATGGTCTGATACCTTTAGTTCTATCGATGATTTGTGTAGGCAATACAAAATCTCTTGGCTTGATTTCTTGTTGTAACGAACCAACAGCTGAAAAGGCGATAATCGCTTTGACTCCCAATTTCTTTAATGCAGCAATATTGGCTCTCGATGGAACGTCACTGGGTAACAAATCATGATGTTGGCCATGTCTTGCCAAGAAGGCCACAGGGAACCCCAGTTCAGTTTTGGAAATTGTAATTGGGCTAGATGGGAACCCCCATGGAGTACTAATCGTCAACCTTGCAATTGGGTGTAAATTTGGTAAATCGTATAATCCAGTTCCACCAATAACAGCAAGAGTCACTTGACCATCATAGTGATGGGGTAAATGAGTCACATCAATTTTCTCTCTATGAACAGACATGTTGTTGAATAGTTTTGCCAAGTTTGTCCGAGGGATCTTCTTTACCATACACTGGTGGAAGGAGTTAAAAGAATGACGAATTTGGTCCAGCGGTTAGAGCCCACGAGTACCCAAAAATTTTCAACAAAAGATTTACACAAACGCAGTATTGTTCCTGCATATAAAAGATCCAGAACTGTGGCAACACCAAAGTCCTATATGTGTATTTCACGACATTTATTTTGCGTCACCCAAGGTCGTGTACTTTTGCAACAGCAGTCCCGGACGATTTGTTTTCTTTTGGGCGAAGAGACAATTTTTTGTCTAGTGACTTGCCATTACACCTAAACGTCACCGCCTCCCCGATCAGCATAATAATGTTAGTTACAACGTGTTTAAGACTGTTACCACGCTCATCCCGAGCCAGTGGGCTATCGATACGATGTTTATCCCATACGACAAAGCCCGTCACTACAAAGAAAATCTACGACAAACCTAAATCGAAATCTAAAGAGGAGAGAAAGATATTTGGAAGGTTAAAGGATGCCAGTGGGTCAGAAAATGAAGGAAGTGTTGCATTGCTGAGCTCAACAAGTTCTGGTATCGCAATCCAACCATCTCAGTACCTTCCTACGTCGGCATTACCGCAAATGCCCGAACATTTACAAGAACAATCACTTGAATCGATATATGAATCACTTGGTCAAAGACACATTCTTGATCGAATAAATCAACCCAAGGGGATAGATCTTGTTATTCCACCCGAGTTCATCAAACCTCCACAACCGCCAAAGCGTCATGTGCGTCCAGAAAAGACGAAAGATTTGGACAAGAAAATCAAGAATTTCATCGCTGGTGAACATGATGATCGTAGTTTGATCCATTTGGGTAAGGAAATAAGTGCTCATATGGAACCGGACCATAACGAAATATACCCAATCTTGGAACACCCTTTGAAAAAGTCATTATCGGGTTTGAAAACACTCAATCCAGCCATGAATAAAATCAAAGATCAATTCTTGTGGGATGTGATGCCTGAGGAGAAATTGGCATTTGTTCCACCTTACCAAGCTGACAATCCATTAGGGTTTAAGCAATGGGAGAAGGAGTTGATTGCTGAGCAAGAAAAGGTTAAAAAGGAACAAGATTTGATTTTGAAGGAATTGCAAGAATTTGAAAAACTCATGGGTGATTCAAAATCTTTCTTTGGAAAGAATCAGAATGGTTCGAAAAGTGATGACGTTACTGATAGTAGAGCCAAGGGAAATAGAAGGAAATTGAATCGAAAGTTGTTGAAAAAGTACAAGAAATTGAAAGATGAGGGAAAGATTGATGCTGACTAGAGAGATGGATGTATAGAGTTTTGTATTTATCACGAAAAGTATCTGATGTTATGATTTGATAGAAGATGTAGGCGAAAGCCGGACTCTAAGTAGACAATGGAGATGACATATTTCTTCAATGGCGAAATCTACAACTACGTGAAGTTTTACAAACCAAAATTAAAACATGTACTAATCTTTTCGAGTTAGAAGGTTTGCTGTAACCGTTCTGTCAAAAAGGACCTGACACAATTGATAATCGTTCTAATGGTACGCTCAGCTATTTAAATCGCGGAACGAAACTACCTCATACGGCGAAAGGAATTCTTGTCCATAGTCCATGCGCTTGGGAAGAATCATTTCACACATCTGACGTTCGCAGTTGCGATGGCCCCAAATGTTGTCTTCCTTTCGGCATCATCAACTATACGTATGTATTTACTCATCTACAGCTATAAGTAAAGCTGGGAGACGATCCACTCCATTTTGTAGTAACTTCCAATGGTAAAACCTTTATCTTCATAGAAAAAAGGCATCACTAAAAGCATGCTTGAGTCCTAAACTGGCAATTCACCGGTTCAATTAGAAGTATACACAGATCACCAATCATTAACTATCTACAATCAAGCTACTTTCGAATTGTTAGCGAAACGAAATCAATGTACGAAGGAACAATATTTTGTCGGATTTTCAACCTCATTTTTATACTTCAACAATTTTATTTGAGAATCATGTGATCTTGCTACCCCGCACGTGGCGCACTTTCAATCTTGCCCCAAAAAGAACAAAATACACTTGAATTACCGTATTGTAGGCATAGGTGTTCAATTACTGAAGAGCACAATGAGAGCGAAAAAGCTATTCTATTGCAAGCACTCTATAGCCCGTTTTGACCTTGTTTGCTTGTTTTTGGTGAAGAGATCCTCTTCAATTAACCATGAACGATGATCATGTGATGTGTGTTTTTTGTCCATTTTTGTTGCAAATTTTTTGTGAAAAAAGTGTTTTTGCAGCATTACAAGTTTTAAACAAAGTCCATACCTACCTCCAGTCATGGTAATAGAACCAAGTGTACCTTCACACGTGGAGCTATCACCCATAACCCGAACATACAATACAACCTCACCTATTTCCAGTCCCACACATCGATTTCAACTTCAATTAACAAGCCATTACAAGTATATCCAATCGAGTGAGACCAATGCCGCCTCCACCATACAGGTTTTACCAATCACAACGTCAAGCTCATTTGAAATTCCTTCTCCCACTCAATCTGACCCACTTTCAGTGTCTGTAACACCAGAAGTTCCATCACTTGTATCGCCACATGATCCACCCTACGACGCTGATTTATATTACCCACAAAGAGGTAGTATTAAACCAAGAGGAACGTCCTTATTTGGCCGCGATATGTTTGATGAGTATGTTGGAAACCGATACGATAGGTTCAGGCCAACGGAGTCACAACAGAATAATGATGTTGTTATGAATAATATGCATCCGTTTCAAAGAGATGATTATGGGTTAGAGCCAAAGACATTTTTGGAGAGTATTGCAGCGTGGTTTAAATCAAAATCAGTTGTGTCAGACTTGGAAATGCAACAGCGAAATGATGACGATGACGACGAAGACGTGAAGAGTGAGTCTTTGCACAACACTGTAGTGATTGATCAAGAAGATAATACTTCACCACATCCGGTATACACCCCGAGAGGGATCCCTATTAATGAGTTTGTCTTGAACTACAGTAAGCCAGTTGATGATTCAAACCTTGGCGAAGAAACAGAACGAAGAACCGCAATTGTCAATCTGTTTGATGAAGAAGTGCGCGATTTAGTTGATGGCCTGGATAATTTCTTGACATCTTGTTTTGATGGAATCTGGACATTCTTTAATGACTCCATCACGAACTTCTCAAACTTGTGCTAAACGTATATTGTTAAGTCTTTACACGAATCAATTTTCTACTCTGCGGCATCAGCAAACTTTTCCGAAATGTTGGTCAACAACTCACCAAATTCCTTATCGCCTTCTTCTTCACCTCTACTTGGTTCAAAAAATTTGGCTGATGAAACGGCATGCTTGACGTCACTTGTTGCCTCAGACAACTTTGACCATTGAGCACCATTGGCAACAGCCTTTTGTGCTTCGTCATAGTACGAAATAAATGCCTTCATCATATCGAATGTTTTCCAAATAGGACAGAATGCATCATAGGTGGAGTAACCATTTTGTTGCAAGAAATCTTCCTTGATCAATGCAGCAACATCCAATGTGATCTTGTCTGAATCACTCAATGCAGATTTACCAACCAATTGCACCACTTGTTCCAACTCTTCAGCATTGGATAAAATTTCCTTAATCTTGTTTCTCAACTGGGGGAATTCAGGATAGTTTTTGTCATAATAGTTATTCAACACATTGGTGTATTTCGAATATGAAACAGCGGTATTTATCGAAGGGAAATGCTTTCTTTGTGCCAATTTCTTGTCCAACCCCCAAAACACTTGAGTGATACCCAATGTTGAAGTGGTGACTGGATCTGAGAAATCCCCACCAGCTGGGGAAACAGCAGCAACAATAGACACAGATCCAACTCTATCAGGTCCACCCAATGCAGTAGCTTTTCCCGCTCTTTCGTAAAAAGATGCCAACTTGGCACCCAAATAAGCAGGGAAACCTTGATCAGCAGGCATTTCACCCAATCTACCGGAAATTTCTCTCAATGCCTCAGCCCAACGTGACGAGGAGTCAGCAATCATGGAAACGTTTTTACCTTGATCTCTGAAATATTCAGCTAAAGTGATACCAGTATAGATTGATGCTTCTCTTGCAGCCACGGGCATATTCGATGTATTGGCAACCAAAGTAGTACGTTTCATAATTGGTTCTTTTCTTCCATCAATTTCAGTAAACAATTCTGGAAATTCCATCAACACTTCTGCCATCTCGTTTCCTCTCTCACCACAACCAACGTAAATAATGACATCCGAGTTGGAATACTTTGATAAGGATTGAGAAATGACTGTTTTACCACATCCAAAAGCCCCGGGAATACATGTGGTACCACCTTGAACACATGGAAACAATGAATCCAAAACTCTTTGTCCCGTCAACAATGGATAATCAGCAGTCAATTTTTCAGCAACGGGTCTGGGGACTCTTACAGGCCATGTGTGCATCATGGAGTACTTGTGCTTTTTACCATCAAACTCCAATTCCAAAACGGTATCTTCAACATTGTAAGAACCAGGTTCCGCAATTGAGGTGATTGTACCCCTAGCTCTCGGTGGAAGCAAAATCTTGTGATCATCTAACAATGAGTTTTCATAAATGGACCCAAAGATATCACCACCAGTAATATGATCCCCTACTTTCAATTGACCTGGTTTGAAATCGTATTCAGCCGTTCTTGACAATGATGGCACATCAATACCACGTGGAATATAAATCGAATTGGTCTTTTCTTTAATAGATCTCAATGGTCTTTGGATACCATCGTAGATAGTATTCAACAAACCCGGACCCAATTCAGCACACAAGGGAGCTCCAGTTCTCAAAACTGGATCACCAACAGTTACACCAGCCGTTTCTTCATAGACTTGAATAGTTGCTTTATCTCCATTGATTCTGATAACTTCTCCTACCAAGTTGTCATGACCCACCTTGACCAATTCATACATCGCACACCCCACCATATTTTCAGCAACCACAACTGGTCCTGAAACTGAAAAGATTTGCCCATAGTGGATTTCCTTGTGATCATCTAATGAAAGACGTTTAATTTCTTTTCTTGCATTTTCTAAAGCGCCAGCCTAGAAGGGGAAGTTAGTATGATTGGAACATTCTAGGGAGGTGGTGATGTTACATACCATTGTTGTTGTTTTTTGATGGATTGCTAATTTCGGGAATGCCACTTTGGTATCTAAAAGTTGACGCAATTTTGTTTCAACAACAAAAATTGAGAAATGTAAAAGTCGTGTCGAGAAGGCGAAATTTCATAAAGTTTCATAAACGATAAAGGCATATACACATAGAGGCCCCAATTACAACTTAAATACGTCCATCTTGGCTGCTCTATCTAATGCAATATCACACATTGCCTCAAACGCTTCCTTTTTCTCCAATTCGATGTCATTACGCTTGATTCTTTTCTCCATGTTGGCAATAATTTCATCTCGACTTCTGCCATTGACAAACACCACATATCTCAACCCAGGAAAAGTCTTTTCATACTCTTCATTAAGCTCAGCTAATCTCTTTTGCATTTGTTCACCGCCGAGTTTTTTTTGCTCCTCAGCTGAATGTTGACTCAATTTCGTGTGCTTGGGCGCTCCTAATCGTGGATGTGCTGAAATGATTTCGTTGATTAAAGTGTTTGCTTCAAATCCATTCCTCACGGCGAAGAATCCATTGCGATAAACAAGAATCTCAAGTTCATTACGAACTAAATTGATGAACTCAGCGTAGCTTTCGTAATTTTTTTTAATGACACAAGATTGAATAAACCAATTGAGGGAGTCACATGGTTCAAATAGGTGGTCAATTACCACCTTCTGTTCCTCTGGCGGCAGCAGTCTAAACTGTTCAATGGGTGGTAGCTGGTACATGGGATAAGCTTTAGGGTTGGTTCTGGTTGATTTTTTGTCAGTTAATCTAGTGGGGTCAATTGTGGTGAAATAAAAGGAGCGAGAGAAAATTAAATATTCACAAAAATTATTCTTATCTCGGGTATCTACGAGTGTAATAAAAAGTGTAGTTTATAGTACTGTGTTTGCGCTATTTATTATTATTTTAGTCGGTGAAATGCTGGATGGTTCTCAATTCATCCAATTTCTTGTGGCTTGGGCCACCCTTTTGAGCAATCAATGGGTGTCTCCATTGTTTCACATAACTAAACAACACATCAGCCAATTTAGTTTGATCATGCAACCCCAAGTCGGCAAACGTCTTGGCAGCGGGGTCTATATGCTGATCTATAACGTGTCTTTGCATTTGGTCAGGGTTTGCCAATTTCCACCACACCAATTGTTGTACTTGTGCGATAATTTTAGCAATTGACAATGGCAAGTCATAGTCGTAGAAATTATAACTGATTGGACCTGCTTGTGCGTAGTTTTCGGTAATGCCGTGAATCATTTGTCTGATATCTAGATAAGACAATTTTTCCGGTCCATATAATTCATACAATTGACCAACGGTGGAATCGTCATAGGCAATTTTTTCCAAAGCTCTAGCTACATCAAGTACATGCACTGGGTAAATTTGCTTTTGGTTTCTGTTGGGGGTCCACATTTTAATCTTTGGTCCCAAGTAGTTTAACAAATTGTCTTCTCTACCAAACATTTGTGATGGTCTAACAATTGTCGAATCGGGGATGATATCTCTTACGACTTGTTCACCAATTCCCTTTGTGGCATAAAAGATAGACTCCGATTTTGGGTCAGCATTGTAGGAGCTGACATGGATATACCTTGGAACCCCAGCGTCTTTAGTAGCCTGAGCAATCCTCTCAGCCAAGGCAATATTGACATCCGCCATGGTGAAGTTTTTGGTATTATAATCGGCACCAATACAGTTGATAACAATATCAGAATGGGCCACTGAATCTTGTATACTTTGCAAATTACGAGCATCAATTTCAACAAAATTAACCACACCCAAGTCACCAGCAACTTTCAAAAATCTCTTCTTCATGTCATCTCTGAATGGGACAATTGTGGTGGTACCGTGTCTGGCAAGTTTGGACACAAGGTAACGTCCCAAGAACCCACTAGCTCCAAATACTGTTGCTGTGTATCCAGTTCTTGATGAACGACCTCCAGGTCCCACCGATACATTTACCTTGCCATTTTTGGTGATGTTGATGTCCGAGTCCAATACAGAAGTGTATAACGACCTGCAAGGGACTGTCAACTTGGGTATAGTTCTAACTTGTGTTCTCAACATTACACTTGTCGGAGGAGTTCCTTATTGGGTAAGCTTCGTTATTGGGTGTATTTTTTTTTTTTTTCGTCTTTTGCTTACACTTTAATTTTCTTCAACTTCTGGTTGGCTTATTTCTGGAATGTCGTGCGGATGAGAGAGTTATTGTCGCGACACTCTACATACATGCTTTGTAATACAAATACATTAAACCAAGTCTAAAACCTTTGCGCCTTCTACAAGAAGTAATCTGGGGTCTTTCTCGTCACTGTTGGCTCACCCGGCCTTACTGATGGATCGTATTGCAAAAATTGTCTGTTGTGTTGTTCATCGACCTCCATTATTGCTGCTTGATTACCACATCTGTAGCAATAATTTGGTGCTGAAAAGATGGTGACAACATTTTCTTGATGACTCCAACTAAACCCTTCCATAACCAATTGATGTGCTCTGGCAATTAAACTTAAATCATTAGTGTGATTAAACTGCTCGGAAATATCTTGTCCAAAAGTGAATCCAGCACCTCTGGGACTAATACCCCAGCCGCCTCTATCATCAGGGTCAGACCATAATAAATCACACATGGGTCCTTCATGGGGCACTTCTTGAATCCTATTCAATTCCCTCACTTGATCAATGGTTTCAATCATTGGTGATAACCCACCATGTAAACAAAATACCTTGTTGTCAACTAATGCTGTAATTGGGAAATAGTCAAACAAGTCGGTAAACACTTTCCAAACCGTTGCTGAGCCATATTTTCGTAAACATTCGTCATAAAAGCCGTAAACTTGAGTAATTTGTCTCGACTCGTGGTTTCCTCTTAGAATGGTGATTCTATTGGGGAACCTCACCTTCATACAAACCAAATAGGATACAGTTTCCACAGAATAGTAACCACGATCGACATAGTCTCCCATAAACAAGTAGTTTGTGTCAGGGCAAGGACCACCAATCTTGAACAATTCCATCAAATCATGGAATTGACCATGAACATCACCACAAATTGTCACTGGAACATGAACTGGTTGTACATTTTCTTCGCGTAGTAAGACATCAATGGCCATATTACACAATTTTTTCACATCGGCTTCAGAAAGTGGTTCACATTTGGATAATTTTTCAATCCATGCGTCTAATTGGTTGATCGACAGGGCATCTAGAGAGGGTGCTTCACCTTTTGCGTCGTCTGAGGTGGCAGCTTCCTTGATGGTGGATTTGTTTGCTGATTTGATTGGTGACGAGGAAGAGGAAGGGTCGTTGCTGTTGTAGGTTTGGTCTTCAACGTCCTCCATTGGTACATCCGTATCTAAATCCATTATTCAAGGGTGGGTAGTGTGTATTACTGATGAGTGGTGAGCCTGATGGGAAATGCAAAGTAAATTAACTGTGATGGTTATGTCTATAGGGTGAGTATGTTTTGGTGAACCCGTCGAAACAGTTTTCATGTTTTTTTTTTTTTTACTTTTTCGTTGACTTTTGAGAATTGTCATCTGCACTAAAAATGAGAATGCTATACAATAGAACTATCTAAGATTACTCAAGTTGAAGAAACTGGATCCTATTACACTTCCCTTATCAGAGCCTTGATTCGGGTCTGCTTGACCAGGGTCTGCTTGGTTATCCTCAACGTAATTTGTAGCATTAAGCAATGAGAAGAAACTTCTGGTGCTAGCACTCATGGGGAGATTATTATTGTTGACAACACTAGGGAAACCAAACTGTGGTGTAGGTGGAGCATTCGCAAGAAAATCGGCTGCTCCAGAAGTTTGATTGGCAAACTTGTGTCCATGTTCATTTTTGGGCACAATTGTGAAGAAATCTTGCTCTTCATCGTCTTCGTCATCGTCAGCTCGGTATTGGATCGTTGGTGTTGGGTTATTGACATCAAAATCCCCATCCAATCGAGAGACTGTAAAGTCCCTCATTAGCTCATTGACATCGATTTGGGAAGCAAGTCGTTGTTGGGGTTGTAAATGAGAAAATGTTGGTTGTTGGGCTTGAGGTGTGATTCCAGTGTGGAAAGGGAAATCAATGTTTGCTTGTGGTGTTGGTGGTGTGGGTTGGTAGATTTGAGATTGCAATTGTGGTTGCTCTTGCTTTTCACTTGTGTCATCCTTCTTTACCTCGCTCAACATTAGGAACCAATTGTTGAGTATCTTGTGAGCTCGAATTAGTTTATTGATATTGTTGAAAAATGGTAAATGAGTAATGATTAGCTCAGTGTATCGAACTAATAGCTCTTGATCTTGTATATTGACTGGTTTCCCTAGCCTGACTTCAACTTGTTTGATTTCGAGAAATACTTTTAAAATATGCAACAATGGTTGTAGAATTTGATAGTTGGACACTTTCACTTTGAAAACGTCTGAATCAGCAAGTTCCAAATTTCTGCAGATTGTGTCAATAATTCGAACAACTTCTAATTTACTTTGGTCAAAACTTAATGGTCGTACAAGCATGATTTTGAATAATAGAATCTCACGCAAGATACACCACATGTAGTCGGTGCATCTCAATGCATCAATCCTCCCCTTTAGTTCAATATACCCTGGTTGTGGTTTATCAAATTCCAACAGCAGGTTGAACCATGCGTTTCTGCAAAGCGGATCTATCAATCCCAGATCATCAATAATGTGCATCAACTCGAAAGCGTATCCTTCGCCGTGATACCTATCACTTTTCAAATGTGTCAATACATTGTTGTTTCGGAACAAGTTCACATCGTAATTGTATGAACTGAATATGATGTAGTATCGTTCAAATGAGTAAATCAATTCGTATAATTCGCGTAAGGGAACTAGCGAGTCGCTTTCCTTGACACTGATTAGCTGAAACGTGCTGATTGCTCGACTTAAATACAAGATCTTTTGATGCTCTTGTGCTTCATTTCCATAAGCGTTATGGGCCTCTGTTGCTGAGTTGAGGGTGTTTGTTAAATTCAAAATGTGATTGTAATTGCACAATTGTATGTTGGATAGCGACAAATTGTAGTAAATTTGATATTGGTTCAAATGGGCAAAGAGATACTGATTTCCATTGGCTCTAGTCTTTGGTATGATTGAAGGTACAATGAAATTCTTTTCAATTAACGAGAAAATCTCCAATACTTTGAAATGACACAAGTTTTTAAACGACTTGTATGGTCTAAAAGCAAGAAACTTCTTGGGGTACCGTAAAAATTTCTTGAATTTTTGTTTCTTCAACTTGATGAGTATTTCGGCAATGATTTGATTCAAAGTGATGATGATTAGTAGTGTCGACAAGTATAACGAGTCATCATGATGATCAACCAAGTTGATTTCTGTAAAATGAGTATTGATTCCGGAAGTGTTGATCATGTTTGGGTAATTTGTAGTTAAAAATGATACTAGTCGGGAGTAGTTGGTCAATACTGAATTCACCGTCAATGGCGCAAGCAACTCGCGAATCGCTGGCTCTTCACCTATCAAGTTGAGATTCTCCATCAAGTAGAATGGAGTGACGAGGTATTCCTCAGTTGATGTGCCCGTCTGGGTGTCGTTGCTTGCCAGAGGTTGTAGTTGGGTGGAGTGTAGAGTGGAGCTCTCGGGAAATTGGGATGCCGCAGAGCCATGGGCCTGACCCACTAAAGCCACACCCATTTGCCCCTGATTTGACTGACTGTGCAGTCTTTGCTGAACTGGATTCGGCGTCACTGAATGCGCAACTGATGACCTTGCCGACGGTGACGATCGATGAGATTCAGTTTCTTCAATGCTCGGACTTTTCGAATATACCGAAGTTGATGAATTTTTCGAAGATAATTGTGGTCTAGATGTATTAAGCTCAATCACCTCACTTAGATTATTAATCGAATCAATCGTTCTTTTCGATAACGCCTTGGGCCCCGATTTCTTTCGTTCTCGATTCCTTGTACAAACCCATCCGTTATTCTTGCAATGAGAACAAGGTGTAGTTGGTTCACATCGAATTTTCCTCAATGCGCAAGCATCACAAGCTCGTGACGTTGTCGTTCGCTTTTTCCTATTTGGTTTGTGAGTGTTTGTGGTGTGCTTGTTGGTTAATTTAGTGACTGATTGATTGGTGATGTTTGGCTGTGTCAAGGCACCATTATCCAAGTTTCCCTCACTTTTGAAAAAATCGGAAACTCTGTTGCTGCTGGGGGGAGATTGTCGTGAGTCAGCTGTGCTGTTGTTCATGGTAGGGGGAGGTATTCTTTGGGGGAAGGTATCCTCTAAAGGCTTCTGGAAGAGCTCGTAAATGGGCACAATTTTTTTTTTCCCTCTTCAATTTAGGGTTTTTGTGAAAAAGCTGGAGACCACAGAAAACGCAGAGGAGAAGGAGGAGCTCGGTGGAAGGGGGGAGTGTCTACGTGGTCTCGGGCGCAACTTCATCTTAGGTAGATAAGTATCTACTGCGTGGCATCTACTGCGTTGCCACTACTGCGTAGTTACCACTTCGTTGTGTCTGGTATCTACTGCGCCTATTTTTGCAGCCTCTTGATTCCTAATTTTCTCGGACGGTTTTCATCCAGTGGGGTAAATCAGGTACAAGATACATCATCTATTAATTCATCATATTCCTATATTGTCTCTGTTCATCTTCCATGTCGAGGTATATTTCATACTTAACAAGCAACAACGCTAACTCATCCTTGAGGGATGATAGCGAGTTATAGTCACCAGGATGCACCATTTTTGTCGCAGTGCCACTTCTTGTCACCTCATCAAAAGCGTCGTCATAAGTCCAACCTTGTTGACATAGATGAGCTACGCGACCCATTTTTGCAGCTCCCGGACAACAATTTGCGTCAATCTTTGTAACGGTCACGTTGCACACACTTGCAAGAAGTTGTAAAAACAAATCATTCTTGCACTGAGAACCAGAGACAAACAAGCTGTTTATACTTAATGGTTCAAAAAGTTGTCTTGCTTGAAACACAAGAAACTCCATAATGAGACTATATTCCGCGAGCAATGACTCGAGGGTTATCGTGTTGATTATTAATCCAAATGGCCCATTGGGGTTATCAATAATCATTTCCAACACGGCGCAATCTTGGTAAGGTGTTCTATTACCATATACATCTCCATAGTAGAAATAACTTTTCAAAAGCTCGTGTATTCCTTGACGTGATCCAGTGTTTTGTTCAAGTTTTTGAAAAATGGTTGCGTATTTTGTTTTGCAGTGCCATATTTGGCAAATAATCGTTCGTATAGTTTGCCGGCGGCAGGCTGACCAAACTCGTACAAGTGTTGGAAATCTTTAGCAATACCGGATGGTCCCTAAATACCAGGACAGTAGTCCTTTTAATCACTTAGGTGGATAAAACAAGTAGATGTTCTTGCAACCATAAAATAGGAACCTGCCTTTGCAGTTACGTTTGAATTGATCCAGCCTACATAACAGTCAATACAACCGTAGCCAATAATGGCATTGATGCCAATGACAGTGCCAACGGGCTCACCCAATCGTGGGGAACCACCTGAACCGTCCAATCCACCAATCTCAATCAAGATTCCTGCCTCACAAAGCAACTGTGTTGACCATCCTTTGATTGACCCGTCAATGGTATACAATCCACTGAATTGTAGTGGATGGTACCCCACCCCAGTCACACCTTATTTCAACAAATAGCACATTTAATCACACAATTCAAAACAAACTATTTCCTCTGATTTAAACCAGTCTTGAATCATTTTCGTCTTGGAATGACCGAGTTCGGCAACGAATATGCCACCTAGTTCTTGTCGTGCTTGACTGATCTTGAGAGAGGCTGAATTGTTGAAGAACTCAGTCTCCTTAAGGGAAGTGTTGTCCATGTAGAGTGGAATGTTTTATGGAGTGTCACTAGTTATATTAAATGGTTGTAGATATACGTCAAGTTTTCTTGTAATGACCATGGAACCTGCAACTGATATTGCGATGGAGTTGTAATGTCATGGCAATAATTGTAAGAGTGAGTAGTAGATTGACAATGAAAATTGAGAAATGAAGCGTCCTCTATAGGTAGCAATGGGTAACTTTTTTGTTTTAAAGTCGTGACTGGCACGTATTGACGCTGTATACCTAAATTTACTCCAACATGCATTAAAGTGGTAAACAGTTACTTAAAAATTTCAATTTTTTTACTATACAATTACAAATACAAATAGAAAATAAAGGCAAACAATTTAGACAGTGGTGTCTCTTTCTAATATCCGATGGTGGCTGCAGAACCTGATTGTTGCAACCAGGAGTTTACAGTATCCTCATCCAAACTGGAACCAAAGTTTGTTGAATCATCAACTTGAACAATGTGAATTTCATTACTGGTAAAAATGACTGCTGCTTTCAAAGATCCACTAGTTGGTCTAGCGAAATAATCTTGGGATCCACCACCACCATTGTTGGTGTTTGATGAAGCACCTTGGCCATCATGCAAATGACTAATCAATTTGTTTGATCCAGAAGACAAGATTTCAAATAAATCCAATTCACCACAACCGGTTTTCCAACATGAACAAGAAGAATCACCATATTGTAAAGTTCTAGGGATCTTGGCATTTAATAACCAAACAGCTGGCATATCAGCATTGAATCCAGAAGAGCCATCACTTGGCATTTCAAATTCAAAAATAAAAATCTTGTTGCTTCCACCAAACCCATGATGAGCAACAGTTCCCTCTCTGTAGTAACCACAAGAGTTTCCTGAACATTTTTCACCAGACATGACGACAAATTCAGTGTTTGATCCAATAGTGACTTCTTCTAAAGCAACGGCACTTGATGATCCACCCGAGTTGTCGGAGTTTGCATATGATAATGAATTTCCAAACTTGGATGACCAGACACCGGAACCGGAACCACCATAGTAGTTTAAAAAGACACAGTTATCGGCATTGCCTGGGGTATAATAAGAGTCTCTTTGCCAAGCACCATCAGCAGAAGCAGTCTCTGAAGATGAAGAATCGGATGAGGTGGTTGTTGGTGCTGAGGAGGTGGAGATTGATCTGTAGGCTTTTCCTTGTCCGGCTAAATTAGTGATGGAAGTAGTGCCAGAAGAGCCATCTGCGGGGGAGCTAGAGCCACCTTGGTTATCATCAGCGGTCGATGTTTCTGTTGTTTGTGAAGTGACGGTGTTTCCATTACCATCAATCAATACAGTTTGAGTAACTTGAACAATTTCAGTAGCTCTTTTATGTTTGTGGTGGATATGTTGAGTATTGCAATCTTCAACTTGTCTCTTGCTATTAGATCCGCTTGGATAGTAGACACCAAATTGTAACAATTTCAAAGGACCTCTGAAATGAACTGATAATTCTTCATCGAGGGGGCTCAAGTTTCCTGAAAAGGAGTATGATTCTTGAGAACAAGAGCCACTGTCTTCATCCATATTGGTGACATCTTGGTAGGATCCTGAAAATCCGATACCTTTGTAAACAACCTTTTTGGTTTCAGAACAGTAATAGTTTCCACCATCGTATGAACAGGAGGCATTGACGATGGAGGACAACACAGCAATTAACGTGGCGGTTGAAAACTTCATTGGGGGTATAAAGGAGTGACTATAAGGAACGACTGTGGTATAAAGGAATGACTAAAGGTTAGAAATTTTGATCACTTTAAAGGAATGACAAGGTGAAAGGAGCTGAAAAAAATGTGGTGATATGAAAGGAGTATAAAAGGAAGAGAAATTTTGTTTTGGTTTTATTGTGAGGCCATAGAGAGGTGGTCAGAGTTTTTTTTTGCTTTGTGATGGAATGCAAGGCTTACCTGGCGTTTGTTTAGTTTTGGGATTATTGAAAATTGATGCAAAAATAATATGTACTCAGCTGGCTTTTGTGTAAGTTGTAGTTGTTTTTGTTTACATTCTGTTAAACGAGTTTGATTATTATTCTTAACTATGTGAGTGGTAGTGTACAATTTTCCAATTATTGCTGGCTTTGGTTAAAATTTAGGACTCCTGTTTTCTTCACCGCGTAGTTACACAAAACGAGTGTTATTTCTATTGTTTTGTTCACGTGACACATTGTCGTGTCAATTGTCCTAATTGGGACAAACAAAAAATAAACAGAGTAACACAATAGAAAAGCCCAAAATCGTCAAATTCTTCCAGCCTTGTTTCAAGACAAAACATGAGTATGAGTCGAGAGTGGGAAAGTGTGGGAAAGAGTAGATGAGAGTACACTGTTGAGTGGGTGTCCCTGTACGACAACGCAGATCGTTTACGCATCCCTTAACTCGTTTGAGATCAGAGATCAGAGTCGTCTGTCTGTTAGCTCGCGCATGGAAAGTTAACCCGAGATGGGCTCATTTCGGGAAGAAATTTTCTCATTTTTTGGCTTTAAAACTTGGCAAAAAAAGATTGTGAAGAAATTGTTTTACAAAAGAATTGGAACATTGTGTAAATGAGCTGCTAGTTTGATTAGCCTTGATGTAAGTAATTAACTGGGTTAAGAGATCGACAAGTTTAAAGGGTAGTGTTGAGGGAAGGCACCTTACTAGATCGAGTCATTTGCCTCTACCAACCGTCACTTGTCTGATTTACTTGGAATCGTTCTTGATCGATTTTGTGAAATACTACAGCATTTTGTCTAACTAATAAGTCTTTCCTCTAATGCCTCATCAATCAGAGTTCTCTCATCTTCTGCTTCCCCTTCCTTTAACCAACTGGGGATAAAGCTCCAGTTCTCTACCTCGATAACTCCATTAAACCATAGGGTTCCAAACACTAGTATGGCAAACCCCATCATTTGCAAAAACTTGAAGTGCTCCCATCGCATTACCACAACAGCAAATAACCACACAATCAATGTTCTACATGTATCGACAGTTGACCTTGCAGTGGCTGAGATTCGATGAGTAATGGATAACCCACAGAAGTTGAAACTGGCAATTGATGCCATAATAAGAAATGAAGTAACAAGTACGGTTTTGTTACCCAAAACTTCTGAAAATGCTTCTACAATGTTGAATGGGGATTGGGCAAATTCTTTTGGTGATTGAACGGCCTTTGCCACAAAGTTGAGCACCACCATGAACATGACAATTGTCACTGCCCCGAAAAACCCTTCAATGTAGACCAATTGTAGTGGAATTATTGGTTGTTTGGCCAAAATGTGCTCTTCAACAACAAATTGCACCCCTTGTAGTGAAGTGGCACCAATTATCAACAAAATACCAAACACAATCAACCCAGCACTCAGTGTAGCCTCTTTTTCCTTTGTTTGTGTTCCACTAAGTCCAACAATGGCCACACCCAAAGTAATCACAACTAAAGCAATCCAGTGTAATTTGGAAATCTTTCGATTGAGAAATACAACCGATAATACAGCAACAAACAACACTACCGACCCACGAGTCATTTGGTATATTGAGACAGGCACGTAAATGAGTCCAATATTGAGCAATGTTGTGCAACTTAAATCACATATTGCTGGGATTGCCAATTTCCAATGCTTGAAAAGAGCTACACCACCACCGGTGCTTTCCTCTTGATCTAATTGAATATACGACCTTGAGTAGTACCATTTATACCCCAAGTAAACGAAAAACATGGCCAATTCACCTAAAAACATTTGCAAAGTTTGTATCGCCGGTTGGTTGAAATACTGCGGGGAGGAACCTGTGTCTTCACAGTTGCGTACACATTGGTTATCTTGGTATTTTGTGAGTAGCGAGTTGGCAGCACCAGTAAGTAGCGTACCGAGTACAATAAAAATGAGGCTGATATCCATTGTGGGAATAGGGGACGGGTGGTGGCGGGGAAGAAGGTGCTAGTGAATATTTTTTTTTTTTGGTCTTGTTTCAGATATATGAGGGAAGAGCTGGGGAAAGGAGCTTCCGGGAAGAGGAGCTACCGGGGAGGGAGCTAGATGCTTCAAGAGCTAGGAAGGGTTAAACTGGTGTAGCTAGTGGCTAGCAGAGCTACAGAGTTGTTTTTAAATGAAGTTTTATTTTCGGCATAACCAAAATTGCAAAAAATGTCATCAACCCACCACCCTAGTTTCTTCTCTTTTGCTAATGAATTCTACTATTGAATCTGATCGCCAGTTGGTTGCCTCCCCTGTCTCCAATGCTTTCACCACTAATCGCAAAATCTCCCCATCATTATCACTTGTGAATAACAATTTTTACCACAAAAAGATCACCCACGATGAAAACATCTTGTCCATTCATGAGTCACTTCACAAGTCAGGGATATTGTTTTTGGTTAGTATCTACTGCTTTCTTTGCAACTTGAACGAACTGAAACAACCCACTAGTGAGAAAATTGAACTATTTGCATCTTTTTACATTGATCAGTTTGCTTTACTCCCATTCACAGGTCAAGTAGAGCTTACCAAAGATGAGTTTGATGTTGTGATTACCCTATTTGATGATTTTTATATCGATTACAACTTTGTTACATTGAGTCAACTGAGTATCAAGAATAAAGGGAAGTTGCAGCAAGCAATTGCCGAGTGGTTTAAATCAAGGGGAGTGGTAATGGAGGGGGGTAAAGCCTTCACCAGGGAGATTCTCAGTGCTGCATTGAATGATTGGTGTCTGCATTTGCAAAGATAAGAGGGGAGCTTTGGGGAGTTACTAATGAGCTTCTGATGAGCTATGCGTCTGTGCTTTTGTAGATTTGGCTATTTATTTTGAGATGAGATTTTTTTTTTTTTGGCTCTCTTACGATGCTTCTTTATTCTTCCCAACACATGACGGAAAGATCCCATAAGAGACAGAGAGTTGCTGTCGACGACTCCCAAGCAGAAAAGGTTGCTGAGGCAGCGGAGCAATCACTTCATGATCACCCACACCCACAAGACAACCATGAATTGATTCATCACGATAATGGTGAATTCAAGGGACTTGTACGTCATCAAACAACAGCTGAGGATGCAATCAAACTCGAAGATGGCCCAGTGAATCCATTCACAGGGGAACAGTTTTCTGACTCCTATTTCAAAATCCTCAAGTTACGTCGTGACTTACCAGTTCATGCACAAAGACAAGAGTTTCTCAAGATTTTTCACTCAACTCAGATTATGGTGTTTGTTGGTGAAACTGGGTCCGGAAAGACAACTCAGATCCCTCAGTTTGTTCTTTACGACGAAATGCCACATTTAACTGGGAAACAAGTTGCTTGTACCCAACCAAGAAGAGTGGCGGCAATGTCCGTAGCCCTGCGAGTGGCTGATGAAATGGATGTAAGATTAGGAGACGAAGTTGGGTATAGCATCCGTTTTGAAAATAAAACCAGCTCCAAAACCATTTTGAAATACATGACTGATGGTATGTTGTTGAGGGAGGCGATGGAGGATCACAATTTGAGTCGTTATTCATGCATCATCCTTGATGAAGCGCATGAAAGAACATTAGCTACTGATATCCTCATGGGATTGCTCAAACAAGTTAGTTTAAGAAGACCAGATTTGAAATTGATCATCATGTCGGCAACATTGGATGCAGAGAAATTTCAAAATTATTTCCATGATGCACCATTGTTGGCAGTTGCTGGGAGAACCCACCCAGTGGAGATTTACTACACCCCTGAATTTCAACAAGATTATCTTGATGCGGCAATACGTACTGTGTTGCAGATACACGCCACTGAAGATGAAGGAGATGTATTGTTGTTTCTCACTGGTGAGGAAGAGATTGAAGATGCGTGTCGAAAAATTCAATTGGAAGGTGATCAATTGATCAGAGAACAAGGGTGTGGTCCATTGAAGGTGTATCCATTGTATGGTTCGTTGCCACCAAATCAGCAACAACGTATCTTTGAGCCAGCTCCGGAAAACGTTGGTGGTGGCCGCCCAGGGAGAAAAATCATTATATCCACCAATATTGCTGAAACTTCGTTAACCATTGATGGGATTGTTTATGTTGTTGACCCAGGGTTTTCCAAGCAAAAAGTGTACAATCCAAGGGTGAGAGTAGAGTCATTGTTGGTGTCACCAATCTCCAAAGCCAGTGCACAACAAAGAGCTGGTAGAGCTGGTCGTACAAGACCTGGTAAATGTTTCAGACTATACACGGAGGAGGCATTCAAGAAAGAATTGATTGAGCAATCGTACCCCGAAATTCTACGCTCCAATTTATCATCAACTGTGTTAGAGTTGAAAAAGCTAGGCATTGATGATTTGGTTCACTTTGATTTTATGGATCCACCAGCTCCTGAAACCATGATGCGTGCATTGGAAGAGCTAAACTACCTACAATGCCTCTCAGATGAAGGAGAGCTAACCGCATTGGGTAGACTTGCTTCCAATTTCCCTCTTGACCCCATGCTTGCAGTGATGTTGATTGGATCACCAGCTTATAAATGTTCGGAAGAGATATTAACCATTGTTGCCATGTTGAGTGTGCCCAATGTATTTGTACGTCCACAATCAGCGCGTCAACGAGCCGATGAAGCGAAAATGTCGTTTGCCCAACCCGATGGTGATCATCTAACTTTGATAAACGTGTATGAAGAGTTTATCCAACAGGAGGAAGCCCACAGATGGTGTCGTGACAATTTCCTTAGCTATAGATCCCTCGTGTCTGCTCGTAATGTAAGGTCGCAGCTACTGAGAATGATGGAGAGGTACGATTTGCAATTGGTGTCACAATATGGTGAAATTGGCGAGTTCCAGTACTGGCAAGACATCAAAAAAGCTCTTGTTGGTGGGTTTTTTATGCAAGTGGCTAAAAGAAGAAGTGGAGGAGGATCCAAAGGATATCTCACTGTCAAAGACAATCAAGATGTCATGATCCACCCCAGTACAGTTGTGACCAACCCCGGTGAATGGGTTATCTACAATGAGTTTGTCTTGACAAGCAAAAACTATATCAGAACCATCACTTCAGTGCAACCAGAATGGTTGATTGAAATTGCACCAAAATATTATAATTTGGATCATTTTGTGAAGGGGGATGTTCGATTGAGCTTGGAGAGGGTGCAGAAACAGAGGGGGAAGTAGATAGAAAAAGACAATCTCATATATTCGAAACTACAAAAAGCTCTTATTCTCTAACAATAACAGAAGCGGCACCCATACCAGTTCCAATACACATAGAAGTTAAACCGATTTCACCAGGTTTCAACAATGGCAAGATTGTAGCATATTGTCTGGCACCAGTAGCTCCCATAGGGTGACCTAAAGCAATAGCACCACCTTTCAAATTGACTTTTTCTTCTGGAATACCAACAGATTGAATAGAGTACAAACATTGACCAGCAAAAGCTTCATTGATTTCAAAAACAGAAATGTCATCAACTTTAAGACCAGTTTTTTGTAAAGCCTTTGGAATAGCAACGGCTGGACCAATTCCCATAATCTCAGGTGGGACACCGGCTACCCAACAACCAATATATTTGGCAAGGACTGGATATCCGTGCTTTTCTGCAAATGACCTCTTCATCAACAATACCAAAGCTGCTCCGTCAGTCACCTGAGAGGCATTACCAGCTGAGGTTGAACCATCCTTCTTGAAAGCTGGCTTAATCTTTGCAAGCTTTTCGGCGGTAACGCCTGGACGGATTCCTTCGTCCTCTGTAACCACCACCTTTTTTTCAACTGGATCACCTTCCTCATCTTCCTCTTCATCATCTTCAACAAAGGCTTCAATAGGAAGGATTTCTTCTTTAAATAATCCATCCTTTTGAGCCTTTTCAGCCTTGTTGAAGGATGAAGCTGCAAAACGGTCCTGTTCCGCACGAGAAATACCAAATTTGTCACAGACATTTTCATTGGTAATTCCCATTGGAATTTGGTTCTTCTGGAATTCCGGGTGGTTTACATAAGCATTGTCGTATTGGACTATAGCATTAGGTCCATAGTCCTTTGACATCAGCTCAACTCCACCAGCCAAACCACATTCAATCTCTCCAAGTCTGATTTTGTTGGCGACTTGGGAGACCGCGATAAGACCCGACGAACAAAAGCGGTTGATTGCAATGAATGGAGTTGTATGAGGGATACCGGCAGCCATGAGTGCAGCCCTATGCTCGAAATCCCCACCTCTCATGTGCAAAACGTTACCAATTGCAACGTCTTGAATGAGGGAAGGATCAACCTTCGTCTTTTGAATAAACTGCTCTGTTAACTTGTTCAAAATGTAGTCAGAACCAACGTCCTTGAAGCTTCCTCTACCACCTTTGGTCAAAGCGGTACGGTAGGCGGCGACAACAACAACATCGTCTGGGTTCTTTTCTCTGATTTGGGACATGATGTAGTAGTAGTTTGTAGTGGTTTTTGAAGTGGGAAAGAAAAAGTTGTGATAAAGTTTTGTTGTTGAAATTTTTCTCCAGAAAATGATCTTTTTGATGGCGGCGGAAATAAACCGTACTTATTAACCGAGGCAAAGGAGGAGAAAAAAAGTGTGGGGGGGAAAAGAGAAGGAGAAAATATCCGATAAAAGACATGTGAATAGATAATATGGTAGCGCTCCCCGCTACTCTAATATCCGCTCGATCTTTACTCTCTGATTAACCAGTTTTGGATACACCATTGGTTGTGCAAACCGAAAAAAGAATGGTGACAACTCATCAAACGAAAGAGATAGAAATGGAAAAGACTCTTCAATTGAAATGAAATGCTATAAATAATAGAACACTCGTATAACATATATTATAAAAATTAAGTTTCAGGGCGACCCTCAAACAAAATCTACTAAGACTGTAATATCCAATTCAAATCTAAGTGAACAGATCGTACACTTATACATGAAGGCAGTTTGGAGGCCAAGGGCCTGGGCTTTCATTACCAATGGTAAAACATTTGCCTCTGCGCAATAAATTGCGATAATAATTAGGCATTTGTATCTTATGCACGAGCTTTCTCTCAACCTAGATTGAAATGATGTCATGAAAAAAGTCAAGGGACACAACTGGGTTTCTTATCCCCTAACTAAAGGGGACGAGACAAACACAAATCTGTTTTCCCTTAACCCAATTTATCTCAATCAAATACCTTTTCTGTCCATATGTATACGCAGCTCCCACATTCAACAGCAGAAACCAAATCACCACCTAAAGCTTAAAAGCGTTAAAAAGCTAGGGGATATTTAATCGTATTGTTGCCTTGTATTAAAACTTCGGCCCATGCGTTTATTGGATTATGGGTTTTAGGGGGATTTGATCCATGCTTGATGAGTTGCTCTCAAACCGGCTGAAAACCCTAAACTTCGCCCGCTTTCAGTATATAACAAGAACCAGCACCGTAGAAACAGGGTAGGAGCTAAAGTTCCTAACATATTTTATGCATTTTCAAAGCAAAAGTTAGAGATAGACATCTACCTGGCCAATTCAAACTCTCAACGTGTCTCGTAATTGTACATCAACCTCATAAAACAGTCCGAGCCATACATAAGACCGCATCCGAGAGATCTTGAGATCTACCAGCGCGCAATCAAACTTCAGGGTACCTGAAAAACTGATCTTTAGTGATTTGAGCGGGAAATAAAGACGAAAAGAAGAAGGGTTTCGAAATACATTTTCAGCAGAATTGTTGAATTTGCTTTTGTTCCTTTTTGTTAAAGGTGAAACTAAGAAAGAGCAGAATAAAAGGCGGGGTGATCACAAAACTAAAGTAAGATGGGTATAAAAGAAATTAGCTTTTGTACACGGCTTTATCTTATTACTCTCTTCTTCAATAATCAATCAATTTACTTCGGTATCGACAAGATGTATTATCATATACCATTAATACAACCTGAGGATTTGAATCAAGCTCTATATCGTACACTACTAAGAAAAGGTTCGCAGCCACCGCGTTAGAGCAAATGGATAAACTAATGCAACCTAAATTTTATTACCGATAACGGCACGTGATAGGTACTGATAAAATTCTAAAAAAAAATTATTGAAAGCTACAGCTCTTCCTCCCATTTGTCTGTGTACTTAGGTTTACGTTCATATTTTTTACCCGGAGGTAGGCAGTCTTGGTAACCAACACAATTATCGTGAGATGGTTGCAAATCGACTTTCAAGCTATCAATACCGGGACAAAATCATTTGCTTTGGTCGAATATCTTCATGTGCATCTATATATATGTGTGTGTATAGGCTCCTGTTAATCATCCGGCCCACATCTTCAACAACGTAGAACAAAACAATTATAGGCCTCAACAACAATGTAATATTCAAAATCTTACTTTTGGAATACAAAAAAAAAAATCAAAACGAACAGACAACAAATTGTTTTCACGAAGAGTAGATTATTGTATAGGTTCTTCAGTCCTTGAATGCTGTTCCCTCATTCGGTCAGAACAAATAAAGGGAGATAGAGGAAAAGCCTTAACGCATGTTCCGTTAATTCATAATCAACCAGTATGGATTTTGTGCAACTTGGATTTGTGTAACAAACCCTTGTCTTAGTTGCAAACTCAAGGCGTATTTGGAGGAAGCGTTATTACTTGTGCATATGAGCAATTGTGTAACCCACACTTGTGTCAAACGTTTGTTTACTCTCTCTTTGTACATCCCAGACCGAGACAACCCATATATACCTCAACATAACGACATCCAACCCTAGATTAATTGCAAGCCATCAGGAGGTGTTTAAGGTTAAAAGTTAAGGCAACAACACGGCTGCAGAAGTCAATTTTAATGTCGTCTTCGACCCTGCTAGCAAAATGTATTATTTTACTCCAAAGAAAGACGCTTCCTCGATAAATTCAAGACAGTACAAGCATTTTAGAGAAGGGATTGCTGACAAAATTTGGCATTTAAGTTGATTTTTGAAGCGCTAGGAAAAAAATAGTAAATTTTCTTCTACTATTACTTCTTTTTCACCCTACCCCCACCATGCGTACAACCTAAACAGCCATAAATGAGTCCCGTGAGATGTCTCAACTCGTCACCACCACTTTATTGCAAAGCAAAATTATCACCCTCACAAATGAACTGATTAAAGTACAACTTCACCTTAGACACCAGGGATTTAGATGATGAAATTATTGTGCAAATTTCAAGTAAAAGATTTCGAGGTATGTTCAATGCATTGGATTACAATGCCAAGGTGAAAGTATTGATGTCACTCTCATTTAAGTTGACTCTTGAATGTGGTACAATCAAAGAGCTCAAGCGTTACATTAATTTCTATGTGGTGGCCAACAATTTTATCCGACATGCATTTTCTATTGATGTGGAGGAACCAAATGAAACAATAGATTTGAAAGAAAACTTATTGTACATCAACAAAATTAATGCTTATCACATGGCAGATTTATTAAAACAACTACCACTTGTTTTCTCACCACTCGCCGGACAAATGTTTAAACAATATTTTGAGTTACAATTTGACCATGATAGAGCATGTAAGCGAGTGTATCTAATCGTACCGGCTTTTTTGCAGGAGAAGTATCGTGTCAATATCGATGATTCAACAAGAAAGATTAGAAACACCTCACAAATGAGAGTCAACCAAATAGTGCCCTAGTCATTTGAGTCACGAAGTCATTGCAAACAATAAAAAAAATTCAGCAAATTTTTGGATGAAATTCCCGCATGGTACATAGCAAATAGATTTACAGCGTTGAAATCATTACACGATCAATTTTGTACCATATTGAAAATATATCTCAGCGCTTTCAGTATAATTGATATTTTGAATAAAAGATTTTAATCTTGCAACTTTTAGTTACCTCTTCACAATGTCTGTTCCGCCGATTAGAACCCGTCATACCAAAATGCTTACCCCATTCAAGTGGTTGAACAATCGTATCAATCTATCCACCTCAGACAGACACGAGGCCACCAAATTGTGTTCCGCGTGATCAAAAACGACAAGTCAACGATAAGTTCAACAGATACTAAAAGAGGCAAGTTTTATGCGCGATCATTCCAATTATCTTTCAAAGCTTAATCTACGATAAAGTTCTTATGACTCATGGATTATACTATAATTGCAGCAACATATTAGAAAGGTCCCAAAAGATGTTGTAAAAGGTTTTGGATTGAGTGCAGGAAACTACCAAATTTAGTTTATACCATGACCTTTTGCTAGAAAAGCAGTTGCGTTCTTCGGTATGGTAAAATATGATTTGCTCTCCACAATATCAGCTAAGCCCAAACAATGATAACGATTTCGAGAATGTTTATGGTGGTGTCCTTGTTATTGTCCTAGAAAAGATATCCATCAGCAAACCCTTTGGCTTATTAATGAAAGATTCATATAAGGGTAATTTCGTGTTGATTGGTTCAAAAGGGGAGCTAAGTAATGCAGTGAAGATCTCCATCCAGTACATTGACTAAAGATTTACAGCCAAAATTTTGGTGTTAACGAATCGTGATGCAGAAGGGTTAGTTCACTACAAATCTATTAAATCATACGTGGACGATATTGTATATGTATGGGCCAAACGCCCCAACTTCAAACAGATGAGAGGACAAGATTGGTCCTTGGCAACAAGAATCCAATTAGAGAATATAAAAGATGATCTAGAACGTTCCAAAATCGTTCGTAACGTTGAAAAAGATTTTGAAGGAAGAGGTGTTAATTAAGTTGGATGGGCATGGCTAGGTATAATGATTCGTCAATGGCGCTCTTGTTGAATGGTTTCCTTTATGGTGAGAAGGATAAAGGGTATGCCGAATTAGTAATTTAAAGTTAAATTTTTGTAGAAGTGTTTTGTTTACTCGAATTGATTTGAAGATGATATACCTTAAAATGGTGAAATGTCATTAGTAGTTCAGTAAGAATTCAAAGATGTGTGTGCAAGGTAGAATGATCCAATGGTGAAATGTTGTCATAAAAAGAGCGGGGATTAAGCACACAGTGGCGGGGAAAAACCTCCTAGGAGGGAGTTGCGTAAACCAACACCCTTGAAAAAAGATAAACCATTAACTCCAAGCGCATTTGGACCTAATTATGCATTCGAAACTTGGGTATCATCCACACCTTACTAACTCCAAAGATTGTTTTGGGGAATCATTGCCAGTACCACTCTCCCCCCCCCTTGACTTCCCTATGCGGAAATGTTTTCCAAAAACTCGCGCAAAGTAGCTCCTTCCCTTTTGTGTAATTGTTTACTCGTCTAATTTTTGTCTTTTGTTGACAAAACTCGAAAAATCATTTGATTAAAAATTGTAACATCAAAGGAAACAACTTACGTCAATACAGTCATGGGTTCTCTAGTGGTATGTATTAGCCCTCATCGCGTCACAGTCCTTTACTAACTTTCCCTTAGTCAAAGCTCTTCAAAAATCGAGAGATGAGGATATTGATGCTTGGGTTGGACAATGCGGGAAAGACAACGATACTTTATAAATTGAAACTCGGCAAAACTTCCAAGACTGTGCCTACCGTAGGGTTCAATGTTGAAACAGTCAAACACAAGAACGTTTCGTTTGCAGTTTGGGATTGTGGTGGGCAAGAGAGAATAAGACCATTGTGGAGACATTATTTTACGGGGACTAATGCATTGATTTATGTTGTTGATTCAAGTGATCAATCGCGGTTGGAAGAGTCGAAACAGGAATTGTACAGAATAATAACGGACAAAGAGTTAAACAATTGTTTGCTTGTTGTGTTGGCAAACAAGCAGGATGTTGATGGCGCGGTCAAGCCAAAGGACCTAATTGAAAAGTTTGAGTTAAACAAATTGAGTGGTAATCACACCTGGTCAGTTATTCCAACAGTGGCCATAGATGGAACCGGATTGGTTGAAACACTCAATTGGATCTCTTCCCACTCAAAATAAAAGAATTCGTGTGTCCCTACTTACTCTCCTCTATAACAGTTGCTTCCCATGTAGTTACATCGCCCGACTCTTCCCCAAAATATGCCTTTTCGGCAATTGCTGAAAAGATACCAGTATCAACAACACCAACCAATTGCTTCAACTCAGTGTGCAATTTAATTGGATCGTCAATCTCTCCAAAATCGGCGTCCAAGATGAAATTGTTATTATCGGTAATCACAGGCCCTGCCTTGGCTTTACCTCCTTGTCTCAAGTTGACCGTTTTGGCACCCAATTTGGTGATATCGCCAATCAACTTTGTAAACGCTATGGGCACAACTTCTATAGGCACACCCTGATGCCAGTTTTCACCCAACTTCTTTGACTGCTTTCTGTAGTCAGCAACTATAATCAACTTTTTGGCAGCAGAAGCAACCAATTTCTCCTGGAACAAACAAGCTCCTCCACCCTTAATCAAGTTCAACTGTGCATCAACTTCATCGGCCCCATCAAAAGCAATATCAAGTGATGGGTATTGTTCAATCTGGCCCAAATGTAACCCATTGTCAATAATAAGTGCTTTAGATTGGAATCCAGTCGATACACATACAAAATCATCCTTGTTGGGTAACTGACCTATACGTTCAGCAACGTAAACCACGGTAGAGCCAGATCCAATACCAATAACTTTAGCATTGGGTGGTAGGTTCTCATCAACAGCTCTATATGCTGCCAACTTCTTTGCGGTTTCAATGGACATGGTATGGGTGAGTCGATGTTGAAGCAAGCGCGGCAAGTACAGCAACCGAATCATTCCGGTGGAAGTTGTGCGGAAATAAAGTGGGGAGTATCAAAACCCAAAAACAAGGAAAATGCAATGACACAGTAGATTGTCTCTACACCATATAAACAAATTGGTATGTACCCCCCTTATCATATAAGAGCTCATGCACGTCAATCACGCCTATTCCAGTGCCGACTTCCTTTATATGAAAATCACGTGCACAAACTTGCATAGGGCTATACCCTCCCTCGCTTTTTCTTCTTTTCTCTCACGTGAACAATCTCATTTTTCAGTGCACCACCACCAGAAAAAAAAAATTGAAATGTTCCAAAAAGTTTCAGAGCTATAATCTAGTACCATCATCATCAACTACCATGGCATCAAAGATCCTTGCTGAATCTCCATCTCCACTCGACTTGAAAGTTGCTCAAGCTTTCCTCGATTTGGAATCTACCACCGATTTGAAAGCTGATTTACGTCCATTACAATTCAAATCCGTTAGAGAAATCGATGTCAATGGAGGAAAGAAGGCCCTTGCCATTTTCGTCCCACCACCATCAGTAGTCGGCTACAGAAAGATCCAAACCAGATTGACCAGAGAATTGGAAAAGAAATTCCCAGACAGACATGTTGTGTTTTTGGCTGAAAGAAGAATCTTGCCAAAACCATCAAGAAAAGCCAGAAAACAACAAAAGAGACCAAGATCAAGAACCTTGACTGCCGTTCACGACAAATTGTTGGAAGATTTGGTTTTCCCAACTGAAATCACCGGAAAGAGAGTAAGATACTTGGTTGGTGGTAACAAGATTCAAAAAGTCTTGTTGGACTCAAAGGACTCTACTGCTATTGACTACAAATTGGACTCATTCCAACAATTGTACACCAAGTTGACTGGAAAACAAGTTGTTTTTGAGATCCCAGGTGAAACTCATTAGAGGAAAAGATGTGTGTTTTGTGTATAATCAGGTAATGTATATTTCGAAAAGGTTTATACTTTTTTTACGTAACTAGTGGGGAACATTCCTTTCTCTCCATTCAACTCTCCTTCAGTCCAACCACTACCGTCTGTGTCATCTTCAACCAAAATAATCCGATCACCTGCGCGGATGCTTAACTCATCTTCTCCATCAGCAGTGTAATCGTAAAGCGCTTCCAAGTATTGTACTCTTTTTGCACCTCTTTTTGGTGCAACTGGAGGCGGTTTCTTTGCCGCTTTGACTTCAAGATATGATGTGGGCACCAATCCTTGTCCCTGTGGACCGGTGACCAATGTCCATCCTGAACCATCATCCTCCTCCACGACGGAAAGTTCATCACCAGGGTGCATTCCCGTCTCATCGGCACTGGTGGCTGCATATGCATATAAAGCTTTTGCAGTTGGCCCATTGGACGACTCCTTCCCTTTGCCACTTCGAAGGTTGAATATTCCACTTGGTAGAATACTAGACGTTTGCGATTTCACAGTGTGGACAGAATGAGCATCATTTTGTTCATGTTCAGTCTTTTTACCCTTGAGGAACCCAAATCGAGACTTTTTTTGTGCCACAGGAGCAACATAGCTCAAGTCCTTGTCACCAGCGAAGTTTTGAATAATTTCAATCTCAACTTCATTCTTGACACGGTTGGTGTCCTCCTTGATAAATTTGCTCAATAAGGTGAGTGAGTTTTGCAATCCCGAGTCAAATTTAAGAGTAATACTCTCATCAGTTTTCCTTTTGGCTGTGCTCTCTTCAAGTGACTGTTTCATATCCAAACTCGATTGTTCAAACTTGCTATACTCATTTGTGGCAATATTGAGTCGCTTTTTTAACTCAGTCAATTCGGGCTCTTTAATTATCAAACTTTCATCATCATGCCAGAAGGAACATGGAATGAAATAAAAGTCCTGTGGCTCTGCCCAATCAACAGCATTGTGCTTGATAAACATTGCAATGTCCAATTTAGGGTTATTCTGATCAATAGTGTTGTCAATCAAATGCAACTTTTCCTTCACCTTATCTAATGAATTTCTTTCCACAATGTTGGCATTCTTCAACAATTTATTCATCAAGGCTACCCTATCTTCATTCAACTCTTGCAAGTAGTCCAATATTTCCGGCACATCCTGGTAATAATACTTGTCCTTTAATCGATTTGCCATATTAATCTTTATTAAATATGCATTTTTCCCATTATTCATTTCAACTTCTCTATCCGCTAGCTTTCGAGTATGTTTATCACTAGGCGATTTCTGGTTCTTGTCCCTAGCGGTTTCTGTAGACTGACACAACGAGTCATAATGCTTCTTCGCTTTTGCAACTTCATCCTCGACACTTTTCTTTTCAGTGGTTAAATACTCATTAATCAGACCTATCTGACGCTCAATACGTTCGCATTTACCCTTCAAACTCACCAAATTGTCACTTATCTTCAGTTGCAACTCACGACTGAAATTAGCCTTTTCATCAGCAATTGCCTCAGTTTGGGTCAACACATCATTCCAAAGAACTAATGAGGCACTTTCCAATGATCCAGGTGTAATCTGAGGTTCATCGCCTACCGACAAGTTTGATGAAATCTTGGCCTTTTTTTCAAAAAATCGCTTCGTCAACTCTTTCAACTTTGTCGAGTACTCCTTTTCAATAACCGCTCGTTCACGGTAGAACTCGTCGATATCGCCCAAAAAGTTGATACCATTCTTAATCCATGTAGATGTGGCTTTGTATGAATCTTTTAGCTCGTTTCCTATCGACAATTGGTCTAGTGACATTTTCGTTGGGATAAAGGTTTAGAGTTGGCGGCTAGATATTTTTTCGGTTTTGAAACTGTAGCTGATCTTGTAACGGAGTACAGTGAGATCAATAGCAACAGATCCATAAGAAGTCAAATTTTGTCATTAAGCTTTGGTCTATATCTACATACATTACTGCGTTAGGTGGAACTATCACTTAAATCCGTCCACCCATATTTAGTTAAATTTTGCCATTTAGTTATCTACATTGCTCCCATTGACTTCCCATTGTTCCCTCGTTGATTCCCCATTGATTCCCCATTGATTCCCCATCGGTCCATCTTCATTGATAACCATTAGCCTATACTGTTGGCGTACCCATTTACCATTTGGATTTACATTTGGTGTCATTTCGCACTCACGTTTCATCACATGAATCTTGAAAGCAATCCAATGTCAAGAAGGCAACGATTGATAGGACTCGCAAGGAGCACTAGAGACAACTACATCCCCAAAATCACTGGATCTGTGACCTCACTTGCGTCTGGTGCATCGAAAGCATTCACTAATCCCAGAGAAGTCTACGATGAGGAAGGCAAGGTTGTACTTCCAAAAGATACACGAATAAAATTGTATCCAACATACACAAGAAAGCTAGAGAACAAGTATTATGTCGATGTCGCAGGTTGGATGTCAGCTCCTGGGGCAATGAATAGGAAAAATAGAGTCATGATGTCTGTGATCAAGCTGTTGATGAAACGAGATAATCAAGATGCAGAGCAACAAATTGAAAGTGAAACTGCATACCTCCCCGTGCATCAAGTACATCACAAAGAAAGTGACTCTGATAACGAATCGATTCACTCGGTGGCATCGGATCAAAGCACAAATTCATCGCCGAATTCGCCCACCTCCGATGCCATCATCAATGAGAGATTGGCAGACTTTTTTGCTAAATCGATACCAAACACTGAAATTAAAATCACCATTGGGTCCGAAAGTCAACATGAAAAAGTGGCTCACGAACAATTGATGACTGATGGGTATGGCTACTTCCACACCACCATAGAAGTCAACTACAAACCCTCGGTAATATTTGCTTCCTCAATGGTTACAGAAACAATCTTTGCAGCACAAAATGTCATGATAGTCCCGTCAAAAGGACTAGGTGTTATTAGCGATATCGATGATACAGTTAAGCTCACAGGAGTCGTTGGTGACAAACGACTCTTACTTCGAAATTTATTGTTGCAAGACTTTGAAGCATGGAAAATCCCTTCCATTGTTAAATGGTACATTGATCTTAGCAAGAAACGCGATGTTAGTTTCTTTTATGTTTCCAATTCACCATGGCAATTATTCCCCTCGATATCGGAATATTTCAATCTTGCTGGATTGCCAAAGGGCTCAATACATTTGAAAAGATATTTGGGTAGCATGATTTCGTCGTTGTTAGAGCCATCACTGTCGAGAAAAAGAACAATGTTGCATAAGATTCTCCGAGATTTTCCCGATAAAAAGTTTGTTTGTATTGGAGATTCTGGAGAGTACGACTTGGAAGCGTACGTTGACCTAGCGATCAGTTATCCTAATAGAGTGTTGTCGATCTATATTCGATACGTCGAGAATTCGTTATCCATTGAGGATGACCGTCGCATTTTGAGGGAATTATTACGACTACTAGCCAAAAGGAGAACAGAAGCGTCACGTACTGATCAGGAGAGTGAAGTGGCATCACTGAGTAGCCAGGCGGATCCTCATGAGACTGAAGATGTTGACTTGATTGATTTGTCAGATTCGCCGGTACTCCCACCAACTACTGCATCACTGGAAAAGAAGAAACCCCCAATGAAACCAAAAAAGCCAAGGAACTTACAAAGTAGCTCAAGTCTGCGTGAAATGCCGTCAGAACCTCAATTTAAGGAAGTTGCTGCAGACGCTCAGTCCAAGGGATCCACTCGATCATCTCAACGTCGAGGATCTCCCCCTCCTGTATCTGCCCCTCCATCATCCAATGTTTCTTCTGATGGTAACCTGATGATTGATGAGTATAGACCACCGCTCCCTCCAAGACGATCTAGAACGACGCTGAGGAATGGATACGACTATGATCCAGACAGCATCTACGACTCCCCGGGATTTATGGAATTGGAAGATAGAGATAAAAAGGGCGCAGAGTGGGTGCGCAGAGTATCCACTGCGATAACTGCTTTGAAAAATACAAACACCCAAATCCACATATTCATGGATAGCGATGATCAGTTTTTTGAAAGCAGTTGCAACAAATTGGATGAAGATGTACGTGTTAAGTAGTATCTATATAATTAGGCATGAATAACTGTCTCACCATTAACTTTGGCGTCTCCGTTTTCCTTCACCTCATCTTGATAATACTCCTGCGCATTGGACCCGTCTCCATAATCCTTTATAGTATTATCATCAGGAAGATCCGATTTAAACTGAGACAAGTCCCAAGTTTCTCCACCATCATCCTCCTCCGTGTAATACTTGTCGGAGAATTTCTCCAATATAACCTGTCTACCAGTTTGCGGTTTCTTCCCACTTTTCTTTTCCTCTTCCTTCTTTTGATCCTCCTTCTTTGATTTTTGCTCAATCTTCCATTTCCTGAACGACTCAGCTGTAATTGGTGTAAATGTACTCTTGTCTAACTTGCTTCTTTCCAACTCTAAAAATTCCTCTAGTGTAATCTTTGGTGCACTTTCTGCCGCTAGTTTTTCCAACTTCTTTTGCTCTTTTGTCTTTAATACGAATCCTGGTGGCAATGAGTGTTTATATTTACATTCATTACCACCATTCGGACACACCCAAAACCATCCATATTTACCATTCTCCACTGCATCTATGAAGTACTTACAAACCTTGTCAGTTGTAGTTTTTGGATTACCATGCTTGGAAAGAATGACGCTACGCAATTTCTCTTCATCCCAGTTATCCATTGTATCTTGCTCCTTTTCCTCTCTTGCATCAGTGTACAAATCCTTCTTGGCATCTTTTCTTCCGACATTTGGATCGTGACTGAATTTACACTTGTTTCCTTTGGTGCAAACACCTTGTTTGAAAAACTCACACAAGACTGACTTTGGATCAACTCCAAAGGGTACTTTTTGTTGTTGTATTCCGAAAAGTTTAGCTGCTTCCCTCTTGGCTTCTTCAGCAGCCTTCTTTTCCTCGGCTTTCCTCTTGGCTTCGGCTTCTTTCCTCTTGGCTGCTCCTCCATCAATACCTGCTTGCAATTGATTAATTTGTTGTTGCACTCTTTTCGACTTATTCTTGTTTTTCATACCAAAGGTCTTATCTTCGGCTGATTTAGCCTTGGCCTTGGCTTTATTCTTATCTGATGGCTGTTGCTTCTTTTTTGGTGGCATGATGTCTCGTACTCTTGTGGTAATGCTCTTGTGATGCTTGATGTAATTTTTTTTTTTTTTTTTCCAGCAAACAATTGCTGAAAGATGAAGATTCCTTTTTTTTGCATCCAAAGTGTGTGTGCAACAGTACAACTATCCTTTCTGATGGTGCCAATGAAATATCCTGTGTATCTACCACTTCCGCAGAAAAGCTTTTCAATGAAAAAGACTGAAATTGTGTGCAACGTCAACGGATTGTCAAACCTTGTGTATACTTATATATTTCTTTCAACGTTGTACAAACTATACAGAAGCTACACCCTACCCCATTCTCTTCCTGGACCTCTTTCCAAGCAATCCATCTAATCTTGTGCTGTCTGGTGACATTGCCTGCTGTGTAACATCACTGCCATTGAATGAGTTTGCAACAATAGATGCTGATGACGGTGTATGCGGACTCATGTCAGCTCCAAGTGTAGGTGTTGTCAAACTTTCTCTCGTTTTTGCCAATGACCTGTTTCTGAAAGGAATATATGATCGTCTTGACGAAATAGCTGGTGATGCATGTGGTTGCTGCTCCGTCTCGCCAATGTAATCCAATAAATTGTTCCTTGAATTTGTTGTTAATGTCTTGTTCAATATGGCGGACACTTTCTTGTCGTATGTGTTTGGTGCACTCTCAATAGGCGACGCTTTATTAAGTGGTCTAGCTTCAATTGGTGAGCTAATTGTTTTCCTCTTGACCATTTTATCCGTATTGAAAAAACTGTCGAAATCGTCAAGTGCTGCCCACATATTACTCAAGGTGGTTTCGTCAACACTTACTGACACCGCATCTCCATTATCATGTATGCTTGGACTGTAGTAATCCTCCATATGAAATTGGATTTCCTCATTATTCTCTTGCTCGTCAACAACAGTTGTTGGGGCAACACAAGTTGAGAAAACAGCATGAACATTGTTACGAGTACTGGCAGCAGTAACTGCCGGCATAGGGATAGACCAACCACTCTCTTCTGGGATACCAAACAATGTTGCTGTATTTTCGTACTCCTTCTTAATAGAAGTGTTGCCAAGACTCATCCTCAAAATATCTCTATCCATCAACGATCCAGAAATTACATCAGTTTCGTCCAACACCTCCAAAGCCGGTTCAGCAAAATCAGTAAGTAACAACCGCAACAATGGAGAAATTAAATCGGCACCGAGTCCAATAAACTCCTCCTTCTTGAAATCAATGTATGGAATGATTGCCCTGAGAAAGACCAAAATTTCCCTCCTGATGAACTCAGTTGGATTGGAAAGTATTTTCAATAGTGATATGAGAATCATCACTTCGTAGTCGGGGAAATACAACTGTCTCAATGTGGTCACCATTTGCACCACGAAGTCCTTTTTTGATCGAAATTTGTTCTTGCCCAAAGATGTCAAAATCTTCGCAAGAGATGGTTTATCTTCAGCAAGGTGGGCAATTGCCGTAGCTGTTTTCTCAATTTGCGGCGTTATTGTCTTTGTCTCCAATGCATTGAGGAAAACGGGCATATTGGCAATCAATGCGGTAATCACTCTTGGGTCACCCATTCCGACAATTTCCGAATCCTTTATAGACAACAATTTATCGATAAAGTTCAACGTTGGCTCCCAAGAAGCTGATGATCTCAACCCCACAGTGACAATTTGCTGCAATCCTTCAAACTTGCCTTCCCATTTTGGTGGGAATGTTGAAATAAGACAATTAATGGTGTCAGTGGCGTTCAAATCAATCTTGGATATAAACTTGTTCATGGTTGACAATACCTCGATAAATTCCTGCTCATGTATGGTACTCAAGCAAGCAACGCTTGACCAAAAATGCTGCGGGAAATCAATCAACATTTGCGAATCTAGTTCAGCAGCAATGGCATTCAAGGTCATCAAAATCTGCATAGCAAATCCTTGAATATCAGCAGACTCATCAGATATTGTATTGGACAATCGGTGAAACATTGCCTTCAAAATACTCAAATCAAGGAACGATATAAGAACTCTAAAAATTTGGAAAGATCGACAAGCACTATGCCTAACAGCACAAGTAGTTCCCCATGTTAACGCAATTCGACTCCAATCGTCTTGCAAGGTGGGGATCTTGGAAAATGCTTGAAGAACATTTCTCACCAACGAAATCATATTGTTTGGTGTTCGAGCCCCCTTTTTGTCATTATTCAAGTCGTCATAAACCCACAAGCTCCTTATATGATCCTTGTTTCGAATATGGGATACCACATCATTAGGATCAGTTGCCAACGTATGAACCAAGCGAATCAAAAGTTTGCCTGCTTGCTCTCTCACCAACACAAGATAATGATCCAACAATGTGAAAGATATATGCAACAATAAAGGTAATTTTTCATCCAAAATGGGGCACTTCTCAATCAAGTCAACTATAAAGATGACAGATATTTGGCCAAGCGAGAATGCTGCGTCTTTTTCGTTATAATCAAGCACTTCCGATAAATCTGACACATACGGATACAAGCTTGGAACCTCTATCGGCTTTGCAGCAGGAGGGATCATCAGCTTTGGTTGTAAATTACTAATCAACTTGCGCAAGACATACAACTTGTCCAGATGTGCAGCAGCTAAATAATCCACCACTTGTCTCGCCTTGTCAACGAGGAATGCATTGCGATATTCAAGACATGTGTTGAGAATATATTCAAAGGTGATGTCGAAATTGTCTTTGCTGAGAACTGTCCACATAGCTTCAATCAGTGAGTAGTCAGTCTCATACTTTATTGAAATCTCAAGTAAGTTGTTTAAAACCATTATTGACAGTGGATCGTCCTTGACTAGCTCGACTTTTTCTAAAAATGTGGTCAAAATGATGGCAAGATTTTCTCTTGACGTAACAATGTTGAAAAATTGAGCCAAATATGAGATTCGATTGTACAACCGTTCTTTATCACACTCGCAAACAACTCTTGCAATCTCACCGAGAACTCTTCTCCTCCCGACAAAGCTATCTCCATAAACTGTTTCCACAAATTGATCCAAACTGGTGCCACCTATCCTTTTTTGAAGCTCACTCAATAGTTTAAACGCTGATTGTCTAACTTTGATGTCACCATTGCCACACAAAAAGCAAGCCAAGACAAACAACTCATCCAGCACCGAATCCAGTTTGTCTTTCGACAAGAATGCATCCACGTAGGTGCAAAAATATACCGGCATCGACTTCAGATTAGTACAGCATTGCCTAATCACTTCCATTACAATGTCGGCATGATTGTAATTGTTGTAAAGTAGGTTATTTAATGCAGATTTACCAATCTCCTGTACTCTATCTTCGGCTTCTAACAATGCATGTATCCAGTTCAACAACACAGGAATATCAAAAGAAACATACGCCACTCCTGCACCCGGTATATCAAGTTCCTGGGTAATTTTCCCCAGACACAAAATCGCCATGCAACTCAATGCAGATTGTTCAAGTCTCTTTCTCTCAAATTCCAATAGAGCAATCGCTGACGGTGAATCTTTGCGTTCGTTAATTTTTTGAGTGATGATATTGTATCGTTCCTCGGTTATTGCACTAGAGTCGCCATAACCACACCATTCTTTTAAATAGTTGAAACAAGACATTCTTGCTTCAAAAGGGAGCCACAAGTCCAACTTATCTCCTTGAAGGGCTAAAAATACATTTTCCAAAAATTCGCAAAAGTACCGACGCAATCGTTGGAAATCAATGTCAACTTGAACCGTGCTTAGGGTAAGAAATGATTTTACATTCTTCACAATGGCAATCAAATCGGTAACAATTGAATCATCGCCATAAATCTCGCTATTAGATTTGTACTTGTCGGTTATATTCATCAAGATGTGAATAATCTCAATTCTAAATCGATCATCGGCAAAATTCCTCAGCTTGACATTTGTATTCCATTCTTGCACCACCAAGGGGACATTTTCCAAAAAGGTCTTGAATATATTGATATTGATATGGCTCAATCCAACAATAACGGCTTCCCTCACCATCATTTGATGTGATTTAAGCAATGGTAAAACCATTCTGAAAATGGACTTGGCACTAGTGATTTTCTGATGCTGGATAAACATTTGTAATGAACGTTTCCTACCGTGGGTCGGCTGCGTAGGGAATGAAATTTTTTGCTCATTGGTGGTAGTGAGTGTAATACAAGCAAACACCAAGTACAATTTCCACTGATTTACCAACACTTCTGGCGCCACAGTTGAAGACAGTCTGGTGGAAAATAATGATGACGTATTTGACTTGACACTTTCAGAAAATTCAAACACCAATTCGTGCATTTGTACTAAACTGACGCAAACAATATCACGACACATTGCCACGGGCATGGGACATTTAACAAACAAGATTTCGAGAATTTTGGGGTATAATCGAAACCACATGGTTGAGTCAATTCCATAATCAGATTCAACAACTTTTATCAACACGTTTTTATCACTTTTAAGACGTAACAATCGTTGACGTTCAGGAAGACTCAATTCCTTCTTGAAGGGTTTGATGAGGTCGTGAAAATCAATTTCTTCCAAGATATGGATTATCCTAGTGCCGAAATCAGCAGCAAATTTGGATGAGCTGCGCGAATGTTGTTTTGCATCTTTGGGGTCCAGCTTATGGTCAAACTCCTCCCTTTCAGTTAAATTGTATATCGCTTGGTCAAATTTGTCAACAGTGCGCAATATTTTAATACCATATGATCTGACTTGGGGATCTTGTGAGCAAAGGAAAAATAATCCATTCCCTTCAATACTCTCCACCAGGTTGATGATCGTCTTCCACTCCAATTCGTTTCCAGTATTCAGTTTCGGCAAGTCATGTTTATGGTTAATTTGATACAAGTCATTCAACACGTCCTTGTTCATCAATTCGTCATCTTGTGCCAAAGGGTTCTTCCCACTGGGATCACTCGACACTTCAAACAGTTGATACCAAGTGTCAAGCAACTCAGTGTATAGCTTCAAAAGGTAGATGAAAGTAGGTGAATTCAAATAGTTTGAATCATATACTGAGCTTGTCTTTTCCGATAACTGAAAGGCAAATTTAGCAAATATATTCAACAAGGTAGTGGGGTTTTTCCTAGTGGATAGCGCCTTCAATGCATCCACAGAAGCATCCAGTACTTTCCTACTCGAATGGACGGCATTTCTTGTCAACAACTCCACCACTTGCTTCAACGGAAGACCACTAGCGCATTGTGTTTCGCCTTGCGTGGGAACCATGGTGTATGGAACAGCGCCAATCAAATCAGCAAACAATTCCAATTGCGTATCCTTGGATATCTTTGTCATCGATTCATTACTGAAAAACCCAAATGACGACAGCGACTTGGCGGATCCAGAGTCGCCTAAAGTGACACCATATTGGTGATCAAGCATTTTCAATAGCGTGCCAAAAGTGCGACCAAATTCATCATGAAATCCCACATTTGTACTGTTTTTTGCAACAAATTGAAATTGGGAGCTCGTTGTTGGTTCTCCTTGGTCGATTCCTGGAAATTGTGGTTTATCTTTGCGCTCAAACTCTTTCAATATCTTGATATACGATCTAACCACCAACATGAGTTTTTCCGTTTGAAGATGCTCTATTGACTGGCTAAATGCATCGCGTAATAAACGAAGTAAGACATTTTCAAGGGTGTAATTAAGATGATTGTACCCAACAATTTTAATCATTTGCGCCAAGGCGCCAATAAGTTCGAAATCAGGAGTTAGCCACTGCTTCTTACTGGTGGACACGGGGTGGAATAAAATTAACTTGAAAAAATCATCCAATTTTTTAATAGTTGAGTTGAGGGAATCGGGAACACGATTGAAATAGACCCACAATAATCGACTGGTGTACACCACAAACGCCGTCTTTTCATGTACGTCAACTTTCGGCTTCAACTTGAATGCATTTTGTTCAATAATGGCATACCATTTAGCTGAAAATAGCTCCTTTCGAGACACCGACAATGTTGCTGTAATCACATTCATCAAATGAGACCAGCCACTGCCAAAATGAGAAGTTTGTGGGTGCAAGATACTCGATATACTGGTTGAAGTGCTTGCCTCGGGTAGTTTCCTCCACATGTCTATTGCCTTGTTGTAAATCTTTTCAATGCCTTCATTCCACCCGGGGTCATTGGCCTCGGCGGTTAAGTTGTTGGCCAAGGGGAGAACCAAGTTTGATATGGAGTCACAATATGCATAAAGCACTGCTTCATTGGTCGTTCTTTCAAAAAACTTTGCGAGAATTTGCATAAACTCTTTACTATCTTCAAATAGCTCAGGTGGGTAATGGTTCATTTTTAGGTACTTCATCGCCGATATAAGTAGATACAATCTTGCTTCATCTTCATGGTTGATACGTTGCGGAAGCTTTTCCAAATCGAAAACAAATCGATCACTGACACTAAGAAATCTCTTTTCTGACATTAGTCCTAGTAATTGTGCAAATAAAGTCCAGTTTGCTGCTCGTATTATTGATTGGCTAGTGCTTGCCGGATCAGTTGTTTTCAACTGAGTGTATACAATCTCCTCCAACTTATCGCCTAAGTCCTCGCCCATTACTTCAGTTGGTGTTTGTTTGACAACTTCCATAAGCACTCGACACAAGATATAAATCGAAACCAATGATTTCTTTTCAGCATTTATGGCTGTTTGTTTGACTACATCAACCTGTGAATCCACCACTTGCTTCTTTTTCATCCACTCTGGATCAGACGAAAGCGTCGAAACCGATGATTGATTACGACGATGAGACTTCGATTTGTTTCTCATTAGACTGAGGGAACGTTTTGGTTTTGGTGGTGCTGGTGCTGGTGGTGGTGGTGCAGGTGCTGCAAGTGCCAATTGGGCATCCTCTGGCAATGTCTTTCTCGCTTGGATCAATACTTTCTCCACTTCGTGGGCAGCATTTGCCGCCACTTCACTTTTTGATTTCCTCCAAAACATAACACTATCAATCACTGGTTTAGGTTTTCTTCTGGCAATGTAACCTAAAGATTCAACGATTTTGTCGAATTGCGGATCAGATCCTTCAGCAAAGATGCTAAATAATGAAGACTCATCGGTTACTGAGTAGTCAAGAAACACATTTAGTTTCCTTTCTGCATATCGGACAAATTGGGTGAATATGATATGTAGTGTATACTCAGCTGGAGTTTTGAAGTCAGTGGCTAAGCTTCTCCGCGACGGTCCTCCTCCTTCTCCTTGTCCTCCTCCGTTCTCATTCATCGTAAGTACATTCTGTAAAGATGTTGATGATAATGGAGCCGGTAGTTGTGGTGAAGGCTCAGTGTGATCATGTTGTGGCATTATAGACATTGGCGACGCTAGCAGTTGGTTGAGTGATAATTGAGTGTTTTTCGATTTGAGAGCAAATTTGGGAGTCTCTATAGGTCCAACTTGGTCACTAGCTTCAAATAGATGTAGGTCTGCTGAGTCGGTTTGATAGTGGCCATTCACAGGCGGTTCTTGTAGTTTAAAAGTTGTCTTGTGTTCATTTAAATTATTGGGTAAAAACGACAAGCCAGTTGCCAATGTTGGGGTTTCGCTTTGACCATAGTCTACTTGTTGAGTGGTAATGTTCTGATCACTGCCAAATGATAGCCCTGAGTTGGTTTTGAAATTTATACTGTCCATCTCGAATCCGTCAATACTGCTGCTTACTTCTTGCATTTCTGGCTCTTGATCGATTGATCTAGTGGGGAGGGTATTTGGGGATGCTGGAGATGCTACGTAGACATCGTTTACGGGAGCATTATGCTGTCCATTATGCTGCCGGTTTTGGTCTGTCTCTTGATGATTGATGGTAGTGGCATCTTGTTCTAGATTTGGGATGTAAATCGAGTTCAAATCGGGTATTTCAATCATGGGAACAGTCTATCATGCGTGTGTCTAATAAGAGCTATAGTATCTGGAAGTAGTGGTGGTATGTGTGTATGTATGTGTGACGATGGGAATCAACTGTTTTGGTTTCTAAAAGATTTTCTGTTGTCTCCATCAAACGATTTTGAGCTACAACACAAGTGGGAACAGTTACACAACAGCGATGGTATCGATTTTACAGTGAGAGTCGCGTAAATTAAGAAAGAAAAGTGCGTAGTATGAGTGTGCACGACGTTCTGAGCCCAAGGTAAACTTTAAGTGGGGAGGGGGGGAAGG
>OGTJ01000038.1_pt1 | contig 107182 bp, 43 predicted proteins | sample 1574611 | NCBI WGS metagenome assembly OGTJ01 (sample SAMN03295858, study PRJEB24534) | human gut metagenome | isolation source: fecal sample 1 from infant 9 | host: Homo sapiens | place: USA: Pittsburgh, PA | collected 2014-07
ATTTTTCACCTCACATTCAACCAATTGAAAAATTTATTTATCATTTAAATTTCCTTTTTTTTTTCACTTTTCACTATCAGTTTGTTCTTTTCTTATCAAAGACCGTATACATACACACACACACACACTAACACACACACCCGCACGTTGATTATCACTCATTGCTACTACCATCACCAAAACTACTACTACTACTACCACTGACAGTTACTTCTGCTACTTCTACTGTTACACTTGTACATTATAACTATTACTTCAACCATGGCTTTACTTGATATTCAACTGCGTCCTTCTCAATCAGTACAGTTGAAGAGTCCACCTACAACTGCAACAACTGCAACATCAACTTCTACTGTGCTACCAAAGTTTGAAGATACATTCAAAGCAGCAAATGGTGAAGACTTGACTGTAGTTCAGCAGCAGCAGCAGCAGCAGCAGCAGCAGCAACATCAGCAACTGCAGCAACTGAATACAGCTGCAAATGAAGCAACCGGAACTGAAGATAACCACCACAGTTTTCTTCACCACGCAGAGTTCAGAACGAGCCATGTCAAGGAGTCAGCGACAACACCAGCTTCTGCCTTGTCTACCCCACCTGCAGTAAGACCTAAAGTGGAGTATGAATCTAGTGGTAAACCATCTACTTTCCAATCTCCAAGTTACAAGACTGGTGACATTATTTCTCACCCTTTGCCAACTCCACCATCAAAGTTGAAGAGTCACGAATCACCATCTTTACCATCACTTGGATCCAATAATGAAAGTGGTTCGTTTCCCAAGCCAACAGATAACACCAATTTACCAATAGCCAATCACCACTCTAATGCTACTGCAAAACAACAACCGCAGCAGCCCTCCACTTCCCAAGTAAGCAACGAAAATGGCTCGTCATCATCATCAAGAACTAATTTATCAAGTCCCGTTTGTCGAAATTGCAAGACGCAAACTACACCATTATGGCGAAGAGATGAAACTGGTCAAGTGTTGTGTAATGCATGTGGCTTGTTTCTCAAATTGCATGGACGACCAAGACCAATTAGTTTGAAAACTGACACAATCAAGTCAAGAAATAGAGTTAAACAAAATGGTGCAGGAGGAACTCATTCTTCAAAGGCAGGAGCATCAGCGTCTTCAACAAATAATCCTGAATTGAAATCAAAAGATTCCAAATCTGGTAGAAAATCTCCTAAACTGAAAAAGTACAAGAATGGTGTATCTGGTAACTCAAACGGTGTAGAGTATACACCACTTTTACCAGCATCTACCACTACTACTACCAGTGCCAATGCCAACTCACCAGCAATTTTCAAACAAGATGGAACCGGCAACAACATTAGCAACAATAATAATGGTGCTTCCGGGTCTCATTCATTTAACAACTTGACTTCAATAAATGGAAATGGATACTATCAACAACGCTCGTTGCACCATACACCACATTTCCCACCACATTTACCGAACCACGTGTTGCAAGCACACCAACAAGTGCCTTTACATTACCCGTCGTCAACTCCAACTCAATTCGCTCCTGGATTAAGAAGAATTACCTCACCATTGATGCTTTCAACAACTACATCGTCATCTGCAGTGAGAAATGAACCCATAGCGGGAGGAACTACAACAACCACCACTGGCACCAACGCCAACGCCAACGCCAACGCCAACACCACTTCTACAGTAAATGCTTCGTCAACCGCGGAATCGAATTCAATGCATGCAGCAGCTGGGGTGTTGGAAAATTTGTCGAATGAACTAGGTCCAAGCGCCACATTCAAACCAGAATTTGGTATTGGGTCTCGACAAAAGGGGATATCATTGATGAGTAATAAGGAAAGACCTAGTGGAAGTGCAATGTCAACTGCCACTGGCTCTTCGTCATCGATCTTCTCAAGTGTAACGCCACCTCAATTGCCACGTTTACCAGCGCTAAGCACAAAGTCACCGGCTTTTTCAGCTGTACAATCAAGATCATCAACACCCACATTGCCACCTTTGCATAAGGTTGCTACTGGTGAGATAACCTTGCCCTCATTGAATAGTTTTACTACTCAACTGCATGTACAGCTGCTTCCACATCAAAATCAACAACAGTCATCATCATCTATTGTAGCTCCCCCACATCAACAACAAATTGGCTCAGAGCAACCTTCACATACTCCTAGTCGTGATGAAACCCCCAGAGGAGATGACGATAAAACATTTAAGGACCGTGACAACAGCAACAGCAACAGCAACAACAACAGCAACAACAACAGTAATGGCAACAGTAATGGCAACAACAGTAACAACAACAACAACAATGGATCCAACACCAATCCCAATCATGAAGTCACCATTTTGAAAACGCGAATTTCTGAACTAGAACTCGTTAACGACTTGTATCGTACACGCATAATGGAACTAGAAGCAATGGAACACGCAGCAAGGTTACGGGAAACATCAATGAGGAAAAGATTAGAAGAAGCTGTTGAATTACAAGCTAGCCAATTGGATGAATACAACCGTAAACAAGAATTGAACGCGTCACGATTTGGCGTTGGATCAGGACAACGATTATTGTATCATCGCCCTAATGATCCGGAAATTGCTGCTGCTGTGTCGAATGCCAAAGTTGTCGGGTACCAGCTGTATTTACCTCAAGGTGATCAACAAATGGCACAAGCTCAACGTCTGGGGATTCAATTGAGTGAACGATTGGGTCAGTCGCAAAAGCAACAGCAGCAGCGAGATGTTGGGGAATCGAGATCTGGATCAAGTAGTAGATCCAACACACCAAAACCAGGAGAGGTTCCAACACATGATAAATCGGCTGATACTGGGTTCAAACTCCCTTCATTAAAGAGAGATAATGAAAATGCGTCATCTACAACTCAAGGTAAGGAAAAGAAGTCGAAATTGAAATAAAGTAGAGAAAGGGGGAGGAGGAGAAGGGGGGAGAGAGAGGAAGCAAGCACCCACGTCATAAATCTGTAATAAAATGGTTTTGTATAATTTTGTGTATTTCAACAAACTAATTTCAAATGTAATTAAAAAGAAAAAGAGTCTCTTTGTAACAACTTCTTTGATCAAGTACGCACATCTGGTTCTTCTTTACCCAAAAACTGCTTAAACTTCAACAATTGCAAAACGAATTCAACATCTTTAGCCAAATACTCATCAACTTTTGATTGATAAGTTGATGAATCATTGCAATGTTTTTCCAAATACAAACGCACCGTGGCTCCGGATGACCCTGTTCCTGACAATCTGACAATAAACCTCAACCCATTGGTGAATTTGATAAACAATCCTTGTTTGGAAGATACTGATCCATCCAAATCAGTGTAGGAGAAATTCTCAGCTTGTTTGATGATATATCCTGGTGCTAATTCATCACCGGGTTTATGTTCATCAACAATGGTTTGTAACAAGTCAATCAATTTGTTGGCTCCTTCACTAGAAACATTTTCATAATCATATCTAGTAAAGAATGTTCTTCCGTATTTATCCCAAAAGGAGTTTTGCACAATTTCAATTGATGTTGGTTTACCTGGGTTTGATTTATGATAATCAGCCAACAAGTTTAACCAAGCGACAATGGCCCATAATCCGTCTTTTTCTCTAATATGGTTTGATCCAGTACCAAAACTCTCTTCTCCACAAATACTCAACTTCTTTGCATCAAATAAAGAACAGAAAAATTTCCATCCAGTGGGGACTTCATACACATCAACGCCTTTATCTTTGGCCACCAAGTCAATGGCACCGGAAGTGGGCATTGATCTGGCCAAGCCGTAGATTCCTTGCTTTTTGAAATAAGGAATAGCATCAGCGTATTCAGATATAATTGCAACCGAATCTCCAGGAGAAACAAATGTACCAGCACCATAAATCATATTTCTATCACCATCACCATCTGAAGCAGCACCGAAAGCTATACCTTCCTTGTCAACTCTTTCTACCAAAGTATGCGCATAGGTTAAATTTGGATCCGGATGCAAGCCACCAAAATCACTCAACGGTTTATAATTTTGAATTGATGATTCAGACAAACCCAATTCTTCAACGAAAATCTTGTATCCATATGGACCAGTAACACCATTCAATGCATCAAACAACACCTTAAACCCATCTTCCTTTGTGGCTTTATCCAAAAATGATTTGATCAATGGGAAATCAAAGATATCCTTCAACATTTCGACATAGTCCTTAGTAGAGTCGATTACTTCCACTTCAATAGGTCCGACTTTAACTTGGCCAATCTTGGAAATATCAACGTCTTCCAATTGAGCCAATTTGTAACTGGTCAATGTCTTGGAAATTTCGAAAATCTTGTTTGTCACCGATTCAGGTGCGGGTCCACCATTACCTAAATTATATTTGATACCCAAATCATTGTTTGGACCACCTGGGTTGTGACTTGCAGTCAAGATAATTCCACCAGTAGCTCCCAATAATCTAATCACATGAGAAGTAGCTGGCGTCGACAAGATCCCATCTTGACCCAAGATAACTTTCTTGACCCCGTTGGCAGCAGCAATCTTGATTATCAATTGAATGACTACATCATTATAGTATCTTCCATCACCACCAATAACCAAAGTTGCATCTTTACTTCCCTCTGGAATGGCATCCAAGATTGCTTGAATAAAGTTCTCAGTATAGTGAGGTTGCTTGAAAACAGTAACTTTTTTTCTTAAACCAGAAGTACCTGGTTTCTGATCTTGGAATGGTTTGGTATCGATTGTTTCTACCTTGACGTCTGACATAATGCGAAGAAGGGTGTAGGTATTTGTTGTCAATTGGTTTGTTCTGTAGCAAATGAAATTAAATTGAGGTTTGTCTCCTTTTGAAAACTTTAAAATCATTCAAAATATAATTTTTCGGGGTGACATTGTTCAAATCCTAAATTAACCGAAATGCTCCTCCACATTGAGACTCCACAAATGAAAAGAGGAAATGTGTTGTAGCTGCTTCATTGATCAGTTGAATTATAATAGATATTACAATTGAGTTGCAATGAACCACCTTTCTAACTATCTTTCCTCTAAGTCAAGCAAACTTACTGCTTTCCCATGATCAGCAACGAGAGGCGCCTGTGTAAGCCAGATACTCGTCCGCGGCCTACAAAACAAAAACTAAGGCAACAATGCATCCTATTGCATCGCACGCTTGTCTCCCGCATCCTAAAATGTAACCACTCCACACAGCGACGTCAAGGCGACTTTTGTTTTTTCTTTCTTTTTGTTTCCTTCGCTAATGACACAAAGTTGATAAACTGAAGTCTCCCCAACTCCGGTCACCCAACAAATTGTAGAGGAAAGTATGTAGGCCAGCAAAGGCACTTCTTGAAGTGTTGTTGGGTTTACAACTCGATGCAGTTGTAGCAGAATTGTTGTCAAATGAGCATTAACTAACTGCCATTGATATTCCACGTGATACAAAACTCCAATCGATATGAACTCATTTAAGAGAGTGCTTGATTACTTTTACAATTTTAAAGTTAGAATCACTATCATCAAAGTAAACAAACATACAAACTAACCCAACAATGAAATGAAACGTCAACATCCCTCCAGATGATCAAGGGAAGTGCCCTTTTCTTGGACCAAAGTATCCATCAGGAGCCAGTTCAGTAGCATTCAACGAACCAACCATATCTCCATCATAACCAGTGTAGACAACAGTATTACCCCACCAGTTGATATCTTTTTCATGATACATGACAGCAAAGAAAATGATGATTGATGAAAAAGCTACACCAGCAGTCAAACCACTTGAAAGAAGATAGTTATACTTTTGCCACCATGCCTCGTATTTGTTCTTGATATACCACATGAAAGCGAACGAGGCATAAACACTTGGGATGTAGTATGATAAGTTATAAGGTGCGTAGTTCAATATGCCTCCAATGACAATTGCTGGTTCAAACGTCTTCACATATTTTTGTGGACCCCATTTCTTTAAAGCAATGCAGGGGAACGCCAATAAGAAACCAATCAAGAAACACCATTTCAAAGTTGGGTATAAGTTGTCAAAAACTTTCTTGGGACCAATAACACCCCAAAGGACAGAAGCACTGTAGAAGGTTCTTGTGTTTGGGCAAGTAAACTTTTGGGTGTTATAAGGATCACAATAATTTTTGATACCAGTGATTTGATAGTTCAAGATTGCCAATTGGATGAATGATGCTATGAGGATTGAAAGCAATTGGACTCTGTAGGTTGCACGTGGCGGAAGTTTGGCATAGTGACCTTGTTTCAAATCATTTATGAAATTTTGTGCTTGTCCATCAATGTTGTAACCTAAAGCTTTGATGAATGACAAGGCCAAACCATTACCTGGAATGGCATAACCAACAATCAACTCAACCAAGACATTCAAACCAAACGAAAATCCAGTTCTGGCATACACAGTAGTCAATGGAATCAAAAAGACAAAATTGATACCCAAAGCGAAAAAGATACCCCAAACTGGAGTTTCAGCTGGATACACTTTGACACACAATATGGCCAAAACGATTGAGATGACCAAAATAATCAAATAAGCCCACTCTGGCACTTCTGGGTATGCCCTCATCATGACACTGTGTGGATCATTGAAACCTTCATATGTCGACTTTCTCCAATTCTTTAAGGCTGCACCTAATCCTTTCATAGCATGCCACATTTGCTTGTACTGCATACCAAACTCATAAACAAAGTGGAATGGGTAAATAAGGAAGAAGGCACCATACAAGACCAAGTTAGCAGCGGAGTAAAATGGAGGGCCAATTTCCTGATACTTTTCGTTATCAAACAAACTATTTTCATTAACCACCGCCCTAACGCTATATGGTTCACCAGTGTTTGTGAAAAGACCATTTGAGTTGATTGGCAAGTACTTTGTCCATTTGTAGTTGGAGTAATAAACCCCAATAATGGTAATGAATCCAATAAACATACCAACAATCATATTGGTTTGATTGTAGAAGGGGTAAGTCAAAGGTTTGTTACGATTGATAATGTTCCAATCAAATGTAGACACCGGATTGAGTCCTAAACCGCCCATAAATCCAGTGACAATAGCCAAATTTTGATTACTAGGCTTAATCCACGCCAACCAAGAGAAGTTTGATAATGCTTGAAATAAGTAGTCAGGAACCCAAAAGTAAAGAAATGATGCAGCAAAGGTAATGAAAAAGAATGAGTATCCTGAAATTGTCCATCCATTGATGTTTTGTTTCTTTGACTTGGTCAACAATGCCTTGTTCAACGCAAGGTTAGGCAAGATACTAGGCCAAACAGCTTGAATGGGGTAAACTGCAAACTTACGGATTAACCCAGCCAAACCAATACCCAAAAAGTTTGTTGACAAGATCAACAATACTTGGTAACCAAAGTCAACCCATTTGTTGTCATAAAACAATTCAGACTTTTGCATCAAAATGTTATACGACACATATGACGTACCACCACCTGAAACCGAACAGAATATAGTGGCCAACATCTGCTCTTTATAAGTATATGGTCCAGGATTTAAGTCAATGACCCAATTCTTCCAAAGTTTGATTTTCCATTTAGGCAAGATCCATTCACATAACAATCCACTTGGGTACAAGAACACTTGAACAACAGCAACAGCAAGTGTAATTGCAGGTTGTCTTTCGGTGAAAAATTGGTTAATAACAGCTCCAATAGCAGTCCAAATGATACCAATGAGATAAACTCTAAATGTTTCAGCAGGGATAGTTGGGTCATCAAATGGGAGGGTAACACTTCTGACTTCAGGGTATGGAGACCAATAAGCTACCAACACTGCTTCCAACCTAACTTGCAAGTCCCAATCAACAATTTCTGGTCTACCAGTCGAAGGGTCGTTTGATGACGTTTCAGCATCATGTGAGAGTGTTGAAACTTTGACTTGGTGACCTTTTTCATCAATTGACGACTCTGACTTTTTCTCATCATCGGGGTGGTGAAATCCATGAGCATTATAATCAACCAACTCTTTCCATAGGTCCAAGTCATGTTCCTTGACATTGACATCGTCTCCATGCTCTTTGATAGCATCCTTCAATATCTCAACAGCTTCCTGAGTTGACATCTGCTCAATTTTTTCAAATATAAAAGTACATTCAGGTGGCAAGTCTTCAAAGCTGGTTAACGCATCAAAATGCAACCTTTTCAACACATAATTTTTTTGGGTATCAGTTAATGTGGTTCCAACTTCTCCTATGGACAATGGGTTCGATAAAATGGCATCCAAATTAACCTCATGGTCTTGCGTTTGTAAATGACTGCCAGCACTGTGAAGCGATGTTATTGGAGCTGTAGTACTAGCTACTGGGTGAACAGTTTTCTCGCTATTCATTACTTTGAACACTGATATCTGCTGACACAGTTTGGTGGGGAATGAGAAAATACCATAGGAAGAAATGGAGAGGAATCCGCAGTTCTTATAGACAACAGAGTCGGCCCCAACAGAACGAAAAGTGTTACATGACTTATTTTCACCTTTGTGCATAGTATGGAGAACAATAGGCGCCGAAGTTGGGTTGTTTGTAGCACGAAAAACATCGAAATTTACTCGTACGGCACCGACGAGTCTTCAAATTTGTGTGCTTTGTTTTATAGATAACCCACTTCGCCCCATTTTCTAATGACCACAGCTTTATTCAATGGCAAACAGTAGTAAAGTACTTGGATTATGTAGGGCCACATGAATGGCCCTTTTCTCAACCCTCAACAAGTATATAGTGAAATAAAGATCACTCGTTTTAGATTGGATTGAGTTTTACTCTGCGATTCTGTACACAATCATATCACCAAAGGACTTCAAAAATTGGTGCCAGTTATTGTAGGTTACGTAGCACCAAGCTCAAGCATGCAATAGTTGTATGGTCCTAAGTGATCCAAATGCCTTAAAATTGGAATGGCACATGTACAGAACCAATGACTAGGATTTTTTTTTTTTTAGTATCTTGTGCATAAAGTTTAGAGCCTCCTTACTAGTTGGAATGACAGGTTCCCCCTCTCCCTCCTAAGAAAAAAAAGAAAAAAAAGTAATACTTCTATAACTACAACTTTTTTAGGAAACGGCAAAAATTACACCTACGAGGTACGTAGTTTGGGTGACATTTTCATCTTTTAAGTCTCCTAAGGCCATACGACAAAAACATTGGCAACCTTTCGCGATTAAAAGACTTGAGATTTTTTTTGCTTTAGTTCTTACTGTCGTTGTCACGAAATGAAATCTAAAATTAGATTGCAGATCTCCCTTCGTGCTAAATATGAAGGAAATCTACACAAAACTTATATGGTCCAAATAGGAAATCAGATGTTTCTTTCAAACCAAAAGAGTGGTTGTCCAAGATGAGTCTCAGGTGTTATGTGACTGCCTCGTTCAGGTATATAGCACAGACATCGTTCTTTACTCCTGTCACTTCTACAAAACGATATTATTGGAAGATAAAGTATTTTTCTATTGTTTTGAACTCACATTAAGTTCAATGTCCGACTTTGTGCAAAATATCAAGCGCGTTGGTGTATTGCCGATCTATCATAAATTTCTCTTATTGTTTTGCCTTTTGTGCCGTGTGGTAACGGACCATAGGAAGCAAACAGACGGAGCGCCTAGTGATACGAATAGTCATTGAACCGGCAAAGCAACAACCACCAATGCCATACTGAGTAATTTGTGAAGTTGCCATTATCTCGTTTTGATTTAAACCATAGGAATGTTCATTTACTGAGCATCTAGTTGTCAAGATTTCTCATCCGACAAGCACACCAATCTGTAAGGGGTGAGCTTTTTACATTGAAAGACAGATACGACGAGCTCACACATGGAAGTACATGAGGTCTCCTTTCTCTATGCAATGTTCTAAGAAAATAAAACACTCTTCAACGTTCATGTCGACGAAGAAGTTCGTTACGTGCGACACTGGATTTGTCTCGAGTGCAAATTTTCAACGCTCGTCGCAACAAAATTTCCTTCTCTAATGACACAAAATCACCTAAATCAAATGCGCTTTCCTTTTTACTTCCTGGTAATTTATTTAGTTCAAAATTTGAGAGGCGCAGGAACCACTCAAGAGTAGAAAAGCCTATTTTAAAGAAACAAAATTATTTTGACTTGACTCAATGCTCGTGCGGCTCTAAATTCACAGAGAACTGAATACCTGCGCACTTCATATACCTCGTTTTGGGTCTGGGATTACGCTCTTTCCTTGCGATTTGGGGCCTTTGGCTTTAAGTCTTATCGTGATTACCGCATTTCTGGAAGCAAAGCAAAGATTTCAACCCACCTTTCATATTGATCTCGCATAGTTCCTTCGCATAAATCTACAGCAGGATATTACCGGAACCGCGACTGTCATTTACATGCCAAGCAAAATCAAATGCTCTCCTCCATAAAGTCTAGTACACGCGTTACTTATATTAAAATGAACAAACATACAAACTAACCCAACAATGAAATGAAACGTCAACATCCCTCCAGATGATCAAGGGAAGTGCCCTTTTCTTGGACCAAAGTATCCATCAGGAGCCAGTTCAGTAGCATTCAATCTTCCTACCATATTTCCATCATAACCAGTGTAGACAACAGTATTACCCCACCAGTTGATGTCCTTCTCGTGATACATGACAGCAAAGAAAATGATGATTGATGAAAAAGCTACACCAGCACTCAAACCAGTTGAAAGAAGATAATTATACTTTTGCCACCATGCTTCATACTTGCCCTTGATGTACCACATGAAAGCCAAGGATGCATAAACACCAGGGATGTAGTATGATAGGTTATAAGGTGCGTAATTTAACATACCTCCAATGATAATTGCTGGTTCAAATGTCTTTACCAACTTCTTTGGACCCCATCTCTTTAAAGCAATGCAGGGGAACGCCAACAAAAATCCAATCAAGAAACACCATTGCAAAATTGGATACAAGTGACCGAAGACTTTCTTTGGACCAATAACACCCCAAAGGACAGAAGCACTGTAGAAGGTTCTTGTGTTTGGGCACGTAAACTTTTGGGTGTTGTCCAACTGGCAATAGTTCTTAATACCAGTGATTTGGAAGTTCAAAATAGCCAATTGGATAAACGAAGCAACGAATATAGAAAGCAACTGAACCCTATAGGTTGCACGTGGTGGAAGCTTAGTGTAGTGACCTTGTTTCAAATCATTTATGAAATTTTGTGCTTGTCCATCAATGTTGTAACCTAAAGCTTTGATGAATGACAAGGCCAAACCATTACCTGGAATGGCATAACCAACAATCAACTCAACCAAGACATTCAAACCAAACGAAAATCCAGTTCTGGCATACACAGTAGTCAATGGAATCAAAAAGACAAAATTGATACCCAAAGCGAAAAAGATACCCCAAACTGGAGTTTCAGCTGGATACACTTTGACACACAATATGGCCAAAACGATTGAGATGACCAAAATAATCAAATAAGCCCACTCTGGCACTTCTGGGTATGCCCTCATCATGACACTGTGTGGATCATTGAAACCTTCATATGTCGACTTTCTCCAATCTTTTAAAGCTGAACCCAACCCTTTCAATGCGTGCCACATTTGTTTGTACTGCATACCAAACTCATAAACAAAGTGGAATGGATAGATAGCAAAAAATGCCCCGTAAACAACCAAGTTGGCAGCGGTGTAGAATGGAGGGCCAATTTCCTGATACTTTTCGTTATCAAACAAACTATTTTCATTAACCACAGCCCTAACACTGTAACTTTCACCTGTATTTGTGAAAAGAGCATTCGAATTGATGGGCATATATCCCGTCCACTTGTAGTTTGAATACCAAATTCCAAGAATTGCAAAAAACCCAATAAACATACCAAATATCATATTGGTTTGGTTATAGAAAGGCACCTCCAAAGGTGCGTTCTGACTAATCATGTTCCAATCAAAGGTGGGGATTGGATTGAGTCCTAATCCACCAATGAAACCAGTGACCACAGCAAGGTTTTGGTTATCAGGCTTGATCCATGCTAACCAAGAGAAGTTTGATAATGCTTGGAACAAGTAGTCAGGAACCCAAAAGTAAAGAAATGATGCAGCAAAAACAATGAAGAAGAAGTTGTATCCTGAAATCTTCCATCCATTGATGTTTTGTTTCTTTGCTTTGGTCAACAATGCCTTGTTCAATGCGATGTTAGGCAAGATACTAGGCCAAACAGCTTGGACAGGATAAACTGCAAACTTACGGATTAATCCAGCCAAACCAATACCCAAAAAGTTTGTTGACAAGATCAACAATACTTGGTAACCAAAGTCAACCCATTTGTTGTCATAAAACAATTCAGACTTTTGCATCAAAATGTTATACGACACATATGACGTACCACCACCTGAAACCGAACAGAATATAGTGGCCAACATCTGCTCTTTATAAGTATATGGTCCAGGATTTAAGTCAATGACCCAATTCTTCCAAAGTTTGATTTTCCATTTAGGCAAGATCCATTCACATAACAATCCACTTGGGTACAAGAACACTTGAACAACAGCAACAGCAAGTGTAATTGCAGGTTGTCTTTCGGTGAAAAATTGGTTAATAACAGCTCCAATAGCAGTCCAAATGATACCAATGAGATAAACTCTAAATGTTTCAGCAGGGATAGTTGGGTCATCAAATGGGAGGGTAACACTTCTGACTTCAGGGTATGGAGACCAATAAGCTACCAACACTGCTTCCAACCTAACTTGCAAGTCCCAATCAACAATTTCTGGTCTACCAGTCGAAGGGTCGTTTGATGACGTTTCAGCATCATGTGAGAGTGTTGAAACTTTGACTTGGTGACCTTTTTCATCAATTGACGACTCTGACTTTTTCTCATCATCGGGGTGGTGAAATCCATGAGCATTATAATCAACCAACTCTTTCCATAGGTCCAAGTCGTGTTCTTGAACATTAACATCGTACTCATGTTCTTCTATAGCATCCTTCAATATCTCAACAGCTTCCTGAGTTGACATCTGTTCAATTTTTTCAAATATAAAAGTACATTCAGGTGGTAATTCAGTAAAACTCGTCAACGCATCAAAATGCAATCTCTTCAAAACATAATCCTTTTGAGCATCAGTCAAGGTAGTACCGACCTCACCAATAGACAATGGGTTTGATAAAACAGCATCCAAGTTAACTTCATGATCTTCTCTTTGCAAGTGACTGCCAGCACTGTGAAGTGATGTTATAGGGGCTGCAGTCTCATGTACTGAGTGAACATTCTTCTCACTACTCATGATGGGTGCGAGTGGGAGCTATTCTTGTTGGAAAGTGCTGTAATTGAAAATTTTGAACAAGAGAAAGAAGGTGCAGGGTCTACTATTCTTATATGCTGTTGCTGCTGCGCAATAATCTCAACAATTAATCACATATCTTTATTGTAATTTCATCTCTATGCATACAATAGAAAACAAGAACGATCGTAAGTTGGTTGATATGAACCACAAGAAACAATAAAACACGCACGGCACAACAAAGTTGATCAAGTGATAAAGTTAATAAACTTGTTTCCTGTAACCACAATTAGGTTCAATTTCGAATGCATTGGGCGTAAAACAAGACGCCTCGTGTGTGGATAACACTCACTTTTGCTTTTTTTGTTGCAATTTACCAGTGTCACACAAAAACTCGTATCTAATCAATTAAATTGAAACTGGTTATCAGTTTCGTTGAAAACGCCACTTCAGTTCATAACCAGCTTGTTGCGGAGATACAAAACACCAGCTGAGTCTGGTCACCAGAATTGGGTGATACCTGAGTGTGACCTTGGAACCATGTAAAATGGAGCAGGTATGAATGTAGATATTCAAACGAGTATGGCTTCATGAATTTCAAAAGTCAATCCACAGTTTCTATTTTTGTATTTTGTGCATTAGTTTTGAAGCCTAAATTTCTTGAAATAACTTTCAAAAGGTGGACAGGATCAAAAAATGTACCGGCTTTTTCGCTAATGTTGGCGGTTTTCAATCAGTTCAGATATGACAAACTCAACTGTGTTCAGCTTGACTGCTCGTTACCAGTTGAACCTCTTTTCGCCCTTGCTCCGCTAGTATTTTCCTGAATAGCTAAGTGTTTTCATGTAAGCAAAATCAAGTCATGCGCAATGGGTAAAATTCATTATCAAAAGTGGGTTAACACAGAAACTATCGATATTTCCACACAAATACTTTCCTGTCAAAAATGTTAATCCGTGCCAAGTATCGCATGCTATGAGACTTTAGTCACTCTAAACTTTTCCAAATTTTTCTTGGACAAGCCTTTTTTTTTTTTAGTGGACGTGTGTTCGTACGGCACCAAAAGGCGGATAAACCTTCAATAAGCTTATCTGTGGCATCAGGTTGATGGCATTTGAATCTCGAGAAAAGGAAAAGCATCACTATTTTTGATGATGTAGTAACTACAATTCTTACGACGACTGCAAGCACTTGAAACTGATCGGTTGAAGGGTTTTGGTTACACCGTTCAAACTCCTCTGTCAACTAACCACATGCACTTTTGATAATATTCTTTTCTCGCAATTTTATTGGATGATAACGTGAGTTTTATTGCTTGATGCCACATCACTTTTTTATTGTTTTCTGAAATTGTGGTTAGCTTTCTGATAATGTAAACAGGTTTGTGTAATCGAACTCGGAATCTTATTTAGCATTTTCTTTTTTTTTTTTCGTGCCGTACGAAATTGAGTGTCATATTTATGAGTATTTGAGAGATGTGAAATGACCCATTTTGATTATGCAAATCAAGCATAGCAACTCTTGAGATGGTTACTAAGTCAGAAAGCTTCACATTTGGTGGGGACCTGTTTCCACCTCTACTCTACTTCATACAAAAAAGTAATTGGAAATAATCTTTTTGAATCAGTGATGGAATTTATCCTTTTTCCGGCTAGATTTGGGTTTGTGTCAACACTTCCTAAAGGAGACATTTTTGACGTGATCTAAATTGTATTTCTGGTAACAAAACCATAATATTGGTCTCGTGGTTTCATGATAAGTTTACCATGTCGTACCCGACCAAACACCTGCTGATTCAGCTGAGTAATATCTAGAGACAGGTTCGAGTGGTATGGGGCATGGCTTTGTTGGCGTCTGCTTTCGGCACCCCTGTTACGCGAGCTCAATTTAGCGATGTTGCATTTAATGCCTCTCTTGTGGGGTAACCATTCAACCGAGTGGTTGCAAATTGCTCATTGGATTTCAGTCATGCAAACACAGTTAAAATCAAGTGGACTGGGAAATCAGTGAAATCGTAAAAGCCCACGGTCTTGTTTCAAAATAAGTATTGCTATTGTTCTTTTGTCTTTCCCCACAAAATAATAAATTTGGTGCATCAGATTCGAGAGTGAGTAACAATAAAACACGTCACTCGATTACTCCGCGTAGTGATGAAGTGACCTAAATGTGGCCAGCAATTTTGATTTTCGAAATACCGCTTGTGACGGCTTGTGGGTTATTGTCGAAATCACTGATGGACCTGTTGTGTTAAACAATAAGAGGAAAATCCCAAGGCACAAAAATTTCAAGGAGTCGTTCACAAAGAAAAGTACGCACTCCCCTCCCCTGATTGAGACACCTCTGAGAGCATGGTATTCCTTGTGATTGCGTCAACATCAAGGAGCTTGTAGATCGAAAACCGGAGAGGCCCTATAAGGTAGTGACTCCCACAAAATATTTGAAACATCTCGCTATGAATTTATTACGTGGGTCAACTTTTCACCTCTTATAGCGCGCTGTCATAACATCATCATCTTTGAACTACAAACTAAATACAGTATAAAAACCTTTTTTTCAACGTCTCCCTCTCTTCAAGGATAATGCCCCTTTCTTGGACCAAAGTATCCATCAGGAGCCAGTTCAGTAGCGTTTAACCAACCTGTCATACCACCATCGTAACCATTATACATGACAGTATTACCCCACCAGTTGATGTCCTTCTCGTGATACATGACAGCAAAGAAAATGATGATTGATGAAAAGGCAACACCAGCGTCCAATCCACACGAAAGTAAATAATTGTATTTTTGCCACCATGCCTCGTATTTGCCCCTGATATACCACATGAAAGCCAAGGATACGTAAACACCAGGAATGAAATAAGATAAGTTATAAGGTGCGTAGTTTAACATACCTCCAATAACAATTGTGGGCTCGAATGTCTTTACCAACTTTTTTGGACCCCATCTCTTTAAAGCGATACATGGGAACGCCAACAAAAATCCAATCAAAAAACACCATTGCAAAATTGGATACAAGTGACCAAAAACTTTCTTTGGACCAATAACACCCCAAAGGACAGAAGCGTTGTAGAATGTCCGACCGTTAACGCATGTAAACTTTTGTTTATTGTCTGGTTCGCAATAGTTCTTAATACCAGTGATTTGGAAGTTCAAAATAGCCAATTGGATAAACGAAGCAACGAATATAGAAAGCAACTGAACCCTATAGGTTGCACGTGGTGGAAGCTTAGTGTAGTGACCTTGTTTCAAATCATTTATGAAATTTTGTGCTTGTCCATCAATGTTGTAACCTAAAGCTTTGATGAATGACAAGGCCAAACCATTACCTGGAATGGCATAACCAACAATCAACTCAACCAAGACATTCAAACCAAACGAAAATCCAGTTCTGGCATACACAGTAGTCAATGGAATCAAAAAGACAAAATTGATACCCAAAGCGAAAAAGATACCCCAAACTGGAGTTTCAGCTGGATACACTTTGACACACAATATGGCCAAAACGATTGAGATGACCAAAATAATCAAATAAGCCCACTCTGGCACTTCTGGGTATGCCCTCATCATGACACTGTGTGGATCATTGAAACCTTCATATGTCGACTTTCTCCAATCTTTTAAAGCTGAACCCAACCCTTTCAATGCGTGCCACATTTGTTTGTACTGCATACCAAACTCATAAACAAAGTGGAATGGATAGATCGCAAAAAATGCCCCGTAAACAAACAAGTTTGCAGCAGAATAAAATGGAGGGCCAATTTCCTGATACTTTTCGTTATCAAACAAACTTTTATCATTAACCACAGCCCTAACACTGTAACTTTCACCGGTGTTTGTGTGAATAACATTCGAATTGATGGGCATATATCCCGTCCACTTGTAGTTTGAATACCAAAGACCGAGAATAGTAAAGAACCCAATAAACATACCAGTGATTAAATTGGTTTGGTTATAGAAAGGCACTTTCAATGGACTGTTCAAACTAATCATATTCCAATCAAAGGTGGGGATTGGATTGAGTCCTAATCCACCAATGAAACCAGTGACCACAGCAAGGTTTTGGTTATCAGGCTTGATCCATGCTAACCACGAAAAATAAGATAATGCTTGGAACAAGTAGTTAGGAACCCAAAAGTAAAGAAATGATGCAGCAAAAACAATGAAAAAGAATGAGTATCCTGAAATCTTCCATCCATTGATGTTTTGCTTCTTTGACTTGGTCAATAAAGTTTTATTTAAGGCAATGCCTGGCAAGATAATTGGCCACACTGCTTGGACAGGATAAACTGCAAACTTACGGATTAATCCCGCTAACCCAATACCCATGAAGTTTGTTGACAAGATCAACAATACTTGGTAACCAAAGTCAACCCATTTGTTGTCATAAAACAATTCAGACTTTTGCATCAAAATGTTATACGACACATATGACGTACCACCACCTGAAACCGAACAGAATATAGTGGCCAACATCTGCTCTTTATAAGTATATGGTCCAGGATTTAAGTCAATGACCCAATTCTTCCAAAGTTTGATTTTCCATTTAGGCAAGATCCATTCACATAACAATCCACTTGGGTACAAGAACACTTGAACAACAGCAACAGCAAGTGTAATTGCAGGTTGTCTTTCGGTGAAAAATTGGTTAATAACAGCTCCAATAGCAGTCCAAATGATACCAATGAGATAAACTCTAAATGTTTCAGCAGGGATAGTTGGGTCATCAAATGGAAGAGTGATTGCTCTAATTTCCGGATATGGCGCCCAATAAGCAATCAATACAGCTTCCAATCTAACTTGTAGACTCCAGTCAACAATTTCAGGCTTACCAGTTGAAGGGTCAATAGAATCAACTTCACTTGCTTCGATTACTGATGTGTACTCGGGAAGTTTGTCCTTTTTATGGTCATCAGAGAATGACTCTGTTTTCTCTCCTCCTTGTAATTGCTGATGCAAGATTGATGGTTGGTAGTCAACCAACTCTTGCCATAATTCCAAATCGTGTTCCTTGATGTTAACATCATTCTTGTGGTCTTTTATGGCTTGTTTTAAAATTTCAACAGCTTCTTCGGTCGACATTTGCTCAATCTTTTCAAATATAAAAGTACACTCAGGTGGTAATTCATCAAAGCTAGTCAATGAGTCAAAATGCAACCGCTTCATAACAAAAATCTTTTGAGCGTCAGTTAAAGTGGTACCAACTTCACCCAAGGACAATGGATTGGACAAAACAGCATCTAAATTGACTTCATGGTCTTGTGCATCCAAGTGACTTCCAGTACTGTGAACGGATGTGATTGGATCCACACCACCAGACACTGTTGCTACCTTCTCAGTACTCATGTTTGGATCGATATTGCTGAATAACGTGTGTAGACATATACACCCAACTATGACAGGAGGATTTTATCTCTATATATACGTAGATGCACGTCATAGAGTAAAACCATCCTTTCAAGTGTCTCCGCATCCGGCTAGTGGTCGTATGGTGAAGATCTGTATTGTTTTAAAACAATCATGCGATGTTGTACAAAGCAAAGCTTATTGTCTAAACTTCACTCAAAAAGAATGGTGCTCTCCATGCACGGCACCAAAAAAGGCACGAAAAATGATTCTTCTAGTGACCTTTTTAAACCCCTCATAGAAAACATATTGCATTGATTTATGTTCAACTATTCATTGTGGAGGGTTGCGCGTTTCAATAATTTTCTAAAATTAAGCTTTTGTCACACAAAGTTCAAAAGTTGATGAATGTAGTAATTTAGTACAATTTAAGCGCTTGAGCATAGAATGTGACAATGATCAGGCGCATCTTGTTTGGTTTGTAAGGATAAATTGGTTTCTTTTGGTTTTATAGAATGAACAATGTGCGTTGAATACACTTTTCCATGTGACTTAATATCGAAGGAACTTTGCTGTGGTTGGAGTCAGTGGTTCAAGAGAAGATTCTTACAGTGGCAACATGCTAAAGACTCCCAGCTACTCAAGGAAAGATTGTGCTTTTACTAAAAATGTGGGACACTAGCTCATAAACTTCTTGTGATCCTTCACATTTGTAACATAAATATAAATTGAAAACAAATTTAATCATATGGTCGTCTTCTGACAGTGAAAATTTTGTGATGTAACCAAATATCCCGCAAAGATTAAAATTTCTTTTTCTTTTTATTGTTCTTCAATTGTGTGAAGCTTTGGAAGACAATAGCCACCAGGTGTCAAAATTAAAACAGAGAGCTACTGGCAAAAATACCCCCGAAGTTGATCTCGGCTATCTTATGACTTTTCTTCCAAAGCGGATAACCTCAATTCGAGACCTGGGTAGCTACGTCGTTGATTTGTAAATCCTAACTCCATCATTGTTGTATGTATGATTATTTTCGTCTTAACCCTATTGGCAGATAACAATAGACAATAGAGATGCATTGTGGTAAAATGTTTATATTATGCATGGCCAAAGTTTATTCAATGCATCAAGTTCACCTCTTTTTTTAGCGTCCGTCAATGGAACATCTTTTCCGTATTAAAGTATTGAGTTTTTTCAAAATGTGACAAAAGTGCCGTACACACAAAGAGTGAAAAATCAATAACCTGCAAACCTGTCCCCTCACCTTTGTATCGCACTAAAGACGGCATTCGGTGCATGGTTTACAGAACGAATTGTATTCTGAAGAGTAGAGCTTAAATTATTGGTGATGTTTGATATTGCGCGTTTTCACATGATGAAATATTCTTACCGATATTACCTTGGTTAAAGAAAGGGTTGTTGTTCTAGGGGCTAGCACTTCAAAATCTTGGCTTATTACAGTGACTAAAAACACTCTTACTTATTAGAAATCAATCAACTATAAAACCTTAAATGGTGGTGAGTCTGCTAAAAATTTTATCAACGATTCGTACTTCAATCATCAGAATATACGAGGCGGAAATTGCCGAGAAAATAATGCCCCCACCTATCATTGTGACATAGAGATTCTCGTATAATAGAAATTCTTGTGCACGCTTTGTGTTCATCCCGAAACCGCAATTCCTTCGACGCCCCGTCAAAGCATTTAGCCGCGAATGAACGAATTTACCAAAATTAGGCATACTGATATAGTTTTAACATTACTAAGTTACAAGTTCTTGTCTCTTAAAACCGTGCATTACACGGCACTTTAGGTTTTTTTTTTTCTGATTTCAAACATGCAGAAATCGGGCCACCAAAGAAAGTTGCAAGGAAAAGTTGAAGCTAAATCTTCATATAAATGGGAAAGTTTACCCGTGATTTTACTTTGTTCACTAATTAAAGTAATTCGAACGTAAAGCTTCAATCTCTTCCTCGGATGAAATCTTCTGATTCAGTTTACGAGGAAAGCGATGTATAGAACTTGTAGTGGTTTTACTTTGACATTTGAATAGCATCCTTTGCAAAAAGCAGGAACTCTTGAAATCTCTCCAAAGTTTTGTTGCAAAATGAGACCAAAAAAAAAAAAAAACAGCCTGAACTTTTGTTTTTTACCGCATAAGTGCAAGTGTTTGATAGGGATGATCTGTATAGAACATGGAATGGTGGAGGTATCCCCCACTAACTCTTCGCAACTCGATATTGTTTTATGAAGCACACTCTCAAGCTTTCGTGACAGCAACTTCAGCTGGAATGCAAATCTCAAGTGGGAGTTGATGAAAAGAGTAACGGGTCACGTGCAAATATTTGATTTGTTTTGAGAAAGCCGCACCATTGGACAAGCCAATAAGTTGAAAGCTATTGTTTGTGAGGCAAGATAGTGGTTAGCTTCCACGTCCTTGTAACACTAATCTTCCAACGCATGAACGAGGTATTGTGCTCACCCTTTTCATTGTTGAAACAAGTGAGTGCAAACGAAGGCTCACAATCAGTAGTCTAGTCTATCTAATGGAATGCATCATGTAATACGTGTTAATTTTCATATCCTCGTTTATGTAGAAGGTGAGAAAACCAAAAAAAAGTTTATTTTTAGTCACGATTGAAGTCAAAGGAGTACAAGTTGTTGCCCGGGTGTAATCAATCCATTCAAGCAACATTGCTGATCTTATTAGATGACAGTGATTGTTACAAAGACTTAACTCGAAACACCAAACTCTTTGCTTTGATATCAATGTGGTTAATTTTATTCATGCAGATTAGAGTTAGCTCTAAGCGTTTGCTCTTCGCTTTTAAAGAGGAAAGCTTCTAAACTCTATCATTATCTCCCAGATTGAAGCTACACGCACTATTCTCTTTTCCTATTTATACTTTACAAGATCCGCCTTATAAACTACTCAGTGTGGAAGGAATTGACAGTTTGAAATAGCATTACCACACATACTGCATACAACCTTGTACAATGTAAACAACAAAAAAAAATCAAAACAAAACAACAGAGAAAAAAAATAGCACCAAACAAGAAAAATCAAAACTGTCAACTATAAGAAATCATACTTTGTCAAGAACCATTTCAGCTCCCGTACCACGCACTCACACAGATATCCACCACTACCAATCCATCTATCTGATCCCATACACCAACCAAAAGAGAAAGCCACAGTGATTCAATAAACTTCCCTTTGTTTATACACAGTAAAGTGTTCTTACTGTGTGTTTTTTTTACGGTCCTCCCCCTTATTTAATCCAACTTTTCGTCCTTCTTTAATAACTTTCGCCAATTTTATATTTTGTTCAAGCTTAACCCTCTAGCCAAAAACCGTTGTGTATACGCTTGTGCTGAGACCAAGATACTATTACTACCACTTTGTCCTTTCCCTACTCACCCTTTTGAGTTTTACATATCAAGAAACCCACTAAGTTTACCACCATGAGTAAGGATCCCGATGACTATAAAGAACCCATACCAGAGGACAAATTAAGATCAACTCAAAAAGCGCGCGAATTGGCATCCCCAATGCAGGCAGTGACCAGAAATGATGATGTACAAAACTATTACTATGTACGTCATCCACAAACATATCCAATTCCAAATACTGCACCACCATCGGATAGACGGTTAGGTGCGAATAGGCACTCGCGATCACATTCTCATAATTCTGATCAAAAGAACCCCAAAAATCGATTATTCCACCCACTTAGTCATAATGCTTATCAGCAGTATCCCACATATCCTATGAATGTTTCGTCCCCAAAACCTTCATCTGCTCCCCCACCATCACCTCAAATAAGACGACAACAACAACAACAGCAACATCCTAGCTCTAGCAGAAGTCCTTGGAACAATGAACAGCTGCATAGACCAACCGATTCACAACCAAATTGGACGACATTGATCCCGCCCTTGTCTGATACTCCAAGGGAATCGAATTCGGCTTTTCCCAATCAACAACAACAACCGCAGCCACAACAATTGATCAATGTGAGCTCAAGTAACGGACACCATACGCCAGATATGCAAAGACAAAGTTCTCGTAGAGGGGGATCATCATCACATAGATCAAACCTCGACCCATCTCAAAGGCACTCCATTGCCATATCACCAACACCTGAAAAGCAAGAAGCCAATGAGGAGATACGAGTCAATAAGGATCCGTTGCCTGCACCTGACCGGCAACCGACAATGTCTGGTAGATCCAAAACAAAGAAAAAGAGCCGAAAAGTGTGTCAGAAATGTGGACTTGAAATCACTGGTCAATTTGTACGTGCTCTTCAAAGTGCTTACCATGTCGATTGTTTCACTTGCCATGAATGTGGTAAACAGTGTTCAGCAAAGTTTTTCCCATTCGAAATTACACGAGATGGGACTTCGACACAAGTCGCTCTTTGTGAATACGATTACTTTAAGAAGCTTGATTTGATTTGTTTTAGTTGCAATAATGCGTTGCGTGGGCCTTACATTACTGCATTGGGCAACAAATACCATTTGGAACATTTCAAGTGTTCAGTTTGTCAACACGTGTTCGATTCAGATGAAAGCTATTTTGAACATGAAAATGATATATTTTGCCATTTCCACTATTCAAAGTTGTATGCGTCACATTGTGAAGGGTGCCAATCATCAATTTTGAAACAATTTGTGGAGTTGTACCGAGGTGGAAGGACTCAACATTGGCATCCAGAATGTTTTATGGTTCACAAGTTTTGGAATGTTTGCATCACTGCCGACTCTGTTGGATTGCAAAAAACATACGGCTTAGCTGACGAGAAACTAGCTGACTTGAGGGCTATCAAAATGTCGGATTCCAGTCTCAACTCAGAAAAGCTAGTGGGTATAGAGCAACACATTGAGCAGGTTGTAATGAATTGCTGGTTGATGTTGTCTGGGTATGAACAGAGCACTGCCGCATGTATCTCCGATATGCTTCTTAATGCGTGCACAGGAAATAAATACAACGGTTTAATCGTCACTGGTAAGTTGATTTTAAATGTTGAAATTTTGTTTCGTGCTTTGGATTACGTATTGCAGCAATGCAAAGTGGCATCAACAACACTTGTGGTGAAGAATGACCTGCCCGAGCAAGAACATCTGGACTCTTCAGTAAATGAAAACGAATATTTCCAATTTTTGAAAAAGGAGCCAAGAAACATCACAGGAAAGATTATGAGTTACTTGGCCATTTTGAGAAAATCAGCTAGTATATCCAAATCTGGAACTTTATCAGCAGAGTTGTTGTCTGTTATCACTGGGTCTGCTCACTATTTGAAACTCTTGATACGAATTGGTTTGTATAATGCATTAAAGTTGAACAAGTTGAACGGAACCACTGATGCATTGAATCATTTTTTACAACTCGTTTCAACGTATGAGATGATTGAGTCGAATAAACTTAAGAGTATTGAAGACTTGGAAGAGTTTAAAGCGAAATTGGCCGTTCCTCTGAGTTCGACAGACGCTTGTACTGCCTGCTCCAAAAGTATTGAGAAATCATGTGTCAAACTTGGTGACCACAGGTGGCACTGGAAATGTTTTGTGTGTTTCAGGTGCAATCAACCCATTGGTCAATCGGAAGTTGGCCTAGCCCGTTTTGATATTGCACGCCAATCTATCGTTTGCCCACATTGCTATGATGGAAGTGGAATAACTGGGTTTGAAATAGTAACCGATTTATCTCAATTGGTTTATCTTTTGAAGATTGCTTTGCTACGGTCACGCTCAGTGATGAATATTGAGTTCAATAACCTTACAATCGGACCAAGAGTGGAAGAATCAGAGCTTTTGCAAACGCCAAACAATCAACACGAACAAGATGATTATAGCAAAACTTTGGATGATGTAACTAGGCTAAGAAGTAAAAGACAAAGCCAGAAATTGTCGCAATCGGTTAAAAAGAAGGCAAGAAAGTCGGTAATCATCACGGCTCCTGAGGGTGACCAAGCGCACCAAGATGAAGTTGATATCTCAAAGGCTGGAGATAGTGGTCTTTCTGCTGATCTAAGAGATATGGCAATTCAAGCACAACCTCCACCACAGTTTGGAAGGAAAACAAGTAGTGGGTCGCAACTCTCCTTTGATGGAAAGGAAGAATTATCTGTCAAAAAGCAGCTACAAATTAGAGATGAGCCTCAACGACAAATGACATCAACACACCTCGATCGTACATCTGATTTATTAAAAAACGAGAAGTCATTAACTTTGGACGACATTCCAAGAATTGTAGCCGCTGAGCAAGCTCGTGATCAAAGACCCAATGCTTTTAAGCATCAAAATAAGCTATATCAAAGAACAAGTTCCCATAAACTCAAGGGTAGTGGACACAGTCCTATACAAACTACCCCCAGTAGTGCCTTAGATCATATTTTGAACACTACCACTGCCCCTGGTAACGAGATTCCCACTGTTGGCAAGCAAAAATTTTATTCTGAGTTGACCAAACGGGAGCATTTCATTATGAGGCATATCGCCGTTGCGATTCTTTGCCAAATGAGTCATGACAAATTCAACAAGGATGAATTGATAACGATGATTCAGTTGAAGAAACCGCCGACGTTTTGGGAAAAGTTAAAATTTGGTGGCGGTGGTGCATCAAAGGACAAGGTCAATGCGGTGTTTGGAACAGAATTGAGCATATTAACTAAGAAATATGGAGTCGATTCAGACCTTGGTGTTGGACCTTCAAAGTTGAGAATCCCTATTGTTATCGATGACGTGATTAGCGCCTTGAAGCAAAAGGATATGTCAGTTGAAGGAATTTTCAGATTGAATGGTAATATTAAAAAACTTCGCGAGTTGACGGAACAAATCAACAAGAGTCCATATAAATCACCAGATTTCAGTGCTCATACTGCGGTTCAGCTTGCTGCGTTGATGAAGAAATGGTTGCGTGAGTTGCCCACGCCATTGCTAACATTCAACTACTATGATTTGTGGATTTCCTCACAAATAGAACCAACCCTCGAACTGAAAAAGAGGATCCTCCAGCTTACATATTGCTTACTACCTCGTGACCACCGGAATCTACTTGAGGTTTTGCTTTACTTTTTCAGTTGGGTGGCTTCATTTTCTGAAGTGGATAAAGATACTGGATCCAAAATGGATGCACACAATTTAGCCACTGTTCTAGCTCCAAATATTCTCATATCAAAACAATCACAAGGTCAAAATGATCAATCTGGGGATGCTTACTTTTTGGCTATTGAAGTTGTAAATCAATTGATCGAGCAACATGAGGAATTAAGTATTATACCACCGGAATTGATGAAAATTTTCAATGCTTGTGGGTTTGATGGATTAGAGAAGGATCTCACAACTAAAGAGATATTGAATCAAATTGAAGCAACTTTGAAAGAAGATGCAAAGTGATGTTATAGCTATAATGTACAAAATGTATTATATAAATGGGGGTGCAAAAACTTAGTGTCGCAAAATTCAGCGACAAGTCCATTTTCTCATTGTCTCATTTTACGATTTTTGTTTTTTTCTTTTTCTCTCTGTGCGTTCTCTTGCAAAATGACTACCCAACCCGATTTATCTTGACCATCATTTGATGAGAATACAACTACACCCGCTTATCCCGAATACAATTACACCATGTCAGCACTCACATCAGACTCACTAAAGCAAATAATCCAACAACGTCTAAATGCAGAACTCGTTCAAGTCGAAGACATGTCAGGAGGGTGTGGACAAGCATTTGCGGTTGTTATTGTATCATCGCTCTTTCAAGGCAAGAACAAATTAGCAAGACATAGGTTGGTCAATAGCCAGCTACGAGATGAAATTGCTTCAATCCATGCGTTTACGCAGAAAGGTTACACGCCTAGCGAATGGACCGAGCTTGGTGGAAAGATATAATAATAATAAGTGGACATAGCGTGATAGTTAGATTAGTCTTCAGAGGGTGTATACTGAGAAAAAGCAATGTAATTTAATGTATAAATTCTAAGTAATTTTAAAAAGGCTTCATGAATGTAGTAAGCCGTCGAGTCCAATCTCTATGTCGGTTTTTTGCAGTCTCTGTTGTATTACCCACACACAACCATTTAAATCAAATTCCTCTTGTAACCTCTCGTGTGCTTCTTCATAATTACCAACCACAGCACCAAAAGCACAGCAAATATAATAATGATCATAATCGGATACGCTTTTAGCCCGCCGTCACTAGAATCAGCCATTAAACCAATCAAGAATGGAATTCCAGCAGCACCCCCACCACCTAAAGCACAGATGAAGCCGATACCGACAGTTTGGAATTTTGCAGGTAAAATATTGACCAGTGCAACAATTGTAGTGGGGAATATAGGACCAACCATAGCTCCCGTCAAGAATACAATTATAAATAGAAGACCTACTTGTTGCGTGAACGATAGGAGCCAAAAGAGCACATACCCCAATAACGAACCGACAATGTATGCAAGATTTGCCATCAACTCAGTAGTGAAATAATGTGCCGTGACAAAGCCTAGAGCGCATCGACCAACTGTGAGTCCAAACCAAAAAGTGGTTGCAATGTGTGATGAAGCCTTGTATGTCCAGTTCTTAATTCTTAAAAGGTAGGTAACCAACCAAGCACCAAATGCAACCTCACCACCGACATAAATGAAAAGAATTCCCGCGAACCCCCATATGAGCGGCAGTTTCACAGCTTGGGCAAAAGTAGCTGAGTGTTCTTCATCCTCTTCGTCGTCCTCGTCAATTTCAAAATTTGTCTTGTTGATGTCATCGAGTTCAACTTCATTTGGATCTGCACCATCCTGTAGCTTGTTCTCTTTGGACTTTTGGTGCCTTAACTGCGCCATGTACTTGTACTTTTTTGGTGTTTCGAATCTAAATGTATATCCAACTAAAACGAGCACAGTTGCACCAAAGGAAGCTACCAAAAGATAATAAGTATTCCAATCCCACGGACTGCTAGGCTTCTCCAAGAGATATGTGATTAAACTAGGTGAAACCAAACTTCCGATACCATAACAACCATGCAAGATCCCCAACAATTGGTTCGAATCAACTAAATTACCCATCCATGCATTCAATGATGCATCCAAAGCGCCGAGACCCACTCCATTCGAAAAATAACAAATAAGAAAAATAAGAAAAGGTGGTTTAAACGATGCACTCAAATTTCCCAAACACATTGCCGAGGCACCCAATACCGCTACCCCTCTGATTCCCAACTTATCATGAGTCTGGTTGTTCACAAAGGCCATTGTCAAGTAGCCCAAGACGGAGCAAAAGAATATAAAACTAACGTGCAAGTCACTAAGATGATAATGCTCTTGTAGTTTGGGAATCAATGTTCCAACAGTTTGCTCATTTAATCCAAACAAGATGAAAACGAAGTAAGCGGAAACGATTTGAATTTGTAGTAGTCTCGAATGCCTCCAGTTGTTTGTGTCTATAGTGAGTATTTCCCCTTCAAACTCCACTTTTTGCAATGTTGTGAAGCTGGATGGATCAGATACTTCATTGTTGTCGGTGTTTTCGTTGATGAGCTCGGAGTAGCGCAGATTAGCTTCTACTGACATGAATGGAGACTTCTAGGCAATTTTCGAATAATTACTGAAGAAGTGTAGTGAGTGGCTGTATTCTTTGTCCGTCCTTGAATTTAAAGTGCAATTGGTTTTCTTTTCTTTCATTTTTTTTCATTTGCTTTCGGAATAACTTTCGCTAAATCAACCCCTTAGCAAATTTGCGACATTCTTACAAAATGTGGAGAAAGGATGCTTCCACAGTACATCTTTTCTTCTATTGGAAACGTTCTGTGCTCCCCCGGCATTGCTTGGCTGATCTTTGACCTAAAATTACACTGTTTGGAGCCACAATATCTTCAATAGGAAGATTAAACGTCCATAATTTGTACAGACCCGAGAAGGAGTAACTTGCAATGAGCACCATCACTTTAATGGGAGTACCCGGTGCTCACTCTTCTTATTTGGGGTGTCTCGGCCCAAACCTAAAAGTGTGTCAATCTGTTCCGAAGCTTCATTCGGTTAGTTATCGGTAAAACTTCGTTCCGAATCGGATGCAACTTTCTTTCAACAAAACAAAAAAAGCTTTCAAAATTTCGAAAAAAGTATAAGTTACCATCATGTAGCTATGAAACATGAAAATCGAATTTGAAAAGGTCACCACAAGGCCCAGACAATGCAGCTACAGGATACTAATCTATTCAAGCCTATAGTTATTGGAAATGATGTCCGATTGAGCCACAGGGTGGTGCACTTACCAACATCGAGGTCTCGATCCACAAATGATGGAGAAAATTTTCCAACCGATTTGATGGTCGATTACTACGATTCCAGAAGTAAGGTGAAGGCATCATTGACAATTTTTGAGTCAACCTTAGTCTCACCTAGAAGTGGGTTGATGCCATATAAATCAGGAGCATGGAGTTTCGAACAATGCAAAGCCCTAAAGCTAATAACTGATAAAGTTCACGCAAATGGATCCTTCATTTCGTGTCAAATATTTGCACCAGGACGCACATCAAATGTACACTTGCTAAAGAAGAAGGGGCTTCCTTTTGCTGCCCCTTCGCCCATATATCACTCCCCAGATCAGGCAAAAGCTGCAAGGAACTTGAACTACCCCTTGCAAGAGTTGACCGTTAAGCAAATACATCAGATTCAGCAAGACTTTGTAACAGCTGCATCGAATTGTTTGACGGTTGCTGGGTTTGATTTTGTTGAGCTCCACGGAACTTCGGGATTTTTGATTGAGCAATTTCTTTCCCCCGTTTCCAATATGCGGAATGATGAGTATGGTGGGTCAGTTGAAAATAGGTGCAGGTTTTTGATTGAGATTATCGAGATGTTTATCAAACACCCTAGTATAGGATGCACGAGATTTGGGGTGAGGTTAAGCGCTTGGTCAACCCATTTTGGAATGATTTACCCACATGATGAGTACCCCATTGATGAAACTTTTCCTCCTTTGCTTTATTGTCAACATGTGTTGTCTTATTTAGAGGAACTTAAACAATCTGGTAACGAGATCGCTTACGTTTCAATCCAGGAACCACGTGTGTCAGGATCGCTCGATCAAAATCCATTGGGTAGATCAAACTCCTCATTACTACTGAAATGGTCTGGTGTTATCATAAGAGCTGGTGGGTACGCCACAAATTATAAAGGAGATCCAAGCTGTATTGCCTCAAACAACTCCAACTTGTCCATTGTTGATGGTAAAATCCAGCATTACTCGTCATTAATTCAAGACGTCAATTCTGATGACCGAACAGTAATTGGATTTTCAAGACCGTTTACTTCCAACCCTGATCTCATCGAGAGACTTCGAACGAATAAGAAATTGGATTTGTATCATCGAGAGTATTTCTACACACACGAATTGGAAGGATATTTGACCTTTGGAGAATACGTTGATGATGAGCTCTACTCGAATACTTTGAAATTGTCACAAAGGGAGTTACACAGACAGGGAAAGTCACTCGCCATTAATGGCGCATGTAACAGTGAATTAAGTGTATAGACAATGCAAATCGCACAATCGAGGAAGGGAGGTTATCCCTTTTGAAGTAAAGTATAGAATGCATTATTTTGTGTGCATAATCTCTCAAGCGGGAGTTATTGTAGCTCTGGTACAGCAATCTACACGTGACCTCTTGCAGCGCGTTAAAGGTGATTTATCATTTTTTCTTGTTTTTACGCGACAAAGAGAATGTAAATAGAATACTCACAACTACTCTTCACACATTCGAGTTGTCTTTACAATATTGATTCATCGACCCCATTACTTTCGCAGTTCATGTATAGTGTTATAGGAAAGAAGATTGCCAAGATACGAAACAAAACACAACAGTGATATCGTATTGGGAAAAAAAAAATAGCAATGAGTGATATCTCCGATTCTGATGAAGAAGAGAGGAGATCACTCGATGTGTCACTAATATCGAGACAGATTCTTCAAAGAAAACTATCACACCTCCCGAATAGGAAACGACAAGCCTTAGAAAATGCTTTGGGGAGATTCAATACCTCAACTCCGCTCGATGTACTAGCTGAGGAAGATGAAGTTGTTGAAGATAGCGATAAGGAAGCCCTGATGGAAGTGGAGCACATACACAGCGGAACCAGCCCAAAACCTTTGGAAACCGTTCCTATACATTTTGAGAATGAAGAAAATGCAGGGCACCTACAGGCGTACATTAACTCCAAGTACCTGACTTTTGTGTCCGAAAGGAGTTTGAGAAAACGTAACTTTGCTAGTACGCATCCTTACTTATCAGATCAAGCATCCTATTTGGGACTAGCAGATGCACACGAGTTGAACTCTGTGTATGAAGAGAATGGCCAGAACCTTGAAGCTGTTGTGAAACTTTTAAATTACAACTATTTGAGGCTAAAGAGCAAATACCCTAAAGATGAAAAATTCAAGCAAAAAAGTTTTTACGCCATCATAGGGAAGCAATCAAAGGAGGCTCAACAAGAGGAACAACAAAAAGAGAGGGGGAGTGTAGGGTCAGGTTTCAATGGCGATGTCGAATTTACAAATGAGATGAATCCAAGTACCCCCACTTTAGACCAGCATTTAGAATCTTCCCAATTACTGGATGATGTGGCATATGATGTCAACAACTACGAGTCCGAGGCAGACATTGATTTAGATACTGAGCTGTACTCTAGTTCTGATGAAGAAAATGAGAAAGAAAATTTATATGTCAGGGTTGGTGGCCGATACAGAAAGGAAAAAAATGCTTTGAAGGGAATATTACCTGAATCTGCTAAGCACCTACCTATATACCAAGCAAAATTTTCACGGCTGGTTCAAAAAGCTAAACCCCAGCGTGCATTCAAAAGGGGAGTTGCCATCAAGAAAATAGGGAGCAGGAATCGCTCATTTCGGTTGCATGATGATTTCGAGGACACTTTTTTAAACGACGATGACGCTGAATACGTATCACCCGAAAATTATGTTACGAATGACTTGCTAGCGGAGCAACATGATTTATCGCAATCTCGTGAAACAACTTTGTTTCACGATTCGGACATATCAGCTAGCTCTACATCAGAGACGGAGTCAGACAGTGATCTAGATCTATTTTCATTCAACGACGATGAGCGTTATGCCTTACAGAATACGAACGATGTTTTGGGTGAAGCTCTTGAGAATGACGTAATCGACCGTATGCTCACATCCACTGCGCACTCAAGGCTGGGACGAATAAAATTAACGCCAAAGATCAAACCCGGAAGCAGAGGCTATCCGTATGACATTGGTAGACAAAACGGGACTCATGTGACAAGCAAGAATTCAGCTCGGAGGTCGATAACTCGTACTGCCAGAAGAAAGTCGAGTTTGGGTCATGCTAGAAAGCAGCATGATGAAAATATTACTTGGACTGCACGCTCTGGGTATAATACGATTGATAACTTCGCGTCATCAGTTGACGAGAGATCCAGTATGAATGTAGCGGAACATTCACTAGGGGATGTGGCTGAAAACGAGAGAGCGCCTACTGCTCGTGTTGCTTCGTTTCAAAGACAAGCTAAACCCAAGTCCTTCACTAAAGCACTATTCACAGGAACTCGTAAGCTTATTAAAAAGAAAGAGAAAAACTGCGTTGCCAATCAAGGATTGATCGAAAGCTATTTCGGACCGTCAACTATAGGATCTAGAAGCCGCGGTGATCGAGCACCACTTTTAGCATCTGTTGACATTGAGGCTGAAAGTCGTGAACAAGGATTTTATCAGTTACGAAAGCGACCAAAAGTTTTCAATCATTATTCCAATGATCAATTGCAGTTGTCTCATGAACCTACGTTTGCTCCAGGATGTTTACTCAATGATATTGAATTGATGAAACTCGGTAATACCGGGGACGGTAAAACATTCCATCGTTTTGAAGATCCAATTTCAGTTGTGTTCGAAGAGAAGCATTTCCAATTGTCCTTGCTTGACATTGATGGTTCAAGGGAGCTGGCAGACCAGTTGTGCTTGCTTTTGAATTCAGAGATTGTTCGGGGTACAATTCGTAAACGGGACTTTTACCACTGTGTTGGGGCATTGATAGCTTGGACCTTGATTCTCCAACGCTCTCCTTCGGAGTCAGATTGGAGTTGGGTCAATACAATGGTTGCTTCGCTTCGGGACAGTTCAGTGATGAAACAAAGTGACAAATTCTTTTGCCTTCCATACATGGTTTTACTTCAGTACAGTATGCTGATTATGGGTCTTATAAATGAAGGAGTCAGTAGAAGGCAAAATATGGCTGTTTATGGAGTTTCGTACTGGTCTTGGTTTTTTTCCATGGCAGAAAGTGTTCAATTTGAGATGTTGGATTTTCGTGGAGGTTCTGCAAACAAGCAAGCGGAGTCATTTTATGTCATGTGCAGGTTGTTAGAGTTGCAAGGGGTTTGGTGGTCCTCGATTTGCATGTCTGTGCAAAGTTATAATAGATACAACTTTTATGACCTTTTAGAAAGCGTCTTTTACCTTTGTTGTATAACGAGAAAACAGGCCACATGGGAACCATTGCAATTGGTTTTTCAAAAGTTTAACGACACTACTGATTTAGGACTATACTATCGGTACATTGAGATTGTCTTCAGCATGAACCGTATGAGGAATTGGAAAATCGATGATAAATTGATTCTACAGGTGTATGGAAACATAACATCACGAAGGTTTGCCAATTTTCCAGATGAGGACTATTTTCTCTGTGTGCTTTCGCAAGTCAGGTCACGATTTGATATACCAGGAGATTCGTTCTTTAATAGGTTTTTGCAATTACTATTTTGGCATATTTCATCACTAACAGATGGTTCCCAAGTAAAGCGACTTGTAACGAAGTTGCTATCATTCAACACAACACAATACTCAAACTCAAAAGAGCAGCGGGCCATGTTTTGCAATAAATTTAACTTGTTGATCTTGTTGAGTCTGATTTCTAAGACCAATTTGAGGACACAAGTGGAGATTCTCATATCATCCCTCAATGACATTACCGACTTAAGCTTTCTCAACCAAGCAGTGGAAGGAATTAGCGTTGTGTTTGAAATCGCCTTGTCTAAAGGGGCTAGACTTCCAACAGAGGGTGTGGATATAATGACAAGCAAGTTAGCATCGATGGCGTTTTCCACTCCCGGGGTTTTGAAATTGTGGAAAAAGTTTCTACGCTTTTTGAGATCCCGAATTGAAAAGTCACAAGTAGAGCCACCGAGTTTGATTCAGATGTTATTACTAATCAAGCAAATGAAAGTGGAGTTGCCAATAAAACTCAATATAGATATTGCCGGAATCGGTATGTCTATTGGTGAGCAGCTCCTTGCACTCAAAGGAAAGCTAAGGAATCCCTTGGTGATGAAAAGTCTCAACACCGTGAAAGAGAAATCACTTGACACTGCCAGTTCGTATATGCACAGGCTAGCGAATGGCAATGAGTTTTCAGAGATGAGTGATAAATTGATTTGTGATTGTATCACAATCTGGATTTTGGTGTCTCACCTTTTGGACGAGAACGGGGATAAACTAGTGCTACAAACATATCCATTTATAGGGAACGAACTGGTGCGAGGTCGTTATGTTTTCCACTTTTATATGGAAGTGTCGAGGTTTTACAATTTGAATAATTGCAAGCAATCTGTTGTTGTCAATGTCATTCAAGGATTGGCCTCTTTTAAGACACCTTTACGACTTTTTGAATTTATTGATCGCTTGAGCGGTTTAGGATGGGTGTTATTTTCCTTCCATAGGTTGAGAAATGTGCCTGATAATGACTTGATCAGCACTAAATTCGGTATCTTGAACAACATGCTCAATCGCTCGAGTACTTGTGACTCGCCGAGTGAATTGAATATGATGGTTTATGAGGTGCTAAAGAGTATCAAGAGGGAAAGTAACAATTGCAGTAATGCTGCATATAAGGACTCTTGTATTACCTTGTTCAAAGAAATGACCTTTTATACCCTTGATAATAGAAATGGGGCCCTTTTAACTGAAATAAGATCATTGTTGGGTGTCGAAGCAGAGGTGGTGAACAATGCGCATCAGCTACACCACGATTTTAATGATGGTCTTGAGCTAGACGACGAGTTTAATCTGGGTGAGCATGAACCCCATGTTCTCGCCAGCATGGAAGAATGTAATTCCAGATTGCGTGGTTTGATGGAAATGGAAGACAAGAGCGAAGTCGGAAAGTGGAAAAGTATTTACAAAATTTTGTTTAAGTACAACCTGGCTATTTTTCGACATCGGTCCCAGTTTTCGACCAAGACTTTCATGGAGGTATTCAATATTTTCAAGAATGCATTGGATGACGAAAGTACTTTTGGGGAGGCAGAAGAGTACAAGGTTCGTGCATTTTCCCAAATTTGTGCCATATTGGGTTCGACTCGGCATGTTTTGTTTGAGGGTTATTGGGTGCCTTCAGATTTAGAGTTTATGTTCAAGGAGTTTGAACAGAAATTAAGAAAGGCTTTCCCTTTTGTGGCTACATCGATTCCATCAGAGAGTAGTGTTGACGGTGGAAAGCTTGACCCAGAACAGGAGCTTATTCAAGTGTTTCGCCAAACATTCTCCGGCTACACAACTACAACTGACGAAGTATATACCAAATTTGATCTTGAATTTTAAAAATACATATACAATTATTGAAGTCCTCTTTGGCTCCTGATTAATGAAATTTCTGATTCTAGTTTGTCTTTGGCCTTTTTCACATCCAACAAAGTCACCACAGTCCTCAAGAGTTCATCGTACTTTGCCATTGTCTTCCTCGTGGGCATTATTGGCTTGACGGCACTTCCACCTGCAGTAGGAATGTCTAGCTCTTGCATAAGTGCTGCGGCCATTTTCAAAACAGATTGCTTCTGTTGCAATCCCAGCAACCTCTGCTGAGATCTCAAGGTGACACCAGGGGTCAACTTTTCAGTACCATGATAATACAATCCATACGCTTCCTCCTCTTTTTGTGTGAGCCGTTTCAATAGTAATTGGTGGATAGCATTTGCATCTTGTTTGATTGCTGAACTTGTGTGATAGTTTTGTTTCAATAAGCTAGAAAGATACTGCTGTAGTTGAGTTTGAAAGCCACGATCCCGTTTGTAAGATGATGATGCAGCCAAAGGTATTGGTGGTGGTATAGGATCCTGTGCAACTAGCTTCTGTTGCTGTTGCTTCTTCTTCTGGTGTTTATCGTATGCCAAAAGATTGCTGTACAAGTTGGCAATGCCTTGTGATGACTGAAATTGAGCAACGTTTTGGGTAGATTGCGGAGAGTCTAAAAGTCCCAACAAGTTGGATCTCTCCATAAGCATCTTTTTTGCTGCCAATTCGAACCTTCTAGCTTCGATGACTAGTGACTCCTCTTCTGCAATTTCTGCAGGGGTCCTGAGAAGAAGATTTTCGAGATACTGCTTCCTTTCAATCTCTTTCTCTTTGGAGTATGACCTGATAGAATCTATGAGACTCTGGTTTTTTATTTCTTGTCGAGAAAGAATCTTCTCGCAAACATTGTAAAAATGCTCCTTAAGATCCTCTGTTGAAAAACCTCCGCTTGGAAATCTATCCTGTATAATTGGCCACTTTAATTCAAATGATTTGCAAAGATCAAATAAAGTTCGAGTTTCTTGGTAACTCCACTCTTTGAAATGAGACGATTCGTTGATGTCTTCATGCTCCTTGTCTTTCAAATCTCCCTCTGCTGATGTATTGACAATCGTCCCATTCTCTGCTTTATCATGTGATGTTTTCTCCTCTTTCTTGTCCTTTGTAGTGTCGTTTTCTTTTGATGTGATGTGCTCGTGTTCGTTATTTTTTGGTTGGTTCTTATTGTTGTCGGTACTCAGTTTTTCTTGTCGACTTTTCTCTTCAGCCTTACTTTGCTTCTCATCCACGAGGTCCTTCCAAATCTCTGTGTAAGTCTCTTCGTCCACCAATTCAGGAATATCTATATCCACGTTGAATCTTTCAAAATAGTACGGCTTCAGGGACTCCTCCACCAGCGCATGTAAATTTTCGGATCCTTTCACCCAATGCTTCAACTCGATCCCATCTGTTTTTGCCTTGAAAATCAATCTTGTCCACGGACTTGGTCTAAACCCTTTTCGATCCTTGGTATTTTGGGTTGGCGTTAGGCCAAGTGAAGGCGTGTTAGGACCCACAAGATTGTACAACTCTCTTGCCATTCCCGTGAGTGGTTTCAGTTGACTGCCGTTGCCTGCGGCACCCTCTGACACTGCTGGGGACAATTTCTGCTTTTTGCGAGCTGGAAGTTCATCTCGTTGAATTTCGAGAACATCTAGTACGTCGTTGGCTGACATGAGGGCTCTGACTACCTTTTAGGAATAGAAGTCGTGTATTTTTTTTTGTTCTTCTATAGATTTTGTTGATTCTTAAAGTGGCGCTACCGAAACATCACTTTCATCTCTATGCTATATAATGATATACGTTTCTGTCATTCGCATCTCTCTCCAAATACTCCTTGTCAATAAGATCCTCGATCTGCTGCTTAATCAGGACCACCAGTGGTTGAAACCTATTGCTCAACTGTTTGACTAAACCCTCAATCAACTCGTTATGCTTGACAGTTCTTCTAGATTTCAATATCCTCACTATGGCGGCATTGATTTCAATCCTTCTCCCTTCTGAAATGTTTGCATTTACAGCGTCAGTTTCTTCTTGTTCTTTTGATTTTTTGTTCTTACCGCTTGCAGTTGAGGATGCTAGGGAAACAGTTGGGACCTTGACTTTGACGGTAGGTGACTTAAATTTATCATTCAAGCGGAAAACATCGTCCTCTTTGATATCTTTGCTCATTGGTATTTTGATCAACAATCGCAGCTTCGGCGCAACAGCTATTGACTGCAAGTGTCGCTTAAGTTCTAGACTGGGTATACCTGTTAATTCGACAATATCACGGTAAGAATACTCCTTTGTCTCTTCAAATGCCAGGTTAGGTTCTCCATCCAAAGACAGGCCTGGTGCGAATAGTAGCATGATTATTGCTGAGTACACTGACAAATTAATTTCGTATGTTTTCGATGGATAAGTGATTTTCAAATCAATAGATCCAAACTTGGGTGACCAATAGAGTGACTTATTATCGTTCTTTTTTCCTGAGAGCCAAAACTCTTCAAACTCACGTATTGTTTCCCTCAATTGTCTTGGCCATTTGAAAGCAAACTCCTCGCCATCTGGTTTGCTACTTTTGTAATCTTTTGTTAATGAATTTGGCCAAACTGAAACGTTACAAATCTTCAAGTCTAGTTCAATCAAAGACAGCAGCTGTTCAACCTTTGACAAATGATTTTTCCAGTCCCGAGTGGTGTCTCGCGAAATCTTAATATCCTTGTTCATTTTTATAACTTTATCCAAAGACGAAGACCCCAATTCTTCGCACAATTTGGAAAGAAGCATTTCTTCGATATCGCCACTCTTCAGAGCTCCAATAGTTGAACCCTTTGCATTTAAAAACCTTTTGGCGAAATGGTTTGCGTAGTAAGCCTCAAAAGCGTCCTTGTCTTTAATGAATCGAAGTAACTGCACAGATTTGTTCATAAGTATTTCAGTTTGATCACCGGATTGAGTTGACAACTCCTTCCCTGTTGAGCCTTTGCTTAATTGCTTTATATGGTAATCCATGTAGATTGATAGTAGATCGGGAGCATTAATTGAGGTTGCTGAATTTTTTCCTTTTGTCCCGTTGATGAAATCTCTCATTGCATAGGTTAAAGTCTGTTCAACGACAAGATTTTGATCAAATGACTCTTGCCAAATTTCGAGCATGGACGATCTATATTGTAGAACCGCATCCACCCATTTGATCGCAAATGTCGTTTGGGACGAAGAACCTCCCTTCTTTTCAGGTCCTGCGACCTCCACCGTTGAGCGAATAATATCCGGAATCGAACTTCCTTGAGCGACAATTGCTTCCTTCAATCTAAGCCTCAAAAGCTGATACTCATCATCAATTCTACCTATAAGCTGATATAGTATTTTCAACTCAGTTCGGTGATTAGAATCTTGAAAACCGGAATCCCTGGTGATATTTGCCATCACTGGTTGAAGCCAATAATCAAGTCCTTCTTGTTGCAGTTGTATCACTTTGTCTATCTTGTCTTTTATGAAAACACTGTCCATCAAGGCAGTTAACTTTGCATGTGTAGTCTGAGGTAATAAAAACTTGATACGTTTCTCCTCTTCATTGATGAATTGGAACGTTGCATGCAAATATTTGGAGCCCAGGTTGAATGCAATGAAATCTTTAGATAAGTTCAGAAAAAAGTCGTTTGAGTTTTGCAAAAGTAATGGCTCAAACACGGTTTGGTAGTAATTGTCACCATACTGTATCTCAGATGACAAATTACTCTCTGTCAACAGTTCCATCATGTTTATGATCTTAGTGATGTACATACTCGATGTAACCACAATTCCCGTTCTGCTTTTGCTAATTTCATCAAGCACAATGTGTATCATTCGAGAACCGATTTCGTTGTCATTGTACAGCACCACATACTCTTTGAATAATTGAATCCCCAAGTCATAAATCAAAAGCTTCTTGTGCTCCTTTACATACACACGATTAAGATACATCAACACATCACTAATGAACTTCATGCTTTGCAAATGCTCGTCCCATTCTTGAGTTAGCAAACGCATAAATTGCTCGGGACTGGACCTAAGGCTCGCTAAACGAGATCTTTGTTCTAGCAAATGTTGCTTTACTGTATCGGCGACATTGTCATATAACTGGCCGCCAAATTTCCTCAACACCAAAACATATGCTTTACGATATAGTTGTTCGTAGGATAAACTTGACACATTCTTGCTTTGGATTTGAGTAATTGCATTCTGCAAAATCGACCAATTTTTGGCGAAATCGTCGGCAGGATCAGTAATAGGATCTTCGGAAGAGGTTGAGGAGCTGATCAACGACTTCCTCGGTGGTCTTATTTTTGATCTTCTTCCTCCTGCTGGGATCATTTGTTTCTGTTGCGTGGGTGGCGCTGGGCTCTCGATGTAATTTGAAAAGTTAATGGCAGACGTTGAGCTAGCGCGACCTCATCAATAAAGACGAAGTCTCACAAAAGCGGAAATTGTGAAAACCCATAAAAATTGTCACCTTTAGAAGAGACACATTATGATTTTATAATAACAATATACCATTATTTTTGAGTAGGACTTACGCTTATTACAAGTGTAAATAGCGCTCAGAGTGGAAGAAGTTGGGCAGAAGTCGTATAAGTGAGCACTTTAAACTTTGATCGCTTTCCTGTTGGACTGGCTCCACTAGAAAACTCTCCAATACTGTAGCCAGAGATATGGACTACGTGGCATATTATATTTTCCTAAGCTTGAATGTGAGAGCATCCCCCTCTCTATGCTTTTAGCGACACTTCAATAGTGTTACAAACCTTTGTTCAACGTAATCTACTTTCTGGATTTCCTAATATTTCTAAAAACCCTGAGCTGTTTGAAAAACCATTGCATGATATACTCAACCAACCACAAGGGGTAGTATCTGCTAATAAAATGTAACGTGTATCCACTGCTTCCCGCATACAAGTTGAATTTGTTCAGTCTCTTCAACACTTTTCGAGCCACATCTCTAGCATACAGCTCTGCGCTGACCCCGTTTCGCACACTCATCTCCTTTGCTGCCATTCCACTCTCAATTGCTCCGTCGACATTGTACAATGAGTTTCCAAATTGCTTTTCAGCTTCTGCAACTGTCTCCTCAGCTCCAATTTGCGTATTTACCCCTCCTGTTATTACACTGTGGACTTTAACACCAAATGGTGCCATTTCTCCGTGTAATGTTTGAGCGTATGCATCAATAGCTGCTTTTGTTGCACTGTATATACTAATCCAAGCAAGAGGAACTCTAGCTGCCACAGAACTAGTAAAGATTATTGATCCTTTTGCATTGATGACAAATGGGGCAAGTTGTTTCGTGACATTGATATGACCAATGACGTTGACTTGGAAGATCTTGTTCACTTTTGCCTCATCCATCTCTGCTGCAGGACCACCAATTGCTATACCGGCATTGTTGTACAAAATGTCCACATAACCGCCGGTTTCCTTAAGGACAATATCTTTTAACCTCTTTAGATCGTCAAGGTTTGTGATATCACACGGAACCGAGATAACTCCATACTCTTTGACAAGCGGGTCTTGCAAATGCAATACTGATTGTGGGGAAGCACCGATAACCTTGTAGCCTCTTTTACTAAACACCGTTGCTAATGCGTATCCTATACCAGATGAAGCACCAGTGATGACTGCGTATTTTTGACTAGAATTTCTTGGTTTCAAATGACTCATAGCAGTAGGTATTGGAAGATATAACAGTTAATATACACCATTTGTTTGAAGAATTTGCTAGTCTTTATATGAGCGGTTTTTATCACAAGACAAATCTAGATTGTGCCACAAAAAAATGTTGCGAAGAAAATATTCTGCGGGGTGTTAAGGGGAAGTGGCAAGTAAAGCTCCACCATTTAGTTCAACTCCACCCTACACTGTCAAATGACAGGCTTTGAATGGGAGCGGAATTAATTCGAGGCGTATCTCTGGTAAAAGCATAACAAAAGTTTTATTACAACAAAAGAACGCAACACTCGGCTGCTTAATTCTTTATAGAACAAGGGCAGTACGTAATATCTTTCTATGGAGTAAACACCTAGAATAATTAAGTAAGGTAGGGGAGATAAAAGACAAAGACTTGCATTAGTTGTAAAACCCACACGTTGTTTCCCCTCAAGCACCTTTCAGGACCAGTTTTCTTATATTTCTAAACACCCTAAGCTGTTTGAAGTACCATTGCATGATATACTCTACCGACCACAAAGGATAGTATCTTCCTATAAAATTCAAAGTGTAGCCATTACCTCCCCCATACAAATTGAATTTGTTTGGTCTACCCAATATTTTCTGAACGACGTCTCTAGCGTAGAGCCCCGCATTCATTCCATCCTTCTCAGTCATCTCCTTTGTGGCAATAATACTTTCAGAAAGACCATCAACATTGTACAATGAGTTTTGAAGCAGCTTCTCAACTTCTGCGGGTGACTCTTTGGCACCAATCCCGGTGTTGACACCTCCTGTAATTATGTTGTATACTTTCACTCCAAATGGTTCCATCTCCCCGTGTAAAGTACGAGCATACGCATCAATGGCTGCCTTTGTGGCGCTATAAACACTCGACCATGCGAGCGGCAAGTTGGCAGATACAGAACCGGTGAAAACGATTATCCCCTTTGCGTTTACCACGAACGGAGCAAGATGTTTGGTGACATTGATTTGTCCAATTACATTTGCTTGAAACATCATGTCCACTTTGGTTTCATCCATCTCGGCCGCGGGACCTCCGATAGCAATTCCAGCATTGTTGTATAAGATATCTAAGTAGCCCCCAGTCTCTTTGAACACAACATCTTCCAACCTCTTGATGTCATCAAGTTTGGTGATGTCACATGGGACCGAAATAACCCCATGTTTTGCAACAAGAGGACTTTGTGAGTCCATCACTGTCCGTGAAGCACCAATGACCTTGTAACCTTCTGCGCTGAAAACCTTGGCAAGTTCATATCCTATACCTGCTGAAGCGCCGGTGATGAGCACATACTTTTGATCTGTATTTTTCCGTTCGGATTCACTCATTTTGGAGCTTTGTTCGTTAAAAGAAGGCACTTTATGAAAAGCAGATTTGAAGAGACAAGTTGTGGAAGCTATCTTCACATTGACAATTTGCCACTTTTATATATAACTTCGATAACGAGAATTCGTCAAAAGTGTGGGGCATTTGGAGTCAAAACAGAAAACCAGGTGCGGATATATATTTGCAATTCCGTCGAAAAGGCACATTGGACAAGCCGATTCACGAATTGTAAGTTAGTTGTTTGAAAAGGGTGATTGCATTAATATGAGAGCACAACTAAACTTATTGATATTGAAACTTATGAATAGAAAGACATAGCAAGCATACCAACGTATTCAAAGGGGACTATACATCATTCATACATAAGCACAAACCACGAAATCAATTTTGCTCCCTAACTGCATTCCTGATGTTTCTAAATGCCTTGAGCTGTTTGAACGTCTTTTGCATCAAATATTCAACTAACCACAATGGAAAGTACCTCCCCATGACGTGCAATGTATACCCTCTGGAACCTCCGTATAAGTTGAATTTGTTCAGTCTCTTTAACACCTTTTTGGAGATATCGTTGGCGTATGAATCAGGACTAATTCCTCTCTTCAAGCTCATCCCTTTCGTTGCTTTTGTACTCTCTAAAATGCCATCAACATTATACAAAGAGTGTTGGAACCGTTTCTCGGTTTCTGCAAGTGGCTCCAGGGCGCCAATTTGCGTATTTACCCCTCCTGTTATTACACTGTGGACTTTAACACCAAATGGTGCCATTTCTCCGTGTAATGTTTGAGCGTATGCATCAATAGCTGCTTTTGTTGCACTGTATATACTAATCCAAGCAAGAGGAACTCTAGCTGCCACAGAACTAGTAAAGATTATTGATCCTTTTGCATTGATGACAAATGGGGCAAGTTGTTTCGTGACATTGATATGACCAATGACGTTGACTTGGAAGATCTTGTTCACTTTTGCCTCATCCATCTCTGCTGCAGGACCACCAATTGCTATACCGGCATTGTTGTACAAAATGTCCACATAACCGCCGGTTTCCTTAAGGACAATATCTTTTAACCTCTTTAGATCGTCAAGGTTTGTGATATCACACGGAACCGAGATAACTCCATACTCTTTGACAAGCGGGTCTTGCAAATGCAATACTGATTGTGGGGAAGCACCGATAACCTTGTAGCCTCTTTTACTAAACACCGTTGCTAATGCGTATCCTATACCAGATGAAGCACCAGTGATGACTGCATACTTTGGTCTTGATTGTGTTTTGGAATAACTCATGATACCACAAGCTTCTCGAGAAGAATTCAGTTAATTTAGGACTATGGACGACTCCTTACATTTATACTTTGTCATTTGTGGGTGATGGGGCTCAAAGGGGGGGGGCTGCCCCGGTAAGATTCTTATAGATGAGGAGAAAACCTTATTCCCTATCTCCGATATCATTGCACGTGAACTTTTTTAAAACGCATAATCTCCGAGAATATGCAACCAGCACGATCTTCGCTCCTTATGCCTACTCTTATCAAAGGAGAAATAAGGGACAATTGTTTGAACATGACGTCACTATTGATGATAGACGGATACCTCCAATCCTCAAGTTCGATGCCATCCACAAACAAAAAACTCACGAACTTCGAATATAGCTGAAAAATTCAAACATAGAGTCGTCAAAGTGATCATTTTTCTTTCAGAGGCCAGAGGGACCCACAAATGTTTGTTCATAAGCCTCCTATATCACCAGCCGTGTTTGCTAGTCCCGCCCTGTGTGTTTCCCTGCAAAAAAAGGTGCAAATTTAGAGCTTATGATTAGTGAGAATATCATTGGCCCAGCCAAAGGAAAAAAGAATTAGAGAAGCGGTGCGGCCGAAACCGCTCCTGTTCCGGTCCGTAATGCAGATGACGCATTTTGGTGAAAAAATGAAAAAGAAAAAAAATTGAGCCATGTATTTATACCATTCAATTGAACGAAATCTTTGAAATATTCACACTAAAGTCACTCTCACCAATTTAATCATGGCTCCAAAAACATTATATGACAAAGTATTCGAGGACCACATTGTCTACAAAGACGAGTCCAACTCTTATTTATTGTACATCGATAGACACTTGGTGCACGAGGTTACATCGCCACAAGCTTTTGAAGGGTTGAGAAATGCCAACAGATCAGTGAGAAGAACCGATTGTACATTGGCTACAGTGGATCACAATATCCCCACAACTCCAAGAATCAATTTCAAAGATGTTGATTCATTTATTAAGCAAAGTGACTCTAAGTTACAAGTCAAGACTTTAGAACAAAATGTAAAGGATTTTGATGTCAAGTATTTTGGAATGAGTGATAGCAGACAAGGTATCGTCCATATTGTCGGTCCAGAACAAGGATTCACTTTACCTGGAACCACTGTTGTTTGTGGTGACTCACACACATCTACCCATGGTGCTTTTGGTTCTTTGGCTTTTGGTATTGGTACTTCAGAGGTTGAGCATGTTCTTGCAACGCAAACTATCATTCAAACAAAGTCCAAAAATATGAGAATTTTTGTTGATGGATCTTTGAGTGAAGGTATCACTTCCAAGGATTTGATTTTGCATGTTATTGGTGTAATTGGTACTGCTGGTGGTACTGGGTGCGTTATTGAGTTTGCGGGTAAGGCTATTGAAGAGTTATCCATGGAAGCAAGGATGTCGATATGTAATATGGCAATTGAGGCTGGTGCCAGAGCAGGTATGATCAAGCCCGATGAAACGACTTTCAAATATATCAAAGGAAGACCATTGGCACCAAAAGGCGAGCAGTGGGACAAAGCTGTAAATTACTGGAAAACATTGCATTCAGATGCGGGTGCAAAATTTGATTACGATATCAAGATTGCTGCTAAGGATATTGTTCCAACCATCACTTGGGGTAATTCACCACAAGATGCATTGCCAATAACCGCCAAAGTACCTGATCCAGCTGAAGTTGATGATCCCATCAAGAAAGAGGGTATGATTAGAGCATTGAAATATCAAGGGTTGACCCCGAACACCCCATTAAAGGAAATCAAAATTGACAAAGCTTTCATTGGTTCGTGTACAAACTCGAGAATTGAAGATTTGAGAGCTGCAGCTAAGGTTGCAAAAGGCCACAAGAAAGCTGACAATGTTAAAGAAGTTTTAGTGGTGCCAGGTTCCGGTCTTATCAAGAGACAAGCTGAAAAAGAGGGTCTTGATAAGATTTTCGAAGCTGCCGGTTTTACATGGAGAGAAGCAGGTTGTTCCATGTGTTTGGGGATGAATCCTGATATATTGAGTCCAGAAGAAAGATGTGCCTCTACATCAAATAGAAACTTTGAAGGTCGTCAAGGAGCTAGATCAAGAACTCATTTGATGTCGCCAGCAATGGCTGCTGCCGCTGCTATAAAGGGTCATTTTACCGATATCAGGGAATTTGAACACATACACTCAGATGAGCCGGAAGTAGCGATTGAACTGGGCGAGGAAGACCAAGAATTGCAAGATGCTGTGTATGAGCATGAAAAGGTACCAATGGATGTATCGCAGGCTGTTGAAGATGATAGACTTAAGGATATACCGGAACCAACTCAGCCAAAACCTAAACCTACTTCGGACTCTGCCGGTGGTCTAGATAAGTTTACAGTCTTGACCGGCATCGCAGCCCCATTGTTTAAAGCTAATGTTGATACCGATGCCATTATTCCAAAACAATTTTTGAAAACCATCAAAAGAACTGGATTAAAAGATGGGTTGTTTTACGAGGCCAGATTTGTCAAGGAGAATGGTAAAGATGTTGAAACCGATTTCGTTTTGAATAGAGAACCATACAGAAAAGCTGAAATTTTGGTTGTCACTGGTGACAATTTTGGATGTGGTTCATCTAGAGAACATGCGCCATGGGCTTTAAAAGATTTTGGTATCAAGTCAATAATAGCTCCATCATTTGGTGATATTTTTTACAACAATTCCTTCAAAAACTTTTTACTTCCAATTAGATTACCTCAGGATGTTATTGAGTCAAAGCTTATACCAGTTATTGAAGGTGGACACAAATTGACGATTGATTTGCCAAACCAGCAGATAAGAGATGGTGAGACTGATGACGTCTTGGTTGAACATTTTGAGGTTGAAGAGTTTAGAAAACATTGTTTGCTTAATGGATTGGACGATATTGGATTGACATTACAAAAAGAGGAGTACATCCAAGCTTTTGAGGAAAAAAGAAGAGACAAGTTCTCATTTTTGGAGGGTGGATCAAAGTTGATCACCCCAGTAAGAGGTGCCAAGAAGAGCAAATATGGGTTGAAAACTCAAGAATGGTAAAGAACTCATGAATTGTTTATATTATACATATATATGTCTAACTCTATTTATTGAAGGAAGAATTTCTAAATTTGAATTCTAGTCTGCTCGTTCCGACATTACTTCTTTAACAGGCTCTGAATCTCCATAAAGATTATGCTGTTGAATGTACCTAATAACCGAATTGGGCAATAAGTACTGTACTGACATTCCTCTCCTGATAAATAATCGTATCTTTGTCGAGGAGATATCATTGTAAATCAATTGCTTAATCACCAAAATGTTTTTCCTATGTTCATACATGATATCATGACTGAGAAGGAAGCTTCTTACATCAGATCCCGTCCGCTCCACAATCAAACATCCATATTTTCCAAGAATGTGATGTAGATCTTGATCAGCCCACACATCTGGTTCTCCCATGGACTCGATCAAGTCACCTCCTGCTAATAGCATAATCTTGACCCCTCTTCTCTTGCCCGACTTTGTCATGATTCCTCCTCGTTTGATATTGATCTCTTCATTAAAATGGTCCAAGACTAATGCGGTTCTGGTATATTTTGGTTGCAATGATTCCCAAGCATCAACCATAAGCCATGACGAGGTACGTTCACAAGCCAATTCACACATCCTAACTCTATGATGCGCTGGAGCTAATCCTTGCTTCTTGTAGTTTGAAGATACAGGACTGTAATACCCACCAATGACTTCAAATCTAGTTTGTTCAATCACAGCATCTAATGCCATTTCAAACATTCTCAAGTGTAAATAAGTTATGGGTGAGTAGCTTCCGCAAGCAACAATGACCAAGGGGGACTTTGATTCATCTGTTAATGTAGTAGCCAATCTATGCGTAGGAAAATTGTAGTCGGACAACTCAGTAGCCTGTCGTTGTATTCCATGGGGCACTTCTTCCAAATCAGCAATTTGTGAAGAACGTACCTGTATCGATGGTGGAAGAATTTCTTTGTGTGGTTTTTCCTCTGGCTCAGCGATATCAACAATGATTTCTTCTTCGTCTGATGATGAGTTTGTCAACTCAGTATGCTTACGAGGAATTTTGGAATGGTACCGTGACTCAGATTCACCACCACTTTCGTACGATCTGCCTCGAATAACTGCTGGTTTCAATGAAGAAGCAGGGTGTGGCGCTGGATCATCCAAAGCTTCGCCCAAATCTTCCATTACAAATGGTTGGATTGGAATATTCTGCGGTATAGCATGCAGCGGAGCTGTTGGCTCGATATTCTTGTTCTTTGACGGGGGCATGAAATTTGGGTCGTTTGTGGGGTCCATTGCGGATTAAATAAGAAAAAAAAATTTCTAGGACTTGCAGTGGTAATGGGAGGGAGTGGTTTCAGTGTCTAATTGTGCTGGTGTTTTTCTTCTGCTCGAGGAGATTCCACTGTACTTATACTTCGTAAAATAAAACGTTTGAGGTACCAGTTTGAATTGGATTATTCTAGATCTTGTGTCAAAGATATGTTGCGTACAGGTTACTTTTGTACGGAACACAGAGAATTCTTTTTCTATTTCCGAGATAATTTTTTTTTCCTCTGTTGTTGTGTTGTGTTTGCTCACGAGATAACAGTTTATAGAGCCATTGAGCGTGCCGTATGCGCATAAAAATTAGTCATTGATTTTGGGTGTGCGAAATGTGAGGGGCAGAGGATTTACGTAAATACGAGTTAGGTGGTAAAAATCATAGAAGAGGGAGGAATTGTGGTTGCTAGAACAGTAGCGGACAGTGACCCAGGCTGATCCAACGCAATCATTATGGAATACAACTACTTTCAACCCATCTTGGTACAGCCCTCTGGTGCTTAATACTTTGTTCTGTATTGTGGCTCGCTCGGTGTGGTAAAAAAAAATAAAAAAAAAGCTTCTTTTTCTCCTTACAAAATATCTCAAAGAGCTGATCCATCTCAGAATTAAAACACCTCAAACACAATGTCTAATGGCACGAGAATTAGACCGGCAAAGAGGTTGATGAATGCCGCAAGTGGATGTGCAAAATATGGTGCAGAGTATGGTAATTGTGTACTACTAAAATATCAAACAATAAAAAAGGGTGATTGTGAACAGGAGTTTGAGAGATTTAAAAGCTGTGTTGCTGAAAGAATGACAAAGAAGTAGACATGATTCGATTACAATGGTGAAGAGTTGTCATATGCATTGTTGCTAGCGGTTATTGAGTTTCAAATGGTGCAACATAGCGTTTAACGTTGCTCCCATTTCGTAGCCAACGAAGCAGACACTCTTAGAGACATTCCCGAGCAGCGGACCCCCGTCCTTATTGAGCGTGATGTCCTGCCCTATGTCACACGCTGATTATATAGCTCCAATACATTCTTGTAATCTCGCACATTAATATCCATTAATCACGTGTAGAAATCTACTCCACAAAGCAATGAAAGAAAAAAAAAAAAAATTAATTGGTGAACACACTCGATATCAACTCCCTGAATCAAGCACCGATTGTCTTTGACTCACCTGCACCAGCTAAGGTCATGGTAAACATATCACGATTAGCCGGCTACAATAAGCAGGATGTGAAAAATATCCTCTTGTTGTTGCAAGAGTTTGTTGTTACATACAAACACAACAAAGTCACCTTGAATTACCAATCCCGTCCAGTGGTTTTATTTTTTAGCACCTTAATTGCTACTGCTGGATTTGGATTGTATTTTTCCATACGAGGTATCATAAACAAGTATAATGAGTACATATTGGCTAAAAAATTGAGACGACCAAGTCTTATTCGTCAGTCGTCAAATATGTTAAAGAATGGTACAAGAGAGGTTTTCATCCCTAGTGGTAAAGACTCCATCAAGAGGATTATAATTCCCAAGCCAAATAATGATTTGTACGCTGCCGACAAGTATTTATACAAGGACTTTGCTGTTCACCAACGTCTTTTGCTGCAGAAAAAGGGAGTTTTATTCAACTCTAAATTCCTCAGTCAATTGGCCATCATATGGAGGATTTTGATTCCTAAATTTTACAGCAAAAATACATCATTATTGTTATCGCAATGTTTTTTTCTAATATTCAGAACCTGGCTATCGTTACTAGTGGCTAAATTGGATGGTCAAATTGTCAAGAATTTGATTGCTGCAAATGGAAAGAAATTTTCTCGTGATTTGATATATTGGTTATTGATTGCATTCCCGGCCTCGTACACCAATGCTGCTATCAAGTACTTGGATCAAAGATTGGCTTTGGGTTTTAGAACCAACTTGACTAGATATATTCATGATATGTATCTCGATCAAACTATGGCTTATTACAAGATTGATTTAGGAGCTTCAGCACTACAGAATATTGATCAATACATCACTGATGATGTGACCAAGTTTTGCTCTTCATTATCGTCGTTGTTTTCATCGATGGGTAAACCATTTATCGATTTGATTTTTTTTGCGGTTTATTTAAGAGACAATTTGGGCAGTGGTGCTATACTTGGTATCTTTGCCAATTATTTCTTAACGGCCATCATGTTAAAGAGGGCAACTCCCGCATTTGGTAAGTTGTCAGCACAAGGTGCTCATCTTGAAGGTGTCTATTTTAACCAGCATTTGAATTTTATGACCAATTGTGAAGAAATTGGATTCTACAAAGGATCACTTATTGAAAAATCAAAACTTGCTGAAAACTTCAAAAAATTGATGGACCACGTAAAAAAGGAGATTAATACCCACTTTTGGTATGCAACATTGGAAGATTATGTTTTAAAATATACTTGGTCAGCATGGGGGTATATTTTTGCTGGATTGCCAGTATTTTTGGATGAATTGTGGCCTGCTGAAGGTAAAAAGAAGAAGGATATTGCGCCCGATGCACATGCAGATGCTATAAGTGAACGTAAGAACATGAGGCAATTTATCACCAATAAGAGATTATTGTTGTCTCTTGCTGATGCTGGATCGAGATTGATGTACTCGATAAAAGATGTAAATACATTGACTGGGTATACTGATCGAGTTTTTGAGTTGTTGACGCAATTACATCGTGTGCATTCGCCTAGATTCGATTATGGTGATAAAAAGGGTATTGCTGATATCCATGGAACAATTCAAAACAACTACCCAAATGGACTTCGATTCGAACACATTCCAGTGATTATACCAACACCAGAGGGTTCAGAGTATATGCCTTTAGTTAAAGACTTGAATTTCCACATTAAGCTGAGGAACATGTTGATTTTGGGTTCTAATGGATCAGGAAAGACATCAATTGCTAGAATTATTGCTGGATTATGGCCATTATACAGTGGGCTTTTATCCAAGCCTAATGATGATGATATTTTCTATCTCCCTCAAAAGACGTATTTCACCACGGGAAATCTACGCGATCAAATCATTTACCCTCATTCATATGTTGAAATGTTGGAAATGGGATACAATGATGACTATTTATACCACATCCTTCGTGAAGTTAAATTGGAATATCTTTTGAAAAGAGAAGGTAGTTTCAATGTCGTTAAGGAATGGAAGGACGTTTTCAGTGGTGGAGAAAAGCAAAGAGTTAGTCTTGCTCGTGTTTTATTCAAGAATCCTAAATTGGTTGTTCTTGATGAAAGTACCAATGCAGTTAGCACTGATGTCGAAGATTATCTTTTTGAACTTTTGCAGTTGAAAAAAATTCCATTCATTACGTTATCTCATCGTCCATTGTTGATGAAGTACCATGATTACATTTTGGAAATTGAAGAAGAAGGTACTTGGAAATTACATGATTTAACAAGTGAAGAGAATTTACAAACTATTGATAATGAAATTGCTGAAATTGAGGAGAAAATCAGTCAAGTATCGAAATGGGAAAAGAGAAAAGATGAGATTAATGATTATTTGGATGGAAAGTTTGATGATATTGGAATGGAGAGTTCAATTGAGTTTTCGGAGAAATCCATTCAAGTTGGGGGTGCTTAACAAATAAGTAAAGTTGTGTAATTGATAAAGCTTTTCTACCTCGTGGTCGAATGTGTCCCATTTTAACTCTTTTCGTCAAAAGAAGAAGAAAGAAGGAAAAAAAAAAAAAAGAAATTTTGCGAGAATCCTCTTCTTTTTTTTTTTTTTTCCTTTCGGCAATTTATTTTGATCGGAATAAGAATAGGAAGTAGAGTACAGCTTCTTTTATTCAATAACACCCAGTAGTTTGATTTCCTACCATGTCTGAACCTATCAAGAAAAAGAACGGTGATATTTCCAAAGCACCCACCCCACAAAATACACCTGCTTCCGTCACCAACTCATATTTGAAATCGCAGCCACCAACAGTGCCAACGATTGAAGAAGGCAATGAAAACAAGATTAATCAAACTTTGGCTAATAATCCAGTGTTGTTATCTATGATTCAAGGAAAATTGGGTGATTTGGTGGGTAAGAATAGTGGCTATGTTGCTAATTTGCCTCAAGCTGTCAAGAATAGGGTTTATGGTTTGAAATCTATACAACAGCAACAAATGAAACTAGAGGCTGAGTTTCAAAAGGAATTGTTGGAGTTGGAAAAGAGGTATTTTAAGAAGTATGAACCACTCTATGCCAAGAGGAAGCAAGTTATTGTTGGAGATGTTGAACCTACTGAGCAAGAAATTGAAGAAGGAAAATCCCTTGAAGAGAAGGATGAAGAAGAAGAGGAGGGCGATGAGGATGACGAAAACAAAGAAGAACAAGAGGAGGAAGAATCAGCAGTGGGTAAAGATGCCAAAGGTATTCCTGGATTCTGGTTGACTGCTTTAGAAAACTTATCCACAGTTTCCGAAACCATCACCGATAGAGACTCAGAAGTATTGGAACATTTAATTGACATTCGTATGCAATACTTGTCAACACCAGGATTTGAATTAATTTTTGAATTTGGTGACAATGAACATTTGTCCAATACCACATTGACCAAGACATACCACTATCAAGCTGAATTGGGATATAGTGGAGATTTCGTTTATGATCATGCTACTGGATGTGAAATCAATTGGAAGTCAAAGGAGAAAAATCCAACCATCAATATTGAAAGGAGAAAGCAAAGAAATAAGACAACTAAACAAACAAGAACTATTGAGAAAATTACCCCAACTGAATCGTTTTTCAACTTTTTTGATCCACCAAAACCACCAAAAGTTGAAAAAGGCGAGGACAATGAAGATGCTGAAGATAATGGTGAAGAGGGCAACGACAACGATGATGAAGAAGAAGAAGAAGACGAGGAGTTAGAAGCTAGATTGGAATTGGATTACCAATTGGGTGAAGAAATCAAAGATCGTTTGATCCCCAGAGCAGTTGATTGGTTTACCGGTGATGCAGTTGACTTTGCTTATCCTGACGAATTCGATGGCGATGAAGAAGGTGAATATTCGGATGAAGATGGAGAAGATGATGACGATGACGATGACGAAGATGAAGATGGAGAAAATGGTCAAGACGGTCAAGGTGAGAAACAACCACCAGCTGAATGCAAGCAACAATAAGTGTGTGTGTGTGTGTGTGTGTGTGTGTATAGTTGTATCAAATACAAATTTGAAAGAGGTTTTAGAAGATTGTAAAATCAACAAAGACTAGAGATAATTTCAAACTCTACAATCCATTCAGTGGATAGTTTCTACACGTAATAAACATTGAAATATATATTTCAACATTCACTTTAACTTATGAACACATGAGCTATGTTTTTATCAAACATCTAAACGCCAGATTTGATAGTGGATTTTTATAAATTCTTGAAAAAACAGTCTTCAATGTCTATTTGAAAGATTAGTTTTTAAGTTACTCACAAACTGATTACACCTTGACACAGATCTTGGATTTCTTAAAGCATAAGATGATAAAATAGAGTTCACAGAAAAGCAGTAGTTTGAATTAAAAAAAAATTGAAATAGTAGGCGTAACAACTTTATTCGAAATTTATGTAGGTCTAACCCCCACCTTTTGATAAAAATGATCAACTTAATCAATAAAGTTGATCATTTTTTTATTGAAAGGGGTGAAGTCATGATAAAATATAATTCTTTTGAAGATATTAACAAAGAATTGTGCTGAAAATTTATCAATTCGTATAAAGAATGCAAAAAAGACTAAAAAATAGTATATCTATAGTACAAAATATTATCAGGCCACTAATGACACGGTTCAACAAACTCTTTCTAGACAAGAAGAAATAAAGAAAGAAATTGAGTGGGAATATTTTCTGGGGAGGACAATACACAAGAAAAACCGGGCACGTGATAGGTTGTGTTTTATTGCAAAAATTTTGACACGTTCTGGACGAGTAACATGCAATAAGACTCATTGACTTGAAAATTTGCAACTAACAATGTGTTTTGTATCAATCACAGAGTGGGTTGGATTAAGTGCCCACTAACATATTTGTAGCCATATGTAGAAAAGTAGACATCATTTGTAATAGATAGATGACGTAGATGGAATCACCATACTAGTGAGAAAACGTCAAGCTCAAGGACAAGGCTACTAATAGTGACACCAAATCGGAGATAAAGAAGATCAACAAGGTTCGACAGTCCAATTAAATGGATTGATATTCATATCAAACATAACAACAATTTGAACGATAAAATATATTCACATTCAACAAAGTAAGTAACCCGAAGGTACTACTATAGTATGCGACTTGAAATAGACAACGTACTATGTTTAAGAAGTGAAAAAACTTTCAACCGATAATGCTGACACATACTATTTTTAATCGATAAGGATGCACACAGTCACACGATTAGCGATATAATTTTTGATCATGAAAATGATCGATACAGGACAGATGTCACGAAAAGAAAGAACCGTCAACACGAGCTATTCAATTTGATGCAAATGTAAAGCAACTGCCTTGGAAAGACCCCCAAAGAGGGCCCTTTGAATTGGAAAACAACTTTGCATTAAACTGAATAGACCAAGCTCAGTTTCACTCCATGCTGTCCTCGTGCTCTTTTAAACAATGAAGCTGCCACCTGTCCTTCCGATAGAGACAATCAAAAAATCGGTGCGACGTTTGTTGTATCCCCCTTTTTTTTCGATCATTTCTATATTGAAAGGCATAAGGTGTGTCGATAATTGTGGGGAGATAAATGTGTCTACTTTTTTCTTTTTCCAGAATCACAATTTCAAAAGTACTTCAGGCCTGAAAGAACTTCAGAACTTAAAAATTGTAATTACAAAGGTAAGAAGTTAGTTTGCTTAGACTCAACACACAAAATACGCAAAGATCAACAAAGAGGATGTATATAAAGAAGAAGAAGAAGAAGAAAAGAGGAAAAAGAGAAAAAATGACTTGGAGATTTGTTTTCCGTTTCTTCAAATGCCTCTCTGGAAAAAAACATAATAAACAATTGACAACAGGTCTAGTGTCGTGATAAGAAGTTCTTGGACATTAGAAAATTGCGACACTACCTATTGTGTATATTATTAAATATGCCACTTGATGTCAAAACGAGTGCTCAAAGCTTTAATTTGCATAAAGCCAAAGCCTTGTAATGAATAAAGTAATAACCTTTTGTCAGAGAAGCGTCGAATGAACAACAACTCTTGTCGTAAATCCAAAGAAATTGCCTATCCATTCCGCCGGGATAAGTTTCGAAATATTAGTCCGTATTAACCCGAGGGTTCTCTAAAAGTTGTAAACGCAACGTGACAATTATATGACCTTAAACAGCGTTCTAATATATGTATATTGTGTAAATGTAGTTTACAGCGTGCCGAGGAAATTGCACACACAAACAATTAGAGGAGAATTGTACGAAACAACAAAAAAGCGCGATATTATCTCGAGAAGAATGGTTGACATAATTGCTGTGTTGAACTGGCGACTACTCATCGAAACTAGAAACGTCTTCTCTATACATGCCTTAAACTGTTGATCGTTTCCACAACGAGTCCATGGACACTAAAGTTAGAATTAGGGGGTGTAATCGTAACTTACTTTCTCTTGCAATGAAACGATTGAAATCGTTCATTAGTTACACAAACTGTATTGTCTTGACGAAAAATAGCACAAACCTTATTCTTAACTCTTTTAGCATAGAGTACACATAACTAGATGCATATAAGTGGGGCATAAAACACGAGGGGCAACGAGAGGTTTCAGATGAAAGAGAATTTTACAAACAGAAGAAGGGGTAGCAGGGACGTAAGCGTGAGAAGCAAACAACGAAATAAAAAAGAAAAAAAAAAATAAAGGAAAAGACCAAAGCTTGTTACAATGAGTAATCACTCGATGGTGGTAATGCGACACGACAGATATCAAATAATAACTCTGATAAATAACCAAAGAAGGCGACGCGTAAAACTGAAAATTATACAAGGCTATTAAAAAGACATTTTCTCGTATTGTATAAAAACTACAATGCTCAGCAGTGGCTAGTTTTGTGTAACATAAGTGTTCCCTCGGCATAAGTTGCATGAAAAGTGGATTTTTAAAAGTGTTGATGCTAGGACAACACAGGAAAAAGCAAGCTCTGCACAGCCAAACGGATTGTTTCAATAACACATCCAAAAGTGCAAACTATAAGCCTCGCTTTATTCAGTAAACTTGTCAATGTCATTGAAAACATTTGACATTTTTTGATAAAAATATCTCATCACCCGTGTTCCATGAACTAAAAGTCTATTTTTAAGTTACGAAAACGACACAAAGCCGAAAACAATTTGTGTGTGTGTGTGTGTGTGTGTGTGATTGTCAGTGTGTGAGTTAAGAAATCTGAATGTGTAGGTTTCATTACCATTTTCGGTCAAAAACAATCTTCACTCGTCACAATCGCAAGTAAGTCTGTAAACAATAAGGACAGGTATCAGGGGGTGGAGGGAAATTTAGTTTGTTCTGATCACGAGAAAAAACCTAAAATGACAGCAAAGTACATTTACGCTATTCACTGTCCTTCTGGTTATTAAAGCAAGCATGTGATTCTAGATTTCTTTCCTGTTGAAAAGGAAAGAGCAAACGTTTGATTTACGTATGTACCCTTTTCTCCTTTGAAGGGTGTGTATTTTCTGTCAACACAATTTCATTGGATGAAGTAACATTCAGATTTTACCAAACGTTTGTTGCTGAATTGAGTTTATTATATTTTCGTTTTTTTTTTTAATTTGGTTGTGTTTTTTGCTTTTTTTGTTTTTTTTTTTTTTTATTCTTTTTGGTTGGTGTCTGCATCAAATGTTAATTGTTGTTATTTCTTATCTATAGATATATGTGTGTACATGTATACATGTAACATTAGGCTATGCTAGCAAATGACTCAGTTACAAAAACAGAAGGAAGTCAACCACAGTGTTTAAACACAGGGAAAAAAAGGGGGGGTGTAACAGTGTAGGGAAGGAAAAAATCTTTTCTTGATGGCCACATTTTTACCGGTGACCGGTAATGGTAATGGTGATTAATTCAGTTGCATATGCATCATAGAGTAAGTTCTAGTAACCAATGATGATGCATAACACTTACTCTTACAATCCATCAACCCTTAAAAGTATTATCATTGAATGAAAATTTTAGTTAGTTGTAGTTAGTGGTAAAACGACGATGTGTGTTGAAAAGTAAAATGTTACACTAAAATCAATTGCATCACATAAAAGAAGTAGTTTTTAGCCACAATTCATAAAAAAGGAAAAAAGATACACAAAAATGTGAGCAACTTTAAAAATCACATGCAAATTGTAATAGCAAGCATAAAATATTATTATGTCCACAGTAGAAGAATAGTAGTAGTAGTAGTAGTAGTAGTAGTAGTAGTAGTAGTTGTTGTTGTAAATATGAATTCAATGATGCTATAAGCCGATGATAACGAGAGAGAGAGAGAGAGTGTGTGTGTGTATTAATACGTAATCATCCGAATTATCGTCAGTATTACTATTACATCATCATAAGACAAATAGAACAACATATTTAATATAGAGATTTGTTTCAGAAATACTCTTTATGACACAGGAGAATAAGTACATAGTTTGATTTGAGAATAACTCAATAACAGTAACAGTAACAGCAACAACAACAACAACAAAATAATAATAATAATAAAAAAAAACAGTAATAATAGTAATAATAATAGTCATCTGATGTAGTCCAGCACTCTTCTATAGCATGTGATATTTCCAAAGACCTCTCTATCAGAGACAACTACATTAACCCATTCATCGCATGCCAAACTTTCTTCTTTTGATGAGATGAATAGTGGTTAGTGTAAACTCATATTGCGTAGTTAGTATATGTATCATGTGTTATTTACTGACTACTCTTGTGTATCTATATGCATGTGTTCTTAGTTCTCTGTCCTCCTTTGTTCCTCTGTTTATTGTTGTTGTTGTTACCTATAACTAACCATAAAATATATAGATGTATATATTTTTACACTTTGAGTCTTTTATCAAACGAGTCAGGGTATAAAAGCACAAGCAAATTTCCCTATTTTCCTTCTACTTGAACTTTCTAATCCCCCTCTGTTCTTCTTTTATCATCAACATAGTATCCCTTTGACTACTAAAGTTACTTTACTACACCAACCACTAGATTATTAAAGTTTACTACTAACAAAAAGTAATCTGAGTCCGAAACATCCACACACACACACACACACATATATATATATATATATTACACCCCCCCCCCCTGAGTTTTGGTTTTTTAGCACGTGCACAAATTTTATTAAAAACCCACACTTACTACAACATCATGTCTGATAACATCAACCAAGTTAAACAAAAGGTTAAACAATCCTTACCCAAGAAGAAGTTTGACTCCAAGACTCTTCAACATGTGAACAATTACTCACTTGTTAAACAATTGGAGCAATTGATTTTATCAATTTCAATCTTCCAATCAATTTACCAACAATTTATCTTGCCCGTCTATCAATTTCTCATTGGTAATGTGTTGACAATTTCACCAATTTACGAAGTTGCTCAAATTTTCGATGGATTGAATCTTTACGCATTGGGTATATTTGATCATTTTTTCATTGACTTACCCAACAAGGTTATCAATTTCACCACGGCCAATTTCATCAAACCAGTTAATCAACAAATTATCCACATCAACAATGCGTTCCTCAAGCCAGTTGAAAATGAGGCTGAAGATTCAATTTTCCAAATTTATTACACCATCAAGTCAATTGTGTTGAATATTACTGGTGTTGCATATTCAAAATCAAATGAAATTCAACATCAGATTGTATCCACTTATAATCAAGAGTTGAAGTCAACACCAGCAAACAAGTCGTATTTGGAAAAAAATTTAACTGCTAGTTATAATACTGGTGTAAAGACGGTTAAAGTTTTGAATGATGACTATATTGTTCCTTTAAAGAATCAAACTCAAGAATTTGTTACTAATGGTAAAAAGAATGCAGAGGTGTTTTTAAAAGAAACTAGAGATAAGATTGAACCAAGGTTGAATGAAGCTGCTAATGAATTGAATAAGCAAAAGGATGATTTGTTGAAGAATAATTCAGTTCCTGTTCCAGCTAATTAATCACACAGTACTATAGTTGATTCCAGTTCAATTGCCATTCTTTTATATATTTTTATAGCTACTATTTCCATTTTTATACAAACATAATTGTTTAGTTTTAAATTGTCATTGAAAGTTTTGATACCCAAGTCACTGAAAAACTTATACAAATGAATACTGCTCTCACCACCACCACCAGCTCCTATTCTTTGGGAAACGACTTTATATAATCAATACCACCAACACATTTCGGTACCGTCAATTGGTGATCTTTACCACCACCAACCACATTATTCAAAATTTCAATACCAACATCAACAGTACGTTGAATAGCATCATGTTCCAAAATCAAACCACCACCGCTACCAAAAGTACCTTTGCCAGCATTTCCTCCCCCTTTTCTCTCCTCTTTAAACTTTTTCACATCATTATACACATCTTGTTCATTCCTCATATTAGAATGATCAAGCATTTTCCAATCAAAAGTATCGAAATCCCACAACACCAGCTGCATGCCAAACTGTCTCAATATCGATCTGATTCGATTATCAATCCCACCATAAGGTGGTCGAAACCATTTGGGTAGATGGAACCCCGTAGCATTCATGCTCCAAATCAGCCATTCCACTTGAGCGATAATCTCTTCGTTAGTTAAACTGGGTAGGAACTTGTGTGACCACGTATGTGATCCCATTATGTGACCTGCTAAGCATGCAGATTGATATATCTCGGGGAACCGAACGATATTGACTCCCAATGTGAAGAAAGTCGTTTGCGTTTGTGATTCACTCAAAGCATCAAGAAGTTTAGAAGTATAAGGGCTAGGTCCATCATCAAATGTTTGTGATAATTTGGGACATGTGTACACATCATCAAATTCAACACAATTAAAACAATCAAATGAACAAGATGCTGGGGATCGGAGTTGTAATGAGGAACAACTGGCTTGTGGATGCTTGGGGACAGGGACAATCTTGTTGAAATCAATGAAATCCAAGGGGATATATGGTGGATCCAAACCGGGCCATTCATGTAATCCAGTGAAGTCAGTTAGCCATTGTGGGAATGGCAATTTTACCGGGTAAATCATGGGTGATGGTGGGAGTTCGTATTGCTTGGATTGTGGAACTACATTTGCATGAGTCAAATGAGGATGAGCTTGATTGTGGGGGCTTTGTTGTTGTTGTTGCTGGACGTGGAAATCAGGTGTTTGTCCATAAACATAATGATCAAACACGGAACCAGAACCATAACCACTCTTGTTGTCAACTTCATCACTGTTTCCGTTTTTGCCAGTGTAGAATTTTGGTGAAATGACTGATGATATCTTTGCACTCAACCGTTTAGAATACTCTGAAGCATACGCAAATGATGATGATGTGGTGACCAAGTAGATAATAAAGTATCCCAACTTCATCTCTTTGTAACAAAAAGGCTTTGTTTAAGGTTTGTTTGGGGGATGGAGTGACTATGCACAAGAGAAGGCAAAACCAGGAAAAGTATTGCTTCTCCTGATATTTTTTTTTTCTTTTTGCAGCTGTTTCTTGATATGTTTGCAACAAAATCAATTTACACCTTAATTCTTCCTTTTTCTTTTGATCAACCCAGTAAGATCATTAGCCTTATTAACAGCAGCAGCACCACCACCACCAGTGCCATTTACATCTAACAACAACTTTCTCTTTTCCCCTGTTACATCGCCAAGTTTTTTCATCTCTTCTTCTTTTTTCTTCTCCCCAGCAACACCACCATACTCAAACTCATCCATGCCAATAGTCTCCTTGAAAAAACTAGGGATTTGCAATTGGGTTAAATACTCAACGTCAATCAATTTATCAAAATTGATCAGTTTTATTACATTGTTGATAAATTGTTTATAATGATGGATGGATACAACAATCACATCTTTAGTATGAGCATCATTTGAATCTTTAACCACGGATTCTTCATCCACCACCGTCGCCTCGGATACGTGTTGCTCTGCCGTTGTGTAGCTTTTACTACACCCAATCAACCCAACACAATCACCTAATCTAAACTCTTGTCTGAAACCCAACTCTTGATAAAATCGATCAACTGAAACATTGAAATAACGATTCTCAACAATCAAATGTTCCAAAAACCGACCTTTTGGATCATCAGGGAAAAGCGGGATATTATAAACCGCTAAATTCAGTTTTGCATTGGCTTCATTTGACTCGTGATTGGAATCAGAGCCATCAGCACTAAATATGTGACCAATTGACCATTGCGACAATGGATCAATAAACTTGCGCATCGCCACTGTATCCGAACCGGGGATAATCAATTTTTTAACGGGCCATTGGTCTCCACATACAGATTCAATGATCCGCAACCACCATTTGAGCAATACTTGTCCATTACCAAGATGCTTGTACTTGTTTTTAGATGAATTGGGGAAAATGTATTGCGGTGCTGTTTTGGTGAACAAACATATATGACAATTGATTTGCGTTGTGGGTAGTTTACGATATTGGAAATTAGAGCCGCTAGTTTTGGGGTGAGGGGTGTTGTTGTTATAGTATGGTAGGGTACCGAAATGACTCGGATCGGTTGTCAATTTGCGTTGTAGTTTGTCAATCAATGCCACAGTTGAATTTGTGTAACCACCATCACCGGACTCATTACTCTTTTCCAGTTTCACCTCACCCAGCTGCTCAACAGGTTTCTTGTCTTTAATCCTGTATCTTTCAACATCATAATCCACTATATACCGCAACACTTCCCTTACAACGTCGCCAACTCGAAATTTCAATTTTTTCAATCCAGTAGTATCACATTTAGATACATATATATATTGATCAATACAAGTTGGATATATCTGTAAATAAGTAAATACTTCAATCCCCAAAACAATAACATCTTGATCAATTAAGCTGAAAAAGTGTCGTATTTTGACAGTATCAGGTCGCTCCTGGGTTGATGCAGGGGTTGATTTGGGAATATTTATTGGTGATTTGATGTATGTTGGTTTTGATTGGATGTAAATGTATTTGAAATGCTCATCTTTGGGCAAGTGTTGGGCTAGTAGTGTGTCTAGTGACATCAATGGCGGGAACTTGTGTCTATTGAGGCAAGTCTTGCAGAAGTTTTTCAATTATTTTTCAAAATGTTTGATTGATATACGCGTCAATGTATCTGTCAAAAATGCAATTTTTGCGTCAAGAAATTGAGACATAGGAGGAGCAGAGAAGAGGAGGAACGAGTATAATCAACATATAAATATAGCGGAGTTACCGGTTGCAAATGTTTTCCTCAACGTCTTGATGAGTTATGCGATTTTACGTTTGTTCCTGAAACAGGTAGAATACTAGCAGACACCAATGTTTTGTAATTTTATCACGGATTGCAACACTGGTCAGTAACCGCGGTCAATTGGTTGAAAACATCCACGTTAAGCTTCGTTGATCCTTATTTTGACTAAACATGACGATCAAAAGCCGTCATCAAACAACATAAAAAATGGAGGAACTTAGATGTTACAGGGATTTTGACTAGAAATGTACTAACAAAAGCAAGCACGCACCCACACAAGTCTATACTCTTTTAGAAATCCGTTGCCGTTGATCGCAGTCTATAATGAAAAATAGTATCATGAGTCATACGATGGATATGCGAATCCCCTGCCCCTCCCCCCTGGATTTAGTAGTAAGGTTTATAATTAGTTGCTTATGCTTTATATGTCACGAGATTTGATGATTTTCAAAATCTTCCCGCTATCCGTCAGTCATTTGCTAGTTGAGCGGACTTTAAGTAAAACAAGGCGGAGGATGGAATTGCTGCCCCACTTTACTCTTCCACCACATGTAGAGATTCGCATTGCTTCGAGACAACGGCTTTAATGAAAGTTTAAACCGTAGAATGGTATCAATTGTAGGGTAAGGTTTGATTTTAAACTTTTTTTTTTTTTGGTGTGAAATTTATTTCCTAATGTGGTAGATTTTTTTTTTACTTTTTGTTTCTCAAGCAATGGTTATGAACCTTTTGAAATAGATGGCAGAAAGAAGTTAAGATTCGATAAAATGTTATTAGCGAAAACTGACAAAAATTTGGAATTGGAAAAGGTTTTAGTGGAAGAGGAGGATGGAGGAATATGGATGTAACAGTAGTCACTGTTGGGATCAAGGAAGTAGTGTTATTATTTTAGAATAATAAATCATTTGGTGACGTTAACACCAAATCCAAAAGGCAATGATTGGATTACCGTGTACAGTAAGAAAATAAAGTTCTAGAACAACTTAGACCCTTTAGTAGAGGCATTTTGTCAACGGTAATGAAATCTTAAACCTTCGTTACCATGCTGGGAGCTTGAAAAAAGTAGCGTATTGTAGACATATTCAAAGCCAAGTATGGGTGCATCATCGTTTTTAAGATGCACGAGATCAATCTTTGCATAGAGTAAACCCCAATGACTCTCGATTCTTGCAAAAGCAATGTATGCACAAAAAGGATGAAATTCAGAAAAACACAAACAAGAAGAGAATGTGTGTCAGTTGATTCGCTGTTGCTGTTGCTGTTGCTGTTGCTGTTGTTGTTGTTGTTGTTGTTGTTTGTTGATATTTGTGGTGTTTCCCAATCGTTATCAATCAAAACATTGTAAACAGTTTCACTTTGTTGGGCTGTGTAAAGTTATACTTTTTTACTTGATTACTCTTTGTTTATGCTGTTTGTGTAGGAACACCCTGTCCTCATTTAAAATGATATTTACTTTCTGCTCACTTGCATACTAAATTAAACAGCCATTAGCTGTTCCTACTACAGAGGGCGAATAGAATTGAAAAGTACAGTCGTAGAGTAAAAAAGAAAAGGAAATGATTGGAAGGAATGGTTATGAGATTCAAGACCCATAACCCATGACCCCCTCCTTTCCATTCCTGTTACACCGTGTCTTTGAATCACACAACATGTTTGTGTGTTGTTCTCCGCAAAATAAATACTTTGAATATATACATATAGATAAAACTCCGTGGGTTATCTCATTCTTAACAATAAGACAATAAGAAAAGAGAGAGGAGGAGGGGGGCAAGTAGTGATGTTATAGGATTTAATGCAAGGCAACTTAAAAAATTATAGCAGAAACATATTAACTAAAAAAAAAAAAGAGTAAAGTACTTCGTCTAACAACAAGAAAAAATTAAATTGAATTCGGTAGCATACTCCGTTAAATTGTCTTGTACACTACTTTATAACAGTAGAACCATTGTTACACAAAGTGCATATATAACAATCAGTGATGTAATATTATTATGTATACAACGGAGTTAACCTGTATATAAGCTACAATTGAATAATAGTAATATTTGGTAATATCCATCCCCCCACCCCCCATACTTACTATAACAAACTGTTAAGCATACTACAAGTACATATATATATATATATCTATATATATACAAAATAATATACCATTTAATCTTCATCACCAATATCTACAAATTTATACTACTATTATCAGTCTTATATACCAAATTACTACCATCAGTTACTACCAAAGGTTTCATCAGACACCAGTTACTTAGACAAAAAGGTAACCTAGAATTACACTAAATTGAGTGCATACAATTTCAATTTTTTTTTTTCAAGTTTGTTCTTTGCTAAAGTATTTGTGTGTTGTAAAATTTCACAAGCAAAACATTACAGAATAGTATAGCATTACTTAATCATCATCATATATACTACACACACGCACACACACACACACACACACACACACAGGCGGTGCACGCTACTCATCAAATATATATACACACAATTCAGTTCTACAATCGCTTTAATACCACCAAAGCCAGCTAGATAGCCCACATCAGACACGTACCCACGCATTATTAACAAAAGAACAAGCTTCTTCTAGCTAATATTATGAATAATAATTCACCACTGACAATGATGATGACATCTACACAACTAGATCCAGATCAACCAACAAACACCAATTCCACTAGTGGGTTTGATAACTTTTTGGACATATTCTCAACTGACATGGATTTTGAACAAGCTTATTCAATGTACAATACTTTGCAACAAAAATCGGCCATTGGATCATTTGAAGAGTTGAATAAAGTACAAATGTTGAATTCACAGTATACTACCAATTTACCCACTCCTCCACCTCATCAACCTCAGCAACTTCAACAACAGCAAAACCTACTGCATCAACAACAACAACATTACTCAAGCATATCTTCTGAGTTACCCCAGGATGAGTTTGCTGATTCCAGACAACAAATAATAAATGGAGGGCATCAATACCTTCAGCAGCAACAACAACAACCTACTCAACAGGAACAACTACAACCTACGCAGCTAACACAACAAACCCAAGAGGAAGGAAATGACGATTTTGATCATTTTTTCACAAACACTGAATCAAATGCATTGGAACGGTTTTTGGATAGTTTAGCAAACCCACAAGCAACTGCTGATCCTTTACAATTTTATCACAATAGTCGATCACCAAAGAATACCACCACCACCAACAATAATAATAACAATAATAATAATAATAATAATAGTAACGAGTTTGGGTTTGATTTCAATTTCGAAATGCGTACAATGAGTATACCCAAGCATAATCAACACAATAAACAACCGCAACCACAACCACAATCACAATTGCCGCTACAGCCACAGTCACAGCCACGCCAACATCCACAAAAAACCTACCAAACACCTCAATTGCATCAACCGCAACCTTTTTATCCAACAGATTCCAGTTTCCAATCTTCATTATCACCACTTACCTCCAACCCAACAATTACAACTCATTCAAATGTAATGCAAGCACAATTTCAACCACAGCCACAACAGTATCCACAACACCAGCAACAAGAACAGCAGCAATTGCAAGACCACGTTGCCCTCAAAAATGAATTGGCTGAAGCATTTTCAGTGCCTGCGAAATCACCATTTTCATCACCACCAATTGAAAAACAAGTTGAAGAAGCAAAACAAGGTGGATCTAAAGCATCACTATTGAAAAAGAGTCCTTTAAAACCAACAAAACCATCAAAACAATTAAAGGATGTCAAGACAGATTCAAAACAACAAAGCATGTCTTCTTCTTCTTCATCATCAACAAATTCTCAATTGATTACACCACCTACATCAGGCGATGAAAGTAGAAAGAGACGAGGCACGCAAGAAGCAGAAGACGATGATGATGATGATGAAGAAGAAGAGGAGTACGACTCAGAGTCCACGTCCACCCCTTCTACCACGCCATCATCAAAACCACACCTTAAGAAACGCAGACGCTCAAACAACAAACCCCTTCTTTCACTCGAACAAAAGCGCCTTAACCACTCCAACTCTGAACAAAAACGTCGTCAATTGTGCAAACAAGCATACCAACGCTGTCTTGAACAAATTATTGACTTGGAAGCATTTGCCAAGTTGCCAGAATTGGATGAAGCTGAACGCAAGACGAAGAGAGCTAGAGTTAACAAAGAAGGGTTGCCGAATTTATCGAAACATGGTGCTTTGATGAGGATTAGTAATGAGATGATTTTGATTAAGCTGTTGAATGATGAATTGAAGAAGTTGTTGGAGTAGGGAGGAGCTAAAGCTATGTGGTTTTTGTTATGAAAGTTTCAGTTCCATTGAATTGATAGAATATTTTTTTTTTTTTTCATTTTTGATTCTTGATTGTGTATATGTATATATATTTATGTTACTATTAGTTTTTTGGGAAATACAGAGTGTGTTGTTTTTACTTCATGATTGTGTTATGTTTGAAGCGTTGTAGAAGCTTTGTAGAAGCTTTGTAGGATTGCAAAATCAATTTCGAGTTGAAGTGAATGTCACGAAATGCCAATCATGCGACATTGAGTAAAATTTCATACTTTCTCGCAAGTGAAGGGAATTTTTCATTCGAACGCGACGCAATCCACAAACTTTAACAAAACTCTTCCTGTTGTCAACAACAATGCCATCCAGCAGGGTCATAATCGACTCATCGAGTGCAGAACCTTCACCCGAACCAAAACCCACACCACCACAACAGAGTCATCCCCCACCATCACTCGACTCGTTAATCATTGGCACTCAAGATCAAATCACATCGTTATCCAAACACGCACCTTTAATCCTCCCCAACCAGTCACCCGACCAGCCGTATGCAGAAACGTTACAAAATTTACGTAATACGTACAACTACACCTACGTCATTAATTGGTTGTATAATTTCCGCGGATTTCTAAAATTGCAACTGGAATATTTCGATGTCGATATTTTCGAATTAGAATTGTTGAATTACTTCCCCAAACCATCGACGTACGACAATGATGAGTATGGCTTGGCTATTCCTAATACATACTCAGTGTTGTTTATTGATAAATTGAAGCTGAGTTTGATTCATTCTTTGATGGGCAGTAAAGAATCCAATGAGCTTAAATTTGAGCAAGTTGTGAGACAATATTTTGGTATTAGTACACCTTTGGGTGGTATTGCTGTGCCTACTGATGTTATTGAAATCAAAGAAGATGGTGATGATATTGAGCAAAGTGGAGAAGAAGAGAAACAACAGGATGCTGAAGAAATAGTGGAGGCTGATGCCGTGGTCGAGGCTGATGCCGTGGTCGAGGCTGATGATGATGGCCCAGCAGCTAAAAGTGAACAAGACTTGCCTCAATTTGATTATTTACTAATTGAAGACAAGATCGAGGTGTTGTACATTATCATATCGTACATTTCCACCACTTATAAATTCAAGGATTGGCTTGATCGACATTTCCCCAATCAACCAGAATACACCCGTATTGACCCCATTTTCACCACTGATAACACCGACACCAACACCGGGACAAACAAATCCATTGACCCTGATTTCCAATCCCAATGGCTCCTGTTATTTGACAATAACCGATTATACAAAAGAACCATCCACTATCCAGCATTGGAAATCCCCAAAAAGCGTAAACTCTCGCCTGAATTCCCCAATGAACATTTTTCACAACCACAATTTGATGTCGACAAGTCCAATATTCATTTGGAATTGATTGCCAAGAATGTATTTGAGCTCAATGATTACTTGATCAAGTTGAAGCGTGATAAATTTTCAACATCACCACGTCACTTGATTAATAAATTGTCAAGATCGAAATTTATTGATGCTGTTTTCACTAATGAGGTTAAGAAACGGAAATTTATCGCAAATAAGAAAAAGGAGGTTCAATTGGCAGGGTTATTGGCAGTTAGGAAAAAATCGTCTCGGTTGGAAGCTAGACAACAAAGAGAGAGATTGCAACAACTACAACGACAACTGCAACAGCAACAACAACAACAACTGCACCTGGGTAATCAGTCACGTACTGTTGGTGGCCGTCGTCTTCGTGATGTAAGTGGTGGTGGCATCCCAACTTCTGATGATCCAAAATTGGATAGTCAAAGACGATTTGAAAGAAGACAACAAAGACATATGCGAGGTTGGTAATTTGGGTGACTAGTAGGTTGCATTTATAAAGAGAACCATTTTTGAATAGTGCAATTGCTATCCTTTTCTCTAAAAAAAATAGAGTGATCCGTCTTCACCTCTTTTAACTCTACATCTAACTCACTAAGAATTCAAAAAACGAATAAAACTCACACAACCTATAAACACGCACTCACTCACACACCCATGCTTCGCCTCCCCCACTCGTTACAAATTCATCTCATTCAAAATTTGACCAGCTAAAGTTTTATAGTTCCATGTATTACCCAACAACTTTTTAAATTGGACACCGTATAATCCTACAAGGGGCACCTTAACAATATGGATTTCAAACTTCAATGGGGATTTGGAAGAGCCACTTGTTCCTGCACCTCCACCACCACTGCGACGTTGCTGTTGTTGTTGTTGTTGGTATTGTTGGTATTGTTGACTAGAGTTGCTTGCAGCACTAGCTGCGCTAGCGGCACTGGTTGTGCGTTGATGATTAGCACGATGTTCAATCTTGGACGAGATCAACATATCACTTCCCCCCGCGTATCCGCTCAATGAATCGGCTGAGTTGTCAAGTTCAAGAGTATCATTGGCATAATCAATTCCTGTACGGTTGGATATACTTCCATTGTGGAAATTACCGTCACCATCATCATCATTATCATCATCTTCGCCGTTGTCGTGATCACCATACATTCCTCTAATTGTACGTGCAGTAGCTGGGGTATTTGGTGGCATTTGCACTTGTGAATTATTCTTCTTACGATAAGTATTGAGGAACGTATTACCGATAGAAACTTTTCTCCTATGCCCAGAGGATCCACTTACACCACCCCCACCAATAGTTAATGATCTTTGTGGCTTGTTGTGGGTACTTGATGGTGATAATAGTCCTGATGATTGCATATTCATCGATGTTTGACGACTTGGAGTTCGAGCACCTTCAGATCTGTTTTCCACTTTTGGTTCATCAAATGATGAAGACCTTAAAGTTGATGATTTCAGTTTGAATGCATCACCATACAATTTATTTTCTTCGTCATTTCCATCATCATTGCTGGCATACGCATCCAAAATTTGATCCTCTGCATCATCCTCATGTGATGGTGGAGGTGGCAAGGGATGTTGTTCTTGTTGTTGTACTGATGGCGTGTGAACACAAATGAAACCTCCTTTAACTTCTTGGAATCTGACTCCTAACCGACTCAAAACATTGATGATATTGTATCTAATCACTGGTAATGGTTTGGTTGAGGTTGTCTGAACACTAAAAAACCCTTTCAAGAATAGAGTCTTACAATGCTCAATAGATGGCATTGAGCCGGGTTTAGCTTCATTATACTGTTTGATAATCTCGTCCTCGGTAAGTTGCGGTACTTCTTGAACTTCCATATCATCCAATTTAACATCATCAAATAATGCTCCTGTGGCACTCTCATCAAATGACAACTCTGTATTGTGGGGACTAGTTGAATGAGCAAGATCTATATTGGCATTGTTTTGACTAGCTGTATTACTTCTGCCACGACCATACGCATCTTTCCTAATTTGACCACCAACTGACTTGGCTCTTGCTGTAGGGTGCAATTTACGTGATGATGGAACTGCTAAAGTTTGCTGTTTTGTAGATGTGTTTTGAGTCACTGTATTAGTACTTGGATCGTAATTTGGTAGTGGTGGCAAATATTCAACAGGTATGAACCCGTGAGGACGATTAGGTGTAGATGTAGATGCAGAGTGGGCATGCACTGCTGCGTCTCGCTTCCTGTCTTTTCTTTCCGGTTTCGTAGGTGATAACCTAGCACCGGTTTCTTTTTCCTTTGCTGTCACCTTCATACTTACACCACGACGCATCAACGGATCAAGGGTGCTTTGAGAAGAATGAGGCAGACCTCTTGCAGAATCATAGTCATGGCTAGGGGGGGAGACAACCTTTGGAGATCCGGAGCCTTTAGATTTCTTACTTGAAAGTTTCCTAAACAAGTTGTTGAAGCCGGCACCACCACCTGAAGCTCCGCCGCCACCTCTTGTGGGATCCAATGTATCAATCGGAGTAGTGCTTCGAGGACTTCTTGGTTGCTGGGAAGGAATTTCAAGTTGATCGGGCTTGTTCGATGCGATGGGTGGATTGTCAAACGTGGAGGGAGTATTGGATGTATGGGCTTGCTCAGGAATTGAAATAACTGGGGTTTGAGCAGCTGGTGATGTAACACCTGACGAGTGCTCGTACCTTGGGTCCAAAGTTTTCGACGACGAGGTGCCAGCAAATGTTTCAACAATTCTAGGTTGCGGCGTGTTTGGGGTTTCTCTAGATGGATTGTATTGCCCCACTATAGGGACTTGAGTAGCAGTCTCATGCGATTGTTGTTGTGTTCTAGATCGAGGTGTTGTGTCTACACCCTTGATTGGTTGGGGTGCATAATCCTCCACAGGAATTGGCGTGGATGTGTAAACCGGTTGTTGCTGTTGTTGTTGTTGTTGCTGTTGTTGTTGCTGTTGTTGCTGTTGTTGTTGCTGTTGTTGTTGTTGTAGGAGCTTTTGCTGTTGCATTTGTTGTTGATATTGTTGTTGCAACTGCTGTTGTTTTTGTTGCTCTTGTTGCGCAAGCTGAGCCTTGATAGCTTCCTCTTTTGCCTTTTTTCTCTTTCTCATTTCAACCACCAAATAGTAGATCGAGATCAATGGATGAAACCCACCAGTGGGATCAGGAAGAATATTGGAGTTTGGTGCAGATGCATACTCCTTGCCTTGTCTTGTTATGTTGTACCAGTTTTCGGTGCTCATTTGGTACTCAACACTGGTGAGCAAGGTTGTTAATTCATCACTCACGGTTTGTGCCGAGCCCAAATCAAATGCAGCAATCTGTTTGATAACTTCGGGGTCTAATGGTAAACGCAAGGGTTCTCTTCGTGGAAGGTAATTTGACACTTTATGATCATAGCCTTTGTTCATCCAAGGATGCGAGCAAATCTCATAAAGAGAAGCTCTTCTATTAGGATCCACCACCAACATTCTCGATAGCAAATTGATGCACTCTTTTGAAAGAAAATTCGGATACTCTACATTACCCTTTTTGATCTTTTCGTGAAGTACAGACACTGATTGGTCATCAAAAGGCACTTTCCCACAAACCAACACATATAGCACCACACCAAACGACCAAATATCAACTTCTGGCCCGATGTAAGGTTTAGCACTAAGCAACTCAGGTGCAGCAAAATAAAGCGACCCACAATATGTTTTTAATAAATTCTTTGGAGAATACAAGTTGGACAAACCGAAATCAATAATCTTTACATCCCCCTTCTCATTTATCATAATGTTTTCAATCTTAAGATCTCGATGCACCACATTATTTCGATGACAGTAATCCAATGCTGAAGCTATTCCCCGTGCAAATTTCCTTGCATGCTTTTCTTTCAAAGAGCCGTGAGCAACAATGTAATCTAACATTTGTCCACCTTCAATATATTCAAACAACATGTAGTAGTGGTTGGTCATGGGAACCATTTCATACAACCTACAAATGAACGGATGAAATAGCAATCTACCAAGCGCACCCTCACGAATGGTTCGCTTGTCCCTTGCCAACTCCTTTTCGAATTCCTTGTGTCTCTGAGCAGCTTCTTGAGACGTCTGTGGTGGTGGATCATGCGCATGAGCTCTTTGATAAAGCTTTGCGGCTCGTGGTATAATCTTGACTGCGCAAATCTCGTGAGTTGTGTTGTGCTGAGCCAACTTCACCTTTCCCATGGATCCAGCCCCAATGGTCTTTACAAAGTTCCAATCGCCGATAGATTTTCTATGAAATTGCTGCTGTTGCTGCTGCTGTTGGGGTTGGTGAGATTGTTGTTGTTGCTGTGGTTGCTGTTGGGGTTGGGGTTGTGGTTGCTGTGGTTGCTGCAGACGATGCAGTGGTTGCTGCAGTGGTTGCTGCAGACGGTATTGTTGTTGCTGCGGCGTTTGCGATGGTGATGGTTGAAGTTGACTTGATGGATGGGGTACATGATTTGTTTGTGTTTGCTGGTTAGGATCATATTGATACGATGGTTGTTGCCTTTGCAGCTGAGGTGTCTGATGGCGTTGCTGAGACGGATGATTAGAATACTGGCTCGGAGTCATCGGACTGCGATTCATTTGCTGCAGTGGGTTCTGCCCTTGCGACCCCTTACTCAGTGTAGGTGATACCACATCCCTCGGTTTAGGGAGTGGTTTGGTACTCGCCTTTTGTCCTTGTACATTCAAGACTCCGACCGGGGTTGGAGCAGGTGATGGAATCGAAAGCGGTGGTAACAATTGCGCATCCAGGTTCTTTTCATTCAGGCCAGATGTATCCACTTCTGATTTTGTCTTCAAATTCCCACTAGTACTTCTCAACATACGAGGGGTTGCTGGGTGTGAAACAAAGGGAGTATTGGACTGGTTGCCATCGGCCAACTGACTCTTGCTTATATCCCTTTGAACAAATGGTTTATCGGCATCCATGATATAGAAATACTATGTTGTATTGATTCAAACGCAATTGGTTGTAGATAAATTAAATTCAATATGGATTACGCAACCTTCGGTCGATGCGATTATTGTTGTGACTTTGCCTCCTTTTTCTTGGGTTTTAATGTGGAGGATACTCCGTGAAAAAAATGTAGTATACAAAAGATACCAACAAGGATGCTTTCTTTGATATAAATCTTTGACTAGACGCAACCACTAGTCGTTTGCTTTCTCGACAAAGAAGACAATTGAGATTATTGATTATCCAAATCTTGGCTGTTTAAAAAATTTAGTTAGGAATAGAAAAAAAAAAGGACCTTTTCCAACCCTTTTTTTGCTAAAGATATGTTGGACAACGAAAATGGCTTAAAAAGTGGGTCACTTATGAAAGCAAAAACCAAACGGAATCAATCGGTAACAAGTGGCTGTGTGGAGTCAGATATCCTCTTTTTGTAGGTTCTAATTGGGCTACGTCTACAGAGATATCTACAAATCGCAGAAGTACGGGACCCTAAATAAGGTCGTGCGAGATTTTACAATTCGTCCAACAGGAATCACAAGAATGCAATCGAAGTAAGCTACATAGAAGAGCCTAACATTTAAGGAATATTTTATACATTGCTCTGTATACTGTTGATTTCAGTAAAGATCTCTTTTAAAATCTATATTCTCACACTTTAATGGTGGGCTTTCAAGTGTTGGTATTCCAAGGAGTATCCAAAAATGAGCACAACGATTGCTAAATGAAGCAATGGTTTTCCTGAAGCATTGTCACCATCAAAATAAGCAGCTCTATATCTGGCTAATGGGTTTGTTGGTTTCTTGGCAGCTTGTGCTGGACCTTGAGGCAATTTCTTGTAAAAAGAAACGACTTCTTGCATTCTTTTAGCATTTGGAGCTGAACCAAGGTTCTAAAAAGATGCGTTAGTACTTGAATTGTTTCATTAGTGGTGGTGTACGATTTGAAACCGGATTGTGGCTTTGTTGAAAACGCTTTTAGCTGGTGCTCACATGTGACGGTAAAATGGAATATCTTTACCGTTTGAAGTCAAACAATTCCAATAAATACTCTACTAACTTAGAAGGTCACGGCCTCCTTGATTGTGTACTACCCCAATCCTCAAGACGGCCACGAAGCAACCCTCTGCGTACCACATGTCAAATGCCCATCTCTATAACAATACCCACAAGTGCAATATCACATACCTTAGCCGAAGCAATCTTTGGTGGAATCAATGACGACAATTGCCTTTTAATCACAAATGACATAGTTGATCGTTGTTGTTGTTGGTAAGAAAACCTCGTTTGTCCAGATTGAAAACCGATTTTTTTTTCTGTTTTCTTCACTCTCGCTGGTCTCATGCGTTAATTCTATTTGCCAGAAGTTTTCATTGCAGAGATAGTTGGGAATATATACACGACCTTGAGGAAGTGAACTCTACCACACCAAAGATAGGCTATATCAATTTGACTCGGTCCACTTGACCTTTTATCATTCACATATCGTTGATTGAAATTACACAAGAATCTATATTTTTGTAATAAAGTGAAGACAACGGATGAGTGTGTGTGGAATACAACCAATTTTTCTCACTAGCGAACGTGTAACAACAACATCCATCTCAATTCTCAATTGGAACCCTCTTACTCAACTCTGCGTTTCACCCTACTCCTTCAAAATAACCATCTCCTACTCAATTTTCAGTGATGTACAAAACTAGGTGGAATTTGTTAGTACCAAAAAGTTGAACAACTTGATCATCAAAACCCGCAATTACATACCTGTGTTGCCTCTAAGAAACAAGTCACCATAGTCTCTAGTCATCGTATCCTTGATGAACTCTTTGCCATTTTCTAGTACAACATTCATGTATCCATCAATAGTTTGTAAATCGCCGCGATATTCGACACCACTGTACAACTTGACTTTCACCGGGGAGCCTATTAGGTCACCTAAAAACTTTGAAGGGTCTGTCCTATCAAAATCGGATTCTGACATTGATGGTTGAGTTTGGTCAAAACAGTTGCAAGTGTAGAATTAAGTTTGAACAAAAGTGATGCGAGTTTCTGTGCTCTTAGAAAAAAAAGAAGTCGTGTAATGTCTAAATCTAAGCTCCAACTACTGAATCTATAATGGTAAATAATCGCACCAATTTTTGCAACAATAATATTTCATCACCTTCCTTGTCAGAAAGAGCTTTACTGACTTGTCCAGTTTCCAACAAGTAGTCTCTTTTCAAAACTCCCATAACCAATTCGTCAACTTTCTTCATAAACTCTTTTGTTTGCACAACTCCAGGCTTGTAAGTCGGACCCATAGAAAGTAGCACCGTTGTAACTAACTCAAATATTGGAACCACCAACTCATTCAAAGAGATCGTGTCTTCATATTTGGAATCTGGATTGACCAAGTCTGACAACGACAAAGGTGTATCCAAAAGCACCTTTATACTAATATTCTTAAAATCCTGAACTTCATGCGCATGCAATGTTAAGCCCAAGTCGGGATCAATTTGTAGTAGATCCATGCTTTTCAAAGTAGCAAAAAGCTCATTTTGCACTAATTGTAAAGCTCCCTTTTGTGATTGAGCTATTTTGATGAGTAAGTATACGTTCGCCTTAAACGCGGTAAGTTCAACAAAAAGTTCGTTAAACGTCAATTCGGAAGTCGGTGACGTGGACAACCTAATCACCTGGTCTGTTCGTCTTAATGCACGAATAACTTGCGACAAAAAGCTTTGCTTGAGGACGTGGGAGAAAATGAATTGCTCTTGACTCAGGCTCGCACTCTCCAATTTCAAAAGCGACTCGATCAAAAAGATCGAATTAATACGTGAAAGCCCTTCAGAATACAATGCGTCATTGGTTATGATAGGCAAAAGCTTTTTGTGTACGGATCTTACCAATTCCATAACCTTTGTCGATAAAAACCTATTTTGAAAAATTTTCAGAATAAACTTGTTCAATATTGAGTAAAATTCTGATCGCATACTGGGCGTAGCATGAGAATTGATCACTCCGGAAATACATGTTTGGAACAATGGCATTAGTTGCTCTACGACCAATTTTGCTTGCTTGTCGTCATTAAACTTGGCAAACTTGCTCACGAAAGTATTGAATAGCGACCCACAAAGTGACACCAACTCTTCTGAAAATACCGTGTCTGACTCAATAAAGATTGAAACTTTCGGCAAAATGGCATTAAAAACATCAATGATAAAATCACCCGAGTTTATCTCATCTTGCAACACCAACATCAACTGGCACCACGACGTTAGACATTTCAATTGAACATCACGTGAATTATTCATCACAAGATACTTCGTGACAAACTCCTGCATTTTGTTTCCCTCAGCCATTACCTCTTCACTATACTGCTGCTTCGATTCGGGTGTCACCATGTTTGAGCTTTGACATAAAATTTTATAAATTTTTTCCAAAATGGTGTAATTCAAAGTATAATTTGGACCCTGTACTTGCTTCAATATCGTTTCAACATCAAATGACCGATTCAAGTAGTCATATTTTTCAACTTCAAAGTTCTTGAAGTTAAAATTTAAGATATCAAGAAAATCAACGATTCTTGATGTCCTATTGGGAGACTGGTTCTTGAAAATCAAAAGCTCGGCATAGTACTTTTTCTGAGTTGTTGACTGAGTGTTGAAAAACTCCAATGACAACAAGTTCAATGCCAATTCTCGTTGTGTGATAAAAGCTGTGAATGCGTTTATGCTTGGCAAAGAGCTAATGAAGTAATTTTCAACATTAACATCAAGATCTCCATCAAACTCGTGTCCACACCAGCTGGTCATCAAATCCAACTTTGGCTGGAAAGTAATCAACATCTCTACTAAATTTTGATCACGCACTTTACTCATGCTAATTTGTGAAGATGCCGGATTTGAACAAAGCTTGATCAAAATCTCTAATATCAATGATGACAACTTTGCTGGACCGACATCAATTACATGACGGTTCCCATTGCCAAAATCCAACTCTGATATCAAATTGACGCTGTCTTTCAATGTGCTCAAAAGAATGTCTAGTAAAGTCGTGTGTTGTGAATCGTTCAAGCTCAAATTGTTTGCTTTGATGTTGAATCCCAACAAGAAATGCGCCATGTTGAGTGTCTTCTTTGCGGGATCAAGCATGCTAGCAAGTAAATCCAAAATTTCAAATTTGATCTTCAACGTATCCTCGATCTCTTCAAATTTATCAATAAAGGCAAACTTGATCTTTTCTGATTCATCAATGTTCAAAAACGTGGTAAGTAAGCGATCGTTACTCAACAAAGGGTCAGCTTCCGACTTGCTACTTTTAAAATGATCTTCTTTCCCCAATTTGCTCAATATCTTTAATGCGTCACTAGAAATTGAATTGTCACAATTAACAAATAGCGCAATGTGAGCAACGGATGACAAATGGAATAAAAACACGTCATAAAAAGTTTTCACACTTGACAATCCAAGAATTTTGGAGTGGTATATGTTATCAAAGACGGAAGTCGGTTGATTCAAACTCTTAGTCATAGATGTGTGGATACTCATAATTGAATTTCTATGCACTGGCTGTTGCAGTATGTTTTTGCGTATCAAAACAGGTAACAAATACTCACGAAAGTTCTGCTGCATACCCAACAAAGAATCAAACACATTCAATGCTTGGCCGACCAAGGTTGCGATTTCGGCCGAAGCGTTAACTGATTCCACCCCATGGTCGATGATCTTGAATAGTGCAGTGTAGGCATTACTGTCAAGAAAACATGTAAACACTGCTAGTGAGTGATGCAACTTAACAAATAATTCATAATTTATCGGCAATCCTGGAATCAATGAGTCAAATATAGACTCAAATGATTTAAAATCTCTGATAATGTTCAATGCGGACTCACTCAAGAATTTCCATTCCACTTCATGCAAGGACTCGATGCACAACTGAAGCAATAACATTTGCAAAGAGTCTCTGTACTGCTCGTTTGTCAAACTATGTGACTGTCCCAACACATTCACCAAAAGGAATTCAATGTACGGCCATACTCCAATTTTGTTATTTGGTCTGTACCCATAACCTAGATCACATGGATAAGCCAAAGTATACTTCTGAGTATCCTCCAAACTCAATGGTTGCAACAATTTCTTGACAAGGTCTGCGAAGTTGAGTACTTGACTATAATGGGTCAAGTTATTGGAATACACTTCGATCGTTCCAATCGATCTTTTCCTTGAGTATTTATTTCTTTCCGTTTGTTTGCTAAATAAATCATTCAGCTGGGTTTGAGCTAAATGTAAGCCATGGTACATCCAACGATCCAACATTCGCCAGGACTCATATCTGATGAATGAATCCAGATTCTGTTCAGCAAGATTACCAAGTAATTGGAAAGTCAAATTTAACAACACAATTCTTGAGTCGTCACTAACGTGGATATCGGGTAAATTTATATAATTTGGATTCATCGTGGAATTATGCGCGTTAACATCAATTTGCAAAACTTTCCCACCATTGATCAAATTGTCAAATTTCAAGAATCCCTTGATGATTGGCATGAAGCGATTGAATGCTACATTTTTGATTTGATTTGCACGCTCGGAGCCTGATAGATTTATCATGATTGATGAAATCAACCTCACAAATCCAGATATTGAGACAATAGAGTCCTCGGCAAGCTCGATAACAATCTTGTTTTCTCCAGTGTCTTTGACATTTCCCATACTTTTATTTGAGAAAACAAGCTCATGACGCTTATGATATATGTTCAATTGGTCATTTAAGTCTTGTTCGAAGTTAGTGTTTAGCGATTCAATGTAGTAATTCAATGAGTCAACGATAGATTCAATAGAAATTCTTGAATAATCATTCTTTTTCGCGTGATTATTGTTGTTGATCAAGATATCCCATATCTTGCTTGCAATATTGGATCCACCAGAAGCTAATGCTGCCAAAAGAACACTAAAGCTAGCAGCAATCAAAGGTGATGTATTATTGTTCAAACCCCATGACAAAAATCCAAATACTTCATTAGAGTTGGTTTCGTCGGCCCAAAAAGCCGAGCACAAATCGGGTCTGTTATTGCAATTGTACGCAAAAGCCAAATAAAATCTCTCCAAATCAGCACGTTGGGCAATTTCATCGAATTCCAGCAAACGTGGTTTTTCCGTTTTCGAACGCTCTTCGTTTTCGCTCTCCTCATCGCTAATGTCTTCATTTCTATCCAAAAAGGACAAAGCAAAATCTTCTTCGCTATCTCGTAAAGATGTCAAAATCAATGCGGCATCTGCAACAAAAGTTCCAAAAAAATGCTGCAATAATGGAGATACCAAAGAATCATTGAGTTCTGGATTCAATTTCAAATATGACACATCAACCAACTTGACCACATTCACAAAGTCGGGTCTTTGTTTGGCCAAATGTAAGAGCTCTGCAGAGCCTGAATACTCAAATTTTTTTGGCACAAACGGTGGAACAGTTCTTTGTAGTAATGATCTAAAGTCATATGTATCTGATAATTCGAAAACACGCCTTGTTTCTGGTGTACCAGTTTCCGCACAATAGCTCAATAATAGTTCCATTACTCCGACTGAGATTAATTGTTCCATGTAAACGACAATATTTTTCTGAAAGTCGTACTTCTCGATATCATGCTGTTTACACCATGGAATAAACTCTGTCAAGAAAATGAGCCCCGTTACAATCTCAAATCCATGAAGTTGAGATTGCGATAAGTCAAACATATCTTCCTTTTCCCCCACCAGAATTGATTTTGTAATAAAAGTGTACAACTGATCAATCAATCCTGCACTCTCCCTGGCTTTAGCTTGAAAATTTAAAACGAACGGAAGGAAATGAAAGATAAATACGTCATCATTTTGCAATAGCTTGATAATTTTTATAACCTTTTCGTAATTGTCAACAGTTCCGATATCCTCAAAATAAGATTCACTCATTGTGAACAATAAAGTGCCCAAAAGTTCGTGAAATTTAAACAACTGAGACCTTGCGAAATTGATCCCATTGATAAACACTAAACTCAGCAAGTCCCCCGTCACCTTTTGTTTGTCAATCATGTCATTCACAATATCAATTAGTTTATAAACTTTTTGAAAGCTCTCTAACGTATTTTTAAAGACGTCACTTGCGTTCAAGGGCAATATCTTGTTTCCTATAAGGTAGATCAAAATATTCAAAATGTATTCACCACGACCAAAGTATGATAATTTAGCACTATCAAGCAATGATGTCCCCTTTTTATAACTGACATCCTCGCTGAAATATAACAATTCAGCAGTACACATTTCATCCAAATCAAGCTCTGTGGCTAGCAAGACACTTAATTCAACAAACTCCTCGTTCAATCGGACCACATCGCCATTACTAAACTTAAGTGGGGATTTTAACTTATTTCGAGATTCAGTCAGTGGTGATGGAGTCTTTAAAACTTGTGCAAGATCATGTGATATACTTGATAAATCGATGGCCGATACATCAACGTCTGCCTCAAACTTGATGGCATTGTAAATTTCGGCAAACAGGTCTGATGACCATTGATAGGACATTGTATTCCGACTTTGATTAAGAAGTTGCTAGCTTTGATGGGGCTTCTAGTTGGTGCAAACTTGATTTTATTCGTTTTTTTTTTTTTCTTTTTCGTGTGGCAACCGCTACCACTACGTAGTAGATCGAGTTGAGGAAATGTTGCAAAAGTGTAAACTAAGGATCTTGAGATTTTGGTAGATAACACCTCTGACAAATATTTGACTCAACTACATCGGCTCATATAGAACTTGCACTTGAAGTGAAAAGTCTTGCAACCAGATTACCTTTAAGGGGCTTGTATCTTTCTTTGACCTTTACCTCGAAAATGTTGAAGAAAAAAGGAAGACTCAAGAAAGAAACGCGAGTGTAAAGTTAAAGACCGGAAAGTTAGACATAGAAGACGAAGAATACTTGCATAAGTCAATAACTGAAATGTACAAAAAAGGTAACCCATGAGATGAGAAACAGTTTACAAATTTGGCCAGGGGTGACTAGAGAAGTCGAGTGTTGCCCAAAAACTGGGATCAAACAATTCATGAGACGTCAGAAAGAAATTTATGTTATCCCCAGCTCATCAATAACTACCCCTTATCCATGCTTCGAATGTGTTACTCTAGAGCATTTCAAAGAGTTGTAAAATATTATCAGAACTTATGGAATTCCGCCCGAAAATTGTTGGAACTTTGGCGAAACAATTTTGGATATGAAAGGAGAATCTCACAAAATTTTGTCAACAGGGACAGCCAAATTGGATGCATTGCATGAGAGGAGAATCATTCCCACATTTGGGCGCATTAGCGGTAGAGGTCGATTTCTATCTCCTTTTATAACTTCTCGCACACTTCCGAATAAAGACGTGGTCAAACTTCCGTCACGCTGACCATTTGCTTCTACCCCTTACAAACGGGCTGGTACTTTCGGTACCTCTCATTGGCTCATGGAAAACTTTTACCTCAGTCTGTTCCTGAAGACGAACAATAGTGGCGCTTGCTAATACATGGTGTACCTGAATGTTGGATGACATACGAGTTCAAAAAATGTGTCTCATCAACAAAGTCTATTCCGTCTTTGTGCCTCAAGAAATGCTTTACGTCTACCTGCCTATAAGAGTTGGACTCGCTGGTCAGCTTGGATTAGCTTTCGATGAAGTAGTGGATATCATTAATATGATCTTAAGTTGCAACGTCAATGTATATTTCACTTTTGTACAGGCATTCAAGCATGCAAGAGAATGGTGATGAATGATGATATTATCCTCAGGTCTTCGAAAATTGCAGGTTTATTTCTCGAAAATCCTCGGAATGCTATTGTGAGGGCAAAAAGAAGTGGCAAACAAGATCAGCTTTATGACGATGCTTATCGCAAATATACCCTCAAGGAGGTACCGATAAATGCACCGGAGGAGGAGGAGTCCGATGACGATTCAGCAGCAAGTGACACTGACTAATACTATGAGGAAGTGAACGGATTGAGTGAAGCAAAGGAGCACGACTCCGTACTCAATAATGAAAATGGAGATTTGAAAGGTGAAATTAATGATTTGAGAAAAGAATCAGAACTTAATCGACAAAGTAGCATTTCTCAAGCACCACAACTACACGATGATCAACTACGTCGAAAGGTGAATAAACGAATCTTATGGATAGCATTTATTTTACAATCCGTAAGAATACTTCAAACATTTACATGGTTTAGTTATCGTGATAAATATATTAATGAGCCCATATTATACAAGTTTTCGAAAACAGAAACTGTCACCTTACTCCATCTTGACATTGCATCCATCATACAAAGACATTGTCAAATGTGACATCTTGTGTGGTGGGTATTGAGTATTTGGATCCATCCATAAGGAACTAAACTCTTGCACCAATCTGGTTGTAACGTAACTAGCTTCAGTTAGAGCGAACTGCTGACCAAGACAAATCCTTGGACCACCATTGAATGGAACAAATGCCCAACCCAATTTCCTTGTCTGTGGCTCAAACCATCTCTCGGGTCTAAACTCATTAGCATCCTTACCGTAGTATTCTTCCATTCTGTGCGTTGAGTAAACGCTGTAATGAACCTCTTGGTTTTTAGTAACCAAGATAGGGGACATTCCGTCGGGTCCTCCACCACGAGGTAAAGTTGTGTTTCTTGTAGCAACACGGAAGTTTTGTGGAACTGATGGATACAAACGCAAACATTCGTTAAGAACTGCTTTCAAATACTCGCAGTTCTTCAATGACTCGAAAGTGATCTCTTCGATTCTAGCTTCCTTGCCCAATCCAAACTTGGTGCCAATTTCTTCTCTCAACTTGGCCAATACTGCAGGATTCCTGGCTAATTCAAAAAACACAAATGACAACAATCCAGCTGTTGTATCTCTGCCTGCAACCAAAATGTTCAACAATTGATCTTGTAAAACCTTTGGATCTCTTGTATGTTTAGCCAACTCGTAAAGGAACACATATCCATTCTGTTTCTCTAACTCCTCTGGTGATAATGACAAGGCTCTTTTAACATAATGTTGCGCGAATCTGTGAACAACTGCGTTGCTATCTCTAAACTGTTTGGAGTTTAAGACCCAATACATAAACAGTATAACCACTCTCGACGCTAAGTAGCTTTGGGAAAAATTGAATGATTGTGGAAATTGTTCCTTTCCGTCGAATTCGTTCGAATCAGCCTGCATTCCAACACTGGCATCCTTCAACGAATCAACTGATTCCCCAAATAAAAACTCAGTGGCTGAATCAACGGTGAATCTAAAAAATAGTTCTTGCAAATCAAATACTTGTCCTTTGTTCTTGCGCACATGCTTGAAAAGAACTTGAATGTGTGGCTCCAACATCTTGACATGTGAGATTTGTTCTCTGGCAAACTGTGGACGCAACATCTGTCTCGAGTCTTTCCATCCTTGGTTATCTAAAGTGAATATTCCATCACCCAACAAAGGTTTGAACTGTGGATGTCTTGTACCTAGGGAGAAATCATTGAACTGAGTAGCTAAAAGTGCTTTGATATTCTCGGGATCTTTAGTCGCCCAAAGCTTTACTGTGAAAATTCTCATTGAAAGTGTAGGAACTTCTGGGTGTGAAATTTCATGGAATCTTTGCTCAGAAAAGTCAACAAGAGTTCCGTTCTTTTTCCTTTCGATTAACCAGAATGGAAGTTTGAATCCCAAGTAGCCATCGCCTTCGGGGTTTGTTTCCCTAACCGCTCCCAACTTCTTCATCAAGTATGCTTCATTAATTTTCTTGTACACAACATAAAAGACGATCAATGCTGGTGCTATGATGTACCACTTCGTGGAGTATTCCATAATATCAAAATCTGACATGTTTGTTTGATAATTGTTGGAATTTTACTGATCTTTGGTAATGAATTTAATAATAAATGCAGAACAACTATCATTTGTGGTGATTTTGGATTCCTTATATATCAAACATTTTTTGGTTTGCCCCTAATTAGGAAATACTTTTTTCACATGCCATTTGTGTAACAAAAGAATATGACTATCCTACATATATGCAAACACAATAGGTTATTGTAATATCGTTGGTTTTTATCCGCAATTATCTTTTAAATCCGCTTTACGTTATTCAAGACAACATTACAACACCAGACTTGTGAAATAACAAATGAGGGTCCCAGTAACAATCGTGACAATTGCTCTTCACATGCTGAACTTTGTTCTCACCCTCAGAAATAAAGATAAGGGGGAATACAAATAAAAGGAGAACCACTGCGGAGTTAATGTGCAGAATACCGTTTTGGCGGTAATTCTAACCATGCTCTTCTTCTTTTCTGAGGTGTACCTTAGCAAATATCGATTGTGCAGATGATTTAACGACCTATGTACATTAATTGACACCAAAGTTTGAGGTTTGATGTAGGCGATTTTTAGGCAAAAATTTGGTACTCTTGAGATTTCATAGATAAAGTTTCCAGAAACACTGAGAATGCCATCATCTGCAACGAAGTTTTAGACATGTAACTTTCTATCACATGGGTAATCGTCACAAAGTAAGGGCCTGCTTTGTCCATGACCTCCGCAGTATCGTTTCTTCCCAGAAAACAAAACCACAAAATTTTTCAACCCAAACTCCGAATGTATTTATTATTAATTGTTGGTAATTCCTCCCCACATCAAATACGTCACAAAACTCATTTTTTAGATGCTCCTGCATTAATTCCGGTTATAATATTTTAACTCCGTAAGAGCACAAAGCCAAAGATTTGTTCATGTTTCAGGTGGCCAATGTTTTACGTACTAACTGCCATAAATAGACGCTTCAATCTAGGCTACATCCCCAATTCCAACAAATAATGTCACGTGTCATACGAAAGCTTTCCGCATTGGACTTAGAGTATATTCGCGTTCTTGTAGTCAGAGGACATTGTGACTGCCAGCACTTGTAATAGAAGCATACAATTTCCCCCTCTTTGTCGTCAAACGTTTGATGTTGAGGTCACACATTGCTTAGTGGTTCTTAAAGTCCGCGTCCGCATCAATAGTTTTCAAGATGAAAAAGCACTCCTTTTTAATTAAGGGGTGAAATTGCTTCGTTCTTAGAGTAAACCTTTGCAAAGTAGAATAATCATGTGCAAGGGTTCTGAGTTAACATGAGCTAGCCAGTTCGTAACTAGCTTGAAAGCTGAGCTGAAGGCAGAATATGATGAACATAAAGGCTAGAAGAGAGATATCGGCTACTTAGCCACTGCTTTATTCATTTCAAGCACTTTAGGATGCGTTACATTAGATTATCCTTCCATCGCGTCTGTATGTTCACATAGTAAATACTCAAAATTCAAATCTAAGCTGAAAAAACGATAACATTACTTCCTAAAAGTATCACCTTACTCCATCTTGACATTGCATCCATCATACAAGGACATTGTCAAATGTGACATCTTGTGTGGTGGGTATTGAGTATTTGGATCCATCCATAAGGAACTAAACTCTTGCACCAATCTGGTTGTAACGTAACTAGCTTCAGTTAGAGCGAACTGCTGACCAAGACAAATCCTTGGACCACCATTGAATGGAACAAATGCCCAACCCAATTTCCTTGTCTGTGGCTCAAACCATCTCTCGGGTCTAAACTCATTAGCATCCTTACCGTAGTATTCTTCCATTCTGTGCGTTGAGTAAACGCTGTAATGAACCTCTTGGTTTTTAGTAACCAAGATAGGGGACATTCCGTCGGGTCCTCCACCACGAGGTAAAGTTGTGTTTCTTGTAGCAACACGGAAGTTTTGTGGAACTGATGGATACAAACGCAAACATTCGTTAAGAACTGCTTTCAAATACTCGCAGTTCTTCAATGACTCGAAAGTGATCTCTTCGATTCTAGCTTCCTTGCCCAATCCAAACTTGGTGCCAATTTCTTCTCTCAACTTGGCCAATACTGCAGGATTCCTGGCTAATTCAAAAAACACAAATGACAACAATCCAGCTGTTGTATCTCTGCCTGCAACCAAAATGTTCAACAATTGATCTTGTAAAACCTTTGGATCTCTTGTATGTTTAGCCAACTCGTAAAGGAACACATATCCATTCTGTTTCTCTAACTCCTCTGGTGATAATGACAAGGCTCTTTTAACATAATGTTGCGCGAATCTGTGAACAACTGCGTTGCTATCTCTAAACTGTTTGGAGTTTAAGACCCAATACATAAACAGTATAACCACTCTCGACGCTAAGTAGCTTTGGGAAAAATTGAATGATTGTGGAAATTGTTCCTTTCCGTCGAATTCGTTCGAATCAGCCTGCATTCCAACACTGGCATCCTTCAACGAATCAACTGATTCCCCAAATAAAAACTCAGTGGCTGAATCAACGGTGAATCTAAAAAATAGTTCTTGCAAATCAAATACTTGTCCTTTGTTCTTGCGCACATGCTTGAAAAGAACTTGAATGTGTGGCTCCAACATCTTGACATGTGAGATTTGTTCTCTGGCAAACTGTGGACGCAACATCTGTCTCGAGTCTTTCCATCCTTTGCCATCCAAAGTGAATATTCCATCACCCAACAACGCTTGAAACTGAGCGTGCCTCGTACCCAAGCAGAAGTCGTTGAACTGAGTAGCTAAAAGTGCTTTGATATTCTCGGGATCTTTAGTCAAATAAAACTTCACCGTAAAAATTCTCAGGGAAAATGTAGGAACTTCAGGATGTGGGGCACCGCGATACATTTCGGCAACATAGTCAATGAGGGTTCCATTGTTTTTACTTGCAATCAACGTGAATGCAAGCTTGAGACTAAAAGCTCCGTCACTTACAACATTTGTTTCTCTGGATGCTCCCAACTTCTTCATTAAATATACCTCCGTGATTATCTTGTACACAACATAAAGCACGATCAACGCTGGTGCTAGAACAAACAAACTGATGGTATAACCCATGATGTTAAAATCTAACATGCTGACCTCGTTGTAGTAGTTGAAGAAGAGGCATGTTTGTATCGATGTCAGGCATGAAAAGAGAATTGCCCATCTCTTTATATCGGTAGCTAACGTTGCCCGAGTTAAATAACCATTACACAGCTCGAGGGTGATCGTCAGATTGCATGTGTTTTTTCTAAAAAAAAATGGAAGTCCGCATTGTCCCCGCATTAAGGGAGCCTGACATATTATGGAAGGGTCGGAGTTTACTCAGAAAAGGGGTTGATTTTACCCACTGTACATTTAATTGTGTAATGTTCGTGTAATGAGCGGAACGGTTATAAAAGCGGATATAATTTTCAAGCGCTTATGTAAGCATTAGCTTGCGTTTCTCTACCAAGAACTGTCTCAATTCAATGAACACTGACAGAACAAACCACCATGGTTTGCGATTGTATATGTGGGAGCTTCCTTTGGGAAATATTGAGTTCATTGTGAATAGGCTTACCGATACAATCCTTCCGCAGCAAGAAACAATAGCATTTATTTATCACTACAGTCGATTTCGAAAAGATTTTGCTGCAACTACCCGCTTGGGAACCTTTGTAGATTATGCATAGCAAGTTCCACTTCTCTTCCCATTTTGATAAGCTTGCATAAGCCGTGCCTGTTAACAAAGAAGGGCAAAAGTATTGGGTTCATCGTAGAATTGAGATGAAGTGACGAAGGGCAGATTTGAATGTGGGAGTATCGCAATTATTGGACGTAGCTAAGTCTGTCCCACATGCTTAAACCAGTAGATACTTAATTGCATGACCTTCTCTTTCGCCCCATATGGCTTGTATAAATGACTTGAACACAGTGATGCATTCGAAAAATGCATGGAAATTGTTACAAAATTTGACTCAATCAGTTACAATCGTAAAAAGAAAAAATTGGCACAGCTATGTAAGTGAAGATTTTACCAAATACTTAATCAAATAAACTCTTTCTAGTGTTTGGTTTTCCATGGAAAAATCTGACTATTGTATTAAATGGTGGGTTTAGTTTATGGTGGAATGTTGTGTGTCGTAAAAAATTGCGACACAACTTAAATTACGACACTGGACAATATTATCGTCTCAACATCGCCATTCCTAGAGTATATCGTAGTTTTAATGCTTTTAACCAAACAGAAGAAACCAATAAATGATATTATAGAAAAAATGACTATAAAGGAATAAAACCACTATTATACAGTAGGACCAGCTTCTTGAACCTCAGCAGTAGCTTGATCACTATATTTAACGAAATTGTCATTGAACTTCTTACCAAGAGATTCAATTTCCTTTTGGAATGATTCTTGACCACCAGTCCAAGCTTTGGTTGGGTTCAAGATTTCGCTTGGTACACCTGGACAGCTCTTTGGAACATTCAAGTTAAAGACTGGGAATTTTTCGTATTCAACCTTTGATAATTCACCAGAGTGGATAGCATCCAAGATAGCTCTGGTGTATTTCAATGAACATCTCTTACCACCTTGAGCAACTGAAGCACCAACCCAACCAGTGTTCAATAACCAAGCGTTAGCCTTGTGTTCAGAAATCTTATCAGACAATTGTTGAGCGTACTTCATTGGGTGCAAGACCAAGAATGGTTGACCGAAACATGCAGAGAATGTAGCTTGTGGTTCAGTAACACCTTCCTCAGTACCAGCCATCTTGGAAGTGTAACCTGAAATAAAGTGATACATAACTTGAGCATTGGTCAATTTGGATACTGGTGGCAATACACCGGAAGCATCACATGTCAACAAGATAATGTTTGATGGGTGAGTGTCAGCCAAACATGGAATCTTAGCTGATGGGATAAAGTCAATTGGGTATGCACATCTGGTGTTTTCAGTAATCGATGAATCTGAATAGTCAACAACTTTGGTGACTGGATCGTAAACAACGTTTTCCAAAATAGCACCGAATTTAATGGAGTTGAAAATTTCTGGTTCCTTTTCTTGAGACAAGTCCAAACACTTGGCATAACAACCACCTTCAATGTTGAAAACACCATTGTCTGACCAACAATGTTCATCATCACCAATTAATTTTCTGTTTGGATCAGCGGATAAAGTGGTTTTACCAGTACCGGATAAACCAAAGAACAAAGTGACATCACCCTTGTCAACACCTTGGTTACATGAAGAGTGCAAAGTCAAAACCTTGTGTTTAATTGGCATCAAATAAAACATGACAGTGAAAATACCTTTCTTCATTTCACCAGCATACTCAGTACCCAAGATAACCATTTCCATATCTTTGAAATTGATTTCAACTGAGGTAGATGAAGTCATACCTTTGGTGTGAACATTAGCAGGGAATTGACCGGCATTGTAAATGGTGAAATCTGGCTCGCCAAAGTTTTTCAACTCTTCTTCAGTTGGTCTAATCAACATATTGGTCATAAACAAAGCATGGTAAGCTCTAGCACAGATGATTCTAACCTTGATTCTGTATCTTGGATCCCAACCGGCGTAAGCGTCAACAACAAACAACTTTTCTCTGGTTCTCAAATAATCCAAAGCTCTTGATCTGGAAATTTTCCAAGTCAATTCGTCAACTTGTTTGTTGACAGGACCCCACCAAATGTGGTTTGATGAGGTTTCTTCATCAACAATTCTTTTATCGCTTGGAGATCTACCAGTTTTTTTACCGGAGTAAGCCATAAGAGCACCAGTGGAGGAAATGGTAGTTCCTTTTTCCAACAAACCATCTTCGTACAAAGTTGGTGGTGCGGCATTGTGTCTGACGATGGTGTCAGTCGTCAAGTTCAATTTTTTCACCAATGGGTCTTGTGTGCTTTTGATTGAAGGGTGTCCTTCGAAGTTGATAGTAGATTCAACGGCAGCTGGTGGTGGTGGTGACATGATTATTGAATAAATATACGATTGTAGTTATTTAGTTAAAGTCAATGGGAAAATAAGAAAGAAGAAATTGAAAAGAATTGGAGAGGGAAATCATAGGTGTATTTATACTCTTTTTGGTTTATAACTTTTGAAAGATTTTTCAGGAAATTACTTCCATTAACCCACTTCTTCAATTATTTAAAAAACCAAAGAAAATTTTTCAATTTTGTACCATATATCGTTTGTTTGTCAAAATGTAACATTATATTGCCTATAGATTTGCTGGGTGTCTCGTCGTTGCCAGTGCTGTTATCCAGTTCTCAAGCCCCTCACTGTCTACCGCAGCTTATAGCAACAGCTAGTCTTGTCAAGACACCCCTCCCTTGGTGTTGATTCTTGTTGAGTACAACCAGAAACTACCGGGATCGGTCGTGTACACTTGCACAAAAGCAACGAAATATGGGGTAAGAAGGTTTAAGAGTTCCGACATCCTCCATGCCGGGATAACGATTCTTTCCGAGGTCGAAAAATTTGGAAACACAAAAAAGCTTACTGTAACGCAGCCAGCAACGATTTTGAGAACAGCCACGAAAGGGACTAACGTTAGCGAGAGGAACTGGCGTAGTTTAGCCGATTCTGCTCTAAGTATCCACCTGTTCCGAATGAAAAGAGTAGCCTGATTTTGCAATAAACTCGTACAAGTGAACAGTGTTGCAGATTTTTAGTTTCCAACAAAAAAATATTTTAGTAACGAAGAAAAACACGTTACTTTTAAAAGCTGCAGCAGCATTTGCTTTTCTTTATCAAGGCAGCTTGCGACACACTTCAATTGTTTGTAAACCCAAGCTCCTTAACAGTATTCACGGAAATGAATAGGCTGAGTTGTTACGATTTTTTCCGGTGGTCCAGGGACTCTTTGTGTAATCTTGACACCAGCACATGCAAACAATTGATGAAAGATTCCACAACAGTTAAGAGGTCGAAAAAACGTTGGGTTAGAACGTTGTCGCCCAAAATGACTAGTATTCAATTTCAATGACATGAGATGAAAGATGTGCCATTTCGTATTTAATTATTTATGCTCCCCCTATTTCGCTAAAACTCAATTCTTCTTGTAAGTTTGTTCCCCGCATTTTCGCTTTCGTTTTAGAATTCTTTTTTTTTTCCTCTCACCTCTCCGGTCGTCTTTTAATCGCAAGCTTTATTACGTAGAACACCGGGGTCACTAGAACTAATATAATTGAAAAATTAAAGCGATTTATCAAACGCACGATCATGAAGGTTCGTGGTGATAGACTTTGCCAAGTCGGCAAACCAAAAAGGGGCTCGAAATTTTAACAAAACCTCATTAGTTCTAGAATCGGAAATCTCATACAAACGGCTCTTCCTTAACGTGGGAAAAAAAAAATATGTCACGACGGTTACTCGACATAAAAATTCCGACGCGCGGGTGAAAGATTGTGGAATTTTATCCGTCGTCTATCTACAATGTATACAATTAGCCGTTACCATATCAATTCTTCCACTGAGTTGCCTTCTTATCATAATAATCGTAGTAGTATTTCCATTTTTCAAACCCGATATCGCGTATACCTGTTATTGTTTTTTCGTCATCAACAACATCACACATGATGCATTGATCTAATGAATCTTCGTCGAGTATGTAGTTCTTCAACTTTGTGATGGCACTACAAATCAAACCGTACTTGAAGATATCCACCAAGTTGGCATACAGTTGATCAATTACTGGTGCAATGATCCCTCCTATTACAGGAGCAGCAATACTACTCTCTCGCAAGTCCTCACTAATGCACTGATCAATGAACGGGAAGAATTTGGAAAACTCTGATTTATTGGTGAATAATATAACACTGCCAATCACGTTTTGCGAACTTGGTTCCAATGCAATGATAATTTTAACCTCATGTATCAGTCTCGACGGTATGTTTTTGATGGCCTCTTTGTAAAAAGCCCTATACTGAGGTGTTAGGTTTCCCTTCTGAATCAATTTCTCCAACTGACTTTGTCCAGTACATACATCAAACCTGACACCAACAATCATCAACTCTTTTAGAATACGTTCCGGTACCAGCCACCCACTCAACTCATTCAACACCAAAATCCACTTTCTTGGCGATTTGTCATTTTCCCATCCAAGGCGTCTCAAAAACAAATTGCTACCAGTACTTAGATTTCCTGGAAACATAATAAGGGGGAAAGAAGATCCCAACCTGATTTCGCTGCAGTTCTTTTCTCTTGTAAGATATCGCTCTGCTCTAGCATTCAAATTTTTACCAATGCTATGCAACCGCTTGGACTTTTCAACAACAATGAAGAGTATGTGTCCCATAGTGCCATCACACCACGTCAACACAGCTCCATATAGGATGTTTAATGACGAATTGCGCACAACAAAATGCTTTTGATTAGAGGTGGATAAAAGACCCCCCAATCTTTTGCAATATTGCTCATCTTGCATATTGACACTATCTTCCCCTCCTTCAATTTCTTTCCACAATTTGATCAAACCAGATAAATCCCTTGCCATATCAAACTCATCAACCAACCACTTTCTTTTGATTTGTTTGGCATTAACTTCATCGTGACTGTGTCGTCTTTTTGTGGCGTTTCGTTGCTCACCCGGTATACACCCTTGTGGTTCAAAGTCACCCATTAGTAGAGCAGCAACATTCTCCAATGCTTTACTTGTGTAATCATAACAACAAATATACACACTGCCCATCAATTTATCATAGAAAAAGTCGTAAGGCGACAGCGTGGCAACCACAATCAATGGCTTTCGCAAAGGATTGGCTGGCTTTGACCGTTTTCCTCCAAATGAGGACGGGTTTGCTCCACATAGTACTGAAATGTACTTGACAATACCAATTTGATACATGTTTCGCGCAGCTTCACTAGTAAACACAACAACAACGTTTGCTTTATCGATTAATGACTCGTGGAGTGGCGTCAAACCATTCGCGGTGTAAGTTGTATGCAAGACAACGTATTTTTTTCTCGTATTAAGTGGATGCTTGGATAGAAACTTACCAAAACTTTGGAACACTTCTTCGCCAGTAAAAAGTTTACCTGGTTTTGATTGTGTTGGTGAGATTGGACTTAGCAAAGGACTCAATACCAATATTGACTCAACTTCCGATGTCTGTTCGTAGTGCTTGGACAATGGAAGCAAGCCACCGTAATCGCGCACCAAGGTTATTGACTTTTGATAGGCCAACGATGCCAATTCTTGATGTCGCCTCCATTGTTCCGGATACTCATTTTTGAACAAAGTAGGGCTTTGTTGTGCTGATGCTATACCATCGGGAAAAATTTCTTTCCAAGTCGGCAATTGTTTTTGTAGCTTTTCTATTCTTTCAAAACTAGTGACAACTACATCTTCGTCCAAGTTGCCATTCAAAATACCCTTTTTTATCGACTCAATGGCTTCATTTTGCAACTTCAAGTCATGACAAACCATTACCAAATCGCAACCAGCATTAATGGCTAGAATTACTCCTTGACCCAACCCGATGGAGTGATACAATGCTTCCATCTCCAAGCACTCACTAATGACAAACCCATTGAAGCCCAACTCTTGTCTCAATAGTTGATTGATAATAACTGGTGATAAGCACGCATGCGTCTCGTCAGGGCTAATATTTGGCACCCCACAACCAGCTACACTTACTCCGTTCAATAAACCTGCATCAATTAATTTTGCAAAAGGTACAACATTGTTTTGTCGAATTTGACTCAAAGTGTCGCCCATCATGGGCAACTCAAGTAGCGAATCGACAGTTGCATTGCCTATACCAGGAAAGTGTTTCCCCACCGTAAACAAGCCCCCATCTCGTAAACCTTTTGCACACATCAGACCGTACTTTTGTACATCATCAACCGTGGTCCCAAAACTTCTTACTCCCACGAGTTGGTGCGAAAGTTTTGTCACCACATCCAATACAGGCCCCAATATGATACTGAAACCAATCATTTTCAACTCTATTGCTATGGCTTTGGATATCTCGTACACCAATTGTGGGTCACCGGTTGCTGCCATTGCCATGGCACTGGGGTACTGAGTAATGAAATCGGGATCAAACAATGAGTTCATAATCCCACCTTCTTGGTCAATGGCAAACATGAGTGGATACTTGTAGTTACCTTGGGTGTATGCGATGTACTGTAGGTCTTTGATCAACTTTGACATTTGTTCCACATTAACTGCATTTTTACGGGACAATATCATTGATGAGATCTTGTGTTCGACAATCAATTTGTATGCTTGTGAGGTGACCTTAGTGCCTTGGAAACCACCACATAGTAGCTGTCCAGCTTTCTCCTCCATCGTGTTGCGCTAGGCTTGATGAATGATCTTGAAAAGTCCGTGGTGATAAACTGACGACAATGGAGTATGTTTGAGCGGAGATTTTTTTCTCTTTTTTTTGGTGATGCTGCGTCTGTGTGCAACGACTGATACGAACCCCTGTATGCCGACTTTTTTATCGACAGCTCAAAGCACACAGTAGAGCGACTTGCAAAAACACAGAATACGAATTGAAGCTCATCATAAAGGCAAGAAATAACACAATACTCGACGACTGAGCTCAATTGATGCCTCAAAAGTTATGGGCTTTTTTCAGTTCCCCGACGCGTAGCCTAAAGTAACGCAGTGTCCATCAGCTTTCTTGAATTCGATAGGATGGCCAAACTCGATAAAATAACTTATCTCGACGCCTTAGCTTCTATGAGGAGTTCTTATGTGAAAAGTTTTGCTGGAGCCACACCAATACGTCATACGTCTAATTGAGCTTAAAATCCCAAAATGGAAAAATTGTAAATAAAGCTGGAAAAAAAGTAGCGATTATTTATATCACAATTCCCTTTCTTATTGCACCAAGTTGCAAAACTCAATAGCGTAGAAAGCGATCACAAATGGGTATCCCTGAACTATGGGAGGTCTTGCGACCGGCGTTTGACGCGAGAATAACCATTGATGAATTGGTTGACCAATATATTACAAAATTTGGTCGTCCCCCAAGAGTAGCCATTGATGCCTACATATTTATCTTCCACGCAGATCACAGCTCCATTCCCGAAAATGATAAAGAAACCATTTTGACACAAAATTTCATGTCCAAGATTCTTGCCTTGGTTGGTTTGAATATATCGGTGATGGTGGTATTTGATGGAATCTTGAAACCCGACAAATCTGGAGCTGGGAAGCCACTGGATCATGAGAAAGAACTAGAAAAGCTTCACCGTACGGAAAACTTTTCTGAACCCAAAGAATTTATCCAGCACCTAAAAGATGTTTTGAAACTTAATAGCATTGAGTTTGTCCAAGCTACAGGAGAAGCAGAGGCACAATGCGCGTACTTACAAAAGTTGGGAATTGTGGACTTCGTAATAACTAATGACGTTGATAGTTTGGTGTTTGGCGCTACTCAAGTTTTGAGAAATTATAGTCGCTTTGTTGAAGACATTGGACACTCACCAACAAAGAAGCTGGCCACTTTGAAGCAAAAATATTACGTCACTCCAGTGAATATGAGCAAGGTTGAAGAAATAACCGGATTAACTAGATCCAGATTGGTATTTTTGGCCACATTAAGAGGGGGTGACTACTCATCAGGAGTTAAGAAAATGGGCATTAAGAATGCGACAAATTTGGCGCTAAGCGGTACTTTGTTTGGAAAGTTTTACAACCGATCCTTGACCAAACAGGAATTACAAGAAGCAAAACGTGGTGATTTGACACCTTCTGAACCACCACCAGACTTTTCTGAGGAACTAGAAGCTTGCTTTGTCAAAAAGGGTGTTAATTCGGTTTTTCCTTGGGATGCTAAGAAAGATAAACAAGAAAGAGAAACGCTATTTTCCGATTTGTTAGAGAAACTCAATGAACTGTTGCGTGGCTCGAATCGCGACATTTTTGGACGTGGTTTTGCTGTCACGGAACGGTTTGAATTTGATGAATATTTCGTGCTATTGTATTTTTTCCCACTAGTACAGACGAGGTTACCGGTATTCTTGCCCTGGACATTGAGCTCGGGAGAGCTTTCGATAAATTTTCAAATAAGATTGGGGTCGGGAATGAGGGAGGAGCTTTCACGTGTGAGCGAAATAGAGGAGATAGATTTTGACGGCGACTCAGCTTTGATAGTGCTGAGCACCGACTACTTATTTGTTCCCAAAACTTACAATTGGCAAATCAAATATATCATATTCAAATTGGCCTCATATGCCAGTATGATAAAAGTTACCAATGAAAAATTAGAGGATGGTATTGGAAAAGTCATGCTTAAATACGACGAACGGGAAGTTCGTAACGCATTCCCCATGTCGGTCGAAGCAAGAAGAGTTATTGAATCACCTCACAGGAGAAAAGGTGATGAAGATTCAATTAGCTACATCTGGGTTCCCAAATCATTGGTTGAAGTATACTATCCTCAACTACTTGATCAGTATATTCAAAAGAAGAAAGAGAAATTTCGCAGTAAAGGTAGCAAAACTTCACTGCAGCAAAAGACAACATTAGATCAATTGGACAACTCTCCAATCAAAAAGTCAAGCAGGTACTTCAATTTGTCACAACCTATACCATTTGAGATAAAACCATCGATATCACCTCCAAAACGTCTGCCAACCAAGAAAAAAGTGAACAAACCATCACCGAAAAAGCAAGTAACCGTGGTTGAAGGGCAAAGGAAACTTGACTTTTTCCTTAAATCAAAGAAAGATATCAACAACAACCCATTTCTTGATCCGGATTGGTAAGTAGATAGAGTGACACAAAAGTCACGACGCAATGACGTATTTTAGCAAACGAGACCATATACCAAAGAGAGAAAGAGAAAAAAAAATCTCTACAATTTTTCACTCTTCCTCTGATTACATATACATTCAACCTAATTGCAAATGGAGACAAGCAAGGAAGGATTCACGGGAAATTTAGGAAGCGCGGGATTAGATGTCACTTTGAATTATTTCACCAACCAGCCCGATTTTCTGTCAGTGTCTAATGCAGACCTTGCCATAATATTCAAGTCGTTAAGTAAGAAAGATCCCAAAACAAAAGAAAAAGCACTCAATGATCTCCTTTCGATTATTGAAGAAAAATCGACGGAGTTTGACGACATCGCAGTCGTATGTTGGGTAAAGTTGTACCCCAAAATTGCCCTTGACAATTCCAAAGATGTGAGGGCAATGACTCATCAAATTCAAGGCACGCTCTTGAAAATCTTGGGCTCAAAAAGATATGGGAAGTACTTAAAAATAACAATGCCAATTTGGCTCATGGGTACCATGGACCCAGATAAAAGCGTTTCAAGAACAGCAGCGAGACTTTTGCTCGACAATTTTCAAGGCGATGAGACCAAATTCGAAAAAGTGTGGGAGATCTTTGAGGAGCAGATTATAAACTTGGTCGGTTCAGTTGCCACTATTGAATCTCCAGAAACTTTGTCAGATCCTAGGTATTTATCTGACTCAGAAATTCAGATTAAGTACGACCGCACTTTGATGGTCTCTATTGATATGCTTTTGAAGATTTACAAGAAATGTCAATTAGTTACATCTATTGAGCTGATCTTGGACCTGGATGTCATATGGGAAAGATTTGTCCACAGTGTGAAAGAAGATACGATGAATTTGCGTCTATTTAAATGTATATTGACGTTAATATTGTCAACGTGTTCTAAAGAGAATTTCCTTTTGGAGTCAATGGATCAAAAAGCTTTGTATAAAACAATTTCCAAAGCAGTTATGAAAGTGAAATTTGCAAAGAATAAACCGGCAATTGTATACGCCCCGGTGATTCTCCCGTTCTGGCAAGTTTTGATCCAACTCACAAGATTTCCCAAGCATTGGGAGTTGAGCAAATCAATTTGGGACATAGGTGGAAGCAAAAGTTCCTCAAGACTACACAGCTATATCCGTTTAGGACCTTGTGACTCAGATCCTAGTTACTACGACGTAGTCGCTACATTGTTTACAGATTTCAAACTGGATGATAAAAAGGTAATCGATTTTAGGGACACAGAAGAGTCTCTGTTCTTTACAAAGATCTTTATGGAGCAATTTGTAAAGAATCGTGAAATGTTCAAAACATCCTGTTTGCGATGCGCAATGAAGGTGATGGATTTATTTGACGAAAACAAGGTCGAGAACATGAAATTGATTTTAAACAATGTTTTGAATTCCAAAAAATCGAGGTTTCAATCAACTGACAAAGAGCTAATATCACAGTTTAGGGATTTTGAGAACAAGGTATTGTTGAGGGAATCTTTATGCGCAATTCAATGCGAGATTCAAAAGCATATTGAAGACACATTGTACACTGATGAATATTTAGTTCGATTTTTTGAGTTATTGAAAATGCTGAATCTCAAAGATCAAGCTACCGAGTTGGTAGAATTGGCGGTGAAGCAATGTAATACTCAAGAAGTGGATATCGTTCTTGCTGGGCGCTATGTCAGTGCATACTTGGCGGTGAATGATACAATTACGCCAACGATGGAAGCATTTGTCAAGCAATTGCCGGAGCACTTAGGTACGTCATACGTCATCTCAAGACAGATTTTGAATCAAGTGTTCTCCGAAAAGATTTTGACTGACAGAGAGTTGGTAGAGTTGTTGAATAAGTCATTCGCAAATCTTTTGGTAACGAACGTTGAAAAAAGAGATGATTTTGTCAAGTCATTTGATTTTGATTTTAGCGAATCAGATTACCCTGATATATATCATTATTCGAGAGAAAAGTCGCGCGATCTGGCTGAGCCAGAATATTTGGAAAAATTATTAGTATCTGGAGACAAAGAAGCCTTGCGTGATGTAATAAAAGGTTTGGACGAACAATCGTCTCTTGCATTTATTACCATCGTCCTGAAAACCAATTCCATTGATGTTACTATCGAGCTAGGTATCGAGAATGTAATAAAATTTGCTTGGAGAAACGTGAAGCAACTGGTAAAATTCTTGCAAGCATTACGTCAATATGAAGCTTCGTTTTATGCGTCCTTGATGATGCACCTTCGCACCTGTTCAATTGAAACACAGTTGACTGATGTTGAAGAACTACTCCGTGAGGCACCGATTCTGTATGAAGTATTTGAATTAGAATTAAAGCAATTCATCAACAGGATAGAACCGTTTGAAATTGCTATGGCAAATGCATTAGGTCCGGCTGTATACTTGTGTAACTATGGATCGGAAGCTGTACCGAAGGAAGCAGTAATCTTAGCAAAACTCATCGTTGAGTTGAGAATGGATAACCCCAAGTGGAAAGTGTTGACACAGATCAGCAAGGAGCTCGTCTCAGATTATGTTTTCACCCAAAACGTTAGCGAGGAGGAGGAAATCATTTTGATGAAGGTCGTCGGTGAACATGCTCGAGAGAAACACACGGAGTGCATCGCAGATTTGATTGGTGACAACGAGGAGAATCCATTAGCTTTGGTAACCAAAGGCAATGACCTTTTTGCTTTCTACGCAGGAAGGAGTTTAACAAAGACTATTGAAAATGCATCGGAGCAAATGAGTCTTCTGCAATTTGAATCATTGAAGATCAACTATGTCCAGTTATTGAAGCATCCATTGAAAAGCGTTGCTTTTGTTAATGGTATAAAAAACTTTCTCGGTTCGCAAACTCTAGAGCGTGCCAGAAATTATGCGTTCTCCGAGATTTTGGCCGTCGAAAGGGAAAGCGAAATCACTACCTTGGGATTGAAGTGGATAACGATACTTGTCTCTTTTCTCAATCAAGAGACCGGCTTGAAAAACGTTTTCCCCGGAGTAAAGCTAGCCATGGTTTTGAAACAGATTGACGATTGGTTTGAGTCGTCAATCGCATACGATCCTGAATTTATCAATATAAGAATTCAAGTACTCATCTTCCTAGGCCATTTGTTTACAGTTGAGGATACCTTACCTGATATTTATGTTGACTTGGTCAACAAGATTATCGCTGATAACCTCGATATGGCCGATGATAGGGTAGATTTGAAGTACTATACCTTGAAAGTTTATGCAAGCATGTTGAAGCGCAACCCTAATGGATTGGAGCTACAGGACGAGAGATTGATTGAATTGCTCGCTACTGCTCCGAATGACAACAATGCCAGTCAAGTTGCTTACTTGGTGGACACAATTTTGGAGAGAGCTCTTCAACTTTCCAAAATATCAACAAAACTTGTACAACGATTCAAGTCTCAGTTATTGATTGTTCTCGCCAAAACAGTCTCCCTTACAAAGCAAAAACTCAGCAGCTATTATTTGTTGCAATTGTACAAGGAAGAGAAGGACGATTTTGTCATTGAGTATCAACTATCTAAAGATGAGAATAAGAAAGCGCAATTACCTTCACCTGTTTTGGAGATTGCGGAAAAATTTAAAGTTGATTCAACTGCAGACATATTCAGGTATATGCTATCGTGGCTCGTAATCACCGATTTTTTCAAAGATGTCACCTTGTCAATTAAAAATGATTACTTGAATGAAGTGTTGGAAGGCAAAGATTTCCAAACACTTTTGTACTACATTTTTGATCATGTGGATTTTAGTAACAAGTTTTTGTCAACATTCCCAATTGAAAGTGTTACCGACTATGATATAAGATACATGTTCAAAGATTCGAGTCGTGAGGAGGAGTTGAAAGTGCTCGCCCTTCACGTGTACTATAAATGCCTCAAGTATTGTGGATTTCAGGTCCAACTTTGGTTTAAGGAAATCAGAGACAAACAGCTACAAATGAAGGTTGAGAGAATAACCAGTAAATATTTGTCACCGCCGTTGATCAAAGAGGTATTGGAGCAGGTCGAAGCTGAGAAACAAAAGCTTTTGGCAAAAGAGGATAATTTATCAATCAAAATAAATCGTGTATCTAATGAAATCAAAACGTCATATCTCGTCGACGATCAAAAGCTCGAGATGGTGGTCAAAATTCCTGCTCATTATCCGTTGGAAAATGTTGTCATTGATGGACCTGCGAGGGTTGGAGTAAAAGAAAATAGATGGAAAGCCTGGTTGTTGGCATCGCAGAAACTTATTTCCTTACAAAACGGTTCAATCAGTGATGCCATTGAACTTTTTTGCAAAAATATCAATCTACATTTTTCAGGATTTGAAGATTGCGCAATTTGTTATTCAATCTTGCATCAAGATTTATCATTACCGTCGAAAACGTGTCAAACATGCAACAATAAATTCCATGCTGCATGTTTGTACAAATGGTTCAAGAGCTCAGGAAATTCAACTTGTCCTTTATGTCGAACACCATTCAACTTTAAAACTAGAAACTAGAATCTACCTACGTGTATAAGTTGTATTTTGATGAATACCAGGTTTGGCCCATGGAGCACTCGTTCCAGCACTATTCCCTTTGTCAATAGTAGTGTTTGCACTCTTTGCGTCTTCGCTGTAATTCACGGGGAGTTGTTTCATTGAAGTCAGGTCAGCCCATGGATACAACTTGTCACCAAACCAAAAATGTTGAATTACAGGTAACTTTCCAAGAACCTCAACCATATACATTTTTAAAAGACCTTGCCTTACTTTTGTCCAAAGAAAAACAGACACATGTATGTCATTCAATATTGGGCTATGCTCATTAAAAGGACCTGATTTTAACTTGAAAATGAATGCAATTGCGTTGACGTAAAGATTGGATGTTTTGTAGCCATTTAGTACATCCCTTGATAAAATGCTTCTCACCGATGGCGCCGTTGCGTCATTGCAAAATTGCGATGCCCCCAAGATGTAAATCAAATGGAAATGATCATCCAAACCCCAAACGCCATGCGAACCAGCTGGTTCCAAGTTGTACACGAGAATTAAACGACGTACAAGATCGTAATATTTGGAAAACAAGACCAATAGCTCCTCTCCTGTTGGTGATTTGAGTATATCATATCGCATCAAAGCTCCAACGAATGCTAAATATGAAAGTTCGTGCCCAGTACCATAGTCAATCCTAATCTTTGAGCCAAACGAATTGGCAAGATAATACCTTGCTTCAATCAAGAATTCGTCTATGTTTAGTCCAGCGGGCGGGCGTAAGGTTGTCAATGAGTTTAACACGTGCTCTACTTTTTCATGCCAAGTCCTGAAAGCTATATTGCCAAATCTTGTGGGTCCCTTGACCGGGGGAGTATCATCAATAGTCTGTTCAAGATCATGTAGTATCCTGAGCATGACTCCCACATTCTCTTGATATGCATGGGCCTCTTGTACCGATGTGGCAGAGTTGTCACTATCTAATACCGTGATATCTCTGGTTACTATAGCTGGATCCAAAACTCCGGGTGGTACCTTAATATCTTGCACAGCTAAGACGATCTTGTTCAAAATTTGCACTAGTTCACGAAACGCTATGGATTTCTCAAAACTCTTTACATCTCCAGTCTCAAATATCTTCTTGCTCGGTTCCGACCATTGATTCATTATTGCTGGGTAGGAGTAACTGATTGGATTGATTTCATCCGAGGCAAGCATTATTTTGCTGCGCAATTTCGATTCTTGTTGCACGCGACATAATTAAAAGGGTCGTCACAGAATTACCATTAAGAGATAAAGTTATATAAGTGGACCCATAAAACTCAGCTACCTCTACAGATAAACCGCATCGGTTACTTCATGCAATGATTCAATTGCTATATGCTAATCTACTTTTCTAGATGTTGATAGAACTGCTTCACAATAGGTGATGCTTTTACTTTCCCTATGCTGAAATGTTTTACTTGCAAAGTCTCCCTACTCACAGCTCGGGATATAGCCACATATGCATGTCCATTCTCAAATACTCTGTTTAAATCTATTTTCACACGAGGAAGGGTCTGACCCTGTGCTTTGTGAATAGACATTGCCCATGAAAGCAACAAGGGTAATTGAGCTCTATATGGATTACCATCCGCTCTATTTTCGTGTCCGGTTTCAACAGTAAACTCTTGTCTATCAACGAGTACAGCTTCGTCATAACCATTCAATTTGAAAAGAACAACTGGTAAGATATTGGCTGTTGTTTCTAGGACAGCCATCTGCACAAGCAGCTCAAAATGAGTCTTTCTTTCGTCCGGAACTTGTTGAAACACCAATCTGTCATCATCTGTCCAACTTTTTACTGAACCAATACGCGAAGTAATGAATTTGACTTCTTTCAACATCTGCGAGTCCATTGCTTCAATTGCACCATATATGTCTAGTATCTTCAAGTAGAGTTTCAATGTGGTGAAAAACATAACAGTACCAAGTGTTCCGTTGACCAAATGGTCATTGATGTTTTTGATGTTCATCACCTGAGCACCTTCCTTCAAGACTAAAGTTTCCTCACATAGAAGTTGGTCGTATTGTTTTTTAACATGTTCACCTTTGTGACTGTCTTTGGCCATGAATTCGTAAGCTTTTGAGGATAGTTTTTTTAATCGGTCACTGTTGGCCGAGTGCACCTCTTTCCTGGTTGGAAACAACTGGGTCGGCTCAATCCCATCGTCATAATGTACTGTTCGCGAAAGGTCTTTAAATTTAGCAACAATCGCATCACTCAACTCCCCTGTTCTAAGTGCATTCAACATTTCAATAAGATCGTGATCCCCCTTTTGTCTGAAAATCTGTTTCAAAACAATGTTTTTGTTAATAACTTTAGACCATGATTTTGACTGAAAACAAAATTGGGCAGTTCGATTCACAGCAACTGGTGGCAATTGATAAAAATCCCCAGTACATACGATTTGGATCCCCCCAAAAGGTTTGTCAGATTTTCTTACCAATCGAGCAACATTCTCCAATTTGTCAAATAGCGCCCCATCAATCATTGATACCTCATCGATGATCAAAACTCTCAATCTTGTCCATTTACTCAACTTGTGGTGATTTTTTCTAATCATGTTTGCAAGATCCGGCGCAGATTTAAAGGCAAGACCAATCTCTAAAAACTTGAAAATGGTTTGACCTTGAATATTACAAGCAGCCATTCCAGTTGGTGCAGTTACACCCATATTATCTCCATACTTGCTTTTAAGGATCCTTACCAACTCACGAAGTACCACTGACTTACCAGTACCTGCACTCCCAGTATAAAAGACATTACATCCAGCAAGAACTGAATCAATAACCAGCTTTTGCTCTGTACTCAATTGGGTTCCCTCTGTTTGGGAAATTGTTGGCGATTTAAAATTTGTAAGCTTTGCAACTTTTTTGGCTTGGCCACCCTCAAAAGTGCTTAGTATATCGCTGTTTGTTCTTTTGAGGTTATCTTTCCCGCTTTGAGTGGTGTTGACCAAGTTCGACTCCCCAAGGATTTTTAGGGTTCTTTGCGATGACAAAGACTGATTGGCCCTGTGTTGTAAAACCGCGCTTTCCAATGTCGGATTTTTGAAATTCAGCATTTCCATGCTTGTGTCAATTGACGTATCATAGCTTGAATCATCACCAAACCCATCATCGTTATTAGTGGCACTCAATATCGAATTTTGCCTTGATATGTGCTTGTTGTGATGTTGTTTGGGCTTGTCGTTGTTGGCTTTACTTCCATCAATGCCAAGATAAGCGAGTATACTTTGTTGACCCAAGGTAGACTGCTTTTTGCTTTTGGTTGGCATTCGAAATCTATGGAGCTTGGTGGGTGAATTTTTTAATGAAGCTGGTTGTAAAACAAAATCACGGCGTAGATTCTTCTCATTTCTATTTTGTTTTGTTTACAATTTTTTGGTAGTATCACAAAATGTACGCGTCGTAGTGTCGTAGATATATATACTACGACACGACGTTTTCAAGATGTGAATTCTATCTCTCTTTGTTTCTGTCGGTCTGTGTGATAGTAGTGTGTTGTTTACAATTTATCATTATTTAATTTTTAATTAAATTTTTTTTTTTTTTTTTTTTATTTTGATCCAGGGGAAATATATACAAAAGACAATAAGACCCTTTGCCCACGGTTGAATTCACATAATATAAGAGATTGCAAATCCATATACCATTTGGATGAACTATATACAGCTACCATCAGTACTTGCACTTACTTATCACTTTAGCTTTGGCAAGACAATTTAACTAAGAGGTTACAAGATCAAATCACTTGGCATATGTTAAAACCAACTCCCACCTCATTACATGTGACAACGATACAGGGACAGAATGAAACAATTGATACTTTCGAAAGAGCTTCCATTAACAAGAATAAGATACCCAGTAAGGAGATTGTGGAAAAGTTGTTTGAAAAGTTACTATCGATACGAGCGTTTCCTGAAAAGGCTAAAATTAGTTTGAGAAATCTGTCGACTGAACGGAAATGGGACCTTCTTTTAACTGAAAATGAGACAAATAGCTTTTTTGATTTGAGTCGAATGTCGCTCGCTTCAATGTCCGCTGTATCGTTACCAGAAAATGTTAGATCCACTCACTCCAAGACTCCTGATTTGAGTTCACATGCAAAACCAGATAGTGCTCCTATGCCTTCAAAGCGACGAAGATCGTTTTTTCTTCCAAAAGAACCGCAACAACATCGAGAGACTATGATAAATGAGGGTTCTCCCGGTTGGTTCGTTTGGAAACTTTTAAATAAAGACATTGATCTTAAGAGCTTGGTCAAGTTGGAGAAGCATCTAGCTGAAAACAAGTTACTCCAGCAAGAAAAAGTGACATGGACCCAAAGCTTCTTATCGTTACAGGGGGAAACTGCTCTAGCGGTGAACTTGTCGCTGATTAGTAAAAAAGTTATAAAGTCAGATGAGGAATACAATCACGAATACCTTCTCGTCAAATGCTTAAAGAATGCATTAGAAAACCAGGCATACTTGAAACAATCGAATAATGACCATGATACCCCTATAAGTAAATCTGTCATCATGACATCACTAATGGGAGCACTAACATCTACCAGAATGAGTACCAGGTTTCTCGTCACCGAGATTTTAGTTAATTTGATGAAAAATGGCCACAAAGAATTACGAATGAATATAGTCAATCACTTAAGAGATTTATCGTTCAGCAATAAGAAGACATCACATTTTAGAGCGTGGTTGGAAGTTTTTGGGAGCTCTTTGAGAACAGCAAGCTGGGGAAGTAAGGTAAGCGACCATTCGTATTTGAAAAACTATATCACCATCACACTCATATTGATTAATGTTATTGTAAACACGACCGGGCCAGCACGCAAGAGGATTGTTATCCGAAAAGAGCTTGAAGAATCACATCTACTCTCTGTATTTGAAACAATCAAACAGTTTGAAGATGATAGGATCCATCAGGAATTGGAGAAATATGAACGGTTGGCAAGAGAAGATGAAGAGGAGAAGATAATGAGACATAGCAAGACGCTACCTACACTACCGACACCACAGACTATTCTGAACCATGATGACGAGACTGACTCACAATCGGTACTGGCAAGCTCACTTGTTGTCTCTGATGATTTGGAAGAGCTAAGCAGATATGGACTCTTTGGCAGTCAAAAGAAAAAGTCACGAGAAATCGATTTGAGAGACCAGTCGCAGCCAGAAACATCTGGATCTAGTTTCCCGAGAAACAACGAAAGTCTACTTGCTCAACAAGTGTATCTGAAAATTGCAAAACTTGAATCCTCGCTGAACTCGAGTGGCTTAAAAAACAAGGTTCTCTTACTTCTTGATAGCTTAATCGAGACTGGTCCCCATCTGCAACTCCTATTCAATGAAAAAGACTCATTTTCAGCTGGAACTGTTGAAAGATTGATTGACTCCTTAGCATCAGAATCTATTGCTCGCAATGCCATTGCTGAGACCAAAACTTTGAAGAGAGAGTTGAAGCGACAAAAGCAGCTAAATGAAAGTCTTGCAAAAAATGCTGAATTGCAAAACAAGAGCAAGCTAGCAACAGATAATGAATCACATTTGCAAGAGATCAAATCACTTGGGCGTCAAATCAGCTTGCTCCAACGGCAAATAAAGCAGCTTGAACAAGACAAGGCTAAAAATTTCCGAAATCGGAATATCAACCATTCTTTTGAAGACCTTAGCAATCGAGAAGAAACTGATGATGATGTTGAGATAAATAATCAAATTGAAGCTTTAGTTGATTTCCACGGAACCAACCTCGAAACATCCAAGAAAGCTTTTCGTGGTCCACCCACCCCCCCTCTTTTATATTCTAGACCAAACATACCAGTGCAAGAAAAAGATGACAATTCAATCTCGGAAAGTGCTTCCCAGGAAGGGGACAAAGCCGTTGAACAAGCCAAATGCAACGAGTCTCCTACGGCTGCTCTATCGCAGGCTCTGCCTGTTATTGCACCTCCACCTCCTCCTGTACCTACATTCTTGGAAGACCTGGGCAAAAGTACAAGAGCAGCTATAGCTACGAGGTCAGTGAATGTACCACTGGCTCCACCTCTTCCACCTTTTATGGTCGACTTGAAATTGGAAGGTAAAGACAAGACTTTGGCATCATCAAAACCAGAAGAAACTGCAGGGGTCAGAATGCAAGTAGCTGAGCCCATAGCCCCACCTCCTCCTCCGCCA
>OGTJ01000039.1_pt1 | contig 105922 bp, 66 predicted proteins | sample 1574611 | NCBI WGS metagenome assembly OGTJ01 (sample SAMN03295858, study PRJEB24534) | human gut metagenome | isolation source: fecal sample 1 from infant 9 | host: Homo sapiens | place: USA: Pittsburgh, PA | collected 2014-07
GACCTCAGTATAATCAACATCCGGACCTCAGTATAATCAACATCCGGACCTCAGTATAATCAACATCCGGACCTCAGTTCAGATACCCCATCTCACTACACTTAGACACACCACGATGACCTAGTTGGTGTATCCATTGTCTTACCTCTGTTTTACAATGTCATACCCTGTCATCATCTTTATTTTTAGTTGATTGTGTGTGCAGTTAGTTTTGAGGTTGGAGGCATTTCTCCTTATTTCATTACAAAATATGTAAGAACGAACAATCTGTCATTTATTCGATAGAACATAGATACTAACTATTAATACCATTAGATTATAGTTGCAATGCTTTCTAGTAAGAAGCACACTGTCTTGGTTTCTTTACAAATCACACACTCTACTTGACTTGAATGGTGTACTTGAAAACACAGGAGTGTAGCCTTGCAATATCGCGGGCATAAAAATCATAAAAGCGATCACAAAATAACAAATCTTCAATTTGTGTCAACTAATTCGTGGGGCCAAATAGCAAGATTTGCAGCCATATAGCGGGCATTTTTTCAGTTTTCCATACAAATTTGTTAGGAGCCATATTACGGGTACAGAATATACCTGTATTGATTTGTAAATCTCGCTCCATACATACGGATACTATTCGTCAGCATGAAAGGGGGCTAGTCATTGAGTACGTTCCGGAGCCTCAGGATGCTAATCATTGTTACTACGACCTTCAACTTTGTAAACCTTTCATCGGGAGGATGTGCAGATTTTGGAGTTGAAGGTCTTGCAAGTGTACCAATCTTGTGTAGTAGTGACTGTACACTGTAGTGGTTGTAGTTAATAAAGTACGATAATGTGGAGGTTGTGCTGATAAGGATCACCCATTATGACGCAGTAGGCTTGCTTGATGTATTGATATTATGCGTTATTTAAAGTGAATATGCGATTATGTTTGATTGTTTGGATTGTAGACTAGGATCTTGAATCTTGTTTTATATCTTAATCCATTATATTCTAGGCAAAAAAGAAGAAGACAGGAAAGGTCTATAAAATCTATTTAGCCAACTTCTTTCTTCCCTTTTATATGTCTACGTTTGTGACACAAGCAGGAGACAGTGCCAACACTTGAACCCTTAACGACCTCTACTAAACAAGCAACTGAGTAGTTTTCTAATGTAATAAGCTTGCTCTGATTCGATCATGGTGTGAACAATTGCGCTTTTGACATGCTACAGTTGTGGAAATGACATGATGAACGATGGCAACACATTGACTCGCAACTTGGAAAACAATGACTGACAACACATCACTTATGTCGAGACCCAAGCTGCTTTTTATGGTACTTGCTGTCATCTCTTTGCTTAATAAATCCTGATGAAGCCTTTATGTTTTGCAATTTCAATTGGCATAACTTGTGATACGTTAATCTACAAATTATCTCTTACTCTTGATACTCGGATCAATGCGGTGTACAGACATCTCCAATTTGTCACTGTGAGAGTTGGTAGTAGGTGGATACCTTTGCTGTATTTGCATTTAAAGGTTTGTCGCATTTTCGAGAGCTCGACAGAGCTTGATGTTGTATGTAGATTTGTTTCCTGCTCACTTCCATTACTTGAAAACGGCACCAATCCATGCCCTTGCGAGTCATCTCTTTTCCAATTGCCATCTTTTGCATGATATCTTCAACCAACCCACTGTACAACAATTTAGCCTCCTGATTAATCATTGCTCGATTGAGGGAAAGTATTGGCTTTGTGATGGGTATCACCCTTATGTACACGTAGTCTTCGTTTACAACAACATACTCGTCCGAGCCAAGAAGCTGATTACGGTGATTACCACCCAAAAGTTGTTTGCAGTTACCGGCACAACCAATGACTCTTGCGCTGATTGCATAGCTTATCGAAGCATCAGTAAACAGAAGATCATTTGTGATTGAAGCATACTTTTTGGATTCGGCTTCACCTTTCCACTTGTGTTTTAGGGAGCTGATTGTTTCACTTTTGCTGACTCCCAACGTGGACGGCACCTGAAAGTGCTTTGTCAGGGAAGATTGACATCCATTTTCCAAAAGTCTTTCTGGGATGACAAAGGCAAAAAACTTTTTTTATAGATGAAAATAAACCTGAATATTTCGTCTAAATTAAAGTAATGCAAAGCTCACTATCACTTTTGACGAAAGTGTAAGTAATACTTTCACTCCACATAGGAGGCAACCAAACTCAGCGGCACTCAAAACGAAACGCACAAAACCTGCAGTTTTGTCACCAAGTCATTAAATCTTGTGGAATAATTGCTCAATATGATCTCCATTAGAACAATAGGCTCTTCATTTCTCATAGTTAAAAACTAGCTACACTGGATGCACTCTCTACAGCGCAATAGGCATCTCATAGCCGACCCATTTCTCTAACTAGCATTACCCTCTACCACATTCCTCATCAAATGATTATTATCATAACAGTTGTACAGGGTTTTGGCAGTTTCGTTCACCCACAGGCTTTGTGTCGCTAGTGATAACTGGTCAATTAATTTCAAAATTGGGGCCCCAGACAAAGCTTCATTTCTAGATAGCCCCAACTCACACAAACTTTCATGCCTGCTCAAACCCTTGTGTCCAATATCCTCCAATGAAATATCCCTTAATTCATTTTCACTCAAGCTGAGTCTTTTTAGTTTAGTTTTACCAACTGGAAACGTCAATTGGACTTTTTCAATAAGGTTCGATGAAAGATCTAGAACCTCTAGGGATCTAGAATGGAACTCAAGAGACACTTTCTTAATCGAGCTTTGGGTAATGTTAAGATATCGCAACCTTCTCAAATGGCCCAAGCCTTTCGGCACTTTGGCCATAAAAGATAACTTTACTTCCTCCAACTCTGGAAGTGAACTCATATCAAAGCCGTCCAAGGAGCAATCATGGACAAATAGATATTGTATCCTCGGCTTGTTTCCAAAATCTATGCTGTTGAAACAGAGGTCACCGCAATCCATCAACACCAAGTTCACTAAATTCTCTCCCAAATACTGACCAACATATGGTTTGAATTGAGACAAGTATAAAGTTCGGACTTTTGGCAACTCCCAATGGGTTGAGATTTCAGGATGCGACTCCAAAAATAAACTTTCAATGCTAAGCTCTTTACCACCTTTGCTTTTCAGCAAACAAACGCTTTCTAATCGATTTCCAGAAGCATTAAGTTTTCTTAGGGACTCTGGAAAACTACAATCATCAATGTGACGTAAGCGGTTCAGATCCAAGCTCAAATTAACTAATCTCGTGGGGAACAGTACTCCTTCAAGCGACTCTATGTTGTTACAAGCCAAGTCCAAAACTTCGAGTGACTCGGGAAATTGCATGAGGTGAAATATCGAGTCATTTATATTGCAATGATGTAACTTGAGATGCTTTAAGCATCTTAGTTTGGAAAAGTCCACGTCAACTTCTCTCATAGCATCACAGTTAGACAAGTGCAACTTGACCAACCCTACCGGAATCTTGCTTAGAATACCATCAAGCCTGAGGCCATTCGCCACTCGTAACTCAAGTTTTTCTAAAGTAGGCATCAATGGGTATATGTTTAAAGGAAATGCGAGTGATCCTTCTAACGATAAAGATTCCAATTTGAAACCATTTCCTCTTGAAACATCACTAAGTAATTGCACAAATTCATCGACACTCTGACCAAACCATCTATCAAACTTTATGCTGGAGGTTCTAGGACAAGTCATATTCCATAATATGTCCTTGATAACCTCAGGAGCGGCACTTTTACAGCGACGAAAATGAATGCTTTCAAGACGTGGATATTCGCCAGTATCAGGTAAGGTTGAGTCAAGACCGAAACTGCCTACATCACAAGCAAATCGCTTTAAGGATGGTGGTAGCTCCCCCACATCGAGGAGACGCATCGGAAAGCGTGTTGATAGATATGTGAGCTCTGTTAGGCTATTGCAGTTTCTGGGTGACCCACAGAATGACAAGCCACCGATATTCAAAACTTTTATATTTGTGAAATAGTCCAAATTGATCACGCCCTTTATTTCAGTCGCAAATTCCCCTTCGAGTGTCAATCCTGCAATGCGTTTTCTCAAACGGGTGACAATTTTGAGCAATCGCGTCAAATCTAACAATAGTAGACGACACGTTGACAACTCCAAATGTAATTGTAACATTGCATCACTACATGGCCTCAAGCGCGAAAGCAACTCTTCAAGCTCGACCAAGTCAAAAATGTCATAGATGCCATAGGTTATGCGTATTTGCGTCTCAATGCCCTCAGTAGCACAATAATCATCAAACAATTCAAAACTCTCGCGACTGTCAAAATCAGATGGCTCGAGTTCATTCATGTCATCATCCCATCCAACCGTAAGCTCCGGTCTCGTAGTGTAGTTGTAAAAGATGTACTTTGAGTTGATTAGGACATTATCGAGGGCTCGTTTGAAATTCCGATTTTGTTGCATGAATGACTGACATGACATAAGTTTGGTGAGGTTGTTAGCGCCTGAATTTGAGATGATAATCAGTAGTATATCATGTGGGTACAAGTCTAATATAGTTCTTGATTCTTGGTGCATAGCTTTGAGAAGGATCCGGGATGTGGTAATAATAGGACCATCAACATTTGGAACATCGGTAAGCTGTGAATCACTGGGGAAGGATTTGGCTTTTTTTTTTTTTTTTTCAACTTTTTCATTATTTTGAGTTTGAAATTTGGCGCTAAGCGGTTTGCAACTTTTGAATCGGGGAAAGTTAAAAGGCAATTTAGAAGGTTGAAGGACAATTTAAAAAGTTAAAAGAAACAGTATATAAGATTAAGCAAACGAGCTATAGAAACCTACATCTTTATATAGTTGGAGGGAAACACACCTGTAACTCCATTGTATTTGCCCATCCACCATCCAGGATCATCCTTGTTGATGATTTCAATGGTTGCACCAGCTGGAAATGAAAGGTCACCTTGAGCTTGAGCAGTGTAGTCATAAAGGGCAATACAGACTTCAGGGGCAGTGGCAGGTGGTGTGTTGGCATAAGCAGGTGGTGGTGGTGGAGAAGTAGCAGCACCATAAGTGGAAGTCTGTTGACCAAAACCAGCATGTTGGCCATAAGCAGCTTGAGGTTGAGTGGATTGCGGGGATTGGTAGGGAGCTTTGTAATCTGAGCTGTAGCTGGATGGGAACAGACCAGCACTTGGCGAAGCAGGAGAACCAGGGGAACCAGTTTGAGCCCTTGCGGCATGAAGTCTTCCAACTTTTGACTTTGCATAACCAACCTTGAAGTGAGTGATACCAATTGCATCCGTTTGTTCCTCAATGTCACCTTTCTTAGCATTGTAACCATCTAAAAGATCACCATCCAAATCAAAATATGGAATTTTCATCTCCTGAGTTTTACTATATAAGGTGTAGAAGATATTGAGCTGCATATAGTAGAAAGAGGTAAAGAGAGGTTTAATAAAATCACTCTGCATTTGAAACAATACAGGCAACTCATTTTTTAAGAGGTCATTGTACTCATCAAAGGATGCCTGCGCAATTTCAAGCTCGGATTCCGCTTTGTACATTTTCTCTTCATCCTTGGCAGTTTTCTCTTTCTTCTCCTGTAACTTGGTATAAGATCTTGCGTGACGATCAAGATCAACCCTTTTGTGCTCTCTCTTTGTTGCAAGCTTGCGCACTCCTTCAATGACTTTTAGCAATTCCTGGGCCGGCTCCACAACCCTCTTTTCAATTAAATCTAAATCAGGCTTCAACTCGTCTTTCAATGCCGACACCAAACCTCTGTATTGCTCTGCTGCTTCAATACCAGCGGGGTTATCTTCAGGAACAGCGGCATTAGGGTCAGACACTTTACCACTAATTGGCTTGTAGATCTCTTCAATGGCTTTTGAGAATTCAATTTGATCATCCAACATTCCACTAATGGCTTTGAAGTACTTTTTTGACTCATCATTCAACTTCTTTGTCTCGATCTCGATTTCCTTGAATCTCCGCTCAGCATCTTCATAAACAGCGTCATGGGTGACATCCCCTCCCATGTGCAACTTTTCACGAAAGTTCTGGGGGGTTCTAACTATTGCCTTTTTAAATCCTTTGAAAGACATGGCTTCAGGGGGAGGATGATTGATTTATTGATTGCTTGTGGAGCTGCTTGAGCTAGCCTCTGTTTACACTTTTAGAGATCGTTGAACGACTTTCGGAGTGCGTGACATCAATTTGAGTGAGAGTAGGTTGCGATTTCCTATTTTGGCGACATTTAAAGTAGAAGGTTGGTGAACCACCGTTGAAATTTTGTCACTGGACACACGGAACGCCGCTGTAGGAGGTCTGTGAATGGATGAGTACCCAGTGGGTCCCACATCAAGTTTCCAACCAGCTTAATGGAGGTGTAATGTGGTATTGTCTTGAGCAATAAAACACCTGCCTACAAAAATTGCAATTTCAACGGATCCACTCACAAATGGCACTTAAAAGGTAGTTTACAGCCATTAGCGGACACCTCCACCTCTATCTACCCAAGTTTGAAGAGATTTGGTGACACCATGTCTGGTTGAATGTTTGATATTAGTACCTAACCCTCCCAAATTGTGTACAGTTACAGTTGTTTTTGACCATACTTTTAGAACTACGACATTCGCTTGCCTCAGCGCGACATTTTCAAGAAAAAGAAAGCCGAGATATTTCACGGGAAGAAAATCTCCATTTTTATCAACTGATCATTTTTCCAAATCACTATTCACTATAGCATTATACATGTTGGAGCTTGAACAATACGATATCAGTACAGAGTTTGGGTTTCTCACAGAGTTGCCGTTGGAAAGATTAACAAACCCGTACTACAATCCATGGGAAAAGTTTTTAGATAATTTAAATGCATACATTCTTCATCGTACAGTAAGGAAGCAGGTTAACAACAAACTTCCTCACTTGAGTATTGACAAGTTGGCAAATGAAAGAGAAATGAGGAGGGCTTATCTAGTGTTGTCCTTTTTAGGGCACGCTTATATATGGAGTGGCGAACCAGTTGATAGACTTCCTGCACAAATAAGTGATCCATGGATAGCTGTATCCAAGGCCTTAGGACTCCCACCTATTGCCACTTATGCCGCGGTTTGCTTATGGAATTTCAAAAAGATTGATGAATCTGGGGAATTTACTTTGGACAATCTCACCACCATCAACACCTTTACCGGTTCTGTTGATGAATCGTGGTTCTACCTTGTGCTGGTCTGCTTTGAAAAAGAAGGAGCTTTTTCTGTAAAGGTGGGGTTGGATGCTTTAAACAGTGCTGAAACGGGGAACACTCACCTGCTTATTGAAAACTTGCAACAGTTTGCAGAATCGATTGATATGTTGGGATCGGTATTGATGCGGATGGAGGAAATGTGTGACCCTCACGTTTTTTATTTCCGAATAAGGCCATTCTTGGCCGGTTGGAAGAATATGGCCAGTGTGGGACTAGAAAAGGGAGTTTACTACGGAGATGAAACGACACCCAGGAGCTATGCAGGAGGCTCAAATGCTCAATCATCATTGATTCAATTTATGGATATCCTTTTAGGTGTTTCTCATCACGCCACTGGTGATCTCACTGCTGACAGTTCGTTTTTAACGGAAATGAGAGAATACATGCCAAAAAAGCACCGTGAGTTTCTTCAAGATTTAGAGCCACATACATTCACCATTAGAGATTTTGTCAAGTCACAGAACAACGAAGAATTGACATTGGCTTATGATGCATGTTTGGCAATGTTGAAATCGTTTAGAGACAAACATATACAAATTGTCACCAGATACGTTGTTCTTCAAGCAAAAAAAGTCAACAAGATGGGTTCAGGATCCACATTGAGATCAGGTTTGGCCAGGGAAAAGAAAGAAGAGAAAGGAACAGGAGGTACCTCTCTCCTTCCATTTTTGAAGCAATGTAGAGATGAAACAGGTAGTGCCGCTGCAGGTAGTTGGGGTAAACGTATCCTCACAGATGGCATGTTACGTTTAAAGTATTCCAAATCGAATGGTATAAACGAGGACTAAGTAGGAAAAAAATGTAAGAAAATTTTTTTTTTTTTCAGACTGTATGAGTAGACTATTCACCAAAGCATTAACCACCATGTCAAAATCCAAGAACTCCAACTTCCTCCTCAAGACCCCGAAAGGAACCAAAGATTGGGGAGGAAGCGATATGATTATCAGGGAGAATTTGTTTACACTGTTGACGAATATTTTCAAAAAACATGGTGGTGTCACTATCGATACACCAGTTTTCGAATTGAGGGAAATCCTCACTGGTAAATATGGTGAAGATAGTAAACTTATCTATAATTTGGAAGACCAAGGAGGTGAATTGACTTCGTTAAGATACGACTTGACTGTGCCATTTGCTAGATTTGTCGCTACAAACAACCTTACTGCAATTAAACGGTACCACATCGCCAAGGTTTACCGAAGAGACCAACCAGCAATGACAAAAGGAAGAATGAGAGAGTTTTACCAATGTGACTTCGATATTGCTGGTACATACGATTTAATGGTTCCAGATTCAGAGATTTTAAACATTCTTTGTGAAGGGTTGGATGACTTACAAATCAATGATTATAAAGTGAAATTAAACCACAGAAAGATATTGGATGGTATTTTTGAAGCTTGTGGGGTTCCAGAACAAGATATTCGTAAAGTGTCATCAGCAATTGACAAGTTGGATAAATCACCATGGGAAGCAGTTAAGAAGGAGATTTTGGAAAAGGGTCAAAGTGAGGAAATTGCTGACAAGATATGGACATTTGTTCAACACAGTGGATCAATTCGTGAAGTTATTGACATTTTGAAACAAAGTAGAATTGACAATGCAACTGCGAAACAAGGTATCCAAGAGATGGAAGTGTTGGCTGATTACGTTGAAGCGTTCAACATCCAAGATAAGCTCAAGTTTGATTTGTCATTGGCTAGAGGTTTGGATTACTACACCGGCCTCATTTATGAAGCGGTTACTGCTGCTAGTGCACCACCAAAAAACGCAAATGAATTAAAAGCCAAGAGTAAAGATGAAGATGCATCTGAATATGTTGGTGTCGGGTCAATTGCTGCTGGTGGCCGTTATGACAACTTGGTGGGAATGTTTTCAAACAACAAGTCTATTCCATGTGTTGGTATCTCCTTTGGTGTCGAGAGATTATTCTCCATCATAAAACAAAGAACCGACATGTCAAAGCTCAAGTCGCAACACACTGATGTCTATGTCATGGCCTTTGGTGGCGGTGAAGGATGGAATGGGTTTTTAAAGGAGAGAATGCATGTTGCCAACCAATTGTGGAAAGCCGGTGTCAATGCCGAATTTTTGTACAAAGCCAAAGCCAACACTCGGAAACAATTTGATGGTGCAGAAAAATCAGGTGCTCAACTCGCAGTCATATTAGGTAAAGAAGAGTACCCAGAGGGAAAAATCAGAGTCAAGAAATTGGGTCAAGGTGAAGAAAATGAAGGTGATGTTATTCCGGTTGATGAGATGGTTTCATTTGTAAAGTCAAAACTACAAGTTGATGCTGTCACAGAATCTTTTAAAAATTTATAGTTTCCCTTAATTGTCATCTAGATTATCTATTTTGTGTCCATGTTTTTCTTTTCCCTTTCTCTTGACCCTGTTCCATAGCGTGTTTACATCGTTGAATATAAACCACCAAATGACTCCACACCAACTTTCAACTTTCGGTAATGGATCATAAAAGTCGGCAGCAATGCGTCGAAGTTCAGGCAACTTTGTCCAAGCAACGTATGGAAAATCATGATGTTCGTTATGGTAACCAACATTCCAAGTGACTAAATTGAGGGATCCATAGTAGGAGTATGTCTCTGCAGGAACGGGTATATCTTTCCCCCTTGGTTTGTTGTTTTCATTCAACACATAATGCTCAGCAATGAAATGACCAGCACATGGGTGCAATGAGCCCGCCAAAAAGGAGCTCATAATAAAATAAGCAAAGCTTTTCCATCCAAAATATTTTACCCAGAAATAATCAAATACAAGTTGGTGCACAACATTCAACAAATGGATATAGGTGAATTTAATCTGGGTAATAAACATTGGCCTCAAAGCGTAGAAAAAGATTTGACAAGTTGCAAAAAACACCTTTCCCAATAAATTGGACAATATTATAGCCTCAAATCTAGTTGGCAAATCAGTGTCCAAATATTCATCTCCTTGGAATTTATGGTGCAATTGGTGATATGGCTGAAACGAAGCTGAATAGGGGATTCCGATTGGGATATTGGTAAAAATGGCAAACAACTTATTATGCAATGGCTTTTTGAACAATAGATTGTGACTCAACTCGTGTATCGCCAAAAAGATGGCTTGATTTGCAGTAGCGCCAATAACATATGCCAAACCGACAAACTTCCATGACAAAACGGGCGTGTTTCGAAGGTAGAGAGCCACCGACAACTGTAAAAGAACCACCAACATGACATACCATTTCGTTTTTGGTTCATACCCAGTGAGTTTTCTGACTTCTGGATGCTTTGCAAGAATCAATTTCCTTCGAAGCGCATGTGGTTCAGCTTCATTGGTCCAGTAGAAATCGTTCAACACTTCTATAGAAGCATCTGCTGGTGGGGTTACAAACGTGAATGTCTGTTCTGAAGATCTATGTTTGATTGAAGAGGCCATTGTTGGTGTAGTAAGAGCTCAGCATCGGACAAAGAAAGGAACGTGTTGCCCTTAAATAGGAGAGAAATTTTTCTAGTCTGTCAAACATATGATTTTTTTTTGACACACTCATAGGCACACCACTTTTCTGTATGCAAGATGAGGCAGGGACCTTGGAGACGCGTATCTACAATCGTATAGAGTCCAGGAAGCGCGTTGGCAGTAGACCAATTCGTTAAATGGTATCTCAATTCCGTTCAAGTTGTCGTAGGCACTTGCAATGAGCCCAATCTTTTGCAAACTAATATCTCTCAGATAAGGTACCCATACGATCAGATCTCATAGGCTTATCCCATAAACTACAAAGCTTTTAGCCCATGAGGTGTCAAAGATTAGCCGATTTGCATCCGCCATCCTAAAAGTTACTGTTTTTAAATTCGTATGAAGAGTGGCGGATTTTTTCTCTTTCTTTTCGCCACCACGTTTTCATCAATGGAGGAAGTAGCGACACCAGTTCAAGTATACGTATATGATTTATCAAGGGGCCTTGCAAGAAACTACAGTCGTATGTTTTTGGGCACCGAGATTGAGGCGATTTACCACACATCAGTTGTAGTGAGAGGCAAAGAGTATTACCTCGATCGCGGGATTCAAATAGTTAGAGCTCAATCGCACCATCTCAAGTATGGGTCCCCAATAGAAGTGATTGAAGTAGGGGAGACTTTTATTGACGATGAGACAATTGATGCCTTCATAAATGATCTCAGAGGTAGGGAAGATATGAAGTATGAAGCAGCTAAGTACGACTTGTTTACCAATAACTGTAATCATTTTACAAATACATTTTTGGAGTTTTTATGTGACAAGAAGTTGGATGATAGGATATTGAATTTGCCAGAGGTTGTTTTAGAAACGCCTGCTGGTCGAATGTTGCAACAAATGATTGGTGGTGCTGGACAGTTTTTCTAGATCGTGGGGATCTAAGTCGTGGGATTCAAGTCATGGATTTCTATTTTTGCAGCACTTTTACCCACCACTCTTTTTCACCACCACATCACACATAGGCAATCATAGCAACTGATATACTCGTAAGGAGCCACTATAATCACATCGATACCCCACGCTTACCTCTTCACCATGAATGAATCATCTTTGGTAAAAGTATGTACAAAATTTCATCAATATTACACGTATCAATGCTGACACATCTACTCTAGTCTTTCAACCTGATGAGCTTCCCCATGGAGTCAAGCCTGACACATCAAAGCAACCCACCTCAATCATGCGACAACACCATCGATTCGAATCAAACTGTCAATACTAGTTACATGAGTAGTAACGAGTATCAGAGTGTCAATTGGCAACAGGCACAACATCATCAACAACAGCAGAAGCAACAGCAGCAGCAGCAGCAGCTCCACAATGGTCCCTCGACACAACAATATTCATTGCCTCAAAACGCCATGCAAAGCTACCCCTATCAATCGGAATATACACCAATGAAGCTTTGGAATCAGTCAACCTATTCCAACCAGAATTGGCAAAATAAGACAAACCCATTTCAGCCATTGGCAAGGGACCAAGACAATGGTGATGGCGAATTTTTTGACTCCAAGACAAATGACAAGAGATCCACCACTCAATACAATACCAACAAGTACATGAAAAACAGTATGCTCAATGCGCCAAGTTATGTTCCGTATGGAGCCAGATACCCAGCTACACCAAACTCCACTATAAACAAGGCAGCTATTGATGATGAAAATGGAACTGACTTGAAAGAGGAGGTGCAAAAGTTAAAGAATGAGTTGATTTTAAAGAATCAAATGATTAAAAACTTGACCGACCAAATTGGCATCATGATCAAAAACAAGAATTCCAAAGCATACAATGAAGTGAAGGAAGACGCAAGTGATGCCCGTTCACCAGTGTTTAAAATGCCGCAAAACCATTACCAATTGTTTCAGGACTTGTCGAAAACGTTGCAAGAAAAATGTCAAGAATTGGATGACGTCAATCAAAGAATGGAAATTGTTTTAGTTGCCAATCACATCAGCAACAATACCGCTGTTGGATACGATGTGGAAGAATTGAGTCACAAATTGCTTTACAAGATGAATCAATTGCAGACAGAAAATGATGAGTTGGTAAAGATGGTGAGTTTGAGTAACAAGTCGAGTTTATTAGTTGAAATTGGGATGTTGAAGCAACAGATTGCTCAGATAAATGGTGATGCACAAAAAGATAATAAGATGGAGGATGGTAAGTAGTTAATCAATGTGCCACGTAGATAAAGAATTGTAAAGCAGTAGTTAACCACAAGGTGCCTAGTATATATTGTGTTAGTAGTCAATATAATTGTCTTCGCAATATATCTCCACACACTTTATTAGGCATGGCTCACAAAATCACAAGGCAAGTATCACAAGACTGGCTCAAAGGAACTGCGTCATTACGTGCCAAGACACAACATAACTTGATCAGACAAAAAAGCAACACTTCCAGAAGCTGTGGCACAAGAGATTAAAGGAGTAACTTTGGTAAAGGTGAAACCTTGTTGCGCGAAAGTGCCCACGACAAAGTACGCTTTTAGGTCAAGAAAGGAGCACCTTGTGTTTGTTTTTATGTACCTTGAAATGTTTCTAAATTTAACTACACACACATACGCTCACCCATGCAATCTACACCCCACGCATTAGCAACGGTTACAATCTTTGCCAAGTAGCAACCTGGTCCTGCGCCTTTAGCCGAGTCTAGATCAGACGAAATTTCCTCCCGTGCCAAAACGAGCCTCAATGTATCACAAAATCAAGATTCTCATTTGCAGTTTTCGAAACAGTTCTTCCGGTTCAATTTCTTTGATTTTGTGGATTCGTTTACAACGGGCCACATCTCGCCTCCTCTCCCCTCCACCCCTATTTTTTTTTCTATCATGTTCCCATTCGTTCCGCATGGAACAGTCTCCTCCTAAGCGTTTTTCAATGGGGAATTCTGGATGGAAGATTCCTCGTGGGAGCTACTTTGCCGCGAGAGCCTTGTGTGGTACCTACAAAGTCTAGACCTAAACCACGCATTGGCGTTTTAATTGCTTTAGTTTATTTTTCGTGGCTTACATCAAAGCAAGTTAGAAATATATTTCGTGCTTGCTGTCTAAGGAGTGTGCAGTACACATCGACTCATAACCTATGGTGACTTTTTACCAACATCACCCACCCCACCTCTTTACACATTTCTCTTCGGACGTCTTCAGGTTTTCCTGTCAAATGTCTTAATCTTTAAATTTCTTTTCTTTTTTTCGGTGCTATTATTCTTTTTTTCTTGTCTACTGTTTACGAGTTCTATCTCTCCTTTCGGCGTTTAATGTTGTATAAAATAACCCATTGATCCCGTCAAACGAAAAAAAAAATAAAAAGAACGCTACAACGTCGACTAGGTCCCACGACGAGAACATTCACTTGTTCCATTTACCACGTTGCTGACTTCAATCGATCCTCCTCGCGTTCGCCCCTCATGATTCCTCAATCGTCGTTTAAATTCGAGAAGGAAAAAGTCCTTCCATCTTCAAACCCCCAATCGCCTTTCTACTACAACTTGCCACCATACGATTCCAAACCCATTGACAATTTGGTGGAATTTTTCAAATTATGGAAATACTTCATCAAGTCAATAATCTACTATTTCAAAGAAATTCTCCTCGTTAAAGAATTGGAAGCCAATTTGAATTACCAATTGATAAGTGCTGTGCAATTTCCTGGTTGTAAAGATTTACCAAACAAAATTCTTCATGATATAAAACTAAACACACCGGGGTTAATGAATAATGGTGGTGCAGGGACATTGCTGCCCAAGAACAACCATACGCCTACCAAAGAAGTGAAACGAAACTTGTCTAGTTCAAGTTTATCATCAATGAGTACCAATGTGAGTAGTGCTTCGTCATTTAATCCAGGGTCTGGAGGAGTAACACAGGGGAGCATTCCATCGGGTGCAATTTCTGCATCGAGTGCGAATATCCCCACTTCTGGATCATCAATGAATAATCAGCATCTTCATCATCATCATAATCCAACGCTTTCGAAAAGTTCAACTTCGCTTGCTGATAAGCAACGTCCAGGATTATTCAAACAGAAATCCAATTCCAACCAATCATTCTTGAAGAATGCGGCAAGCAATTTACACAAGAGAAATCTGTCGTTTGGAGCCGTGAAGCAATTAGGTGGATCCCTGCTGCAACAACAACAACAGAACCAACAGAACCAACAACAGTATGCGCCAGCATCGCCACAGTTTCAGCCTACTGGTGGCGCTTCAACACCACCATTACCCACAAGCACTGAAACTCTCAACACCAATGATGTTCGAATTCCACCTACCTTCTTCCCCGACAATTCACTTTACACAAACTTACCAGCAGTATTGCTCAGTTCACATCATGTTGCATTCAACAATAGTTTTAAACTCCGCAAAGATCTCAACACAAAGATGATACCTCGGTTGGAAGTATTGTTGAAACAAGTGTCCCACAAGATTAAAGAGATCAAGACATCACTCAAGAATGATGCATTTGCTAATGCTGAGTTACTGAAGGAGATTTCCAAGACGGGTCAAATATTAAGCAGGTACACTGCTGCTGTTGAGACTTATTGTGGATCCAAACCTGTTGTTAAGGGGTACTTGCGTGATTACGATGGCGCCGGTGGAGGTGGTGGTGACGATGAAGAGTTTGCAGCTTTGGATGACCCATTATTGGTGAAGTTGGATGTAGATTCCCGTTTGAAAACGCAATTGATTTTTGAAAATTACATGATTGCATCCTATGTCAATTTGCAAAACATTAGTAAAGATTTGTTTACATACTTGTTGAAAGAATTGAATTGGGTGGTTGATAAATTTGGCAAATTGGATTTCAATTCGGAATTTTATCAGTTTCTAAAGACCAAAATCAGTAGTTCATCCACTGCTGATTGGGAATATTTCATCACCCACAACAATTGTTTTGTCAATACCTACTATGCCACCGACGTCAACCCAAAAAGAGAGAATCGAACCATAAAACTGGTGACTTTACCCTATGCCAACTCGATTCAAAACAAATGTCTTCGATTTGGACTGATGTACAAGAAGCAAAAACTCATGAAAAATTATACTCGCCACTACTATGTTCTTTCATGTAATTACCTTCATGAATTCAAATTCAATGAGGAAATCAATCAACAAATGAAGAAATCGAAGGATAAAATTGGTGGGTTTATTGGTTACGAAGATGAACCAGTGAAATCGTACAATTTAAATGATTATCAAATTGCCATCAAGGATGAATCATCGTTTAAATTCACTTTAACCAAGACTTCAAACAAGTCGAAAAAGACTTTCAAATGCGCCACTGTCGATGATTACAATTCCTGGGTTGAAGATTTGTCAGAGTTGTTAAAATTTGGTAATGATCATTATGCAAGATTTGCTTTTATTGAAAGGAAAGCTAATCAAGCAGCAGCAGCAGCAGGGGCAGGAACACCAACGACTCGTAAATCAAAGAAGCATAGCAGTAATCCTGCTGGATTGACTTTGGATTTGGGTAATGCATCCAACCCGGCGTTATCAGGTATGTTTACCCCCAAGATCAAGACTCCTAATGAATCACCTTCTCATAAGGAGGAAGTGAACCCATTTGAGGGAATCACGGCTTTGCCACAGGGCCAACAACAACAAGGGCAACCACAACACCAATCACATTATGGTAACAAGAGTTTGAGTACATCACCACAAATGACACCAAAAGGAGCATCAGCAGGAACAGCATCAGCAGCAGGATCAGCAGCAGGATCAGCAGTAGCTTCGCCAATCCATGCAACTTTTTCAGCCACTGAACAACAAAATCAACATGAAGAGTATTTGAAATTGCAACAAGCATTGGTGCAACAAGAATCAGCCATATCAAGTCTCAAATCTCAAGAACAGCAGAATATCGAGCTTATTCAACAGAAATTGCAAAATATCCATGATCAACAAGTACACCTTGAAGAGCAAGAAAAGACGCAACAGCAACAGCAGCAACAGCAGCAACAGCAACAAAGGAGCAACTCTAGCTCATCCACATCTTCGTCTCCATCATTTCCAGGATTAGGAGTCCACAAACCATCATCAGATAGTTTGAATTCATTTATAATTGAACCAAATAGAGTGCCGGTTGCTCATGCCGCTGTAAACGGATTACAATCATCAGATGTTTCTGGTGGTGCCAATGTTCCAATGTTTAGTTTGGATGATCATAGCGCAAGAAGCCATCAAAGCTCCAATGGTGAAGCCAATGGTGAAGCCAATGGTGAAGCCAATGGTAGAAGCAATAATAATGGTAACACCAAGGATACCAATATTCCCACAGTGTTTGTGTCACAAGAGTAGACCACGGATTTTATAGACTAAAAGGGAGTAATTATAGAATATAAAAAGTCGATTATAGAGTAATCGAGATTACAGAGTATATCTGAGGTTCATCTCAACAACCTATTTTCAAAGACAAAACATTTGTTGGTAACCACTTTCTACACAATCTTCAAAATAGTACTCTTTTTCATAAAACTCATTCAACACTCTATAAAATTTCGCTTTTGTTACTGCATATCCTAAACACACTTGACTCCAGAAACATCTCTAACCAACGACCTCGTCTTTTTATCCATTTCACACAACGTGCTCAAATTCAACTGATAAAAATTACCAACTTTCCAAATTTCAAACTGCACAAGACTCTCAAACGCAACTTTATCAAACCTGTACAAATTAGCAGCATCGATATTTAATGGCGAATCGGGCTCAGGGTTATCCAAAAGCTGAACAATAGCAACCACCAAACTCTCCAAGTTCCAAGCGGGACTCCATTGTGATTTCAATACATCAAGACATATTTCCCCCGTGGTTGAGTTGATATTTGGGTGAATAATGGGGGTTTGAAACTTGATTGTGGGTGGTTGTTGTGGATATGTGGTGGGAACATCAATGTTTAGTTTCCATATGCCGCCATGGTAGTATGGAGAGTCTTGAATTGTTGGTTTGGCTATTGTTGCTTGCCAATGGAGTAATGAGTCGTCTGTGGTGGGGGAGAGTTGTATTATTTGATGGTTGTTGGTGTGTGGTGGTTGTTTCTTGTATAAACTGTATTCCTTAATTAAACGTTTTTCAGCGGACATTGTGGGGTGAGGGAGGGAGAATATATAGTGGTAGTATGTGAATAAATATTTATATGAACAGGATCAGTTATGCTTTAAGTACGTTTAAATAATGATGATGATGTAGTAGTAGTAGTAGCAGTAGTAGTAGCAGTAGTAGTAGCAGTTGTTAATGTTGTATTTTGTATTCTATTTATACTTTGTTGTTGTTTATGATATTGCATGTGATATATATATAGTCATTCATCTCATTTTTTCTTTTTTTTTTTTTTTTTCTCTTTACGACGCAAAAACTCCGTTGTTGATGTTGAAGCCGAAAAAAAAAAACACTGACTCTAAGTAGCACAGGGAAAAAAAAATGCGGGGAGGAGGGGAAGATACAACTGAGAGAGAGAGAGAAAGAGAAGAAACTGGTAGCATGTATTGTAAAAGTAACACCTCGGTTAATGAAGAAAAGGATTTTTATTCTATTAAACTCAATACAAGTTCATCATAAATAGGACCACACCCCAACAGATAAAACGATCCCCATCTTTCTATTGTCTAGCTACTTCTAGAAAGATTCTGTTGAGTTTCGGAGAAAGGAAAAAACAAGAAACCGTTGAGTTTTCCCAAAATATTTTTTATTACATTATGCTTGAGAATCATCACACAAAATCAACAATTAACCGAGGATCAACAAAAAAGCTCAAGCTCATTTTGCAAATATTCAACTACAACTCTTTTAATACCCAATTTCAAATTATCAAAAAGTAGTATAAAGAAAACGTACACAACATAAAGCCAACTAAACAACAACGAATCCAGCAATCAAAGCCAATAACCCAACAACACCAGTAACAGAAGTAGTAGCAGCAACAACACCTTGATTCTCTTTTGATCCTGAAGATGTACTACCTGATGATGAGGATGACGATCCACTAGACAGTTGAGCTGACGACGAAGTAGCACTGGCATCACGAGTTGATGCACCAACAGAACTAGTATAGTTTCCTGAGTCATCAACGTCATTGTTACCATGGCAATTACCCTGGACATAAGCGTCAAATCCATGACCTGTTGGTTCAGCCACACCTTTTAAATACTTGATAGCTCCCCCTGGAGTATCTGGGATTTCTTCAGTCACATTCCAAAGTGAGGATTTCGAAGGACAATTGTTACCACCAGTCAAGTCTTTGGAAGCTCCACCATCACCACTGGGGTTTTCAGTCTTGTTGAATTCATTTTTCAAATTTTTAAAATCTTGGTTTGGTGTAACATCGTCATCGTCATCATCGTCTCCCAATTTAACCAAGCCATATTCATTGTCTTCTTCTGAGTATTCGTAAACCAATCCACCTGAAAATACACTAGACATATCGGTTGAATAAATGGCTTCGATTTCAGTAAATGGTCTTGGCTTTTTAGCATTGCATCCAAACTCTGAAAAAAACAAGGGGACTGTAAAATTTTTGAAATCCTTCATTTGTTGGGAATATTGTGATGTTGTCATACTAGCATCTCCACACCATGAATAATCATTGATTCCATACATGTCGATTCTTGCCATTTCATCATCACCACAATTGAAATACAAACCTGAAGCTAATCTATATTCATCAACACTGGCAGCTGAATAACCGACAGGAATAGTTCTAAAACCTCTATTCTTGATAAAAGTTTTCAAGTCACGAACAACAGCTTTAACATAAGGAGCAGAATCCAATGAAGCACCATCATTAATAACTTCATTACCAGCAAAGAATCCCAATGTGTTATTGTATTGAGCAAACATTTGTGCTGATGCAAATACTTCTTGTAAATAGTCTGAATTGTATGAACATTCACTGTTGGACCTAGTTATGGAAGAATGTGGAGTATTGACATCCAATATAACATAGATTCCCGCTTCAGCCAATTTATCCATACATTCGTCATGATCTTTGGTATTGTCAACTGAATAAACTCTGATAGTATTGATACCCAATTCTTGGAAATAAGGGATATCACGTTCACATACTTTGGTATCTGCCAATGGATCTTCTAATTCTGATGATCCACCTGGTTGGTAATCAACTCCTCTAATATAGAAACGTTTACCAGTTTCAGTGTTCCAAAATGCATTACCTTGTACTTCAATAGCAGGAATAGCCAAAACAGTGGAAACAAGGGAAATATAGGTAAGTAATGATTTAAACAACATTGGAAAAGCGACAGTTATAGTAGTAGTAAGTAGTAGTAGTAAGTAGTAGTAAGTAGTAGTAAGTAGTAGTAAGCAGCGAGGTGTAACGAGTGTAAATAAGTTGGGTTGTCGTGCAATCTAGTCTAGTATAGTCTAGTGTAGTGTAGTCTAGTCTAGTCTCTTGTTGTATATAATATATTGGGTGTAGAAAATTTTCTATTTTTGTTTTGGTTTTCAAAGTGAAAGTGGAGTGGTGTTATTGTTACACATTGTTTTCCTTTTTTTCTTTTTCTTTTTCTTTTTTGTTTTCGCTTTCGCTTCGAAAGAGAATGAGTGGCAAGATTTGCGCAAATGTAGAAAGAAGAAGAAGAAAAGGTTTTGACACACACACACTAACACACACTAACACACACTAACACAATCTCTTTCTTGTGTAATCATACTACTGCTCAAGGGTGCTATATAATACTATTTAACTACTCCATAGATCAAATGATTAGAAATGTGAAGCAGAAAGACGTAGTTATTACAAACAATTGGGCTTTTGATTATGGTTAAGAACGCCGTTTGTCATCCATCCATCCTCTAGTGTTGTAATTGTCTTTTCTTTCTATCTCTCTCGTGTTTTTTGTTTCTCTTGTTTTCTTTTTGTCTATTCCTTCGTAAACATAATAATAATAATAACAACAACAATAGAGAATAAAAACTAACTCTTAACAAATAACAAATAAACAAAGAAAAAAAAAAGAAAAAGAGACGACACGACAACAACACGACAACACGACAACAAAACACAACAACAGCGTACACACAACGCGACTTTTGTTTCATTTTTTTTTTTTTTTTTTTTTTTTTTTTTTTAAAAAAAGTCATTGGGTAGGGAGGGTAATTTGATTTGAGGATACATATTATTGTTATTGTTATTTTTACACGTGACCTCAGTAGTACTACCCATTTGTCTTTTTGCATCAATACTCCATCTATTACAACATCTTCATCTTGTTATATCTGTTACTAGGTTTATTTATGTCATAATGCCTACTATTTTGTTCATTGTTTTAGTTCAAATAATGGTTGTTGTGTATTTACAATTATCTATAAGTCAATGTCTATTTAATTTGTAACAATTTTTTGCAACCCATTTTGTTGCTAAAAATTTCAAAAAAAAAAAACACACACTGACACAGCAAATAACTTAGAAGAGAAGCAACATCATCCACTGACCGACTTGTGTGTATGGTACTCATTGCTGAATGAATCTAAAACATTAAACAAATGACTCTCATACGCTGGGAATCACCTACTAAAACACAACCCATTCCTATAGTTGGCAAAAAATTAATCAACATATCTTGTCTATTTATTCAGAGATAACTCATTATCTTGTTGATACTCAAGGCAAATGCAAAACAGTTGCCTTTAAGGGAATTTTGTTAAATTTGACCACTTGCAACATATCAGCTAAGATACCAACGCACATACACCATATTCTTCAATTGCTAACCCCATTTATTGGTTTAGGTCCTTTGCAAATAATCCTCAGGCGTATCAGGTTTTGCGCTACCAAAGCATCTTTTAAAAACAAAATGCGGTGTGTTTTTTTTTTAAATCCCATTTTTTTTTTTTTTTTTTTCCTCTTTTCAACGACAAAACCACCGTTTCGAAATCATAGCCAATACTACAAAACTCATAACTTCCGTTCCTCCCCCCCACCTATTTTCACACCCGTAACTCCTTACATCTTCTCACACATCACACATCACACATCACACGTCACACATCACACATCACACATCACACATCGCCCCCTCACCCCACCCCCATACAATGGCTTCACAAATACATTTCTTAGACATCAAGGGTAAACCATTGCTATCCCGAGACTACAAAGGCGACATTCCATCAACAACAATTGAAAAATTTCCCCTTTTATTATTAGAATTGGAAAACACCATTGATGATGGTGATTACAAACCGTTTATAAACCATGACGGTATAAACTATATCTTTATCAATCATAACAACTTGTACATTTGTGCATTGACGAGGAAAAATGAAAATATAATGACAATTGTCATTTTCCTATCGAAATTGGTTGAAGTCTTGACTCAATACTTCAAGTCATTGGAAGAAGAAAGTATAAGGGACAATTTCGTCATTATATACGAATTGCTTGATGAAATGATGGATTTCGGTATTCCTCAAACTACCGATACCAAGATTTTAAAAGAATACATTACTCAGGACTATTATTCCTTAATCAAGACTACACCATCACATCTTGTTGCTCCACCCAATGCAGTAACCAATGCCGTTAGTTGGAGAAAAGACGGCATAACATACAAGAAGAATGAAGCGTTTTTGGATGTGGTTGAAAGTATCAATATGTTGATTTCACCCCAAGGTAAAGTCCTCAATAGTGAAATATTGGGACAAATAAATATCAAGTCGCATTTAAGTGGGATGCCCAATTTACGATTAGGACTCAATGACAAAGGTTTGTTCACCGGTAACAACAACGGTGAAGGTGAGTCCACTGCTTCCACTGAGGGCAAAAATGTCGAAATGGAAGATATCAAATTCCATCAATGTGTTCGATTATCCAAGTTTGAAAATGAAAAATTAATCACATTTATCCCCCCAGATGGCGAATTCACCCTAATGTCATATCGTTTATCTTCAGCTCAATTCCTAACCAAACCATTAATGTTGGTCAATTGTAAAACAAAAATTCATAAACATTCACGTATTGAAATCAATTGTACCATCAAGGCACAAATCAAGAAAAAATCAACGGCAAACAATGTTGAAGTGATTATACCCATTCCTGATGATGCCGATACTCCCAAGACTGAAGCTGAGTATGGCTCAGTTAAATGGATCCCTGAGAAATCATGCCTTGTTTGGAAACTAAAGACTTTCCCTGGTGGTAAACAGTTTCAAATGCGTGCTGAATTAGGGTTGCCTGCAGTAACTGATTCTGAATCGATATTGAGCAAGAAACCCATCAAGGTTAATTTTTCCATTCCCTATTTCACCACTAGTGGGATTCAAGTGAGGTATTTGCGCATCAATGAACCTAAATTACAATATCAATCGTACCCGTGGGTCAGGTACATTACAAAATCAGGTGAAGACTATATTGTTAGAACAAGATAAGCCACCACGCTTTGCCTCCACCCCGTTTTCATAATTGTAAAAAGAATCTTTAATCCATTCTTGGATATTTAAACGTATATACTATTTTGGGAATTAAACAATGTCTTTCATATAGACAATAAATATAGCACATCATTGCACAGCCGCCGCCAACGTAATCACCTCATCATAATCACCTTCATCACCACCTCTTTACCACTCTACACAACGCTTTTAAACATCAGTAACACACCCTTTGGAAGCATCGCTAACCAATTTGGCATACTTAAACAAGGTTCCCCTCTTGTACCTTGGTTCCGGTGGAGTCCATTGCTCTCTTCTCTTGGCCAAAACTTCTTCCGAAACCAATAAATCAATAATATTATTCTCAGCATCAATAACAATCTCATCGCCATCCTCAACAAGACCAATGGGCCCACCTTCAGCAGCTTCAGGAACAACATGGCCAATCAAAAACCCATGCGATCCACCAGAAAATCTACCATCGGTAATCAAAGCAACATCTTGTCCCAACCCATAACCCATCAATGCACTAGATGGTTTCAACATTTCCGGCATACCTGGTCCACCTTTTGGTCCTTCGTATCTAATAACACAAACAGTCTTTTCCCCCTTTTTAATCTCACCTGCTTCCAAAGCTCTAATGAAGGCATACTCTTCATTGAATACTCTGGCTTTACCTTTGAAATAAGTTCCTTCTTTACCAGTGATTTTGGCCACAGCAGATCCTGGGGCTAACGTACCTTTCAAGATTTGTAAATGACCACTTGGTTTCAATGGGTTGGAAATAGAGTGGATAATATCTTGATCAGCTGGTAATCCTGGCAAGTCAGCCAAGTTCTCCGAAATCGTCTTTCCAGTTACCGTCAATTGTGATCCATCAAGTAATCCTTCTTCAACCAAGTACTTCATAACTGCTGGTGTACCTCCTTTAGCTTGCAAGTCAGCCATAACGTACTTACCCGATGGTTTGAAATCAGCGAGCAATGGAGTAGAGTCACTAATTCTTTGGAAATCATCAACAGTAAGCTCAATATCAAATGACGAGGCAATGGCAATCAAATGCAATACGGCATTGGTTGAACCACCAGTGATGATAATGTACGTGATGGCGTTTTCAAACGATTTCTTGGTGATGATATCCCTTGGTTTCAAATCTTTAATCAATAAGTTCTTCATAGCTTCACCAACTGATGCACATTCGTTGGCTTTTTCCTTGGACACAGCCGGTGATGATGACGAATATGGTAAAGTTAAACCTAAAACCTCAGCAGCCGATGCCATGGTATTTGCAGTGTACATACCACCACAAGCACCAGGTCCAGGACATGCATGTTGAACGATATCTTGCTTCTCTTCCAACGTGATTTGCTTTGACAAGTATTGTCCATAACTTTGGAATGCACTAATGATATCAATCTTGTCAGCAATAGCAGGATTACTCTTGCTTCCGCCACATGTGGGAGACCCTGGCAAGATAGTACCACCATAAACCATTATAGATGGTCTATTGTGTCTTCCCATGGCCATCAACACCCCGGGCATATTCTTGTCACAACTGGGGATGGCAATATTACCATCATACAATTGTGCCATAGTCATTGTTTCAAACGAATCAGCAATAATTTCCCTCGATTGTAAAGAATACTTCATACCTTCAGTACCATTGGTAATACCGTCAGATACCCCGATCGAATTAAACTGCATGGCTTTCAACCCGGCCTTGTTAACTGAATCAGCACACGCATTGTTCAAATCCATTAAATGCATATTACACGGATTACCTGACCACCAAACCGACCCAACACCAATTTGAGCCCTATTGAAATCCTCATCACTGAATCCAGTGGCATAAAGCATCGCTTGAGAAGCCCCCTGCGATGGATCGCCAGTGACAATAGATGAATATTTGTTTAGTTTCTTTTCGCATCTAGTAGCACTAGAAGAGAGGCTTCGTATGCATCTCTGTGATGAACACCTGAAACTCATGCTTGGTATTGATCCTGAATGAGTCAGTTATGGGTGGGGTTAAAAAGTGAAAAAAAAAAAAAATAGATCAGTTTTAAAGAAGAACAAAAAAAAAAATAAAAGTTCCTTTGTTTATCGGAGCGGTTCAGGCCCCTTTGTGCGAGAGACCAATAAGCGTTGAAAAATTAGTCATAGAAGACGGAAGAGGAATCACCAAGATAGACTGCGCTAGAGAACATAAAACACCCTATCTACAACCTGTTTAAGATGATTCTGTCATCCAAAGTTCACCATTTATTATACATCTATACTTTTTGCTTTATTCCATGCATCATTTCCTCCTTATTGATCAAATGACCAATAGAGTCAACCTCTTCCAACAACTTATCCACATCAAAGCACCAGTCATTTAGCAAATCATTTATATGGTTGTCACTTACACGTGGATCACTACCTTCAACACGTTTGGTCTTGTCAAATTTTACAATACCCTTTGGTCGGTTGATCTTGGCTACAATCATTCCATCATTCACCAATTCGCTAACATATTTCTCTGACTCATCAGTAGACAATTGCAAAAGGTAAGCCAACCTCTCCAATTGAATACATTGGTAAAACTTGTTGATAACGCGCAAGTTGTGCTCAATTATTCTCTTTTGTAAGTTTTGGTAATTCTTTTCATCTTTAAAGATGAATGACTCTGCAAATTCGTCTTTGTAAATAGATTCAATATTTGTCCAGTGAATCAATTCATCGGTAGAGAATATCTCCAACAATTTGAAAATCTTTGTTACAACATTCTTTTTGAAAACTGGGTTCTTCTGAATTCTATTGATCAAGTCAATTTGATGAGGATCAGACGTGGAAAGGATGATGTAGTAAATAATCTGCACGAGATAATCTTTATAACTCTCCGACTCCTGAATTAATGGGATTTCAATCAACAACAACAAATTCTTCACAATTGATATATAGTCATAATCAAACGTGTTTATATCAATCAAATATTTCAAGTATGTCGTTTTGAACTCATCTGCCTTGTCAAATCCTTTCAACGTTTTCAACAATATCTTCCTACTCAAAATTTTTGCTTGATTGTAGTCGCCCTTTTGCAATGTTAGTCTAATTTGCTCCAAAATGTATTCAATCTTGTCGCTAAATGGCATCATCGAGTACGTTTCAACTTGCAAATCACACAAAATCTCCACTGCCTTGTCTAAATCATGCTTCTTGTTGAGATAAATTTCCGCCAACTGTTTCGACACAATCGCTCTCTCAACTTCAACAAAAATCTTTTTATCGGTAACGGTTCTTATTGTTTCAATCACCTTCATTTTGGTTTCCAACTCTTTTTCCTTTGATTCGTCCAATTTCGACAAATTGGCAATCACATCTTGAATAAATGCTTGAATTGAAGACTTCAATTGACCATGTTTTTTGGACAAAATGACAATCAAATCGTTTAAATAATCCCAGTCGTTGTTATACACCAAAGTCGACACAATTTTGCTCAATACTCTTTTTGATGAGGCTAAATCAGAAGACTGACGTGTTTGCTTCTCCAACACCAAATACTTGTCCAACTGTTGTTTGTAGTCAGGTATCTTTTCAATAAGTGGGAATTGCTCATCTAGAGTGGCGGAAAAGTCTTTCTCCGCCTTAATCGGATCTTCTCTTGACATGATACGGTTGGTTGTAATAAGATAACTTGGTGATAGCTTTTTTTTATTATTGGGTGGCAATACAAAAAGGTGTGTAAAAAAAGAAAAATGAATTTGGTGAAACTTTTTTGCGTCAAGTCGTGCAGTTTTCACGAATATAATATAGCGACATCGGTATAACCCATCAATGACAACTATCCAGAATGGTGAGGCGAGGGTGAACTTACAACGGGATATAATCAAAAAACACCTACATTTACATGACGACGAAAGCATTAAATTAACTTTGAACTTTCTCGCAGAACTACATAGTAAATCATCCTCATCATTTCAAGCATTCCATGAGAGAGTCAAACAAAATGGAGGTGAGGATTTTGATGCCACATTTTTGAGAGAGATTTATAGCTCGCTAGGGCAGAGCCAATTAGAAGGTAGAAACGACGGTGCTTTTCATGTACGTTCAACCCCTGAGACGTTTCTTGGTCAGGTCTTTGAGGGTAAGGTCATCTCCATTCGCCCTTATGGAGCATTCATTCGTTTCAACAATACATCGGGCCTTTGCCATATATCTCAGGTTTCTTATGACGGGTCTAGAACCACACTGGTTGATATGCAACCAAATCAAAAAGTATATGTCAAGGTTATTAACGAAGGGCATGACAACGGGGGAAGAATTTCACTCTCCATGAGGGGGATCAACCAAAACACCGGAATTGATGAATCACAAGAAAGGAGCAGTGTCAGTGAGGAATGGACATCAAGACCCTCGGAGACACACTCAACCACTCCTTCCGACAGACTACACCATGAATTGGAAATTGACACCGAAATTGAATTGAATGATGCCAGACCATCATTTTTGAAAAACAAGGGGTTTACTGAGACCCCCTCTATGAACAAGGTCCTCAGTATGGACGGTGTAATGACCAAAGCTGCTGAAAATGGATCCGATTTTGCAAGAAAATTTAGAGAGGAAAAGCTCCAGAAAGAAAAGGAAAAGAATAAAGCCAGTCACCAACAGATAGATCCTCTTGCGAATAAGGAAAAAACTGAACAAGTGATTTCAGAGTGGAAAAAATCTCACAAGCTCACTTCTTTTCAAAAGCCGACCAAACTCACCATTGAGGAGCAGAAAAAGTCGCTCCCAGTATACGACATGCGAGCGAATCTCATTCAAATGATTAGAGATAACCAATTCGTTGTAATTGTGGGTGAGACCGGTTCAGGAAAGACGACTCAAATTGTGCAATACATTTATGAAGAAGGACTAAATGTGGTTCAAGGAGAGTCAAGAATAATCGGCTGTACCCAACCGAGACGTGTGGCGGCCACATCAGTTGCGAAAAGAGTATCTGAGGAAGTTGGTTGTACTCTTGGAGATGAAGTTGGGTACAATGTTCGATTTGATGATAAAACTACCTCCAAGACAATGATAAAGTACATGACTGACGGTATGTTGGAAAGAGAGGCTCTCACAGATCCAGAAATGAGCAAGTATGCAATTATTATGTTGGACGAGGCGCACGAAAGAACGATTGCCACCGATGTGTTATTTGCTTTGTTGAAAAAAGCTGCGCTTGCAAACCCCAATTTGAAAATAATTGTCACTTCTGCTACTTTGGATTCTGAGAAATTTTCCAAATTCTTTAATAATTGCCCGATATTAACTATACCTGGTAGAACCTACCCTGTGGAGGTTCTCTACACGAAAGAGCCAGAGATGGATTACTTGTCGGCTGCGTTGGACACGGTTATTCAGATACACATTTCTGAACCTAATGGAGATATATTGGTATTTCTTACAGGACAAGAGGAAATTGACACTAGCTGTGAAGTGCTTGCCGAGCGAGCGAAAGTGTTGGGTGACTCTGCCCCTGAGCTCATTATCCTACCAGTGTACTCAGCATTACCCGCAGAAATGCAAGCCAGAATATTTGAACCCACTCCTCCTGGATCACGCAAAGTTATATTGGCAACCAATATTGCTGAAACTTCAATCACAATAGATGGTATATACTACGTTGTTGACCCTGGATATGTCAAGTTGAACGGGTACGACCCAAAACTGGGGATGGACACGTTAAAGATTACCCCTATTAGCAAAGCACAAGCCAATCAGCGAAGTGGTAGAGCAGGTAGAACCGGACCAGGAAAATGTTATCGCTTGTACACTGAGCAGTCATATATCAAGGAAATGCTTCCAAATACAGTTCCCGAGATTCAACGACAAAATTTATCGCATACAATTCTCATGTTGAAAGCCATTGGGATTGATGATGTACTTCATTTTGAGTTTATGGATCCCCCCTCAAAGAATTCAATGATGACCTCGTTGGAGGACCTTTACATGTTGGAAGCGTTGGACGATGATGGAGAGCTCACTCTTTTGGGTCGAAAAATGGCTGATTTCCCCATGGAACCAGCGCTTGCAAAAACACTCATCCAATCGGTTGATTTAAACTGTACCGAAGAGATTTTAACCATTGTCGCTATGCTCTCAGTACAAACCGTTTTCCATCGACCAAAGGAGAAACAAAACCTTGCCGACCAACGGAAGGCGAGATTTCATTCAACCAAAGGTGACCATTTGACTTTGCTCAACGTGTACAACCGTTGGTGTGCAAGCAAGTATAGTAAGGATTGGTGTCGAGATAATTTCATCCAGGAAAGGAGTATGCGACATGCAAAGGAGGTTCGGAGACAATTACAGACAATAATGACAAAACACAAGTACCCGGTAAATTCCTGTGGCAATGATTTGGATGCGATCAGAAAGACTTTATGTTGTGGTTATTTCAAAAATGTAGCCAAACGTGATTCCGGAGAAGGGTATAAAACGTTATCCAAGAATGAAACTGTTTACCTACATCCCTCCTCAAGTCAGTTTGGCAAGAACCCCGAGTATCTATTATACCATGCAATAGTCATGACCTCTCGTGAGTACATGCATTGTGTCACTGTCATTGATCCTGAGTGGCTTTGCCAATACGCTCCAAAGTATTTCAAATTAGCTGATCCCTACAGCCAGGCCAAAAAGAAGCAAAAGATTGTACCATTGGCATCATTTGGTAATCGTAATCAGAAAAAACCATTGGGATGGAGACCAGGAAAGAAGAAATAATTGTAATACTTTACCGGCGATAAGGTGCAAAATATCTTCCTTTTTTGAAATGTATCACGTGCGAAACTTTATATCCGAAAAAAAATTTATGTCAAAGGGTTCAACACGTATCACCCTACGAGTGATTCCGTAGAGTAGCGCAACATATAAGTAGACTATCAACGTTGTGAGCGTGTCGTAAGAGAGCCACCCCGTGGAACAACCGAATTTCACATGTTTTACTCTTTTTCGGTAGTTATTGCGCTCGCTCTAATTTTTCGCTAAGAAAAAAGTGGAGATCTCTCAAGAAACAAAACCTTTTTTTTCCTTTTTTCCAATCTGACATATTATTATCACGCTATAAACATATACTCACAGCACAACACCTTAGTATAATGTTCATTCTGGATGCTTTAAAGTCGGCAAGGTATGCACAGGATGCGGTGAATGAAAAGATTAGATTATACCTGACAGCGTCTAGTATTTCTCCCGTTGGTGTCAAACCTCTTCGAAGGAGTTACTCAATTTCAGAACCAATTCAGGATGCTGCAAACAGCGGGAGTTCTATACTTGAATGCGTGCCCTTGGAGACTGATAAGAAGGGTAATTTTTACGACCCATCAACTGGACGAATAGTGGTTCTAAAGGGTATAAATGTGGACGCGCAGATGAAATTACCGACTGAGCCGTACATGCCGTCGTATAAAGGTGACTCAACCAATCCGGACGACATCTTTTTCGAAGGAGATACAGTGTCGTTTGTAGGAAGACCTTTCCCATTGGAGGAAGCAAGACTGCATTTTGAAAGAATCAAGAGTTGGGGCTACAACACAATTCGGTACTTGTTAACATGGGAAGCAGTCGAACACGAAGGACCAGGGAAATATGATCAAAAATTTGCTGACTACACATTGGAGATGTTGAAGATTATTGGACAAGTTGGTGGATTGTATGTTTTTCTTGAGTTTCATCAAGACGTGTGGTCTAGATTTTCAGGAGGTAGTGGAGCACCGATGTGGACGTTTTATGCAGCTGGACTCGACCCCAAGAAATTTACACTTGCCGACTCAGCGATAATTCATAACGAGCCAAGGTTTAGGGATGGAACAGACACATACCATAAGATGTTGTGGACATCAAACTACAAACGTTTGGCTCCGTTGGTCATGTTTACCATGTTCTTTGCTGGTAAATACTATTTTCCAAATTTAATCATGAATGGCGAAAACATTCAAGATTTTTTGCAAAATCACTTTTTGGGGGCCGTTGAATTCATATGGAAACAAGTATGCGAAGGTGTGCCCGAATTAATCAATAATGGAACCGTGTTGGGCTTTGAATCTATGAACGAACCAAACTGCGGCTTGATTGGATATCCAGATATTAGTCAATTGCCTGATTTTCAACAATTGCGAGTAGGAACCACCCCCACAGCTTTCCAATCAATGAGACTTGGAATGGGGTTTGCATGCGAGGTTGATGAGTATAGGATAACGGTTACCGGACCTAGAAAGTATGGTACAAAAATTGTTGATCCAAAAGGTACTAGAGCATGGTTGACGCCAGAAGATGCGAAGGACATTGATAAAAATTATGGATTCGAAAGGGGCGAGAAATGGGAATTGGGGACTTGCATATTTGCCACCCAAGGTATATGGAGCTGGCCACTGGTGGCTAGAGACATGGCAACAATGACCCAAGAGCAGAGACTAGATATCAGCTCAAAGTGCAAAGTATTGGAACCACACTTTTTCAGTAAATCGTTGCCACAACACAAGTACGAACTGGATGTAACCAAAGTGGACACTCATACATTTGTTAATCTTCATTTCGTTGATCATATTGTTAAATTCAAAAAGCTAATTCGTAAATACCGATCAGACGCATTTGTCATGCTTCTGACCCCAGTTTTAGAAGAGCCTCCGCATTTAAAAAACGACAAGAGAAACGTTATTGACGACAGAATCATCTACTGTCCACATTACTACGATGGTTTATCCTTAATGCACAAAAGCTGGAATTTCAAATTTAACGTTGATACATTGGGTATCATGAGAGGTGCATATTTGAATCCCGTACTTGGTATCGTCTTTGGCGGAAGAGCTATCCGCAATTGCTTTCAAAAGCAATTTTGTGAAATGAGGCGAGAGTGTAACGAGTATTTGGGGAAATTGCCCATTCTTATGTCAGAGACCGGAATGCCCTTTGATATGGATGATAAACGATCATATAGAAATGGGAAATACATTTCGCAAACCGCTGCATTGGATGCGTTATGTAACGCTTTGGAAAGTGCCAATATGTCACATACATTCTGGTGTTATGATAGTTGCAACAACCACAAGTATGGAGACAACTGGAATAATGAAGATTTCTCCTTTTGGTCTTCCGATGATCGAAACTTGACATTTGAAGATGAATGTGAAACGCCTGAGATTAGGAATGAAACTGAAAGTGAACGCAATCGAGTCAAGACAGCAAGAGCCATTAGGAAAGCAAATAGAAAACTCAAAAGGGCAGCTAAAATGGGCCGCTCTGGTTCGGTTGATAGCACAGCGTCAACCACTTCAGCAACATCAGGATCATCAACCGATGGTTACACCGATATGGAATCCGATTCAACCTCACTGTCATCTGTCATTTCATCAACAAGTTCAAACATATATCGTCGGCAATACGGAAAGTGTTATCCTTCGCCAGATGGAGTTAGAGCCGCCGGCGCAGTCATTAGACCATATATGATGGCATCCTTGGGCACCATGGTTGCGACCGAGTTTGATGTTAAAGCTGTAAAGTTGTCACTTCAGATTGTTGTTGACAAATCAGATCCAAGGGTTGAAAATACCCCCACAATCATTTTTGTGCCCAAATGGCATTTCCCATTTTTAGACTATGGAGATGTTTTCTTGACGTCTGGGTATATCAAATACAACGAGGAGTTGCAATATATCGAGTGGTATCATTGCAATGATCCATCATTGAACATCAAGGAGGAGTCGACAACTAATGAAAAAACTTCCACCGAAACTATTATTATCAAAAATAACAGTGGCTCTTTGGAGGATGCTAAAACTATTGAAGATAGAAAATTGGGATGTACCATAAGTTAGAGTAGATATTTATTTTAAAGTTAGAATTCATAAGGATCAGAATCCAACTCTCTTTTCTCTGTCTTCATTTCTGCCGTTACCAAATTCTTCACATGCTTCTTGAACAAGTCTACGTATGGTTTGAGACTGGTCTTGTCCCAAGCAGGTACATTCACATCATCGATATCACCGCTTCCATTTCTCTCATAGTCATCGAGTTCAGTAAGTAATTGCTTCAAGTTTGGTGCAGTTGTTGGATTGAATCCGTATGCATCATCCAGAGCAACACCCGAAATGTTCTTTTTTGGATCAAATGGTACACACACATTTCCTGTACCAGGATGCACACAAAAGGGAGATTTCAACAAATGGATGATTTGTCTAGAGACCTCAATATCCAACCTTGGGTAAAGGTAGTAGATAATAACTTCCTTCTTTGCATCCAGCAATAAGGCTACTTGTATATTTGTCTTGAAAAGTTTTGCTGCAATGGTGTTCAAATCCTCCCATTTGTCTTTGGATGTAGATACTTTGCGTTCTCCTTGCCATTTTTTTCTCAACTCTGCTTGCAACTCCTTATTTGGCATAAAACTTAAAAGTTCTTCTACCTGTTTCCAATTTTTTGAATCCAGCTCAGTATTTGGATCAGTATACCACGGATCTTGGTCTTCTAAAATGATTTCAATAAATCTCCTTTTCATACTTTCAAAACTTCTTTCAACATGAGGATGGAATGGTTTCCTTACATGTAGCCCCTTAGACCCTTTGGCATGCTTACCGCCTAAAACGTCAAGATACTCCACAATGGATCTCCTACTATTCTCATCCAATTCCCTTGCTCTCTTATCACTGACCCAACAATGGGCACCCCTACGTCCCGAGAACACCCAAACCAAGTGTTGGAAACCAAAGTCTTGTCTCAAACAATCCTCAATAATCGTTGACCCAACTTGAATAAACTTCCAACATTTGCAACAAATATCTGTCCCTTGGCAACAAGTTCTGATCTCATCGTAATCTGTCAAATCAATATCAAACACCAATTCCTTACTCACCGGCTTTAATGCTTGTTTGGGTAGATTGTATCTCTCTTTGGGGGCCACTTTGTAAACAGCCCCAATTTCGAAACGCGTAGGGTTGGCAGAAATCACGGCCTTTTTGAATTCTTCCAAGTCACTGTATGAATTGTAACGCTTATACGCAGTACTCCTATATTCATATGCAAATTCTCTCATTGTAAAGTCCTTTGTTGGTTTTGGTGAATGACTGGTCCAAGTGAAGATGTGTTTAAAAGGTAACAAGCGTTGGTAATAAAATTCCATGTCTACTTCGCTAGGGGCAGTCGTATGTTTGGATTTGGTGTCATTCTCAGTCGAGGCAATGCCGCCTGATGGTATCGGTGCGGGGGTCATAGCTAATGTTGGAAGATATAGAGGAAGGTGTGTTGGCGCAGAGGTTTTGATAACGAAATAATAAAAAAAAAAAAAAAATTAGTAGACGCGTTTCGCTACACAAATTTTGGTTAGAGCGACAGAGTTAACATATTAACATACAAGTCGGTCTCCCTATTTCGAAGTCTTAATCGATACCCTCTAAGATCTATTCAGTTACAAACAATAATGAAACACCTTCGTCACCAGCAGTGGCCACTTTTTTACCATTTTCCAAGATTGCAAAATCCAAGATACCCATATTATGGCCAACACCAACAAACAACTCTTCACCAGTACGGGCATCCCACTTGTAAATTTTCCCGTTCATTGAAGATCCAACAAGGAAGGGTGTATCATTGATAAACTCTAGTTTAGTAATTGCATCATCAACTTTCAAATTCTTTCTCAATCTCCATTGTTGTGTATCAAACAATAATACATCACCTGATACAAGACCAACTGCTAGCAAATTGATATTTTTGTTGTTGCACCAGCACAATGCTTCAATTGATAATTCAGCAACATCCTCTACATTGTCCAAGGTCTTTACCGACGTCAATATTTTCCCAGTGTCATTATTAATAATTGATAGCTGCCCATCTCTTCCACCAACTGCAATCACATGACCATAATGCTTGATTGTGACCCAAGGGCTCTCCACACCCTTGAAGTCATCGTGTGGTTGTAACTTGTAGTTGACGGCACCAGTGAAACAATTCCAATTCACCACAGTTCCATCTTCTGATATAGAAACCAAGGTCAAATCATTCTCATCTTTACCAGGAATGAAAACAGCACCATTACATTCCAATGTATGACTGAACCCTGACATTATCTGAACCAACAGTTTACTCTCCTCATCAATTTGATAAACCCATATGGACCCATCATTTGCTCCAAACGCAAAATAATTCAATTCAGGATGCGCAGTGACAAATAAAACTTCCCCAACCTCGTTCAATTCGCCAAATTTGTTCCATTTTTCCCCTCCTTTACTGGCTTTAAATACTTGTACAAGACCATTCATATCTGCGGTTATTAGATATTTCCCATCGTTTGTGAAACCTGCTGATATGACACTTTCGGTATGACCTTGTATTTCACCTACAAATTTCGGTGGTTGAGAGTGGGTGGTCCAAAGGTAAGCAACGTTATCACCACCACCTGTTAAAACCATAGGCAATCTAGGATGAGCAACTATAGTAAAAACGCTATCCTGATGTTTATCAAAATAGGACCATGAGTTATTCGACATGTCAATCTCCAATGTCTCGTGTTCGTGTTCATCTTCTTCATCATTTATTTCCATCTCGTCGGCATCATTATCATCATCATCTGGTGGCGGCTGAGCTGCACCATCGTCGTCGTAAACTTCCTCACCAACTTCATTCACGTCAATGAATTCCTCTTCATTGGATTGAGCATCTTCAACTTGGTGAGCCTCCAGTGTGTTGTGACTTTCTTGTGCTGACATTGTTGTTGAGATGAAAGAAGCAGTAAACTGGGTTTGCGTATCTTACTAATTCATTTTTCAAAAGAGAAGAGATGAGTTTACACAAAATCTATTTCAGTGGCACCCTCATTTTACTAGACTTCCCTTGCACAGCATAGCCATAACCGTGTAACTAATAGACTGACTTTCATAGAGTTCAATGGTCCACTTTAGTCAAAGTGACATCTTCGAAATTTTGTACTGCTTTGAAGAAGTTGAAGGGAGCTCTCTTTTGGGCGTTCGATTACAAGCAGAACTGGTGTCTAAAGCACCAATACAACCAAACCAAACAAGGGGCACCTATACTGGCTACATATAGCACACAGGCTCAGTACAAAATCTGTCCTTTACAACTATCCTTATCTTGATAGTTTCATCTTGGTTTACGTACTGTTTTTCAGTAGCTGGTAGCTTTGTGCCTCGGTCTGAAGAACCAAAAAAAAAAAGTTGAATAGACATTGCGCATTTACGTGTGCTCTTAGTTTTCAACAGAGAAGTTGGAAAAGAAATCATCCATAAGAGATTTCACATCTACTTGGCAGCATACGTCTATACGCCCCCTTTTACAGACTCAAGTTGGAGCCATCACAGCACAGCTAATCTCACAACTATCAAGCAGCCACTAAAACACATTTCCCAATAGCCCCTGAGCCAGTTCTTTGTATACTAGTCATTTGCTCTAAGCTAACCAACGGATTCTCACACTTACACAAGCATGTCTGATTGGGTTTCGACGTTTCCTGGATACAAGCAGGCTCTATCTTCAGGCAAAAAGTTTTTCGGAAGGGTAATACAAACGGGACCGGTGCCACAGCATGTAGGTATCATAATGGATGGAAACAGACGATACGCTCGAACTCATAAAATCGAGATTAAAGAAGGACACAGTTTGGGGTTCAATACTATGGCTAATATTCTAGAGTTGCTTTACGAGTGTGGGGTCAAAGTGGCTACAGTATATGCATTTTCAATTGAAAATTTTAATAGAACCAGTTACGAAATTAAATGGTTGATGGACTTGGCCAAGTCGAAATTTGCTCAAATCAATCAAAACGGATTACTTTGTGAAGAGTATGGTGTGCGAATAAAATTGATTGGAAACCTAAAACTATTGCCCGCTGATGTATTGGAGATTTTACGTGAAACGGAGGAAATTACTAAAAACAACACCAGGGCGGTGTTGAATGTTTGTTTTCCATACACATCTAGAGACGAAATGACACATGCCGTAAAGAGTATCGTCAGTGAAAGCACTAAAGAGCGGGTAATTATAAACGAAGACACTTTAGCGCGCCATCTTTACACGGGGAATCTGCCGCCTTTGGATCTTTTAGTAAGAACTTCTGGCACATATAGATTATCCGATTTTTTATTATGGCAGTGCGTTTCACCAGATTGTGCTATTGTGTTTGTTGAAAAGTTGTGGCCCGAGTTCAAACCATGGGATATGCTAAAGATATTAGTTAATTGGGGTTTCAATAAATACTGGTATGGCAATTCTAGCGGATTTGGATTGAATCCAAGGACATTGAGGGATCTAGAAAGCAACACTGACTTGGAGTTGTTTAATCTGACTCCTCATGTTGGATTTGAGAGAAGAAGTGAGCTTGACGATGATGAAGAGGAGGAGGATACAGACGTAAGTAGTCAATTAGGAACCGAAGAGGAAACCATGACGTCGGAGGATGACGCCGATGCTAAAGTAAATACAAAAATAGCACAGTAATAGACCTTCAAAGATATTTACAATGGTGTAGTTCCTCTAATGTCCATTTTTTTATTACATCACGTGTCCTCACTGAGTCATCAATGAATATTTTTTTCTTCTTCTTCCAACTCAAAATTTTGCACCTTTCATAACACCACATATATATATTCATCCCCACCCTCCCCTTAACATGGATTTAGTCAATCACTTAACTGACCGCTTGTTGTTTGCAGTCCCAAAAAAAGGGAGATTATATGAAAAATGTTGCCAGCTTCTAGGTGGGGCTGATATTCAATTTAGAAGATCACCAAGATTAGATATTGCACTTTCAACCAATTTGCCAATTGCCTTGATTTTCCTACCAGCAGCAGACATCCCAGTCTTCGTTGGAGAAGGTAATTGTGATTTGGGTATAACTGGAATGGATCAGGTGATGGAGTCGGACCAATTTGAAAATATTGAAGATTTATTGGATTTGAAATTTGGCACGTGTAAACTTCAAGTACAAGTACCAGAAAAAGGAGAATATAACCAACCGAAAGATCTAATTGGTAAAAAAATTGTTTCAAGTTTTACAAAATTGGCAACTGACTATTTCGAGGATTTAAAAGTTAATGCCAAAAGTGATGTTAATACGAATGTGAGATACGTGGGTGGATCGGTCGAGGCATCTTGCGCTTTGGGCGTTGCTGATGCCATAGTTGACTTGGTTGAGAGTGGAGAAACAATGAAAGCAGCTGGGCTAAAGGCCATTGGAACGATATTGACTACATCAGCCCACTTGTTTTCATCGAGAACACCAAGGTACCCAGAACTTGTAAATACTATAAAAGAAAGATTGGAAGGTGTTTTGGCAGCACAAGAGTTTGTATTGTGCAACTACAATGCGCCAAAATCCATTATGGCTGAGTGTTTGAAAATCACTCCAGGTAAAAGAGCCGCCACCGTGTCCACTTTAGACAAACATTCGCCAGATGAGGAAGACTGGGTGGCTATATCATCAATGGTTTCGAAAAAGAAAATCGGTAATGTTATGGATGATTTGAAGAAAGCCGGTGCTAGTGATATTTTAGTCTTGGATATCTCAAACTGTAGAGTATAAAATAATAATAGATTGAATTTATTCTATTTTCTTGATACCATTCTTGTCCACCACTTTTATATATACACCTTTGAAGTCAATAGGCATTCTTGTTTGTAACTCCTTTATACACATATCCATCAACCTCAACCCATCATCGACATTCATATCCTTTCTGTAGTGTTTATCCAACAATGACATTGTGTAAAAAGCAGCATATCCATGAGCTCCATATGGCAACTCCACCTGCGTCCCCAAATAGTCGATGTAGTTCAACGATGGCTTATCTGTTTTGGTGTCGTATCCAGCAATTAAACAATTCACTTGGTAAGGTTTACGTGATCTTATCGAAGTGGCCAATTGGTTTCTAACATACGATGCAGTGGCCTTTGGTGACATTTCAACGTCATCCTCACGCATTGAATATAATTGAATATTAGCTTGAACGTATTCGGCAAATTGTATGGTATCACCCGCCTCTCCAGTGAATGCAATCAAATTGTGGGCATTGAGATGTCTGGTTTTGTCATCGTTGTCTTTCAAGATGGATATACCTCTAGTTGCCGCTTTCGAAGTGGCAATCAATGTCGCATCTGATACTCTTATCCCTAATATGATATCCATGTTTGCCTTAAAGTGAAGCAGGGAGTGTGGTGGTGGAGGATTGATTTTTTTTTTTTGCCTCTCGGATTTTCTTTTGGCGCAAAACAAAGGTCAACATTTTCTATACACTAGATATACACAACAACTTATCCTACTTGATTAACTCCTTGACCTTTTTCTCCACAATTGATGCGATCAATGCATTCAAGGCACTGTCTTCCTTATTAATCTGTGATTTCAAATTAAGCTCCACTTGCTTTTCAATGAGCTTACCGGTTAGGTCCACTTCGATATTCACAGTATCACCAATCTCCTTCTTTGCTAGAATAACTTTCTCCTGACTATAACTTATCAACATTATCGAGAATTGGGCTTTTGAGTCATTGACGGAAGTAACAGTCAACGAAGTCCCGTCAATGGCAATAAATCCCTTATGTACAATGTAATTGATAAACTCCTTGTCTCTAAGCTCAAATGTAAATGTAATTGCATTCCCGTCTGGTTTCTTGCCAACAACCGTGGCAACCGTATCAACATGACCTTGTACAACATGACCACCTAATCTAACATCACTCGTCACGGCTCTTTCTAGATTCACCTTTGAGCCTTTACTTAAGGAGCCCATATTGGTCTTGCGCAAAGTTTCAGGAGCTACACCTACTTTGAAATGGGTCTTGGAGGCATCGAAGTCTGTGACTGTTAAGCAAACCCCGTTAGTGGAGATGGAATCGCCAAGATGAACATCTTCCAATATGGGTGAACAATCAGTGATGGTAATCGAAACACCATTGCCACCTGTGGAGGAGCTATCTTGCTCAACATACTCAGCCACTGTTCCGATAGTTTCAATAAGACCTGTGAACATGTTGTGTGGAGGTAAAATGTGTGGTGGATGTGCAAAGGAAGTTTTGGAGAAAATTGTAATTTTGAAAATGATCCAAGCCTCAAAGCACAAAGTAGTGGTCCATTGGAAAATCCGAAAGTAGCGGACAGGCTAAAGCAATAGAGCCACTTCATTCATCTCTAAAAACATAACCTTTCATTTTTTCGGATTGGTCATTCTCATCACTCATTGTTATCAATATTGAAGCTCGGCTTTCTTTCTGATTTGCGGGTATGGGAATGTCACAAAGAAAAGACTCACAGAATAGACTCACAGAAAATTTTTCTATTTCTCAACATTCAAAGCAGTTCTGGATTGTGATAAGAGAGACCATCAAACAGTACCAATAGTACAACATCAACCAAGACATGCCTTTTAGATTCCCAGTAAAGTTTGAGATTCCCAAACATACTCACATAAATGCTCGTGTTTTAAGGGATCAGTTCAAAAGGCTACAATTTGCCGAACATGAGGTTACAAGAAATGCATTGAAATATATTGCCAGAAACGAGGATTTACCCTCGAGGGCCAGAGTTGAAGCTCAATTACAGTTGGCTAGTATGCCAAAGTACACTTCTTATGTGCAAATTAGAGACAGATGCGTTGCTACAGGAAACTCTAAATCTTTGATTCGTGATTTCAAATTGAATAGAACTGCCTTTAGAGATAGAGCTAGAGCAGGACAGATTCCTGGTGTGAAAGTTGCTTCGTGGTGATCTTTCAGAGAACTATGTAGTTCTTGTATATAGATTGGATTTAATGAATTTATAATGACCTTGGAAGAGACTCGTATGAGAAGCTCAAATGAGAAGCGCGAATGAGAAGCACCAATGAGAAGCACCAATGAGTAGCACGACTGATCATCAGTTTGAGCTACTGTAACACATGCGATGATAAACCTCTACTTGTTAATTGTACTTACCTCTTTGCTCTGCTTATCTAGTATAAAGCCATCTTCTCCATCGAACTGAAACAAAAAAAAAATCTCACCTATAAACTTCACACATCTTTCACTAACGACTCAATATGTTCTCCCTCACGTCAAGAGCCTACAGGCCGATGCTAAAACCAAGTACATTGAAGATAGCAAGGCCGCTACGTTTGATGCCAAATTGGTCCAAATTCAAACCAATAGAACAACCAGCAGGATTTATCGTTGAAACTGTCAACGAAGCATATAAACCACCAGCACCAAATGCTTACGAGGGTTCAAATCATTGGATCTATGATAGGATCATAACCACAGCAATGATTCCGTTGGTGATGACACCCTTTGTCGCTGGGGTGGATTACCCGGTTATTGACGCTACTTTCTCTACGTTGTTGTTGATCCATTGCCATGCAGGTTTCAAAAGTTGTATCATAGATTACATACCGAAAAGAGTCTATGGGGTATGGTATGGAGTTGCTTGTAAATTGTTGACCTTGGGTACTTGTGTGTCCATGTATGGAATCTACGTCTTGGAAACAGCCAACAATGGACTATTTGAATTGATAAGGAGCATCTGGGCTGCCTAAATAGAGAAAAGAGTTGCATCTTATGTAAATAGAAACAATCATTTGTACTAAGTGCAATCATCTATCTCTATTCCAAAAACACGTCCAACCTTTTCCTTTTTCTTTTTTTTTTCTAATGTCTGGATAGAAAATTGAGAAATATTCAACTATGGGTAACATTATTCTGCCGGTCGAATCAATCGTGAATCATGAGCGATGTTGAGTACGAGAACGACGCAGAAAAGGACGGGCCAAAGCCTTACCCACAGTATGCAACGCCTGAACCTGCTATCGCGCTGAGAAAAATCGATTTAGTTGGTTTAGACTTACCGAGTGTTTCTAATGCGGACGACATGAAGGACGATGAAGGAGATATAAGATATGAGGTCACTGAAGAACCACAATATCATGTTACAAGGGCGTTATTTATTGGAAACTTGCGCCGCCCAATCAATGCTGGTCACTTTCAACAATTTTTAAGAAAGTTGGCCAATGATAACAAGGATCTTCACATGCGTATCGACAGGGCTTGGTTAACGAGATTGAGAACCCACGCAATTGTCTTGGTAAGCAATGAGGAAGGGGCTGAATATTTGAGATCTCAATTGAATGGAGCTATATATCCAGATGAGGAAGAAGATGCAAGATTGAAGGAAGAGTTTGAGAATCGTGAGATTGAAAGATTTGAAGAGGAGACCAAACGATTTGAGGGGATCAAGGAGAGAGAGAGTGATGAAGAAAGGGATGATTTGAAGCCACCTCGTGAGCCAAGAGAGTTTGTTACTGAAAGAATTCCATTGTATGTGGAATATATCCCAGTGAAAGCTATCAACCAATGGACTTTTGAAGAAGACAAAGGACCATATGATGGGAAATGGAAGTTGGAATTTGTCAATAGAAATGACGAGTTGGTTGCTTCTCATACGTTGTTGAATGGAGAATATATCCCTCGTTATGTTCCTCCAAGACGTGGTGGAAGACGATACGGAGGACCACCAAGAGGTTACGATAGGTACCGTGATAGTCGTGACTCGTACCATAGGAGGGGAGGTCCGCCAAAGAGAACAGACTCGTACGTACCTGGACGATCAAGATTTGACGAGCCTAAAGGAACTGATTCATATGTCCCAGGAAGTGCTAGGTATAGATCAAGATCGCGTTCACGTTCAAGGTCACCTACTAGATTCTAAGGAAGTGGAAAGGTAGTTTTGTATTATGTAGACACTCGATGTGTGAATAAAAGATGAAGTGGTTACTCGTTGTAGTTTTTTCGCAATTGTTGACAAGAAAGAATTTGGTGACAAAAAATTTTTTCATCAAGGAGGTAATATCACCAACCAATGTCATTACTTCGAACATGCCTCAACAGTAGGCGGGTGTTAATTCCTAGGATTCATCTTTCTTGTGTTAGATTCAACAGCTCTATCACAACGTCTCCAGCATCTGACTCCAAATCCACCATCCAAAAATCCCTCTTCGCCCAAATATACCCCGTTGACAAAGACAAGATAACCGAACAAGATGTTGACAAATGGATAGATGCTTTGAAACAATTACGTAAGGGTAAAAAGACTCACGAAACTCCTGAAGAAATCTACCTTGGACAACTTGCACAACCAGAACAATTTATCACGAACAAGTTTGAACCAACGTTGGAGCAAATTGAAGAAACTTATTCCTACTCCAACAAACAAGTTCCTTTGAAATCCGACCCAACTGTTGACAATTTTATCAACTTGGTTATGAGACATGGCCGTAAAGCCAGGGCGCAAAAGATTGTCAGTCGGGCCTTTTATATTGTGCAAATGAAATTGCGTAAAGATCCAATTCAAGTGTTGAAGGATACTTTGGATAAGTTGGGTCCATTGGTGACAACAAAGTCTATATCCACAGGTGTTGCAAAGAGAAGAATCGTACCAATTCCATTGAATGAAAGACAAAGAAATAGGTATGCTATAACTTGGATATTGGAAGCTTCAAAGAATAGAAAGTCTAATGATTTTGCCGTGAGGTTGGCCGAAGAGTTGATAAATGCATACGAAGGAAAGTCGTCTGGGTATGACAAGAAGGCACAAATGCATAAACAAGCAACTCAACAAAGAGCATATATAAGTTTGTAAATAGACGATAAATACGACATTGAGAGGGTTATTTTTCTTTTTTTGTAAATGTTTGAAATGCTGCAAAATAAAGCATTCAGAAAAAGGAAGTCCCCCCCCCCTCAAAATAAGTCACTGTCTTCTTTTATTTAGCCAGCATGGGATACTTCAAAGAAGCTTACCACGATGTCAGATTCAATTTTGATCACTTTATTGTCGACTACAAAAGGAAATACTACAGTTTGAACCAAAACCCACGAGTCTTACGAGCAAGGGTGCCAAATCAACCATTCACTTCTTTGAGGACTTTTGAATACTGCAACGCGATGCCAGTAGACACCCCTGGGGAAGCGTCAATAGCACTTGATGACGATGAGGATAAAGAGAATATACCTGAAGAATGGATTCGAACAACAGACATTGATTTGTTCCCCTCTTTTGATGCTTGCTTTGACCAATGCTCAAGTGAAAGAACTTCAAGGAGGATATTGTCAGAACCAGTCATGGATCATGTTGCTCCTGAGTATTTGGAAACATTCAGCTTGGACATGAATGTGGGAAGCCTGACTAACCCAGATAGAAATATCGAGTTGACTCAGAGTGATAACGAGTCCAATTTTCAACTGGATTCTGGTATGCAATATGTGATTCCATCCCACTTGGTCTACCCAACGCCACAATCTGATGAAACTGAAATGAAAAGAAGCCACAGATTTTCTAGACTTGTTAGATCATTCTCCAACGTGATCTCCAAAGGTAGTGACAACATGGACGCAATGAAAGATGCACCTCATACTTTGTCCCCTCAGCTGAATCAGCAACAATCACCCGATCCCATGTCTCGCAAACCACCACCAGCACTCGACCAACTGTCAAATCAAATCTGGAAGATGGTATTGAATGATGCGTCTTTATCAGCTGCTAGAATCTCTACTGGAAGTTCTACTTCACCTGTGGTCACTAATCAGTGTATCAAAGGTGATTTCACTGATGCAAAAGTGACACCATCTAAACAAAATGACATTTTTGCTCAACATTTGGAACAAGCCAAGTTAAAGTATAGCCCAAAGTCTAGTATAATATAATTTCTCTTGATTTGATGCGTGTAGGTCTTCCCTTCTCAAACGCGAAAAATTCCATGAAAACCAGGGGCATTCTTGTGTGAAAACTGCTTCCCCTCACCTCCCCTCACCCTGCCTCATGAAATGCACTTGCTCAAAACATTGAAACAAACCAACTTGGACATCCGGATACTATGGGCCTCGGTGTTCCTCAGAATGGCTAGTTATGGTCTCACAAATCAAATACTTGCCCTTTATCTTAAAAAGATTAAAATATCAGAATTTGAAATTGGACTATTCATGACACTAACTCTTGTTGGAGACACTGTTATTTCCTACTTTTTAACATGGAATGCAGACCGAATAGGCCGTCGTAAGGTGATGCTCATTGGGTCCATCATGATGCTTGCTTCAGGCATTGTATTCACTTACTCGACCAATTTCTACATCCTATTGGCAGCTGCTATAATTGGTGTCATATCGCCTTCCGGAGATGAAACAGGTCCATTCAAATCAGTTGAAGAAGCATCAATGGCACATTTAACTCCACATAATCACCGTCCAGAAGTATTTGCATTTTATGGATTGTTTTCCACAGCTGGTGCAGCCGCAGGATCGTTGATTTGTGGGTTCTTGGTTGATTATATGAATTTGGAACTAAACTGGAGCTTAAAGAGAAGCTATCAAAGTATATTCATCTTGTATTCAGGAATTGCTGTTTTGAAGTTTATCTTAATGCTGCTTTTATCGGAAAAGTGTGAAGTGCATGTGGAGAATTTCACTGAAGTCACTGAGCAGTCAACATTATTGGAGTCAGAGGAAGAAGATTCAGATAAGAGCACAGGATTGTCCAACACTACGAGACACTACTTGCCCAGACTATTAATCATTTTCATGCTCGATTCTTTGGGATACGGATTTATGCCATCGGCGTGGGTGGTTTATTATCTCAAGTTCACATTTGAATTGACTGCAAAAGCATTGGGGATATTGTTCTTTGTCACTAATCTGGTTGACGCTGTATCCTCATTGCCTTCCGCACACTTTGCCAAGTTCTTTGGACCGGTGAAGGCAATTCTATTCACTCAAGCCCCATCAGCTATATTCTTTAGTCTTGTTGCTGTCACTCAACTGTATCCCATTGTAGCTGCATTGTTGTTGCTTTACTACCTTACCTCAACCATGGATGTTGTACCTCGACAGGTTTTACTAACATCGATCATGCCCAAAGAGGAGATTACAAAAGTCATGGGCATTGTCAATATTGGCAAGACATTTGCTAGATGCGTCGGTCCTATATTTACTGGTAAACTAGCAGAGCACAGCAAATTGAGATACGGATTCATCATCAATGGTGCATGTGTTCTCTTTGCAGATGTCGTACTCGCAATCAACTTTCTCCATATCGATCACGACATTTTGCTTAAACAGAGGGTAGATCAAAATATAGAGTAGACTCAACTTCTGTGGACTCAACTTCTGTGTATTAACTGTAAAGCTAATCTATAAGAACCAAAATGACGTAAGCAGAAACTTCTAAATGACTTTGAGCCTAAAAGATAGCATCCAATGTACAACAAATACACATTGCCGCTAAACACGCCATCAAACAATCCTGATTGTTACTAGATCTTTGTTGTTGTACATACATTGGCTGTTGTTGTGGGTAGTAACCGCCTTGTTGTGGATATCCTCCCCCGTAGCCAGGTTGTTGTTGGTAGTATGCATTTTGTGGTGGCCCTTGTCCGTATCCTTGTTGATGGTGATACCCAAAAGCTCTATCCTGGGTGTCGGCATTGTACTGTGGTTGTGATTGTGGAACGTAGCTTCCACCAGCGCCTCCACCAGAAACTCCTTCACTTTGGCTGAAAGTAGGTGGTGGGCCTTGAGGTGGGTTATAGTACTCGTTCTTTGACATTGTCTGGTTATCGATGACTAGTCCCTAATTGATGATGATACAAACAAAACGATTTCTCTAGATGTTTTTTATTATTTTTTTGTTCCTCTTTTGTTTCAAAAGCCAAGGATTTTATTGAAAGACAAACAAAAAATATAAAGTATGATGACCTGCTGGGGTTGAAATGCTTGAATTTAAGACCGTGTTGTTTTATCTGCTGGGGTTTCGATACTTAATCTGTGCCTTTCAATTCTGTGCCTCGCATCGGTCGCGATGATTTGAATGACCCCAGAGACTTTAAAGTTGCGTATCATTGTCCCGGTCTTTACACAAAAGTTTAATCGCCGAAACAGATGAGAGTATCGAGTAAAAATGATCTGATCACACGCGAGCACCTCCCATTTCCGTGTCCTTGATCTTCGTCATAGCAGCGCCTCATCGTTGAAATTGTTTCACATTCATTTTCTTGGCCGAACGTTTTGATGGAATCTCTATCAAAACGTCTATTTGCAACAGAGGCTATGATAGTTACCGACGCTACCCGGTGGATACTCGTGACCATCCTTAATAAGCCTCTTCCACTATATAAAATACTAAAATATGATATTTTCAAAGCTTGCAAACTTTTTGATCCGGCGTTTGGAGAGTTAATAAAGCTACATGTTGAGATAAATACCTTTGATACCCAGTGAAGCCAATGACATTCAAAGTCTTGACGAAAACATTCGATGAAAAAAAATTTATTATGCACACGAATAAATTTGTCGCACTACGCGTCGACCCAGTCTAATTACACCGCCGGGCGAATTGGCGCGAGGCTCGGGACTGGGGCCGATCTAGAAAACTCGTATCTACAACAATCATTCCAAAATTACTTTTACGAAACTATACATACAACCAAACGTAAATAACCAACAGATTAATATAAGTAAACAAACTTTGGGTTTCTATCACCAAGGTTAACTTGTTCACGCTCAGGTAATTCATTAAACTTTTGTTTATAAGCATCAGTTTGTTTAATCTTGTTCATGTGTAGACAATAGAAATAGTAGGCAATTGCTGTTACCATCGCAAAACACACGGCAGCAAGGCAGGTGCTCAATCCTGGCTTATAAACAGGAGAGTCTTTGGCTAAGAAAATGAAAGTGGCAATTATTCCACCAATATTTCCAAAACCAATCTGCCAGGCCGTGCCGACAGATTTGCGAAGGTGTGATCCATTGTTCAATGCTGCCCAACAAACAATCAAAGGCATGGCGGTGTACAATCCACTGGCTGCCAAAAAACATCCACCATATCTCACTTGTGGATTATCAGTAGCTCCTAGAATCATAGCCAACCCAACAATGGCAACAATCATAGCGCCAATAAGAAATGGCAATCTTCTTTTAAAGTAATCAGAAACAAATGCGACAACATTTATGACCCCGAATGCACAAACCCAAGGGTATACCGAATGCTGCTGGGCTGAAACAGCAGTGTATCCCATCTGATTAATAATTGTAGCGGCGAAATAAGCATAACCATACGACGGAATGATTAAGCCAAAATACGACAATGAAGGCAACCATATCAACCAGTCTTTGAGACATTTGATAACATCTCTCCATGTATTTTTGATTTCAAATGCTGAGCTTGTTCCTGAATACCATTCCAATTTCTGTTTAATGAATCCACGTTCCTTTTCATTTAAAAACCTAGACTCTTCCGGGAAATCGGCAATAATAAAATACAACACAAAACTCCCAATGACAGTGGCACAGCCTTCCAAAATGAAAATCCATCTCCATGAGCTTATTCCATGCAATCCGTCTAATTCGTCGACTCGGTAAGCGATTGCACCTGATGCCGCACCTGATAAGGCCGTGCACGAAAAGAATGCCGAGAACCGCCTTTGTGCTTCGGGCTTTGAATAATAAGTTGATAACAAGTAGAAGATACCACAGAATAACACCGACTCCACCATTCCCAAAAGGAATCTAGTTGCTGCTAATGCTCCAAAGTTTTTAGCGAATCCCATACCAACAGTAATGGCTCCAAATAGAAACACTGATCCTGATAACCATATGTGTGGCTTAACGAACTTGATGCAATAGTTTCCAAGCACTTCAAAGAATATGTATGGGACAAAGAATAAGGTTAAGGCAGTGTTGTATTGGTTGCCTGTTAGTTTCAACTCTTCACTCAACCCATAAACATTAGCATTAGAGATATTAACTCTATCTAAGAATGAGAAGAAGTATAAGAGACAGAATGGCGGAACAACACAGACATCGATCTTCCACATGAGTTTCTTGTGATTTATACCTAATTCGGCTGCCAATTTTGCTGTTTCGGCATCAGCATCGACTTCGGAAATGTGGGACTGTGACTCATTCAAGATTGACTCTTCAGAGCCTACTAATTCTGGGTCCTTTAATGTCTCGATGCTTTTTTCGGCTTCGGTCATACTATGAAGTGGTGGTTATTTTGGTGAATAGTTTCCAAAAACCTTTGACATTTATGAAGGGATTTTCAAGAAGTATTTAAATACGTTTGACGAATCTGAAATATTTTTGCGGGTTATGTCAAGCAATATAGAGCTGCTTGGCGATTATAAGATTTTGTGTACGAATAATTTGTTAATTCTCCGGTTAAGGGAATTTGTGTGGTGGGGAAAATTAGTCACACTGGGCCCGGACGCTAGACTACAACAAAAAGTGGAAACATTCGATTCCAAATACTTCCATCTTTTTAAACGACTACTTTCGGAGTTTGAAAATCCGCCAAGGGAGCCCTACTCACTATACATGTTCGAAGACAAACTTTTTCTACAGAGAAAGTTATTTTGGTCAAAGGGATATATACATATATATATATTTTTTTTTTTTGAACGGTAAAAAACCTTGCATAGCTACGCAATATGAGGCACTCGTGGGTGGTGAGGGGTGGTTATTGGATGTCACAACTGTAAGCATGAAATCATTCAGGAAAAGCCTTTCTGAAGAATAATGTATAGCTTGGAAGCTAGTTTGTAGAAGCTAAGGTTGCGTGATTTCGTGAGCTTTCAACAAAGTATTTCAAAATGTGTTTAAGGCTCCTCCGGTACCGGAGAACTATTGAGTCGTCTTTGTTCTTCCAAGGAAAGTCTCGAGAAAGTCGTGTTTTTAATTCAAAACGCACGGCTCGACAACCTTGTTTGATCGAGCTACCAAGAAATATCACTTGCTGCAGAAACTGAACTACTGGCTTTCTTAGACTAAGAAGTATCCCTAACTCTTTATAGTCGCTGAGGTGGATATTGTCCATTCCCAACTAAACAGCAAACCCGCAGTTCTCTTCTGGTATTCCCAAATAGCTTGTGATAGATAGAGAGAGCCAATGAGAGTTGCTATGAATATGTAATTGATTAAATAATTTTGGGTGATTTCAGTAATTGCAAAGCTTAATCCAAAAGTTCAGACGCTCGATGTCAGTGCTGAGTACGAGAGAAACTTGAAATTTTTCACTTTTTTCATCCCAAGTCCTGTAGTATTTTGCAGAATTGGTTTTGGATTCTCGTGGTTCTGGCTGAAAATACGAGTATTCATGAAGCACTCTTTCGGTGAGTTCACTTTCACAATGGAATTGAAAACTAGATACCCATCTTCAAACATTTGTGACTCGCCACCCTTCTTTTTTCAATGTTTAAACAGAGTTTAAGTATCCAAACGGACATATATGGTATTGTTTTTAATAAGAACTCTTAAAACGAATTTCGATAGATCGAGTCAAGAGCTCTTCTAGTTATATAACGATTTTGAAAGAAGCTACTTGAATGGAAAATCTATCCATCGCATTTTGATTCAGTTGAACTTTGAGAAGTAAAGATGTCTATATAAATCATGATCATATTTGCGTTATAATTAGGCCAAATTTTGGAGAAACCTTTGCGGCCAAAATTTGAATATCGTGTTGAGTCAGCTTTTCAGCTTTCGAACATGATGTTAGCCTACTTATATCAACCACACCAGAAGTGGTTCTGGAGGCTTAAGAAGTTTATTTCCTGAGGTATTTAGTAATTTCTTTTATGCTCGCAAAATTGACGGTCAATTTTGAAAATATCTGATCAATGCTCTTCTTGCTACGTTAACCAGCTTGAAGCTATTCCACAATGTAATATCTATACAACTATAGCTTTACGTGGCCCCTCAGCTTACTATAAATAATGTTACAAGTGGCTTCAAATCGTTTCTTATGAGGGTTAAAATTCTCGGGTTTGTGTCTTATTTTTCAATGGAACAATGAAAACGCGATTCTATTACTTTGAGGACATAACCCTTACCGAAATACCTGAACTAGTCTAAGTTACCGTTCCTCGAGAAGCAGTGGGGTTCTGCAAATCTCGGTTTGAAAAAACATGGATGAAATATCCTCTACTGTGCCCTGATGGCGGTTCACCCAATTCGTCAAACCCAAGCAGGGAATTATTAAAATCAATTAATGTTAGATACAATGATAAGACTTTTATAGACAAATCTTTAGGGGGTGTCAATGCTGAAAGGAGGGGGCATGCCAATGCCAGAAGAACGATTGGTCTGCAGCAAATGAATTTGAAGTTGCCAATACCTCACAATAATATACACATAACGGAGAAAGAGACGATGAAGGTTGATGGTGATGAATCGAAGCAGCAAAATTGGTTGAAAATTGTTTCGTATCCCCCCCCAATGGCCTCTGCATGAAAAGATATGTGAGAGATACAAAAGAATAAGAATTTTTGACAGGGCGAGAACTGGAATCACGAGTACAGTGTGATTGGGACTAATCAATTAATTTCGCTCTCATCATCAAATCCAACAATCCAAAAAATTCTCATGGAGATAGGACACGCCGACGAAGAGGATGTTGATTATACTGTCCATGCCATCGCAATCTGTAGATCCGCTGTCGATAAGAGATCTAAGTGAACCTCTTTCCATAGTTTTCAATCACCCCGTATTCAGGCGCTCATGGACCCATTTTTTTACTGAATTGATCGATGCGATGCAGTAAACTGCAATCAACTACTGCTTCTGGAGATATAGTTGCCGTCATTGAGAAAGTGGCCACGTGCACCAAAATACATCTTTTAAATGGGATTCTTTCGTCCTAGTTCGGATTAAAACAGTCACTGTTTCTCAACACTTTGTTGGTCATATATATGTGCGCTACCACTGAAACCACTTGGGGCTAATACCCTAAGAGTTCTTTCTCGCACATGATACTCCCACACATCAAATTTTTTACTGTCTTCGCACACACTTTTTTCTTTTTGTAACTTCTCCCAACTCGACTCAAAAAAAAAAAAAATCGCTCTAACCAAAGTGGAAAATCAAAACGAATACCTACTGAAATTTCTCCCTTCTACGACTTCTCATCAACCAACAAGAGTTTACAATCATGTCTGACGTCGAAGAACAATTTGAAGTTGAAGAACAACAACCAGTTGTCCAAGAAGAATTAACTATTGTCAACTTGGCCACCCCAATCCCACTTGATGTTCAAGAAGCTCAACGTGAAGTTAAATTATTCAACAAATGGTCATTCCAAGATGTTGAAGTTAAAGACATTTCATTAGTTGACTACATCCAAGTTGGCCAACCAGTTTTTGTTCCACACACTGCTGGAAAATACGCCACCAAGAGATTTAGAAAGGCTCAATGTCCAATTGTTGAAAGATTAACCAACTCATTGATGATGAATGGTAGAAACAATGGTAAGAAATTGAAGGCAGTTAGAATCGTTCAACATGCTTTGGAGATCATTCACGTTTTGACTGAACAAAATCCAATCCAAGTTGTTGTTGACGCCATTATCAACTCTGGTGCTAGAGAAGACTCAACTAGAATCGGTTCCTCAGGTGCTGTCAGAAGACAAGCTGTTGATGTTTCTCCATTGAGAAGAGTCAACCAAGCTATTGCTTTGATCACTATTGGTGCTAGAGAAGCTTCATTTAGAAACATCAAGACCATTGCTGAATGTTTGGCTGAAGAATTGATTAATGCTGCTAAAGGTTCTTCTACTTCTTATGCCATCAAGAAGAAGGATGAATTGGAAAGAGTTGCTAAATCTAACCGTTAAGGTGGATGCAATTTGGAGGGGATACGAAGATGGGGGGAACACATGGACCACTATTTTCAGTGGTTTTCAAAAAACATTTTATTGTATATTAGAGGTTTTCAAGATTATCGTGTATTTTTCATTACTGAAACCGGTCTAATGTATAAGCAAAGAATATAATACACAGCTTAGTTTAAAGAAAGATGTAAATGGAGATACTCTATACTTTTATGGGATATACAATTCTACCGAGGAATGCAAAAACCGACCTCCTCAACAAATGTTCATACCTTTCTACTCTTTCAAGTAGAATTTCTTCCTCACCTTCCTCCACATTTACCTCCTTTAAATACCCATTTTTGGTAACATTATCATTGATTTGCTCCAATTTGGTCTTTGCCATCTCATATCGTGATTTCAAAATCTTGCTAACCAAATGTTCTCGCAACACTAACATCACCAAAAAGCAAGCAAAGAAACATGTACCAGCAAAGATTTGTGTATGCAAATAAGGATTGGAAGCCCCATCAACCACCAAAGCCAAAGCAATGACTTCAGCAACAAGACAAAAGAATGAGACAAAGATGTTTATGGCTGACCAGCCAGCTGGTAATTGTTCCAAATGACCCTCCAACACATCAGCAGCTAGCGGTTGTGCCAAAGAAGATCCAATACCTACAATCAACCCAATAATGACCGAAAATGCAATCATTGCTCCGTATGTCTTTGCATTAATCCAAAATGCATACAAGAGTATTGAAATGAGTAGACATATCATGGCAGTGAAATTTGATCGACCAATTCGATCAGCAATTAAACCCATGGCTGGTCTACCAACAACTTGAGCCGCATTCATAATTGCCGTTAAGGAAGAACCTTGCTGATGAGTTAATCCAATTGAAGAGGAGTACGACGATATTGAAAACAACATCAATGTATATCCAAGTAATGCAATGGCAAACCATAACGAAACAATTTGCAATCCATAATTTCTAACCACTCGGAAATCAAATATAACTTTAAAGCTCTCCTTGATATAAGTACGGGTCAATCTTTGTTTCATCGGTGGTTGTGGTTGCAATGACCGTCTAGGTCTCATCAATACAATTACAACAACAACCGCGAATAAAGTGACAAATCCAACCATTCGTAATGCCCACCTTTGATCACCAGTATCTTGAATAACCTTGTTTACACTGAGTGAAAAGATCAACCCACCTAATCCAGCACCAGCAACACAAATCCCCATTGATGTCGCTTTTTTTTCAACAAACCAAGTGGGGAGTGCCAATGTTGATGGAATAAATATAAGTGAAAATGAAATACCTACAGAAACACCCTGTGACAAGTATAGATGCCATACTTTGGTGGCAAATGAAGCGGCTATCCACCCAAGCGTTTGAAACACGAGTCCCAATGCAAATACCCATTTTAAACCGAGCACCTTGTTCAAGATGGCGCTATACGGCGACAAAAAATTGGCAGCAAACACAACAATACCACCAATCAAGGCAAAGTCGTACTCGGTAGCTTCAGGAAATGTGTTTGAGTTTAGGTAGTAGTTTAAAAACACCCCGTACCCGGCATTGGCTCCCCATGTGGAGAACGAGGCCAACATTGCGCAAATGGACATTATCCATGCAAAAGTCCCATCGGTAGGGTAATCATCAACCACTCCATCACCAGCTTCCAACTTGCCTTCCTCTAGTATACTCCCTGGTTCAAATTGTTCTCTCTCTGAATCAGGACTCTGAGGACGACTCACATTTCGACTAATCCCTCGATCCAATTCCTGTGCAATAATGTATTCGGCATCACCACGTTCCCTATACCTCTTATCGTCTTGTTCATCCAAGTGTTGATCATCTCGTATACCACTTATTATACGCGATAGTTCAGAATGTCCTGTTCGATACCTTGTCAAACGTGATGTTTGTTCTGAATTTTGGGAAATTTGTGAAACTCGTGACTGAATCGCATGGATTTCGTATGGCTGTATTGTATCATGGGCGTCCATTGAGTCAACAACACTATGTTTTGACAGGCTGTCATCTGATGTAGTAGTTGTCATTTTGAAGCGTAAAGCGGAGTAAAAAAAACCAGTGCGGCGTATAAATTAAAACGTTTTATTATGATTAAATTAGCGAGTAAAGTAATAACCTTAAAACCTTCTTGGTATTGTATGAATCACTTGGTTCCTAATTACTAATGAAAACAAACTGTGGGTGAGAAGAGCTTGAAAAAAAAAAAAAAAAGAAAAGAACTATATAAAGTCCCATTGCTTATAGCCTTTTTTTATGATTCATTTGTGCTATTCTTCTGCGGCTAATACTAAATTCAGTTTTGAAAGCGGGAAAAAACTTTTTCCTATTCTTAATGCATTGTTTGCGTCTTTTGTCCTCATTCCCCGAAATAACTCCGGTATAGGAGCTACAACCCCGAAAGGGAGAAAACACTCCTTTCCAAGTGAGACTCTTTATAAAACAACGAAGCTGGATATAGCACATAAGAGGTTACACCCCCAACATGCGTAGTTAGAAACTACCTTTTTTTTTTTGAAGCTTCTCCAACTAGGTAATTATTTGCGCATTATGCACGCCTCGGATAGCAATTCCGCGCTTTTCTTGGGTTTTGTTTCATCAAAAGGCGTTCTATAACTTAGACGTTGCAGCCACTATAAAACCAAACAGAAAAGATTAGTAACACCAGCCGTGTTTACATGGTGTACACAACCAATACTGTAGTAATGTTGGGCGATACTTGTCAATCTGATAGGCTAAAGCCGTAGTATAGCTTTTTTGTGGCACATGTTCAAGAAAGTCTGGAGAATATCATTGAAACGTGCCCTGTTTATAAGCATACTAGTCCCGACGGTCGTAAGGGTAAGGTTTCGATGAAGTTAAAGCTAACCAATTATTCAATAATGGACCTAGCTGCTCCATCTACAGAGCAACATATCGCTCATCTACGAAATCATTTTTAATATCAATTGAACGTTTTATTAATCTCTAAATGGTTTGAAAAAGTGAGGGTATCTAAAATCATTAAACCAAAGGAACTGAAAATCATAAACAATGTTGCATTTTGAAAAAAAAAGTTTCTTTACAACTCCGCTTCATTCATTTATAGTGAAACAGCCATTGAAGCAACAGTAAACAACGAAAACACAAGCAAATACTTGGCGCCTTTTGTTGATCCAACAACTTCACTGGCACCGTTTTCTGACGAGTCAAGTGAGCCACCACTACTTGATTTTGATCCACTACTGGTACTTGCTGCTGCATCTGATGATGATGATATGCTCAAAGTCTTGACATCGGAACTAGCAGCAAAAGATCCAGTAGCATGTTCCAAATCAGACGATTCACTAGCGTAAACTAATCCAGTGACTTGTGATGAAGATTTAGAATCAGACGAGTCTGGTGATGAAGATGCAGCAGATGATGATGATAATCCAACTGTTTGGACTGATCCACCACCACTGTTGGCATAGTTGTATACTTCTGTGGCCAAACGTAGATTGGATAATGATGGTGTTACTGTAGATACATCAGTTGTGGCTGATTTGTCAAATATAATGCTGGATGGTAATGAGGTGGTGGGCATGGTGAAAGGGGAGTTTATTAGGGAACGAAATGTAAGCCAAGGCTGTTTTGGGGGTAAAGTAAAAGAATGTGGGTGAGGGTGGTGTTAATTGTATATTCAATGATAGTCAACAATGAGCGATAAATATCCCCAGTTGTAACTAATAAGAAAATAATGTCTTCAAATAGAAGTTAATGATAGTAGTTTTTGAAGTTAATTAATGAAATTCAGGGGGAAAATCCTGTCAATTTAAATGAAAGAAAAGGAACAAGATTAATGATGTAGCATGAACTTTTTTTTATTGTTCCCTTGAATATTTTCAAGTGTTGATGCATTCTTTTTTTTTTTGGCGTTTATTAAAAAAATGTCCCCCTGAAACCCAATCAAAAAACTTTTCTTTTTTTTTTTTTATAACCCTTATTGTTCCTGAGAACTTACAATTTTCGTGCCGTATTGTTTCTTTATTGAACAACTCCCCCCACAAGTATAATAGTACTGTAAACAAACAAACAAACAAACAAAGGACCACACTTTCACTCTACACGACACTTTCTATTGTCATACTTAAGTGATGAGTGTAAAGCCGAGGAAATTTAGCGTGATACATTCCCTGTATACGAAACAAGGTAGATCTATAAAGAAAGGTAATTAAAGTCAGCCTGCTCCTTGGTGAAAGATTGTATTCTCGGTATTGTGGACGTAGTCACCTCCTTTGACCGGTATAGATGTGCTCTCCTTTCATTCAAAGCATGGAATGTTTTTTCACATGGGTATGTGCATTTGCATTTGCATAAATCCATTACATCATCGAATTTTGTGTGTATTGGCTTTTGTGTATTTGATGCGTTGTATTCAGGTACACAGAACAAAGACATAGAAGAACCTGTACATAACTTATTATGAAGGAAACGCTCTATTTTGTAATCTTGTACACTACCTTCTTCAAAACCATTGCATTTGATTACATAGAAAGTTATATCTGACAAACAACGTCCTGGTGAAAACAACTTACTCCACTCGTATACCCTAGAGTAATATATCATTCTCTAAATTGTCTTGTTTTCAAAGATTTACAGGGTTTCATTAAAGAATATTAATTCGTACAGTACTAAACACTATTTAACGTTGTTTCACTGTATATTTAGTCGTGTGTACAGTTACAAAATCATATCCACAAAACCACACAAATTGTTACTTGTTTATGTTTTAGCCTAATTTGTAGAAACAACAACACCTTTTGCAAAATAACCATACACAACCACACTCTTCCTAATTCATCTACTCTTAACCCACCTCCCCTGAAAATAAAGTTGCTCTTCTTCGTACCCGTATTCTTGGCAGGTATTGTCATCTCCAATTTTACTTCTCTTTCACATTGTTCATGACAATGCTTGTTTTTCTCTCTTTTTGTTTCGAGGTGGAATTTTATGATTCACGAGTTTTCCAACAACTCTATAGTTTGACGATCTACAAACTAGCTCAACTTCGGTTCCTCTATTTCTTCTGCCAATAGTCTATTTGTCGATCTGTTGAGCATTTGAGTCTTTTTACACGCGTCGTCAATATTCGTCAAGTGCAGGAATGTGACACAACCATGCAGTGGACTATGTATGCATTGAATTACCTTGTGAGAGGCGCATCATGCTTGCTTATCTACTAGGCCCTGTGAAAACAACTGCTACGTTATCGTAGCTGTACTTTTTCCCGAAACAGGCTGGACTGATAATCCTTCATGCCATTAGAATATTATTTGCCCTAGGGGACTTCATCAAGAGGGTTCCCAATTTTTGGTTGCAAAGTTTTTTCAAAAACGTTAAGCTATACCCACACCGGAGATGTTTCAACCACCTGCCAAGTTCATTGATCTTGTATCAGAGCCAATCAATACCACTGAATGGCCACTACCACAAGTTGACAACACCATACCTAAATTCAACTATGAAGTTATCACAGTCAGCAAACAAGTGTCACAAATTCTCGTTCATCAGTTGAAAACCACATCAATTGAGATAGGTCTTCATCCCAAGTTTGCATCTGTCATTGTTTCTGAAAAGTATTTTGTCAATGCCAATTACAAAACAGTTAAAGCGGCAAAGCTGTGGAATTCGTACTTGGATTATATTGCATCAGGTCAAGTTTGTCAACCGATAAAACCACCACCATTCAACTTGCAACGTATGCCTCATAGAGAGTTTGCCTTCTTGGAAGAGCCTATACTGGAGTGCGCTGTGGAGCCTCTACATGCAACTAAACCTATACAACTTAACCCCACTTTGAATTCAATATTTGTTCCAACACCAGTGATTTTACAACTACCACAAGTTCCTAAAGAGCCTACTATAAAAGTATGGGACACCAATGACAAAATTAGTTTGTTTGACATAATTGAGCAAAGGATAGATTCCAAATTACCTCCCCTAGAACGTGATTTCGGCACACTCCTACCACATCAACTCAACTTGGTTAACCGGTACTCCATTGGAATTGATTGTGCGACGATTTTCCCAAACAAGAGCGACGACCAAATATTTCAATTTCAATTGGCCAACTGGGGTGCTCCAAGCTTGACCCATCATTTCAATACTCATGATTTAAATATGTTTTTATTTGAACGGGAAATCACTCGTAGCAGAAAGTATATGGTACAACCGACAGCAACGGCAAATCCAAAACAAGACAAACCAGCCGAATATTTTCTTCAACTATATTTGGATAAACGTTTTAACAACAAGTCATGGCATTTGAACAAATATCAACTCATTGTGGAAATGGAATGGAAACCGATAACTGCCGATATCAAAACTTTGCAAAGTCAATTTCTTGAAGAGGTTTTGGATGCTAAAATCGATCCACTGATTGAGCCGATCACCACCGCTCATGACATCAAGTTGAACCCATTTGTTGTTGAAAACACATTTGTTTTGGACTACCCTCAATTGCAAGAACAAACAACAACAACGGCTCGACCCGACGTTGACAATGGAGCTACTAATTTAGCAACGTACCACGATGATACTGAAGCATTGGTGCATTTGGTGGCGACAAAGAAACGCAAGTTGAATACAAAAGAGGTTGACATACCACAAGAACTAGCCTTGCTTCTGTTCTTACACCCTAAAAAGGAAGCCCGAAAGGAGGAAGATAAAGAAAAAGCTCCCGAAAACACATCTACAGAGTCTAAAATCCCTCAATATAGTGTCTTTTTCGACTCTTCTTTCAACGAGTCAACGAAAGAGTACCAATTTCCACCTAAACAATATATTGCATTATCACAATCATTTTGGAACAAGGATTACACGTTAGCTAAAAGTTTGAGTGAGAAAATAAGTGTTCTTGAAGTCAAGTTTAGCCATGCTGTCGATATCGTCATTAATACTACTTCAGCAATATACATAACCGCAGCAGACTTGCTCATCCAAGGAGATGGGAAATCAACTAATTTCCTAATTCTCAAAGAAGTTTTGACCATGAAACAACATTTTCATAAATTGTACATTGTTGCGGTCGTCAATACCGCGTCATTTGTTGCAAATGCCGGAATCAAATTGCAAACATTACAATTGATATGTCTTGGCTTGAATATTAAACTACTCTTTGTGTCCAATGAAGACGCTCTACTCTGGCTATTGGAAATCATTGAACTGGAACCACCGCAATTCGTTGATGAACCAGTAGATTTGGATAATCAACAATATGGGTTATTGTGTGAATGTGGATTGACATATTTCCAAGCACAGGAGATTTTGCAGAGGACATCACTAGAGGCGTTCATTTCCAGTAGTGTAGATGAAAAGTTGAAAAAGTTCAAAGAGTTGGTAACTCCTGAGTTATTGGTATGTGATTGAGAGGATGTGTGGCTATTGCGTGATACTAACTTTGTATTTAGTGTAAGCTTGATTTTACATTCCTGGAAGAAATCTGTTAGACGTGTTTTGGTTTAGGGAATTGAGCTGTGTGTAGATAACAAATTGTGGGTATTTACCACATTTCTATATGTTAGTAAAATCTGTCTGTATGAAGAAATAAGCAAGAAATTGAATCGAAAGTTTGAATTTGTAAAGTTTCCCCGTTCTTGACAAACATCTCGAATCCAGCTCAATTATCATGAAAAGCACGAACCTAACAAACTACGACATTAGCAAATCGGACTTTCAACTGGATCACGTTTTAGCTGCAAAATGATTCCCTGTGTCGTGTCTCAAATTCTACTTTTTAGAAACTCATCAATGTACACGACCTTTTCCTACTTTTTTTTTTCTGTCGATTTCAAAACACGTCGTTTTCTTTTTTCCAACAACGAACCCAACAACAGCCCTTCACAACTCATACATCTAACTCCCCCACTCAATGGTAGTCTTGGCCGCATCAATTTGTACCCGTGGCGGTAAACCATTGCTATCAAGACAATTCAGAGACATTTCCAAAGACAGAATCACTGCCCTCTTGGCCAATTTCCCAAGTTTAATTTCCAATTCCTCAAGTCAACATACAACCGTTGAAGATGAAAATGTGAGATATGTATATCAACCATTAGAAGAATTTTACATTGTTTTAATTTCAAACAAAACGTCAAACATTTTGCAAGATATTGATACTTTGCATCTTTTTGCATCAGCTGTTTCCAACTTGTTGCGTAACATCGATGAACGAGAAATTTTCGATTGTGCATTTGATATCATTGATGCGTTTGATGAGATTATCAATATGGGATATAAAGAGAATTTAACCATTAGTCAAGTTCAAACATTTTTGGAGATGCATTCACACGAGGAGAAAATTCAAGAGATCATTGAAAGAAATAAGGAATTTGAAGCTGCTGAAGAGAGGAAAAGAAGAGCCAAAGAGATTCAAAGAAGAGAATTGGCAAATAGAAACAATGACGATTTTGGTCAAAGGTTTGGAGGCTCTGGTGGTATTGGTGGTGGTGGTGGTGCTTCTTCTTACTCCAACTTGAGTCAACCTATTACACAACCAGTTTATCAACCTCCATTGCCTATAGAAACTGAAAAAGAATCGAAATCTGCATTCAGTTCAAGACCAAGAGGTGGTGGACTACAATTGGGTAAAAAAACCCATAAGCCAACTGCACCAGGGAATGAACCATTATTGAGCAATCAGCCCGCCTTCAACAAACCTTCCACTTCAGCAACTCCACAATACCAACAATCACCAGCACCAGTATCCAAAACAGCCTCACCTGGCCCACTGGCCCCCAAAGTACCCAATAATGGTATCCTTGTTACTGTAAATGAGAAAGTTAATGCGCGTTTGTCTCGTGAAGGATCAGTAATTTCATCTGAAGTTAAAGGTGATTTACAATTGAGAATTAATGATCAATCATTAGCCAATGCCAAGATTTTGTTGAAGATTAGTGATAAAGCCGACAAGAAGCAATACAAGACGCATCCAAATGTTGATCGAAACTTGTTTCAAAATGAAAGTATATTAACCGTCAAGGATAAATCAAAAACTTTTCCATCCAATGACCAAGCTTTGGGGGTTTTGAGATGGAGATATGTTGGTAAACAAGATGACTTGACTTCAATCCCAGTGTTGATTACTGCTTGGGTAAACATTGATGATAATTCTACAACTCAAGTTACACTAGAGTATGAGTTGACTTCGGATTTCACATCATCACATCCAAATGAATCCTTCAAAGTTGAAAATGTCAAGGTGTTGATTCCAATTGTAAGTCATGATGTAGTATTACAAGATGGCAACGATGCTATTTCGTATGACATTTTGGATCAAACAGGAATTGTATTCAATATCGGTTCAATTGCAATTGATGACCCACAGGGCTCATTTGAATTTACTGTGCCCGTTGAAAGTGGTGACGAAGAGTCGTTGTTCCCCTTGGAGGTCCAATTTGATATAAACAATGTTGATTTGGTTGAAAGTGATGTTTCATTGGGTGGCGTATCTATAATTGATGTTGTATCCAATGATGACGATGAAAAATCATTGCCCTTTGATTTACACGCCAATGTCATTTCAGAAAGTTATATAATAGAGTAAGTATTACGAATATTGTACAGAATTGAAATCTTTGTTTCTCTAGCTTTACAATACTATAGTAGTTCCACTTAAAGCGATTGATATATGACACCTTAAACCTTCTTCCTCATTATACTTGTTCAAATCAGTCAAGATGCGTTTGCGTGGATCAGTAATCTCACGAATATTAGATAGTATGGGTTCTTTAACATGATTGATTATGACATTTAATCCCTTCAACGGCAGTTCGCCACCACCTTCTAGCTTCTTAACCTCCCTTTCCAACTGTTTTAGCTCATAGATAACATGTTTTGGAGTCAAATGACCATACAATTCATTGGGATCTGTTTCTCGAGCATTTGAGCATTCCAAAACCACACCTTTTAATTGATGTTGCAATATTAGTGGTGCAACGTGTTTCCATATCCTTTGATTCCGATGAAGTTTGCTAACCATGTCACTTTCAAAATCACCAAATACAAGCAAGTACGCATCATTCCTCGATATCAAAAAAGAAGTAGATTGGTAATGATGTACATCTGGATCACTACTTTTGCGATTAGTTGATGACTTTGTATAATGGCTCTCATTGACACCAGCGGGGATTGTTGTAATACTTGAATGCCTCCCCGCTTTCTTACTCTCAATCATGTTTAATTCCCCATGACTTAATGGAAACATTCGTACGGTATAGTTGCCAATTGTATACGTCTCTCCAAACTCCAACTGTGTCAACTCAAGTATATCAAAACTTGGCATGTTTGGCCACACAATTCCATTGAAATAATGCTGCTGAAGTGATTTGATTGTGTATTTGGAGCCATAAACTTGTTTTGGTGGATTGTTCGCTGTGAATCCTGCTGAATTGATCACCAACGATGACACATGATCCAAATGTGGGTGCGTTATTAGGAAGTTGTTCAATTTGTGGAATAGGAGTTTAGCATATGTGATGGTATTGTATTCGTTGAAATTGACAAATGGTTCGATTCTTTTGACACCTTTGTGATAGTAATAGTCAATCGATTCTGAATCAAAATAATAGTTTAACAAGTTACACGCTGATTCATGATACTTGCTTTCTTGATAGATTATTTCCGTTAGTTTGCCCATACCCGATCCAGCATCAATACATAATATTTCCTCACTATTGGTCTTGTATGTATGTGGATTGCTATCTACGTCAGTTTCCAATTCCAACAACTCCGAATAGCTCATATTGGTTGACTTGAGTAGTAGGGAGCACGTGTTGCCTTCTAATGGACCACCACTGGCACCCAAAAACGTTATTTCAAATGACATATGGTGTGTGTGTGGTTTATGACTTGTGGGTGCTACACTTGTGTGGGTGAATACGTCACTATAAATTTAGACGAAACAAAAAAAAAAAGAAATGCGGAGGACACAAAAATGGAAACAATCGCCATATGATATGAGACTGGATGAATATGGCGAGGCTGAACTTAGAAAGAGACACCATTGTAGAAGAAAAAAGAAGTACAGTGTTTTGTTTCATGATTGACGATGTTATAGAGCAATAGCGGTTGTTCAACCAAAGCTTGTTTCATGTAAACAGAGTGTATCGTGACACTATCAATCACAACCCAATTGAGACAATTTATACCTTACCTAGACATTCACTTATTCTATTGCTGTTTACTAGCATAGCCTCTTATATCCTGGGCAAATCTCCAACTTTGATTCTCCACTTTCGCATCCTTGACAAATTCAAATTTAATTTCACCGGATTCCTCATCCAATTTGATCACAACATATGAATATACTTCTCCCGATCTGGCATCTCTATAAAACAATACTCTCATTGAATCATCAACAACTTTCCTTACTTGATCTTCATTGACTTTCACGTAATCCTTGTCCTCTGGTATCAAGTTCCTCAACAATGGTATTGCCAAATGTGATCCGAACCCAGTGGCTATAGTTGAAGCATGATAGGTAACCCCCAACAAGTCAACGTATTTCAAAAATGGTTTCTTTTCGGCGTCAAATCCACCAACAACAATACTATTCCATAAGGGATTCATTTTGGACCTTCTATTGTACATAACTCTTGACAAATATTCGTGCACGTTGGGGGCTTTCAAATAATTACCACCATCGTTATCATACACTTCCTCTTCAATTTCCAACTCATCCAAAAGTCTTTGTATATATTGAAAGTCGGAAATATCACCAGACACACCAACAACCGTTTCCAGTCCCACTTTAATCAACCTCTCTATATTATTGAAACGCAACAATGACCCGTAAGATCCCACATGGTCAGCTGCCATTATGATACCATTGGCAAATTTGGAAGCTATAACTGAGGTACCAGTGATTATAGGTTGTTGCGTATTCATTTTGGGAAATTGATGTGCATGGTGGTTGTAGTCTTTAAACTCTTCATTGCTGGCATTTGCAATGTTGTGATTGTATGCTCCGTAAGTTTCGTTCGAGGGTCTTCCCCATTGATATGGATCGTGATTCATTGATGGCAATTGATGGTGATTGAACGGGTGTTATAGTAATGGAAATCTTTAGTGGCGACTTTTTTTTTTTTCTTTCTCTGTCGCTCGTATTGTACCATTGCGGCGACTCCATATATTAAGAAAGAGAGGATCCATTTTACAATGCAATTACACCAACACAGGGAGAATAGAGCGAATGGATTACTACAGGTGAAAGACAGTCACCACCAGAAATGGTATTGACCCTTAAACTTTAGTTTTTCAAAATGTAACTTGTATATTTTCACTAATTCATCTCTGAACTTCAAATAAACTTGCATCTATAAACAGAGCAGATTACCGTCTGCTCAAAAGACAACATCAGCACCTCCACTACTCACTTGGTCAATTTCCCAATCTTTTATAGTTGGATATCTGAATCTCTTTGGCAATTCGCTTCTTGAGAAATATTCGCCATTCTGTGGCTCAACAGGACTGCTGTGGTGGAAACTCCTCGATTGGGAGCCACTACTTGAAGAAACGCCAACGGATCCTGGTACTACGCCCTTTGGTGCAAGTGGATGTGGGCCTGCTGAGTGAGGTTCTGCGATTGAATGTTAGTAAAAATAAAATACTGCTGCATAGATTGAAATTTATCCAAACATACTTGGAACAGGGTGTGGTCCCCCGACAAACTTGATCGTGTGTTTTAATAATCTAGTTGAAACCTTCATTTGTGGTACTCTTGCGGACAAACAGGGAAGTTGGCTCTCAGTATGATTTTTTTTTGCGTAGTCTTTTGATTTGATAGGTAGAGAATTGGTGGAGCTACCATAAATTGCGGGTTTAGCCTATTACTACGCCGGGATTGCAAGTACTGGCCAATAATTAAGAGGGCTTACTTCAGAAAGCTGTTTACTTGTGGAATATGTTGAATGGTTACTCTTTGTAGACAATAAGGGATAACAGTTTTTGTTTAGCCTCTGTAATGTTTGATGTTGGTCTCACTGAAGCAGGGGACGGATTGTACTGGCATAGCTTTTAACAGTAACTTTGTACATAGCTGGACATTACAAGAGGACGACGTTTCTATAGTGGACCTTCAGCCTCGGCTCTTTGCTAAGCGTTTCTCTCTTCATTTTTTTCTTGCCAGCCATTTCAGTTGGTCTTACTATAATGAGCTTCCTTTTTTTTTTGCAACATAACAAAGGAATCATAATAGCCACACCAGTTTTCATTCCCGCAACAACATGGAAAAGCAACCATCACCAACGCTACTTAATCTTCCTCATCACGCAATTGCCAAAATTATGTTTGAGAGGTGGAAATTGGACCGCAAATATCAACCCATCCTTTCATTATTATACACTTGCAAACAGCTATACTATGACCACTATCATATTTTGTACATGTTGACGCCACTTGTTCTTGGAAAATCAAAAGACTCAACCCATCCAAGAGATTTACAGAAATGGGTTCGGACTAGAGCTTGCTGCAAAATTCGAACTATTTATTTGATTAAACCAAAAAAGGCAATAATCATGGTAGTTCATAGATTCCCCAATTTGGAAACAGTTTCAATCAGCACATCGGTGAATGATATAATCACGATTTTGTATAAATTACCTCCTTCTGTGTCAGACTTGAGCTTATGCATAACCAGGAATGGAATGAGGAAAACCGTATTGGAGGTTGTCAATGTACCCACTTTCAAATTGAAAAAGTTGAAGTTCAACTCAGTTTGTTGCATTCGAAGAACAAGGTTCTCATCCTTTTATGACACAATCGTGGGACCCATAACTAGAAATTCAACAGACCCACACTATTACAAGCAATTTTCTCCGGCAAAGTTGGTTACCATTTTGTTAGCAAAATTGATTAATGGCAGTTTATCAACATTGCAAGAGTTGGATGTGGAAACAATCCACTTTGATCAAGTCAACTTGGTTTTGAAACTGCTTATGTTCAACTTTGGCTCCCCCAGCAAAATACAAGCATTAAAAGTTGACAAGTTGGGTTGGGACCAGGCTGCAACTCTCGATCTCATTGAAATTTGTAAGAAGCTTCATTTCACTGACAATCATTTGGGTCTTAAATACATATTGCAAAATCAAAATGGAGTTGTGGTTCAAAAAGTGATTGCTAACAAACGAGATCGCTAGAGGTCGTGAGTTCCAGCTAGATGGAATGGATTTATAGTTGTTTGCTTCGTAGTGTTAATGGCCAAGCATAATTGTTCAAGGTTACATTGTAAAATGACGAAGTGAAGTGACACAAGCGTAAAGTTGTGTCCACAAATGTTCAAGCAACTTGGGGCATAAGATCGAGCCCCGCCCAACGATGTGTGGGCTCCCAATATCGCATCATGTTGCATCCGCATGGAAACCCATTTGGCTGTGAAATCAAAAGTCGTGTGTTTACCCATTCTAAGAGGAAAACAAAAATTTGGTGAATCTTTTGCCTCAAGTGGTGAAACCTCTCCCAACGCCAGCACTAGCGACCCCCAGAAATGTCGGATAAATTGACTAAAACCATTCAAAGGTTTCAATCCAAAATTGATGCTGGATCCTTCTATGAAGCTCACCAAACATTGAGAACAATCACCAATAGATACGTCAAAGCCAAACAGTACTCAGAAGCTAGGGATCTCTTGTATCAAGGTGCTGACATCCTCATTAAAAACAAGGAACACGCTTCCGCATCCGACTTGATTCTCTACCTTATACAAGTTTATGAGGAAGAAGGATTGAAAGTTACTGACAGGGAAGCAAAACTTAAATTAATTGATTTGATTTCAAGCTTGCCCAACAACGATCCACTGCTCAACGATTTGGCAAAGGCTAGTATAACGTGGTCACAGAAATCGCAAGGCTGTGAAAAATTTGGTGATAATGAATTGCACCATTTGTTTGGGTCAAAACTCATACAAGTGGTGGAGGAGGACAATATAGATTATGAGCAAAAAGCTAAAATATTTGCCGTGGCTGAATTGCACTTGGTTTTGGGTACATTTGAATCAGTGCCGATTTACGTGAACTTTCTAGTTGCTACTGCAAAAGCCAATTCAAATACTGATGCAGGCGCACTTTTAGCAAGACCTGTGTTGAATTACGCATACTTGAAGAATATAAAGTTTGTGAAAGAAGCTCAAACATTGTTTCTCAGAGGTATTGATGCCGAGTCAGAAAAAGTTGGGGACATAGATTACTATTCAAATTATCCCTTGCTCAACTTTGTTCAATTGTTGGTCGAAGTGTTACAAAAGGATCCACAAACAAACAGTCAAAAATTTAGAAAATTATACGACCACTATAAATCTGTATTAAAAGATGGAGAGTTGTTGGCACCGGTAGAATACTTGGGCAAATTTTATTTCAATTTAAACATTGGCAATTCAAATAATCAAGGAGGCTTAATGGCTAATCTCATGAGTGGGTTATTTAAATAAAAAACTGATGTCGGTATCAGTATTCATCAACTGTTTTAACCTCAGTGTCCTTTTGTATAGAGCTCATATTCAATGCATCAACTAGTTCAGGACGTTTCAGTTTAAGCAACTCGTGTTTGGCCTCGGAATAAGTACACCATCTTCTCTCCCGTTTCTTCATTTCGGGCCACGTGGTACTCAATTGTTCAACTTGTAGTTCAAAGAAGTGGAATTCACTTTTAGGTATGTGGTCCGAATCAAAGTCACCTTTGATTACGGGTGCTTTTTGACCTCGCGAATCCATCACCACGGGCAATTTCTTGATAATGATCCCTTCAACACCAGCTTCCTCCCAAGTTTCCCTCACAGCTGTTTCCAATTCCAGTTCATCCAATTCATTACCACCTTTGGGCATTATCCAGCGATCTTTATGTTTAGAAGATGAAATCATAATCACTTTGTCTTTGGTTTCATTCAAACATATGCATCCAGCAACAATCCTAGCCCCAGTCTCTTCATTGTATCGCTGGTTCTCTCTACCTTGTCTTGCTTCAGAGGACTTGTTAAGTAAATTGGGATTTTTGTAATCTGTCATGCAACAATTTGTGGGGAGAATGGTGGCGATGGCAGCTGAAAAAGCCAAAAGGTCTCCTCTCTCGAGGAAATATTTTGTGTCATCAAAGTTTGACGAGATCTCAACAAAATTCAGTTCAACATCGCTTTCCTTCCACCAATGAAGTTCTTGTCTACGGCAGTACTTCTTGTATCTGCAATCACTGTCACTGCCCACGGAGATCACTCTCAGAACATACTAAAGGAGAAACCTTCACATTTGAGATGGCAAGATTGGCACATGTTAGAAGAACACGGCATTGCCGACTACGATGCTCAAACCTTTTTTACCATACATGATTTGAAAGGTGCTGGCCAATGGGATAGAGGCGATATTCTCAACCTTTATGGAATGAAACATGAGGTTATCATTGGCGATGGATCAGGTATGGGTGAAAATTCTCGCAAAGTGACACCTGAAGTGCAAAACATGGTTGTTGAGTCAATCTTTAAATTGTTTGACACTGATAAGAATGGTGCTATAAGTAAAGATGAGTGGGTGACGTTCCATAACAATGGAGGCGAGTTGCCTGATTTCGGATACGGACAGGGTCACCATTTGGATTTTGAAAGTGAGTACGAAGAACACCATTGGAAGCAATACCATGCCAAAGATGATCCAGACACAAAGATCAAACACAAAGAGGACATTGAACACGAGTTGTTGCATCATAAACATGAGATTGAAGAGACTCATGAACGTTCGTCAGAGTTGAGAGAAGTTACTAAAAACTTTTTATCCAACATCAGATTTGAAAACTTGAAACCAAAATATCGTGTTTAAAAATGATCCTCTATATTTTCCCCTATATATACAAACAAAAGTCTACTTATTTATAGATCCAAATGCACAATTTCTCAAGTCTTCAAGCTCATGAGTACATTTCAGCGTCTGACTCTTGTTCATCTTTAAACATGCTTCGTAAGCTTGTAGTTTACCCGAGCACTCACCTTGGATTTTTTGAAATGAAGGCACAGAGGTCCTAATGCACTGTGTCAATTCAACTTGTTGCTTTAGACAGTGCTCTGGATCTGGTTGTGGCAAGGACATACACTGATGGAAAGCAAGAAACTGATGAGGACAGCATCTTGCTACATCCTCCAAGAGGATCTGGTCTAGTAAACCACCTTTCTGTTGTTGCGACATTCAGACTCAATGAGTAAAGTAAGAATTACCAAATAAAGAAAAGTGCAGCAATGCTTGGAAAGATTTTTGAGTAAGAGGAAATAGAAATGGCAAAAAATGCGCGCAACAGAAAACAAAAGATGAAGACAAAGAGATTTTTCAGATTCTGTTGAAGTATTGCAGATTTGACTCTTTTTGCTAACAATAGGTCACTACCCAGCCCCACAAATAATACCCACAGGTTCAACCCGATGCCATTAAGTCATAGTTTGAAAACCACTTTACTTACAATAACGTGGTTGCCTGTACTATACTCGTTCACTAATCATGTGTACCAACCCTATCAAATCAGTGGATCTTCAATGACGCCAACATTCAATCCAGGAACAACTACAACGTCGAAAGATATAGTGCTAGTACAGAAGTATAATATAAAGACCAAGGAGAGTAATATATCTCGAGGCGATGTAATTATGTTTCGTCTGCCTTTAGATCCCGAGAAGTTGTTGACAAAGAGAGTTGTGGGAATAAATGGAGATGTAATACTACCGACTTCTAATTATCCTAAGCTGGAAGTAAAAATACCGCGGAATCATTATTGGGTGGAAGGTGACAATCGAGTGCATTCCATAGACTCCAACGAGTTTGGTCCAATTAGCAAAGGTTTAGTTGTGGGGAAAGTGGTGATGATTCTTTGGCCATTGAGCAGGTTTGGACAATCTTTGGAAAGACAATGAGGGAGATGCTTTTGGTGGCTATGTACTGCCACGTGGTAATTTCCCCTTAATTTGAAACGCTTGTTAATGACGCGCTAATCACGGAAGACTAGGTCGCCTATTGAAGAGTAGATATATCTTTGATCATAGATTATGTATAAAACTATATAGAAATTGGTAAAAATCACAACCTTTCCTCTCACTTGCCACTCTTAGCGTCTTTGATTTGTAAAACAAGAGTAGGAATGAATGCCAAACCGGCAATAATACCAGCCATTACACTATAAGCAACCGTGAATCCTAATTTCGCAAACATAACTGGAAAGTAAAATGGGCCTATGAATGCAAGTGTTTGTCTGACAACAGTGATGAACAAAATGATTGCCCCAGCTTGTTTATGATCCATGTCAATACAATATGCAATGAATGGTGACGTCATGATTTGCAAACCAAATGATGCTAACGCGCAACCTATTAAAGGTGTGACATTCCACGATGTAGCAGCATCTATCTGCACCCCAAATACAACTAGTCCAATAATGCAAGTGGCAAAACCAGGATACGTAATCCACAATCTAAATGATGGCCCTCTACCTCTCTTTTGACCCCATGCCACCAACTTATCCGACATGTATCCACCTACTTCACCAATGGCAGCGCCAACTATGAATGAAATAAACTGCAACCCCAAAGCTTGCGGACCCAACCCAAACTTGATGTACATGACTTCAGGAATTTCGATATTCAACGCAATATTTCCATGAAGAAAGCACATTGAGTATGCAAAAGTTGGAATAAAGATTCTCCAATTTGTGAAAAACACCATGGGGTAAAAAGTATCTTTTAAAGTTATACGATTCTCGGGGAATATGGCCCTAAACCGCAACTGTTTGAATCGATTAGTTTCGTTTCTTGATAAATCTTTGTGATTGTAAAGCGACTCCTTTCCAAAAAACACGTAGCAAACAACTTGTCCAAAGTTGATACATGTAAACACCACGTGAATATACTTGGGGTCCTGATGCTGGGCAACAATGCCCATCAACAAAGCTCCCACCATTGTGCCCAAGTTTACAGCAATTGCCCAAATACCACTTCTTGAACCTCTTTGATGACTGAATGTGGTTTCATTCACCACGGCACCACCGACTGCTAATCCAGGTGAAATGAAAATAGCTTGTAAGCATCTCATTGCCATCATAGTGCCATAAGTGGTACTAAACACACTTCCCAATGAAAAGCACATGGTTCCAAGTGTCGAAATAATCAAAAGCAAACGTTTTCCATACCTTTCCATCAAAGGCACCCACAACAATGGGAACCCACCAATCAACACAATCTGTACTGATACCAAGTAAGCCACGTCCGGGGTTGACATCTGGTAAATTTCTGAATACATTCCGATAACAGGTACCAAACCTGAGGCCATAAAGGTAGCCATAAATGCATGGAATGCCACCATCGCCAATTGTAAATGTTTAAACCCATTTGACCAGTTCAAGGGATCATCGTCATTCATTGATGGTAGAGGAACCAAATCATAGGTCCCATGTTTGGCAATGAGATACTGTTTGTGTTCTTCTGAAAGTCCCGATTCATCTTCGGTTGCAATGTATTCAATTTCCTCCTTCGTGTTGACCATTTTATCCTCCGTTAATGAAGACATTTTCGCTACTTGTGATACTGTCAGCTTGTGCTCAGATGCAACAACATTCGTGGTTTCTAACCAGGGTATTTATATGAGCCTCGAGCCAGGTGTTCGTACTGCAAAGTGTGGGGTAGTACCAATAGTGCAGTACCTTGTATTGCAAGTGAGGTTATGCTATATAACTGCAACGGAAATGCAAGTAAATCAACCAAAGATAAAGAAAACTCTCCCGACTTGGAACAACAGATGGGAATCAGAAAAAAAATGACCTTTTTCATTTGAGTCGTAGTTATAATTGTCCCGTTTCATACTTATTTTTGTCACCATATTTTCTTGTCTTTAATATGAAAATTTCAATAGCTTCTATAAGTTTGTAATAATATTGCATTTCACCGCGTCTATTGGCAGGCTCAGACTCTGGATAAACGATTAGCCTGATCTGAAATCCATGATATTCTTATCGGTGTTGTTTGTTAATGTCAACCCCCACGTCTGGTTGGATTACAAGGCCAAGAAGCTTCGATTTGACTCTTGCTTTCTCCATCGTGGATAGCCACAAAATCGAGTGCTAATGGACTTTGTGTATGGTAATTAGATATGCATGAAGGAAACCCACTAACTATGACACACACACATATATATATATACTGTACCACTTTGTGTCTAACATCTCCATTCTTTTGTCTTTTGAAAGCACAAGTTGCCTGACGGCGAGTATTGATTTACGATCTTTGAAATGAATTGAGTCACAAAAGCTGGTAGCTTGTTAAGTGCAGGAAAGATCTTAGATTTTGTGCATATACGAGTTCTGATGTTTTAAAGCATCTGGAGCACTCAATATTCGTGCAATCATCTTACAAATATTACGACCATTTCGAAGACTCATTCAGTATGTTTGTTTGACATTGCTTCACCAAATGTGCCAGTACAGCTAGTCCACATTGTAACGAAACAGCTTTTTTTTTTTGCTGCTATTGCCATCTTAGGAAGATATTTATCGAATGCAGCGGGTGCAAAAACGAACAAAGAGAAAAGTTTAAAACGCCTTGATGAAACAGCAATGGGCATTTGAAGCTTCGTAATCACATAACTTTTCAAAGGTTCTGGACTCTACTTGACCCTCGGCTAAAGCTTCAACACTTCATCAAGAAAGCGAGGGATGATATGCAAGATACGGTCACGAGAGTCCCAGACCCCACGGCTTCGGTTCAACTTGGAGGGAGATGGAACTTTTTCTTCATGTCACTACGGTGAAGAGTTAGCTACATCAAGTGAGTCATATACACGTTCCCAATCAATTCAATGTTCTAACCAAATCAAACTAAGAGGAGCAGGATATGCACGCCCACTCTTTCAAGCAGTACTGTTACTTTCCTTTACTTGCAGCTAAATAGTGTAAAATAAACATAGGTATAAGCGACAAGGCACCAATAAGTGAAGCCATAATGCCATACGATTTGGCAAAGCCCAAATCCGAATACATGTGTGGGAAGTAAAAAGGGCCAATAAATGCAAGCACCTGTCTCACCGCAGTGATGAATACAACAATTGCGGAAGCATCCTTATGATCCATATCAATACAGAATGCAATAATTGGCGAAGTCATGATTTGTAAACCAAAAGAAGCAAACGCACACCCAACCAAGGGTGTAACATTCCACGTTTTAGCATGTTCAATCTGTACACCAAATATGATTAACCCAACACAACATGCAATAAATCCTGGATACGTCAACCACAATCTAAACGATGGACCTTTACCGTTTTTCTGACCCCAAGCAACTAACCGATCAGACATGTATCCACCAACTTCACCGATGGCTGTACCGATAATAAAGGAGATGAATTGTAACCCTAATGCTTGCGGACCTAAAGCAAATTTTGCAACCATAACCTCTGGAATTTCAATATTCATGGCAATATTTGCTTGAAGAAAACAAACTGAATATGCAAAGGTTGGAATAAAGATTTTCAAGTTGCCAAAAAATTTTAATGGGTAAACAATTCTTTTCAAGGTTATGCGATTCTCGGGAAAGATGGTTTTGAATCGCAATTGTTTGAATCTGTTTGGTTCATTTCGTGTTAGATCATTGTAGTTGTACAGTGACTCCTTCCCAAGAAACACATAGCAGACGGCTTGTCCAAAGTTGATACATGTAAACACCACGTGGATATATTTGGCATCTTGATGCCCAGCAACAAACCCCATCAAAAATGCACCAACCATCGTACCCAAATTTACTGAAATCGCCCATATCCCACTCCTGGATCCTCTCTGATGACTAAATGTGGTTTCATTTACTATCGAACCACCAACAGCAATACCAGGGGAGATGAATACTGACTGCATTATCCTCATTGCCATCATTGAGCCATAAGTGTTGCAAAAGACACTTCCTAATGAGAAAGCCATACTTCCCACAGTGGAAATGATTAAAAGTAGTCTCTTTCCATACCGGTCCATAAATGGTACCCAAACTATCGGGAACACACCAACTACTAAGATTTGCACTGAAATCAAATAAGCTATACGTGAAGTTGGCATATTGAATTTTTGAGCATACACTCCTGCAACTGGGACTAAACCCGTTGTCAAGAAGGTGGTCATGAATCCATGAAAGGCAACCATTCCCAATTGTAAAAACTTCATTCCATTTGACCAATTCAATGGATCATTATCGTTCATTGTTGGTAATGGTGATAAATGGTAAGTCCCATGTTTAGCAATAAGATATTGTTTATGCTCCTCGGATATTTCTGGTTCAACATCAACTGAAGCACTTTCAAGTTCCTCCTTTACCGGAGCACTCTTGTCGTCTATTGAAGTCATGTGGCTGTTTTGTCTGTCATTACCACGATGCAACGTAAAAATCTGAACTTTCATTACTATTTATATCAGCTAATGCATGCTTTCAGTGGAAAGATGGGGTAAAGCTAGTACATCTTGTTGTTGTAGCAGCATCGTTTCATTTAAAATCTAGCCAGTGGAGATTGTCGGAAATGTCAATAAATTCACACGAAAACTTTAAAAACCACCATTGAACAATTCAACCCCCCTTGGTCGATCAATTTGATTTGTAATGACATTCAACAATTAAAGTTAAAGTTAGCCGTTTCTAGTTCAACCCGCACAATAATTTCCCATTTGGGACAGTTGAATTCAGAAAACGTTGCCTCAGAATGCCCAAATTTAATCTGTACATAACATGTCGCTTCTACCACGACAGTCAGATAGTGTATCAAGTTTTAGTCATGTATGACAGTGCTGATAATAAACACCAACAGCTCCATGTGGCCATATTCCCGTATTAGAACTAGTTGCTGTTGGCGAATTCGTTGCCCTATGAGCACAACGTAGATTTAGTGAATGTTACATTCTCTCTCTCGCTCTTTATTTACAATCGTGAATTAAACTTTTTCGAGCACTATTTGAATGCAATACTCAAAACTGTATGAGCCATAAATGGTGGTTTCGGCAGAGACCTGGTCAACTGTTTAGGAGGGGTGGAAAAGATCAGGGCTCGCAACCTGCTCAAGTTATCAACGTGGGGTTTCTTAGTTTTTTTCTCGAATGCAGATAGATCAATTGGGGAACCCTCAACCATGGTGTTTGCATTATAGTAAGGATAAATTACAATGCATAGAGTATAGAGTCTAGGCAGACAGTGTCACATCTATTGGGTGTGTCCCACACATTTAACCTGAGTGGGTAGCGGGTGGTTCCCATGTCATTGTGGGGTCAAAGCGCATTAAAAAAAAAAGTAGCCACATTATCCGACGCAGCAGTAAACTCTTTATGAGCTGCAATGGTTACACCAAGTTTAAGCTCACTTTTGAACACGGTGTTACTGTTTTTCTTTGAACTTTGAGATAAAGACTTTTTTTCAGTCCAATGTTGCCAAGTAATACATATTGAGAGAGTTTTACATCTACAACATCTTGGTAACTCAAAAACCTTGTTTTAGGGTTCTTCCGCGCACTGTTTGAATTTTTAGTATTTCCGACTAGTGTCATCTAATTAACCTAGTCTTTTTGGAATGGTTTCATTGCAGGTGTACATCAGTGATGTTACCCCACACAGTGTGTGTTCTGACTTAAGATTAGTTAAAAAATCTACTGTGCAACAACAGTCTCTGAACCAAGTAAAAAAAATGGAATAGATTGTCCATCACCATAGTATTATGTTCTCTTTGTTGCAACCGCTTCATCGTTGCCATTTCCCACATCTACTGGGGTAGATGATCTGAATAGTTAGTATGAGTATCACATGTGTTCCAAACTTGGCGACTTTAGCATCATGTCAGTAGCGCCAAAACTAACTTCTCCGTTTTTTTGATAGTATTCATGGCTGGTGTTAGTAAATTGAAGTAAACTGAAAGGGTGTGAAGCAAATGCAGTACAGGAACTAAAGTCTGACATCCAGTGACTATTTTTTATGATTATGATGCCCGTTGTGGCCCTTGTGGTACATCCAAAAACCAGGGGTAAGTGCAACAATAACCATTAGATAAACGATGATTGGAATCACATATGTCTTTGAGAGGAACAAACATACTTCATCAGTGAAAAAGATACCACCAAATGTGGCAGACGTTTTGAAAACAACAAGTTAAACAATACCGCTTAGTGATGGTTCAATAGAGGTGAATCCGGCTAGACTAATGCCATTGTAGATTCCAAACGAAGGCCAATGTTTGGGAGTAGCACAAACTTCGGTTTGTAGTGGTACAGGTTTTTGATCCAGTGAAGTTAGAAGAATTTGAGGCATCCAAATCAACACTAAATATTTTTCAGGGTGCCATCCTCAATGCCAGTGACAATATCAGTGATACATTTGCGTTTGTCGAATGAGAAAAGCTAGTACGTATGGCTACACCACTGAATAAAATGCATACAATTAGCAGATCCACACAATTTTGGCGATAAACATTGTCCCGACGTCGTCGATTGGGTCACGTCCTGATCTCGATTGAATCTGTAACAAGAAGGCAGTCCTGGTGTTACCGCTATGAAAGCAAACGAACATTGTGACACCACTTGGGTCAAGTCGTCTCCCTACAGGATTTAATGATGCCGGAATTGGACTCTAAAACTCCCTACAGTGCTGCTCTAACAGCCACTGCGAAGGTGAATTTGAACTTCCTACAACTTTATGTTGACTCAATATGACTGTGTACAATCACCACAGACATAACTTGCTTCCGGAATAGGTGCAATGGATGGCATAGCCCCATTGGATTTTACCATGATCAAATAACATTGTGCCTTCCCCCCCCCCACCAGCTTGTTTGCATTGCCTCTCTTGATGCTCCCTTTATAAGCGGATTTTAGAAACGGTGTGGAAAATTTTCAGGAGCATTTGGATACAAATTGCGTCTATTTCTTTTTCCGTTGACAGATGTGTCACAAAGCTCTTAATTCTCGGCCGAATCACACCGGCCGATGTTCTTTTCTGACCAAGACAACTTGCAAAGTTTGCTATAACAGCCACATTATTAGTTATTACTTAGTATATAAGTAGCGGCAATTATTTCCTCAACGATTGAATCGGCCTGCTTTCTTTTCTTTTTTTCACCCATCATCAAAATGTCATCAGAAACTGTTGTATTCGTCAGTGGTGCTACTGGATTCATTGCTCAACAAATTGTCAAAACCGTGCTTGAAGCTGGTTACAAAACTATCGGCTCAGTGAGATCAGAGGAAAAAGGAAAGTACTTAAAATCATTGATCGAGTCTGCTGGACTCAATTCTAATCTTTTCAATTATGTCATTGTGAAGGACATTGGAGCCAAAGGTGCATTTAACGAAGCTTTGCAAGCCCGTCCGGAGGTGACAGTGTTTTTACACACTGCATCTCCTGCTACATTTGAAATTCATGATGTTGAGAAGGAATTGTTAAAACCGGCCATTGAGGGTACCATTAATGCACTTAACGCAGTTACCGTGTATGGTAAAAACGTTCAAAGGGTTGTCATCACATCGTCTTATGCTGCGGTTGCTGGTTTTGCAAATTTGGCTACGCCTGGTAAAGAAGTAAATGAAGAATCGTGGAACCCAATCACATACGAGCAGGCTTTGGAAAATCCCTTTCTTGGTTACATTGGATCAAAGAAACTCGCTGAAAAGACTGTATGGAACTACATCGAAGAAAAGAAGCCAAAATGGGATGTCACTTTTGTGAATCCTGCATTTGTATTGGGACCACAAGCTTTTGCCGTTAGAGACAAGTCCAAGTTGAACGCATCAAATGAAATCATCAACAGTCTCTTGACTGCAAACAAGACAAAAGTGGAGCCTCAACAATTTGTTGGATACTTTATTGATGTCAGAGATGTCGCAAAAGCCCATCTCATTGCTTTTGAGAAGAATGAAACTGTGGGCCAGAGATTGCTTTTGGCAAATGCACCTTTTTCCTCCGCTGGGATCTTGGACATTATTGAAAAAGATTTCCCTAATTTGAAATCTGAGTTACCAAAGTTGGATAAGTCAAAATCTCCAAAGTTTGAGGAAACTGAAAGTGTCGTAAACAATGAAAAGACGAGAAGGATTTTGGGTTTCAAATTCATTGATTTGAAAAAGTCGGTTGATGACACTATTAAGCAGTTGGTGTAAATAGGCAGGGGAGTTTCCAAAAGCTTGTTGCTACACAGTCGTATATAGAATTAGAATTGACAACTATCGCACAACTTGGTACATTTCTTGTAGCATTTTGTCTGGATATTTTTCCATGCTCAGGAAGCTTTCACTAAGAGAGTCTCATCTGATGCCAATATTTTATGAAATCTCGCTATCTTATCCTCCCATTGGATCAATTCCCGCTACCACCGAGATGGGATGTATAGCTTTCATAGCTTCAATGAATAGCCGGCTTGGTGGAATACTTAAGGAGGTGTCTGCTGTATTGCCTCACGTGAATCTCCTTCCTCTACGGGAACTAAATGGTGCCAAGAAGCAAAAATTAGGTTATACATGGACATTGCTTCACAAACCTGACTTTGCCATGTTGAGATGTAGGGGGGCAGATCTCGCCAATTGGTACTTTGCCTTAGGCTGGCTAGTTTTGCCAAAGCAGCAATTGGAACGCCTTGTACATAATCAATAACATAACCGTGCAAAAAGGTTGAATGCGCTTTTTCGCTTTCTTTTCTTTCCAAAAGTTGCAAAAATAAATTTCCCTTTCACCACGTGGGTGTGCAATTATTACACAAATCTGGACTAACCTTTGATATTTCTGATTCCCACTTTTTGTGTTGTCTCGCAAAATATAACTTGGGCCAAGACAATAGGGTCAAATTTTTTGACACCTATTCTTGAGGAAAAGTTAGCGAGTAGAGATTACAAAGACAATTGCCGTACAAGTTTGTCTGATCTATTTTTAGCTTTCATGCCTGATGCTCAATGGAAACATTGAAAATACTTCTCTTCTGATAATAATAAATCGCATTAAGAACTAAACAACATTCTAAATTGTCTAAATGACCCGAAACGGAAAGATTACGTAGAGATGTTTTCTCTCCTCACTGCTTGACCCTCTTCTCAGTTACATCAGTCTCATCCTTGGCGCCTCCCAATGAATCGTATGCCATAATTTCCAGGCCACTAAACTCAGCAGCACCAGCTGCATGTCCACCAACGGCCCCATCAGTTTCACCAACTGCATCTGGATTTCTCTTGTGTTCTTCAGCAATCATTTCAGTAACCACACCAGGCTCACCCAAGAGACCGATATCGAAACCGTGTGATTTCAAATAATCAACAAAGTCAGCATCTTCTTTGTTGATGGCATCTTGACCAACATGTGGTAAAAAGAATAGGGCCAATGCAGCACTAAACAAACACAATGCAGCGGAAATGTAAAATGGAACTTGCAAATCTTTATTTCCTTGACCCGTGTAATGCTTTTGAATAGCTGGGAACACCCAAGTACCAACAAAAGCTCCAATTTTACCAATGGCAGCAGCGATACCATAATATTGACCTCTAATAGCAGTAGCGCTAGTTTTGGATGCCAATAATCCGATGTTATCACCAGGACCAAATTCACCAAATGAGGTAAATATTCCAAAAACAACAACAAAACCAGCAATGTGCCTCTTCAATGATTCTAAACGTGCAGACATAGCAAATCCAATAATTCCCTGACAACCAACACCGAAAGCCAAAGTCAATCTTGGTCCGAAATAATCTCCTGACAATGCACCAAGGAATGCACCTGGGATGTAAAACAAATTGAAAACCACAGACCAACCCCATTGCTTCCAAAGAGGGGCATCTGGGATAATTTCACCAATAATAATGGTATTAAAATTACCGAATGAATAAGCAGAAAAGTCATAAATAAACCAAATCAAGGAAACAACAGTTAATCTAAACCAGTAAAACTTGATAATCAACCACCATGGATAGTCTCTATATTTGACGTGTTTCATATTCAATTTTTCAAAAGTTCTAGAATCCTTCATCTTTAAACGAATGAAAAACAACAATAATGGTGGGATAACACCCAATCCAATTGTAACCCTCCACAATGCACGTAAATGACGCTCAGTAAAAATCCAAATCAAAACAAATGGGACAAATGCCGAAACAACAAACCCTGAATCAATCATGGCATTGGTGAACCAGGAGAAATACCTATTTCTGTGACCTGCGGGTAATTGATTAGCAAACTCAGATGCAATAACTGAACTTGTTGGATATTCAGCACCAATAGCAACACCCAAAAAGAATCTCCAAACCGTCAAACATGCGAAGAACCCTTGCGTTGTTGCACCCCAAGAACCAACAGCACACAACAATGTGAAAACAATCAACATGATATTTGCTGCCATCATACCACCACGCCTGGCAATTCTATCGGAAATGTAACCAAACCCCAATTGTCCGACAACCGTACCTACAAATGCGATTGAACTAATGTTGTTGATAGCATTACTTTTAGAAAACTCGTCACCATAAATCATTTTCAAACACGACAATACTGTGGAAATAGAATTATTGACATAACCATCAGAGAATAAACCAGCACCAGAAGCAAATGCAGGCCACAAATTGTTGAACTTGACTTTAGTTGGTGGTGCTTCGTACGAATCAGCCTCGCCTTCCGGAAAATCTGAAGAGGAAGACTTGTTGGATGAATTTGAGCCTTCATTGTGTGAGTGGAAATCTGGATTGTGTAGATCTTCGGCAAGTAGTTGTTCCTTAGATTTGAGAATTGTTATTTCCAGTGGGATTCTCTCTGCCCAGCCAAAAAAAGCCTCTCTAAAACTATGTGGTAAATCTCTTGAAGCCATATCTTGTTATCTAATGTGGGGCAGGGTATAAGTGCTACTATGTCAGTGTTGTAAGGAATAATTATCTCCACTGGTGCAATGTCGCTGGAAAAGGAGTAGAGTGAGAATGTATAGTATAGGAGGTAGAAACAAGTTTCATAGGATTTTGAAAAAAGTGGGATTAGATTTGATATATTTATATTAGTTCTCTCTGAAAAAGAGCACTCTTTTAAAAAGTTCAAACAATAAGAATATGAACATAAACCAAAATATACCTGGCGTCTAATTTATTCCTGATAAGTGTCACAAAAAGCGGCTGCTTAATAAAATAATAAAAATATCAAACAAAAAAATTTATCACCAAACATTTACCAAAGGTTTTAATTTTTACAAAGAGATATACCACTATTGTTTGTTGCAATTTTGTGCAACTAAAGAAAACTTTTACTAATTCCGTAAGAGAGAAATGAAATCTAAACCAAGTTAAAGATCTCAATTGTAAAAGAAAGGGAGAAAAAGAGAGAGAGCTATCAATGTGGGTCACATCATTATCTCGGTGCACGTTTCGTAGTCTGATATTGAACTTGGTTTTGCAGTTTCTACATTTAAACTTTTTAGGTAATATTAACAATTGAATAAAGAAAAAGAATAAAGAGTGAGGATGTACATGATTCAGCATATGATTCTATATAGTCAATTGTGCATATCTCTATTTTTTTTTTTCTCTTTCTTCTCCTCATTTGGCAGTTGTTTAATGAAGACAACATTAAGGTAACTGGTGTTTGTCTTATGTGACATGCTCTTCACACGGCTTGGCTATTGTTTAATTTGCGTTTCCACCAGTCCTCCCAAACTCCACCCCCCTAGTGTTGCAATACCAAGAAATAATGGTGCCTTGGCAGAATGAGATTGTTCCAGCGCATAAAGTGTCGTCTAAATTAATAATAAGGTTTTTAGATATTTTATTTGAAAGCTGTCAAGTTAACTTTGAGCTGATATATACTTTATGTATAACGCCCAAGTACATGCGTTGTTGCGTTTTCATTTCTCGTTCAAAGAACACGTGGGATACTAATTGACCATCAAAAAATCTATCCAGGAAACCTTAAAATGGGACCAAGTTCCTTGACAGGTCTGTCCAGCTGTGCCTTTCTGTCTCGTACAAAAATGGCATTTAATCCGCATTGCATGTATTCTACGCTCACAATGGACACAAAACTATTTCAAATAACAATATGATCCTATTGTTCAAAGCCCTTTTCTTCACATACGTTGGTATCAAACAATAAAGATTTCAAGCACACGTGGGCCACTACTACTTCATACTCGAACTTTTTTCACTCAAAGGGGTTTATTAATTGAATGGCAATGTGTTGACTTTGCTCGTTTCTTTTTCTCATCGCTTCGCTTATTGAAACCCCATCTTTGTTTTGCTTAATACAAAAATTAACAGCCACTATAGAAGGTGCAATTGTGTGACCTGAAAGTGTCGGAAATAAGTTCACTATGTGTGTGTTGAATTGAAGAAATTGAATACTAATTACCGCCGTGTTGGAGGTCGTGTGTGTAATGCTAATTTAGTTTTAAATAAAAATTTCCGCATTTAGCCGATTGATAAAATTAGGAAATGGATTTTTATTTCCACTTTGAGATATAAAAAAGAGACGTACTCGCACGTGATAACTCCAAACGAATATTGGAGATAAGGCAACAAGGATTTCGTTGGTTTGTAGGCGTTTCTTTAAGCAAATAGAGTAGAATATTTGTTATATTTAGCAGGAAGCATGAAAAACAGCAAGACTCTTCGCGCCCTACAACGTCATGTTATAGATAAATGTACTTGTGTGTGCGTCTAATTCCAAATTCCAAGTCATTACAACTCTTTTACAACGGACTTCCGGGTTGATTAACTGTGTCAGACATATATTGTGGCTTCCAATGACATCCACCTGCTTCAAAAGTAGATTTTGCATATTGCATACCCGATTGTAATTTCCAGAAATTTTACACAGAAAGTATCAAAATCGAAAATTTTTTTTTAATACCATAATTGCCGTACAAATTAGTTTAAGTATATCATGATGTCAACGTTGCACTTGTACCTCCAAGCCATTCACATCGGAAGTGATACGCTCTTCCGCAGACACGAGAACAACCTTTTCGCACTTGTGTGGTAGGATTACATTTGGAAAACGCAATCATACCTAGCGCATGTTCTACTGACAGTTAAAAACGAACACAAAATTGACGCAATTTCAAAGAAATGGCTAATTAAATGAATTGCCAGACCAATTGTTTGCTCAGCGGTACGATGTTTGTGTCACTGTCGTATCTACAATGGAAACCGGACCACTATTGTTTATTCTGCAAGATGTGGAACTTTCTAGAAGATAGGAGGTTTGCGAAAGGATTATCAAGCTTCAGTACAGTGTCATTCACGTCGTTCCATCTAACCTGTATACACATATACACACTTCTCACCTAATTCTTTCTCCATTCAATAGCATATTTTAATGTTTCTCCAGCTTTGAAAGGCACAACTTCAACCTCACCATTGCCAATTACATCAGGTACATTATTGCTTCTCTTCACTAACCATACACTCTCTCCCTTGTGCTTGTTCAAAATATTTGATCGTAAATTGTAGAACTTGATCCCATTATCACTGATAAATTTCTTTAAATTGTCCAATTTGCCTTGTTTGTCAAAGACTTCGGCTACATAAGCCACGGCATTTGATTGAGTATACACACCCGCACAAACACCAACATGAACTTGTTTCTTGTGGATTGGATGTGGTGCAGAGTCAGATCCAAAAAAGAACCATGGTTCACCACTTGTTGCAGCATGAATTAAAGCTTGACGATCTTTTTGAAACTTGGCTACTGGTTTACAGAAATTTATCGGGTTCCCAGCCCATTGATCAATAATCAAATACAAGTGGTGAGCAGTTATCGTCGCTGATACGTAAATCTCATCATTTTCAGATTTGCCCTGATTTAGTTCGCGGATTAATGCAATTGACTCATGTGTTGTACAATGTTCCAAAACAATCTTTAATCTAGGGAAATCGGCGTGCAACTTGCGCAATGCAGGAAGGAACTTAGGTTCAGCGTTGATGACATTGATTTCATCCTCAATATCGCCTCTGGCCTCTTCTTCTTTTGAAATATGAGCTTTTTCTCCATGTATGTTTAAAATCAACCCACGTTTTTCCATAACTTCAAACAAAGGATAAAATAAACTGAAATCATTGGGATCCACGCCCGATGCAGAATTTGTAGTGACACCAGCTGGGTAACATTTAATACCATGGATCAAATGACTAATTTCATCAACCAATTGCGGAGTCAATTCCTTACACAAGTACAAGCTCATTAAAAATGTAGTTTCGGGAGCGAGTTTGGTAAGTTCGTTATGGTAGTCGATGACTTGTTGTTTAGTGGTAACTGGTGGGACAAGATTGGGCATCACATAACATATGGCGATTCCTCCTGAACGAACTGTTGGCGTTATCAACTTACACATTGCACCATCACGCAAATGCACATGCATGTCAGCAGTAATTCCCAAATTGACCTCAGTCATGGTTAGGCTCTTGTGTGTGGTGCTGTGGTGATTGTATAGGTAGATAGAAATTGTATCAATGGAGGTCGAAAATTTTTATTTTTTCTTTACGAGTCAACACTATCGCCATAGTTTTGTGTGATTGCAAAATCCCCATATTTTCATAACATACGGAAAACACCCACTGGGTTACTTCACATCCACCAAAAACTCTCTTTCTCATCCCTCGTGCCCTACTTAAATAGATCTTTGAGATCAAATGTACAAACACTTTACTCAGAAATACATTTAAACATTCTATATAATTTGAACCGAAATACAAATATAAAGTAAATCACGATGTCGATGTTCGCTAAACCATCAAACATGGTAACATTTTGAAAAAAACAATGCATACTTCTACTGGAAGATACGCATCTTTTGGATAACAAATTTCAGCTTTCTTCAGTAAGAACAATGACAATAAACATAAACGTAAACATGCACAGAAGCCCTAACAAACCCATAAACCAGTGGAAGGAAAAGGGGAAATTTTGCTAACATAACCCATTCCACCTCTGTAAATTCACAAACGCTGATTTTGAGAGTACACACAGCTTGGGCCTAGCAAGTACGCAAGGCTCTGATTGAGCTTGTATTACAGCGATAAAAGTGTTGACCCACTACTCAAAGTGGTGATTGCTCCCCATATTTCCATTGGACCTGGGATGTCAAAACACTTCCACTCACCGCACTCAAAGAAATTGAGTTTTGGTCAATAATAAGCCATCACCCAGGGACTCTTTTTTGCAGATTGTAGCTGTTTTTAGTTTCAAAACGAAATTGCAGCAAAAAGTACTGATTTCTATTCGATTAGAGCGCCTTTTAAAGTCCTGAAACATAAAGGATACTCTCACGAATGTAGTATCGGGATGTCGAACCAACTGAAGAAGATTTTAGAGAATATTATCAAGCTTTTTGAGAAGTGGACGAAAGTTGTTTCCTTTATATATGTAATTCCACAAGCCATAAGAAAGAAAAGGAATGTGTACCACTTTGTCTTGTGATAATTTTGGTTTGGTTGCAGCAACCTACAAATGATCAAAAAGTTATGAACATAAACATTCTCTCCATCCACTATACATATAAATATATACCACGAAAGAATAAAACTGAACAAAAATATCCAGCTAAAGAAAAGCTAACCGAAATTGAATAAAAATCCCCTATTAAATAAAAAACGACGACACCACCAAAATAAGTATTTCACTTGTTGTATCTCTCTCTGTCTCCAACCCTTACAACAAATCATCATCCAAAACCTTTTTAATCTGCGCAGGTTGAGCACCAACAACTTTATCAACCAACTTACCCTTTTTGAAAAACAATGTAGTAGGGATAGAATCAACTGAATAATCACTAGCAAAAGATTTCAGCTCCTTATCTTCAATATTAACCTTGTAAAAATCAACCGGTTTGGAATTATTTTGATACCAATTGGAATACTCATCCAACTTGGAATTCATTTGTAAACAATGATCACAATCGTCGAAGAAGTCGACGACAATAACGTGATCTTCGTGGGAGGAGGCATTGGAGCCTGAGCCGGAACCAAAGCCCATATTGGATGCCATGTTCATTGCCTTGGATTGAATCTTAGTTCTTGATGAAGTGCCTGGGTCAACACCAGTTTCAGTTCTTCTTGAAGTTGTTTCTGAAGATTGGTATTGTGATTGCAAAGCGTTGGCTAATTGTTGTTTTGTTTTGATATCTTGCAACATTGTTGAAGTGGTACAGTAGTTAAAGGAGATGAATTGGGCTACTATTGTTAAGAGGATAATTGGCCCTATTTATGTTACCTTTACCGAGCAACAAAAATACAGGCCCCTTCACTCAGACTGGTCTAGAACTCAAACCTGGTGCCTTCATTTACCTTTGATTGCATTTAGATACACCAACAGTGTTCTCTGCAATTTGATGCTCTTGCTCTCACATGGCGACGCTACCTACGTTTGGTCTCATCGCACAAAGCAAAAAGACAAAAAAAAATAATCACCAACTACGTCATCGCATCATCAAAAGATATACTTACCTATACATATCCCTTTCAAAAAAGACACCTTTCTGATAACTCCTTGACCCCCTGTTCACCTAACAACTAGCAATTATGGGTTCAGTATTCCTTCCTAATTTACGTACAGGCTGGCACGTCGATCAAGCAATCCTAGCCGAAGACGACCGAGTAGTGGTGCTTCGATTCGGTAGAGAAGAAGAAACTGCGTGCATGATAATTGATGAATTGCTATATTCCATAGCTGATAAGGTTAAAAACTTTGCTGTCATCTATTTGGTCAACTTGGATAAAGTCCCTGATTTCAACATCATGTACGAATTGGATCAAAATAAACGAGAGCCATACACATTGATGTTTTTTTATCGAAATAAACACATATTGTGTGACTTCGGTACTGGGAATAACAACAAGTTGAATTTCCCCATTTATGATAAACAAGAATTGATTGATATAATTGAAACCATTTATCGTGGTGCGAGAAAAGGGAAAGGATTAGTGATAAGCCCCAAGGACTACAGTCGAGCGGCAAAGAATATATAAAAACTACTACACCTCGAGATTCGTATAGCTTATATAATTATAACAGATTGATTATATGAATACCTACTTAATTATCCTCGTTTTGAGCATAAAAAAAATTTACTGCCAACAACTTTGATCCTGGCGCTTGTGCCTTGATCCAATCTCTTACTCCACTTGATGGAGTACCAGTTCCCCAATTGGGTCTATCTTTTGGTGCTTCAAATTTACTAACTTTTGGATCTTGTTTAAACAACAAAAACACATAACGGTGTTTACCTGTCTTTGGTGGTGGACCTGGACCTTCGTATTTAAACACCTCTTTACCTTGCGCAGCATCAATAAAATGGCTAATTTCTGGTTCTCCAGATTCAGTTTTCAAATTAGGCAAAGTGATATCAGTAACCAACCAATGTAAATATTCTGACCACTTGTGGTCACTGTTTGATGGTGCATCAGGGTCAGTTAAAACCAAGATAAACTTGTCCCCCTCGTTAATCGACTCGATTTTACCATCTTCGGTTGGGGAATTCAACGTCAATTGAATCTTGGGTTTATCTTGAGTACCAGAAACTGATAAAGTGTTACCCAAGGTCACTAATTCAGTGGGGCCATATTCAATTGATAATAATCCTTGGGTTTCAAAATCGTCAACAACATCAGGAACAATCTTGTTCTTGGTGAATGCCTCATCCAATGATTGTGAAATAGTAATTAATGTCATTTTAGAAGTGAGTAATGTATTTCTTGCAAATTGCTTTGAGCGTCTATTATAAGGTTTTCGATTGTAAAATAAGGATCGGTTGAATGTGGTAACAGCAATTGGTTTCAACAAGGATTGAGTAGTAGTAGCAGTAGTAGCAGTGGCTCGTCTTCTTATTGGTAGTTGTTTAAATATTGCTGTTGATGATAATTTGTTCAACATGGAGAGCAAGAAAAAAGAAAAAAGGGGGTGTTTTGGGGACTATTTTGTTGGGGGCCCTATTTATAATGGCTTGAAGTTGGGATCAAAATAATAATAAATTGCAATAAGTTAAACGCCTAATAGCAATCAAAAAGGAACATTAAACAAAACAAATATATTGGGAAATTGCGTAATTGACAAAATGGCCTTCCTATTTGATTGATTACCTTTGATAGCAATTGCAGTTTATACACAAAAGAAAGCAAGAAACAAAGTAGAAAGCTGTAGAAAGCTGTATTTCGGATTAGTGTGGAGCCATTTCTTTCTCCTAGCAATTTTAAACCAATAGATTTTTGTGTTTGCTTTTGTGTGGTGGCACTAAAGACGTACAATTGGTTTTATACACGACCGGATTTAGCACTACTACTTTTAGTTCCATATTACTAATAAAGCTCACAATCAGGAGATAGACTCTTACTAACGCATTTGGAATATAACCGGACGTACATTTAGGGGCCCATGATGAAATCTCACAACTAGTTGTTGTTGAACATCGAGTGTCGTGAAAATTGTGTCTTTGAAACTACGTGAAGTTTTCGCAGCCGGAATTGGGATTAAAAAATATCTCTCCTCTGGGTACTTCATCAAGCGATGCACTGGCCTACAATCACCTCGTCTTTTCTCAAACAGTTTCCCTTTTCAATCATACTGACTGATCTTTTCCCAATAGTATTTACAATAATAATACAAAAATATAACAAAACGCAAAAAGTAAAATCCCTCACCAAGCAGTTCCCCGCCACGTACTACCCCCACCAAGCACTACTCCCCACGCTCCCAGCTGACTTCCCTCACTTTGATGACTTCTCCTCTTCTCTAGGCACAACATCAATCAAAAAATCAAACATGTCACTCTTGGTCAAAGCAGCAGCGATATCCGATTTTTGCAACGTTCTCCTCTTATTCTCTTCAGCATGAATCCATGCTCTCATAGTCAACTCGGTAATGAAAATGTCACAACCTTTAGCAAATAAAATGGGAGCTTCAGCACTAATCATGCGCACATCTTCATCAGTCTTCATCACTTTTTTGATTCTAGCCAATGGTAGCTGATGATTCTTAAAATCGTGGTCATCATGTTCAATAGAGTTTATAGTCTCTTGCCAGTATTGCATCATCATATCACGATGGGGCCCCTCTAAGCCTTGAGCTACATTGTTGAATACATCACCAGGTTCTTGTTGTTGCGCAGCAGCTGCAGCTTCAGCAGCTGCTTGTGCAGCAAGTAATTCCGACTCGTCAACTATAGTTTGGTGCGATGGTATTATTTCATCCTCATCATAGTCTTCTTCTTCTTCCTCTTCAACTTCTTGTACTACTTGTTCGTCATCTGCAAGACGTTGTTGATGTTGTTGATGTTGTTGATGTTGTTGTTGTTGATGGTGATGTAGTGATTCTTCTAAACCATCATGGTTGCTTAAATGGGGAGGTAAGTGCGTTGACTCCTCAAGACTAGGTTGATCCTCATCGTATCTGGGCACTTGACCACCATCTATGTAATTCGTCTCTACGTATGTGTCCATATTCAAATCAAAAGTGTTTAGCTTTGTTTGATATTCCGGTGAAAATAATTTTCTTTCTTTCGTTCTTCTTTCATTTTATCTTCTCGTTCCGGCGAATCTATAATTCAATTCCTTTTTCTTCAATTTAAGATTAGTATTATGCTATGAAAATCCACGCTATATACGTCCTCATTGTGTGTATTCAATTATTGACCGCAACAACAGTTTCATCAAATCGCACCGATTTCCTACGCTCTCCGTTAAACTCGTGAGGAGGAATGTCCAACTCAATCTCACCGTCCTCACCAACTTGTTCCTTCGTTTCCTTCAACATATTTCTAATATTCTTGGCATCTTGTTTTTTTGAAGCTGAAGATGATTTCCTTCTTCCGGTGGCATTTGCATCACTCTTGCACTTATCACATGCACAAATGAATCCCCAATTGACTCTCAATTCTCGTTGTCTTTGGTGGAGTGTATGGCTTGGGTTCACATATGTTGTGGTCAATTCCTCACCTTCTTTGATATCCCTCTTTGCAAATACTTTTAATCCTGAAATACGGTCCAGTGCAGTGTCAACAGTAGTATTGGGATCACAGTTGTGATTCAAATGCGATTGGGTAAGGTACACGCTTGAGTCAAGATTGTTGATGTTGTAAGTACCCATCATGTACAAGAACTCCTTATATGATATTGTGTTTTTGGGGAAAACACGGAGAAACTTTTCATACCCTTCTTTCCATAATGTTTCTTGTTGCTCTTGAACAAAGAGAGCACCTCCATTCATATTGTCAAATGTCCCACCACCAGAATCCAATGCCTTGTATCTCACATCTTGAGAAACTCTGGCCATGGCATTGAATTGCTTTTGTTTCACGCCCAGTTTATCCAACACGATATTAGCGTAGATTAAAGCGATGGCATACAATGCGTTCCATGATTCTTTTAAACAGTATTCTTGCAACTCCAAAAATGCATTTGAGTCAATAATTTTTGGCTTCTTTGAGTTGGGGTTAAATACATTATGCTTGGTTGCACCATGCAATTGTGAATCTATTTGTTTACACTTTTTCGAACACCAAACTTCAGCACATACATCACAATCCAATCCTTTTAGTACTGTCTTCATTTCACTTTGTTGTAAAAGTTTACCACAATTGGCACAAGCAGATCCATGTTCAACCAAATGGACATTTGCCAATGGCGGTACAAAGAATAATGGTGTTTCGCTCCATATTAACTCGCCTTCCTTTATTGGCTTTTTCGCATACAAACATTTACCACGTTTGGAAGTCATGACTACTTGCACCTTAGGTGGAAGTTCAATATCAGGTGTCAATTCAGATTTGATATCCTTGGCATAAGTGTATTGTTCTTGATTGGTTAGGAGACCAAATTTTTTCAACAACTGCTTAACCCGTTTATCAGAAACGGTCCAGTTTGGGTGTTTTTGTTTGATAATGGCATGTAATTTGGCAACTCCTAAATTCTCGGTTGATGGGTCCTCTTTCCATATTGCGATAACTTGATCGACGATTTGTCGTTCATGCGGTACTATAGGACCTTGCTCCTCAGGGGAACTATCGTTAATGGAGATATACTCTAGTTTCTCTTCTAGTATGTGGTCTTGAGTCATTGTAGAAACTATGGTGAATTCAGTGGATCGACTGGAAACCTACTGCTTCATCTGAAAACAATTTTTCATTAGAAAGAAAAAAGATCGTACTACAAAGAGGCTAAATGCAGTACGGACTAACCAAGTTTTCAACACCAGAACCTATATACCCTATAATAAAATGGCTTTTCAGCTAACTCGGCTTTCTCCTCAGCCAACTGTTGTTGCAACAATTCCAAGTCAACATTAGCACGTCCAGTATCAATGTCAATTTCATCAGCTTTTAAATATAGTTTCAAATTACGTTTCCAGATCTTGTAACCGATCCAAGACACAAGAATAACTGGGAATCCCAAATATGACAAGAAGAAATTATAAGCACTGGGATCCGATCCCAATGGAAACAATGCGATCCAGAACTGAGCTATAAGGAAAAGAATATTGAGTATGAGTCCATAATATGATCCCAAAACTCCGGACTGGGCAACAAATGGCAATTCATCAGTCGTCCTTCCCTGTGCTTTTAATGCTGCTCTGAACCTGATATGACTCAAGTTGATACTCATCCAGGTGAAAATGGACGAAAGTCCAGATAACGCTAATAACCAATCAAACGCAGACTCTTGCGCATCGTCGTCGGCGGCAATCAATGCGAATAATCCAAATGCATTGGTGAGACCAATAGCCACCAATGGTCTACCAACACGATCAACGTACCCCATCCATTTGGGAGCCATTCCTTGCTCGGCTAGTGAGTTTAATGATCTTGATGTAGCATACACCGATGCATTTCCCACAGATAACACAGAAATTAAAATGACGGCATTGATAACACTGGGCAATCCCTTGATTCCACCATTGATAATTGCAATTGTAAATGCCGAAGCTGATGCATCTACTGAACTCAGTCCTAGCAATCTCTTGTCATTATACGGAACCAAGCATGAAATCATTGTCAACGAGCCAAAATAAAAGAGCACAATTCTCCAGAACACTTGTTTTATGGCTCTTGGTAATGCTTTGCGGACATTCGATGTTTCACTAGCAGTCAATCCAATCATTTCAGTACCACCATACGAAAATGCGGCTGTGACAATGCATGATGCAACTCCTTTGAAACCAGACGCAAATGGACCAGGATTACGCCAATATTTCCCCCCTACAAACTCATGAGTTGGTCCACCACCAGCAATCAAAACAATGCCCAATATAATGAATCCAATAACTGCTAAAACTTTAATCGTGGAAAATATAAACTCAGCTTCACCATAAGCTTTAACTCCCAACATTGTGATAAAAGTAATAACAAGCCAAAAGATAATCACAAATACATCCGAGTTTATACTCGAGTTCCAATACTGGATTGTGATGGCAGCAGCGACCAATTCCAACGGTAGCAAGACAAAGAATTGCATAAAGTAATTCCACCCCACTGCAAACCCCACTGCAGGCTCAATAAATCGACTGGCATATACATTGAATCCACCACTAATAGGGAATGTAGTGGCCAACTCACCCAACCCTTGCATCGTGGCGAATACCGCGGTAGCAGTAACCACCCAAGCAATCATAATTGCTCCAGGTCCACCTGTATTCAATGCCGTCCCCGTACCAACAAACAACCCAGTACCTATACTTGATCCAATAGAAATCATTTGCAAGTGCCTTGCTTTCAAGTCACGACGTAGACTCGAGTTGGCCGAGTTGAGGTTGATCTTTTCCAAATCAGTCAACTTTTCCACATCGACCGGGTCGTAATTGGTTTTCAAGGTGTGGTCGGTTTCTATAGCTGGTTTGAATGAATCTTTGAATGATGACCATAGCGTTTGCTTTTGTGCTGGTGGCGACAAGATGGAGTCGTCAACTACCAAGTTGGACTCATCAGATTTCTTCTCCGATGTCATTGATGATAAGAAGAGTAATGAGAGGAAATAAACAGTAAAGAGATGTGTGTATATACATTTTTTTTAATGTAGCTGGGTGTATAAAACCTTTGGATAAGAAAATTTGTGTATTTGTTTTTGCAATGCGTCATAGGGGAATCTAAAGCCATTAAATACGGTTTCGTAAGGCAACTTGTTGAAAATGAGTCATCTGGCGTCTACTGATTGAAGTGCTTATGTATGCCAAGTTTAAACTTTGCATTGAAACTCGTGTGCTTTTCCCATACAGAAACTAACACCGCTCGAAAAAAACTGAAAAAAATGCAAAATATGCAAAAATGCCTTATGCTGCAACTCCAGGCCACAGAAAAGGTAGAAAAAAAGAAACAACAAACAATAGGCGGTTGGAGATCGCAATTACACAAAACTTTGAAACAAGTGTGAAAAAAGCGGTTGAAATGCCTTATTCTGTTTTCGGACTTCTCGCAGCTCTCTTCATCACTTGCCACTTAGATGTAATTCAACATGGCAATGAGGTTGTTGTTTCACAAAGTTGACTCCGACACCTTTGATGACGCATCCCCTTTCACTCTAATTTTCGCCGTTTCAGCTTTGGTTGAGGTGCGCTATTAGCCGATGATGTAATAGCCTGTTGCGGAGACGGAACAAATAATTTCTCCAAAATCATTAATCGCGGCATCAAAAGACTGAGGAATTGTTTTATGTCTTTGATGTCTCTGTCTAGAGTGTCAAACCTTTTCGATATTTCACTAATAGTTTCATTTTGTTGTGTCTGTTGATTCTGGATTGTTTCAGTTTGACACATTACACTCGCGACGGATAACTCGAGCGATTGTAACTTGCCATCTACAATGTGACACAATTTCTCTTGATTTGTTGTTGATCTTTGAAGCAATTCTGTCAATTCAGAGTTAACAGCTACTTTTTCAAGTCCTTGTTGCAATAGATTATGATTGCTATTAGTCTTTGTCTTTACAAAGGCAATATCTCTCTTGACTGCGTTCATTGATCGAGACAATTCTTGAATCTTTTCCTGAGGGGACTCTTTCAAATATTCGGTTGCCGCCTCTATACTTTCTTTTAATGTGATTGATTCTAGTTCTAATCTGACAGCATGTTGTATCAAAGTGGCTGACTCCTCCTGAATCTTTAGTTGAGTTGATCGGTCTGTTTCTAGCGTTTGTTGTGACTTTCCATGCAACGATGAAAAGAATAGCTCTGGATCGCTAGAGTAGTCAGTACTACTTGCAGTGGTCTTTTGGCCTCTCGTAGTCATGGTTGAATATTTGGGTATTGGAGGTGGATATTTTTTGCAACACACAAGAAAAATGTCAACAACAAAAGCAATCTCGGGATAAAGTATAGATGAAGCAACTTCCATTAAACTCTATCAAGCTTAAGCTCTACAAGTTTCAAAGCAATTACACGATTACTCTGTTGCATTCAACACCAGAATCTATAACACCGTACATAGAAGGGCTTTTGTGCCAACGCTTCCCTTTCCAATTGAACCTCTTGCTTCAATAAATCCGTATCAACATCTGCGCGTCCGGTATCAATATCAATTTCCTCAATTGGCAAATACAGCTTCAAATTACGTTTCCAAACTTTGTATCCAACCCAAGAGATAACCAACACGAGGAACCCCAAGTAATTCAAAAAGAAATTGTATGCACTAGGTGACTTTCCCAACGGAAACAATGCAATCCAGAACTGAGCCACCAAGAATAAGATATTTAGTATTAGACCATAGTATGATCCCCAAACTCCAGACTGGGCAACAAATGGTAATTCATCAGTGGTTCTACCTTGTGCTTTTAATGCTGCTCTAAATCTTATATGACTCAAGTTGATGCAAATCCAAGTAAAGATAGATGATAATCCTGATATCGCCAATAACCAATCAAATGCTGATTTTTGGGCATTGTCATTGGCTGCAATCAATGCAAACAACCCAAAAGCATTGGTGATTCCAATGGCGATTATGGGCCTTCCAGCACGATCAACGTACCCAACACATTTTGGTGCCATTCCTTGTTCCGCTAAAGATTTCAACGTTCTTGAGGTGGCATAAACGGCAGTGTTGCCAACGGACAATACCGAAACTAGAATCACGGCATTGATAACACTTGGTAATCCGTTGATCCCCCCGTTGATGATTGCTATGGTGAATGCTGATGCAGACACATCTACTGAACTCAGTCCCAATAGCCTTTTATCATTGTATGGAACCAAACACGAAATCATAATCAATGAACCAAAATAGAAAAGCACAATCCTCCAAAATACTTGCTTAATCGCTCTGGGCAATGATTGACGAACATTTGATGTTTCGCTTGCAGTTAGCCCAACCATCTCAGTACCACCATATGAGAAAGCAGCTGTAACAATGCAAGAAGCCACACCTTTGAACCCAGCAGCAAACGGCCCCGGGTTATGCCAATACTTGCCACCAACAAACTCATGAGTTGGTCCACCACCAGCAATCAAAACAATCCCCAATATGATAAACCCAATAACAGCCAAAATCTTGAGAGTCGATAGCACAAATTCCACCTCACCAAAAGCCTTTACACCAAAGAGTGTAATAAATGTAATGGCCAACCAGAAAATGATAACAAAGACATCTGAGTTGATTCCTGAGTTCCAATATTGTATCGTGATTGCTGCCGCCACCAACTCCAAAGGTAATAATGTAAAATATTGTAAAAAATAGTTCCACCCCACTGCAAATCCCACTGCTGGTTCGACAAATCGACTTGCAAATACATTGAAACTACCACTAACAGGGAAAGTTGTTGCCAATTCACCCAATCCTTGCATTGTTGAGAATACCGCAGTGGCTGTGATAAACCAAGCAATAATGATAGCTCCAGGTCCACCAGTATTTAAAGCACTTCCTGTACCCACAAACAAACCAGTGCCTATACTTGATCCAATGGAAATCATCTGCAAGTGTCTTGTTTTCAACTCTCGACGTAAATTCTGATTGGCTGAATTGATATTAATCTTTTGCACATCTGTCAAAGGTGTTCTCTCGTCTATATCACTGTCGATGGTTTGTGGTTTCTTTTCATCTAGTGGTGGTTTAAACGAATCTTTAAAGGATGACCAAAATCCTTGTTTGTCGTCTGTTGATGATGGTGTTGAGTCACGAGACTGTAGCCCTGACTCATCGTCAATCTTTTTTTCGGTATTCATGATTGGCAATTGCGAAATATTAGTGTGTAGGGCTAAATTGCATGTAAGTGCTGCTTTCAGAATGTGAAAAGATCGCTAAAATTTGTGATGTTGTTGGCTTTTTAAAAGAAGAAGTTTTACATATATCTGGGGCATTCCACCATGTTTTTTTAAAAATTAGAAAAAATTGCAATCTTAAAAGCTGCGAAAATTTTGAGGAAGGAGAAGTCAAAAAACGGAAGAAAAAGAAAAAAAGAAATTTAATTCGACACAAAAAACAGAGAGTGGTTCAAGTTAATCCGAGGGGCTTTACATTGTGGTAGGAGGCAGTACTAACAAAAGAAAGTTGTGACGATAATGAAAAGAAGCTACGATGGGAAGTAAATCATTCGTAAAATGTCATTATTAGATGCGAGTTTGAGGACGGTAATTTTGAATAGAGGAATGAGGCTTTTCCAACCAAAAAGGTGCATCGTCCTAGTTTCAAAGTGGTTGCCACACAGGTTTCTATTCTCTCTGCTCTCGTCGTAGGACTGGTTACAATGGTGAAATGATGTATGGCAAGTTGTCGTATTTCTCGGTCTTTTTGCACTTTGTAGAGCTCTTTCCAGCAAGACACTCCAACTTCTTACTAGTTGGGCTTTTGAAATCAAAAACATGCTAGCAACAAGATCTCTGGGTTAGCCACTATTTGGTGAGTCAAAAATGGCGCTTGAAGAAATACATCTTGCGAACAAATAACTCCCAGTACTTTGTTAAAATGACCCTACTCATTGAGATTCTGTTAAACGAGATCCTTGTTCTGGAATTTTCTTCACGTTGTGTTCCTCCTGGTCAGCATAGATTAATCGCCAGCGCCTTGATGTTAACCGATACCGGTATTCCGAAGCCCTGAATTGAAAAGCACAGTCATTTCACAGAACAACACTCTCTTGTAGCTACAAATTCGTATGACAACCGACCGTCTTTGTATCGGTTTCTGATATCGACATTAACGGCAAAGACCCTCACTAAACCTCAACAACTCGGAGATATGACTCTCCCAAGCCTATGTGGCAAGCAGGAGCTCAGGAGCCCTCAGTCAATTCAATTGTATTTGGCTTGAAGCGCTTGAGGTGTATTTCGTAAGGAAGCCTAGTATAGATATGGGAGCTGGCTCTATTTCCTATTGAGCAAGCAGCTGCAAAAACCAGTCGAGTGGATACTCATTGCTTAGCTTTGTAAAGTCGTTGTCGTAGCACCATCTCAGCAATTTCTCGAGTCGATTGCCCACCAAAATTGATGCAAAACAATCTAACAAAAAAAAAAGAATACTAAATAACGTCAATACAACGAAACAGTCAACCACTAGTCACGTACACACGCCAAATGTCTGAACTTGCCTCATTTGTGGGAAGTATGTATAAACATAGTCTCGGGCCACACAACCCCATGTCTCAATCTGTTTGCTAACATCACCGTTATCTAGAGAAAGTTCACGTTATAACCACCGACGCCCGGTTCTTTGAAGGAATACTAGAAGGATTCGACAAAAACACCAACATAATACTCAGCAATAGCATTGAACGATTAATACACCTGACTCAAGAGTCAGATGAGGCAAATGAGGCAATACCGAGTGGTGTTAATATAATGAGAGGTAATGAAATTGTTTGCATTGGAGAGATTGATGAAGAGGTGTATACCAAGATCAATTGGGAGACAATAAAGGGACATCCACTCAAGACTACAAAGAATCTGCTTTAACAAGAAGAAAAAGGCAAGAAATTATCAATCTATTTCAATCTATGAATCTTTAGCTAATGGAACCCCCGCTTGATGCATCTTGACCGCCAATTCCAACAAATAATCAATTGCCTCATTGTACACCTTGGCTTTCCAAACAGTTTCACCCCAGACATAAATTCCATGTCTCCTAACCAAGACAGCCGACGTACCTGGATAATTTTTGATGGCTTCTTGTAACGAATCAGTTAAATCTTCTTCATGAGGGGTGTTTTCAATTATGGGGATAATTAACCGATCATAATACTCCATACTACCAACTTTTTCAACTTTACCAGATTTTTCATTGTATTGCAATTTAGGTAAAGCTTTAATTTGTTCAATGTGACTAATCTCAAAATAGCTTTTATTTTCAAACAATAGAGTCACCATGACTGCACTTTGTGAATGGGTATGGATACAAGCTCCAGCATCTCTCATTTTATAGCAACTCATAAATAAAGGAGTACATGCACTAGGCTTGTACTTGTAATTTTTGGTCAATTCTTTAGGAATATCATTGGGTGTACGCAACAATTTCTCCTGGGGTAATTCCACTAAAAACATTTCCCATGGTAAAATCCTCTCCTTTTGAACTCCAGAAGGGGCAATGTATACCACGTTGGGGTTTGGTCCATCAACATCTCTTATGGAAATACCACCTCCGGTCCCAGTGACCCAATTGTTGTCGTAAAATAAGCGACATAATTCGCAAATCAAATTGGCTGGATGTTGTGGGTCTTGAAACTCCTTTTGAAGTTGTGGTGATAAAATTGTAGATAAGCTGGAAGGTGCCGCGGTCTCTGTATGTTTGCAATTGCAAGGGGCAGACATTGGTGGATGGGTGCTACTGGAGTAGTTGGTTGAATGAGTTTGGACTGAAAGTTTTTTGCAATTTTTCACGACAACAAATTTTAAATTGATCTCACGTGGGGGGGTCTTCCGTTTGTGTCACTGGGAGTTAGATTGAACAACGCCACAGTCCGTCAACACTTCAGGGACATTGAAAAGAAGCTCCTAATCACTGCTGGGGGGTCGTTTGCATGTGAGCATGTGAAACACTATGAATGGACGACACAGTGTGACCAATTCTATTCAATGTCTCAAAATTACATTCTACGCCACCACTCACATGACATTGCCATTCCGCCACAAAATTACGAAACTCCATCAACAACGAAAACCCACAACTGCCAAAGTCACTCATCTCCCACACAAACACCCCCCCTCCCCATCCTTCGCATCATGTCCGGCTTAGAACAATCATTATTCCAACTCAAATTTACCGCCAAACAACTCAACAGACAAGCTTCCAAAGCTGCCAAAGAAGAACAACAAGAAAAGGCCAAAATCAAAAAAGCTCTTACTCAAGGCAACAACGACATAGCTCAACTCTATGCCCAAAACGCCATACGCAAATCCAACGAACGAGTCAACTTGTTACGATTAAGTTCACGTATCGATGCCGTTGCATCTCGGGTCCAAACTGCCGTTACCATGCGATCAGTCACTGGTAACATGACCCAAGTGATCAAGGGCATGGATAAAGCATTACAAACGATGAATCTCGAACGAATAAGTTTGGTGATGGATAAGTTTGAAAATCAATTTGAGGATTTGGATTCAGCGACAAATTATTACGAACTGACGACGAATAATGTCAATGCATTGACAACGCCGCAGGATCAAGTTGATGAATTGTTGAATCAAGTTGCTGATGAAGCTGGTATTGAGATGAAACAAGGGTTGAATGCGACTCAAGTGGAGGTGCAGAGTCCCGTGTCGTCAACTGCAATTCTGGAGGAGAAGGAAGATAAGTTGGCAGAAAGGTTGAGAGCATTGAGAAATTGAGAAATCGGGAGAGGTATTGAATCCACTTTGGGGGGCAAACAAGCTTCTAGAATGTATAGATTACATTAGTGTATAATATAAAGTCTAAAGTTAATGAATGCAGTAAAAAGCTTTCAATTTCTTGAAGCTCGCTGTTGTTCTTCCTTTTTGATAATGTAGGTTACAATTTTAACCAAATTGTCAAACCCCTTTTCATTACCACTCATTCTCATCAAGTGCAAAGATGAAGTGGTGATCAAATCAATCACTTCAATTCTAAATTTGAGTTTTTTACCATGTGCAAATTTCTTGGGAATTGTTCCTGTAATCAAACCAAATTCTTCATCTATGCCCACATTGTTGACCGATCCATCAAGTTCTTTCAACTCCATTTGATCTTTAATAAGTCGTATCAAATCAGTCGATTTCAAAGATGATTCAACGATTTTGATGTCTCTGTTTGTCAAGCGATTGATATTTGCTTCTGTGTTTGATGAAGTCTTTCCATGCCTTGATGAGCTAGTCAACGATTGGAAAAATTTCTTAAACCAATTGCTCTTCCCTGTTGACTGATTTTGTGGCTGTTGCTGCTGCTGCTGCTGCTGCTGCTGCTGCTGTTGTTGTTGTTGTTGTTGTTGTTGTTGTTGTTGTTGTTGTTGTGGTCGTTGTTGTGGTGGCTTGTTATGCATGTCAAATAGATTCCTTGAACCAACAGAAATTCTCGAAAATCGATTGTGACCCTTTGGTTGACTTTGTTCTTGCCCCTGTGTCGATTCAAGCACTGGTACAATAGGAGCATCCCTTTTGGCTTTGGTTGAGAATCGTCTGAACAAAGGTTGCTTGTTATCACTGCTAAATGTATCTTGTACCGGACTAGTAATGACATGATCCTTCAAAATCGACTTTTTCCTTATTGGAGCACCACCAACACCACCAACACCACCAATTTCTTCGTCTTTTTCTTCACCACCAGTGTTATCAACAAGTTGGACATGAGGACTCCTTGGCAATTGTGCCGTGCTGAAAATACCAGTCGAGAGTCTTGATTTTTTGAAATCACTCTGGAATCCAGGCTCACCTTGATCTTCACCGTCTCCTTCTTGTTGATTATGACTTGTATCTTCAGCAAGCGAGTAATCATCATTCTCATCAAACTCGTCACGCACACGAGCTCTGAAAGAGCTTCGTAGGTCATCCTCATCACCATTGTCATCATCATTATCATGATCATCTTCTACTCGTATTGTTTCGTCATTCGATTCACGTCTATGTGCAATCAACGTCTCTTTAGAATCAACAATGCTTGGTTTCTGATTAGTCACTTTCACAACATCAGCAGTTCTCGAACTTATGACATCGAAATTGGAAAGATCTGCATCTAGCAAGCCACCAGTAGTATCTGCTTGTGGTGGGGCAACATACGAGTAATTGGATTCAACTGTGGTTGCATCGGAATGGCTATCATCAAAACTAAACTCACCTTCTTCTCTACCTGATCTTTCTCCTTCGTCAATAGCACTGGTGTTTACCGAAATAAAATTGTCTTGATGATGATGATGATGGTGGTGGTGGTGGTGGTGGTGGTGTTGTTGTTCCTCTTCGTCATCTTCTTTGATTGTATCTCTCACCTTGATTCCCAATCCTGCAAACGTTGATGCCGATTTGTTTGATCTTCTAACCACTGTCGATGAATTATTTAAAGTGTGGCTTATAATAGTGATATCTCCTTCTTCATTCGTCATCGTCTTTGGTTCTAATAATCCGCCAAAGGAGAAACGTGAAAATCGAGGATTTGGTATCAACGATATTCTTGAACTGTTGAGATCATCATCTTTAATTGATGGAGCTGGTGTATTCTTTATATTACCTTGAGTTTTATCTTCATCGATATCATTGAGCATCGACTTGTAATATGTGCTCTGAATGCTTTGTCTTTTAGTAGAAGCATTCTTCACTTGTGGCTGCGTTGCTTTTTCATGTTCAAGTTCATTGTAAGTATCAACAGTCAAAGACTTACCCTTGGCAACTTCATCCTCACCTTGCAAATACTGGGCCAAATTTCTTGAGCTTGAAGTCTTGATGCTCTTGTTGATACTCTGTGATGGCGAGGGACTCAATAATGCTGATAAATTTCTCGAACTTGATGTTTTGAAATCACTAGTGAACTTCTTTGGCGAAGGGGCAACATCAATCCCAAACTTGTGCAACACTTTCGATGTGTTTTCATTGACATGTGGACTAGTAGCGGTGCGGAATGTAGTTCTTGATGGAACGGGTCCCAATGTTCTTGCTCTCCCAATTGAGTTTCTTGGATCCAACAGCGACTTGATGGGAGGAGGGGGAAGTGCTGCTGTTGGAAAAACACCTGAGTTGCGATCGGACTTCATAAGACCAGCAAAATCACTACCACTCTCATGTTTCTTTAACCTAGCAAGAGCTTGTTTTTGCTTCTCTTCCAAACTTTGTTTCTCTTCTAATTTTTGCCTTTCAACCAAGGCTCTTCTCTCTTGCTCATGTTTTCTTTGTTGCTCGGCAAGGCGTTTTGCTTCCTCTTCAAGTTCTCGTCTAGCTTGCTCCTCTTTTCTAAGTCTATATTCTCTTGCCTCGTTTCTTTGATGAACTTTTTCAGCAAGTTCTCGTTCTCTTCTGGCCAAGGCACCTTCCTTTTTCCTCTGAGAAGATGTTCTAGATGGAACTTCATTCTCCTTGTCTTGCGTGTCACTAAACACCTCATCAAAAATGGTTTCAAATTTTAAAATCGATTGGTTATCTTGCTTGTTGAATTTGCCATGTTTGTTGTCTCTTGCTGACCTCTTGGGTGAACGTTGTGGAATTTCTGTCTCATCAAGGGTAGGAGGTAGTTGTTGTGGCCTCCTTGAAATATCTTTACTAGGACTATTCAGTGTTGGTGGTGTTGGAGTATTGGTTCCTCTAGAAGCATTGGATCTGAGTGAACGTGATGATGGATTGCGACTTTTACTAAATTGATTTGGTTTGTGAGTAGCCGACACTTTTCTATTAAATGAAGTGGATGCCTTAAACTGCTTGGCCCCAGTACTATTACCCCTGGTATTTGTGACATTTCCCAAAACTTGTTTTGATGATTTGGATTTCAACAATGATTTATTTTCATAAATTGAACTTGATTTTGCCACTTGTTCAACATTGGTGGTTTCTGTTATAGGTTCCCCGGTAGCATCATCAAATATAATTGTATGTACAATCGAAGTTGATCTAGGTATTGACTTTGCGGCTTTAGGTTGAGTCGATGGTTCACTAGCGCCAATTTTGGCAATATGATCATTACGATACTTCATCAACAAGTAATAAAACATCTTTTCTGGATTCTTTCCTGGTGACGTCAATCTCGAAATGATGGTTCGCTTATCACAGTTGTGGAATAACACTGATAAATTGGTCAAGATTTCCTTATCAATTTGATTAACTGACTGTATTGGCTTAATATTCATCGATCTTATATCCAATGTTGTAGTAGATGAGTAAGAAGTAGCTGGTTCAGGATATTTTGTCAATAATGGATGTTTCAAAATGGCATCAATTTCAATACGATCCAATGGATTAACTCGCAACATCTTGGTGATTAAATCTTTAGCTTCCCAACCTAATTCATGAGGCATGACAAATTTACCACTTTGCACTTTAAGAAGCAATTTCCGAATATTTTCATCATCAAAGGGTAAATGACCAGTCAACAATGCAAACAATATAATCCCGCAAGACCAAATGTCTGATGGAGCTCCATGATAATTTTTACCAGCAACAATCTCTGGCGACGCATAATGAGGCGATCCACAAGAAGTTTCCAAAAGCCGTTCATTAACTTCCAATGCTGCCATTCCAAAATCAGCAATCTTGATATTCTTGTTGAAATCAAGTAGCAAGTTTTCCGGCTTCAAGTCTCGATGACAAATGTTAAATTGATGCAAGTAGTTGATACCATTGATGATTTGTTTGAAGTAATTAACTGCCTCGAATTCTTGAAGTTTACCCTTTTTGATCAAATAATCAAAAAGTTCACCACCTTCTATATATTCAAGAATCAAGTACAAGTCATTTTTGTTTTCCCAAACATCATACAATGCCATAATATTTGGGTGAGACATTAATTTCATGATGATGATTTCTCTTTCTATTCCATAGGGCAATCTTTGCACAGTATCACCATTATCATCATCATCATCGTTGTTGTTGTTGTTGTTGTTGTTGTTGTTGTTGTTGTTGTTCTCACGGTTGTGTTTATATTTAGGATTTTCCAATTTTTTGAAATTTGATTTGGGGACAATTTTAATCGCTGCCAATTGACCAGTTTCGATATTTTTGGCCAATCTGACTCTCCCCGTTGAGCCTCTACCCAAAGTACGGCCCAATTTCCACGGGCCAATCTTGTTTTGAGATTTCCTCTTTTTGGAGGATGTATTGGTGCTGGTGGATATTTGTGATAACCGTTTAGTGGCATTTGTTACTGATTGAACAACTTTGTCAACATTGTTTGATGACATGGGATCAGACGGCAATGGTGGGTTATCTTCAAACCGAGGAATAGAATGGCGAGCAACAGAAGCCATTTGGGTTATAAACAGTGTGTGTGTTAATGTGTGTTAGTGTGTGTTAGTGTGTGTAGTGTTATATAGTGATTGTGTGATTATTTAGTACTAGTGGGTTGTTATTGTGGTGACTGTTTCAAATGAGTAGTAGTAGTCACTAGTTGCATGTATATATGGAAATGAGTGTATAAGGGTTAGTTTTAATTAAAGCGAATGAATGGAACGTGAAAGCAGTGGTTGTCAAGATTTGATGCAATATACTATGAGAATGGGGTGTGGTAACAAGGAATGAAGGATGGAAAAGAAAGTCAATGGTGTGTGATGGGTGTGGTTTGTTGTGTTGAATCTAGTTAAGCGAGTGTAATAGATTAGGTGATAGTATCTATGCTATATGGTATATGGTAATGCTATTGGGTTGGTTCTTGGTTTAATTTTCCTTTGCTTCAAGCAATATGCCTTCTGGTTTTCAAAAAGTAGCAAAAACTAAAACAAAAAAAAACAAAAAAACAAAAACAAAAGAAAAGAAAAAATAAAACGCTCCTTTCCAATTCTTGTTTATGTTTTTCTGTTTTGTTTTTGTTTTTGCAACAACCACAACAAACTCAGTCGCAGATTTAATAATTTTTTTGGCTTTTTTTTTTTTTTCGTGTTTTTTTTTTGTTTTTAGTATTGTGTAATACAATAATAAGCACAATAGTAATAATAGTAATAGTAATAGTAATAATCGTAGTATTAGTAGTAGTAATAGTAGTACTGCATGTATAGATATATCTCATTTACTCATATGGTAGCAGAGTACTTTACTATTCCATTCCACGTTTACTAAAACAACAACGCGTCCTTCAACAAAAAAAAAAAAAAAAAAAAAAAAAATA